>CESG01017461.1_pt1 | contig 51448 bp, 47 predicted proteins | sample 531121 | NCBI WGS metagenome assembly CESG01 (sample SAMEA2621287, study PRJEB7988) | marine metagenome | biome: marine biome (ENVO:00000447); feature: mesopelagic zone (ENVO:00000213); material: "saline water (ENVO:00002010), including plankton (ENVO:xxxxxxxx)" | depth 800 m
CGCGCTTGGGAGAAGTTCCGAGCGGACCGCGGCGATCAACGACGGTAATCCGACGGGATTTCGCTTCGATGACGAGGCGCTCCAGGACCCCGTTTCCGGGAAAGGCGACGACATATCGGGGGTCAAGCGAGAGCATACGCTCATTGCGCTTGAAGCCTGCGCGTGCCCCCAGGCGCATGTCGAGGGAGAAGCTGATTTGCGGGATGTTGCGTCGTTCCGCCCAAGAAGATGCCAGACGGTCAACGCCCTTGGTATCACCGCCGTGGACAAGGACCATGTCAGGAACCCGGTCGTGAACCTTGTCCAGAGTAGCCCAGACGTTGTTGGCGAAAGTGAGAGCGTCCTGCTCGTTTGGATGGCGTGTGCGGCCACCGGCAAAGATCACTGGCGTACCTTCTGGCATGGCGGCGCGGCGCTTGGCTTCGGACCGGGCTCGGACGAACTCGCGGCCCTCCACAAGCGCGGAAGTCAGCATGGCGCTGTGATTGAAGCGCGAACTCGACACGGGCTTCCACGAGGAGCCAAACTCGTTGAGATAGAGGCCAGCGGCCACTTCGCGCATCTCTTCGAGAGCGAGCATAGCCCCTTCGGCGCACTGCGCACGCTCAACCTGGGTCTCGAGTTCATGGGTGTGAATTTCGGATCCATCTGCAGTGGCGACGAGCGCTCGGACTTCGTCGGTTGCGCGGTCGACGGCGGTCGATTTGCGGGTCGCGGAACGGTGGAAGATGTTGACGAACGCCCAGCCGAGGTCCTCGGCATCGGCCTCCAGCGCAGTGCCCGTGACCATTGCGAAGAGATCGGACCAGACCGCTTCGAGAGTCTGAACGACCGCCTCGTGGACCGGAAAGTCATTGGTGGAAACCGGGGCAGGACCAATCGAAAAACCGGAAAGATCGAGGCCGGCAAGTTGGTCAGAAAATGATGAGTGCATGGGTATTGTCCTCCTGACTGGCGTGAGGCTGACGCACCCGCTCATGGCTGCGCCAGCGAGAGCCCGTCAGGGCCAGCTTGAGGCAGTCTCCGCACCCGACAGGGGAAACCCGCTTGGGCAGGCTGGCGCGGGCAGGCCAACGGCCCACAGGGCCGGGCCAACTCGGGCCTGCGCAAGCCGGGTTGCGGCAGACTGGCGGCTGGCCCAGGGCCTTTCTCGCATGGCTTCAGGCCATGAGTGCAAAAGCAAGTTTCGTCAGGGAGGACAGGCACCTCGCCACGATCAAAGTGACTGGTGCATTCAGGCCACCCGTTTTGCGTAAACGCCTTCACCGTTCGACATGTGACCGAGGCAGACGAAGTCGCCGAACAACGCTTCAAAGCGCGAGGCGATCTGGGACAGCCAGCGCTGTGCTCTGGGCGATCTGGCCGTGCGCCAATCGGCATCCCAATAGGCGCCATCGTCACGCTCGACGATCCACACCGCAACCAGGCCGGCGTAAACCGACACGCCGAAATCTGCATAGGCATTGCGCATGAGGATGCGGTCTTCGCGGCCCCGCCAACCGTCGTGGGCGATCAGGGAAGGGAATGCCTGCCCTGCGCGCTCGCGCAGATCTTCGCGGAGCCACTCATATTCGAAGTCCCAGTCGTCGTCGTTTTCGACTTCGAGCACAGTGAAGGCGACAATGGCCCCGCTGGGGTAACTGACCGATCGGCCCATGACACCCTCCTTCAGGCGGCCAACGCAGCGTCGGCAGACGCTTCGTCGGTTTCATCGGAAGAGATCCGTCCTCCGAGTCTGAGCAAAAGCCTTGATGCTTCCTCAGCCTTCGCGGCAGCGGTGAGAATGGCACGGTCATCCTGCTTCAGGAGCTTGAGCCAGTGCTCGATATAGCTGGCATGGCTATCGAGGTGGGTGACTGGCAGACCGAGTTCAGCGCCAAGCATGGCGCTCGAAAGTTCGGCGATAAGTTCCTCGGCAGCGTAAGCTGCAGAACCAAATCGATTCTTGAGATTGCGGTCGAGGCGACTGGCATGGCCGGTCCAATGCGACAGCTCGTGCGCGAGCGTCGCGTAATAGTGGTCGAAGCCCGAGAAGAGATGCGCGGGCGGCATTGTCACCCGGTCAGCCACTGGCTCATAATAGGCTTCGTCGCCCTGATGCCGCAGCACGGCCGGAATACGGGCAAAGAATGAGTCGAGTTCAGCCTGACGGCCCTCGGGCTCCACCACCTCAAGCGTCGCGGCGGGATGGAAACGCTCGGGCAGACCTTCGACCTGATCAGCATTGAAAACCGGATAGGCCTTCAACACACGACGACTTTCGTCGGTTTTTTCGCCGGTGTCGGGTGCTTCGACTTCCTTGGTGTAGCTCTTGTAGAAGATGGCGATGGTGGATTTTTCGCCCTTGCGCACCTGCGCGCCCAATTCTTTGGCCTGGTTGTAGGTCATCCAGAACGGCGAGGCGTAGCCGCACATGTCGGCAACCATCCAGAGCCAGAATACATTCATGCCGCGATAAGGGATGCCGCACGCCCGCAATGGGCGCGAGACTGGCACACCGCGCCATGGCTTGATCCACGGCTTCGTGCCTGACTCGAGGCGTGCGATGATTTCCTGGGTGATACGGGTAGCAGGCGACACTGCGCCGCTTTGTCCCTTGCGATAGGCCATGATGGATCTCCTGAAATGGCCTGACGACAGTTCCGTCGGTCAGTGCCGGAGATCCCGGAGCCCCCTCCGCTCTCTTTCCATGAAGGAAGCGGCCCCCCGGCATGTGCCGGAGGACCGCTTCACGGTGGCGAGCAGCCGTTCCTGTCAGGAGGAGGTCAGGCGGCCAGCTCGCTCGGGGGCTGATTGTCGTCGTTGGCGACGAAATCCGCGTCGGGACTTTGCGCTTCGTTATCGGCAGGAATTTCCGGCTGGTCGGCAAAGCGCATGACTTCGGGCACCCAGGCGAGGGCCCTTTCCCGAACTTCGACCTCGGTGATGTAGATTCCCGCGAAGACGCGCTCGGCGCTCATCGCAAGATCGCCCTTTTTCACCGATGCGAAGCGTGAGGACAGTTCCAAACCGCCAACATCGGTGAGCGCATCAAGGATGACCTGCTTTGAGACGCGGTCGAAGTAGTTTGCCGCGGTCGGACGCCACCATTGCGCCATGTCAATGCCGATCGTGCTGCCCAGATGATCCTGAAACGTGATCTGACGTTCGCCTGCCATGTTGAGGCTCGCCTCGAGCGTGCGAGCGACGACGAAGCCGAGCCATGCTGCGCGGCTTTCATCGGCGAGTGCCCGAAACATCTTGAAGCGCGACGAAGCGTCTTCGCCAGATCGCCAGCTCTCATCGAGACCAGAGCGCAGGTCCGCAAGGGATGCGCTTGCCGGCGCATCCTTCGCTTCGAACCCGACAATCGGACCCGCAGGGACGCCGCCACGCAGGGTCGTGGCCGCGCGTGACCGCCAGTCGTGGGTGTCGGCATCCGCGAGGGTGAAGACCATGATGTCGAGCGAAAGGCCGGGATCCGATGCCACGTGGAGCGCGAGCACATCACGACGTTGCATCGCAAGTTCGTCGACCAGACGCTTGGAAAGCGCTGCACGACGTTTGCCATCACTGCCGACACTCGCCACGACTTCGACGACATCGTCGTCACCAACGACTTCGATATCGCGCTCGCCGTAGAACACCGGCTGGAGGACCGGTGTGCCGTCGCGCGAGAGAACGAGGATCATTCCGGCATCGGCCTTCAGTTCGGGCGCCAGCTCCGGGGGCTTTGCCCGAATGTCCTGGCATTCGCGCTCAATCGCTTCGATCGTCGCCTCGGCCGCAGCAATTGCTTCTTCTGCGCTGTCTTCATCCTCGAGAATGGCCGTATGCTCGTCGTAAGAAGCATCGAGTTCGTCAAGGCGGGCCAATTCGGCGTCAGTCAACGGAGCCGGCTCGGCCGGAAGGCGAACGAGACCTTCTACGAGATCGTGACTGGCATAGGCGTCAAGCGTAGGCTTGACCCAGGCAAGACCTTGCTCTGCTGCGAGCGCCTTGGCGCGCCTTTCCATCTCCTCCGAGGCGAGGGTTTCCAGAAGCGCGACATCAACCCATGACTCGCTGTCATCGTCGTCGAAGAGTTCGCGTTCGACCCGGCCACCTGCAGCGATATAGGCGTCGCGACCGACAAGACGGGCCCGAGCATCGCTGCCGCGAACCGTGCCGGTGAGCACCATGCGCCGGATACTGTCGGCGCTGGGCGCATAATAGCCCGAGGACGCCTGTTCATAGACGCGAGCCTGAATTTCCTGGTCGGAGGTCGCACCGAAGGCTTTGGCGAGATCGAGAGTGATTTCGCCGGCCGCCAGAGCATCGAAGACGACGGGTGCAAGGGTCGCGAGACGCAAACGGCCTTCTACGAAGCGGACCGTCAGCCCGAAGCGGCGCGCGACATCTTCCGTCGAGGCACCAGCATCAATAAGGGCAGCGAACGCCTGTGCTTCGTCGGCGGGGTTCATCGCGAGGCGATGGAAGTTCTCGGCCAGGCTCGTTTCGACTGCGATTTGCGCATCGTCCTCAAGCACGAGGCAGGTAACCTCGTAGCCCTTCGGCAGGACTTTCTCTTCGGCAAGCGCCAGCAAGGCGCACCGGCGGCGCTCTCCGGCTTCGACCTCGAATTTGCCACGAGCCGCTGGCCGAACGATGAGGTTCTGCAACAACCCATGGGCTGCAATGCTCGCTTTCAGTTCGGAATCTGCGGCGGGGTCACCGTGACGGCGCACATTGCGAGGGGACTGGACCAACTTGGTCAGCGGGATCGACTTGATCATGGGAAATACTCCTGAATATGAGCACAGGCATCGACCTTCGACGCTCATCCGGCTCAAACAGAAACAAGCCCCCTTCCCTCTCAATGACTGCCGATGGGCCGGCAGTTGCCGAACCGCTTTCAGCGGCGCGTCTTAGCTCGAAGTTCGCTGCGCTTGATACTTTACAATAATTAGCGGGAGACTTAGCGTTTCACATCTATGTTTGTGGAGCGGGGTCAGCGCTTCGCCGCACGACAGGGGGAGCAATATCGCTTCGAACTATAACGCCACCGGGTCGATGCTCGGCTATTTGTACCAGTGCCGAGAGGCGCTGCTGCTTGCGATCGTCGAGACGAGATCGCAGCCTGGCCTATCGGTGTCGATTGAGCGGTTCGACGATGTGGCTTTCGAGCAAAACGGCACCGCAACCGAACTGCTGCAGCTCAAACATCATGTGAACCCTGCGAGCCTGACCGACATGAGTGTCGACCTGTGGAAGACGCTGCGCATTTGGAGCGAGGCAGTCGCTGGTGATCCCCAAGCGCCGTTCGAGCGACGCTTCAGCATCATCACGACCGCGCAGGCACCGGCGGGCTCTGCTGCGGAACTATTACGCGCGACTAGGCCATCCATCGACGCGGAGAAAGATGCGCTCGCGCTGCTGAAGGCCGCCGCAACGACATCGATCAGCGAGGAAACCGCGGTCGGCCGCAAGGCTTTTCTCGCGCTGTCGGATCGTGATCAGGAGAATCTCCTTGCGGCTATCCATATCCATGACCAAGCGCCGAGCATCACCAATGCGCGCAGCGAGATCGAGGAGCAGCTGTTTTTCTCGGCACCGGATGGGAAAGTCGCGGATCTCGTCGACCATCTCGAGGGCTGGTGGTTCTCGCAAGTTGTTGCCTGTCTCGCCGATGTCGCTTCGCCGGCTATTTCGCTTCTGGCGCTTCGGGCGAAGATCGACGAGATCGCCAAAGCGTTTCGGAACAATGAGCTGCTAATCAGTCCGGAAGCTTTGGCGGTTTCGGCCGACGACCTTCCCGAGTCTGACGGGCGGACGTTCGTTCGCCAGATGCGGTGTGTCGATGTCGCTGAGGAATCGATCGAACTCGCCAAGCTCGATTTCTATCGCGCGACGGCGCAACGCTCGACCTGGGCGCGGGAAAATGCGTTGCTCGACGGTGAGGCGGCGCGATATGATGCCGATCTCGTCGAACGCTGGAAACGCGAGCGTTTGGCCCGCGAAAGCGGCGGCAAACCAATCAGCGACGACGAAAAGAAAACGTTCGGACGCGACCTATTTCACTGGACGAGCCGAGCCCAGGCACCGTTCCGCAATCGCCATGAGCAATGGCTTTGCACGGGCTCCTATCAGATCCTTTCTGATGGCGTGACGGTCGGTTGGCATCCTGATCACAGCACCATGTTCGGTACGTCGGCGAAGGATGAGGCCGCATGAGCCTCACGCTCTGGGATAAGCGACCGCGCGAGGAAGCGTATCTGTTCAACCCAGCCTTCTGCGCTGCGCTTCTGCACGAGTTCGTGAAAGAATTTCAAAAGGCGAAAGGCCAAGCTGCGCCTTATGCGCTGCTGTTCTGCGCCTTGCCGATCGCCCTGCACGGCAAGACCAGGCGTGCGCTGCCCGGATCGACGGTGACATCCCTCTATTCATGGCGGGAACGTAATCCCGAAGTGCTTGTCGGCTTTGCGGAGCGCGCTCGGTCGCTCCGTCCGATCGTGCAGGAAGCCTTGCGCTTCGCGATCGACCGATCGGCGCTCGCCTTCGCCGAAGATGGCGGGGTGATGCTGGGTAATCGCGCGCTGTCGGTTGCGCGCAGGTTCGAGGAAACTTTGACCGACGATGCGCGAGATTGTGTCGCCGCAACCCGCCTCCTCGGCCGTTGGCTTGCCAAGGCAGGCACGGCCTCGACGATCATGGCGGCTTGGGGGATCAAACCATGAGCATGAATATCGGTGCGATCATTCTTTATTCGCATACAGGTGAAGAGCGTGAGCTCACCTTTAAGAGCGGCTGCCTCAACGTCATCACCGGCGATTCAAAGACAGGCAAATCCGCAATCATCGATATCATCGATTGTTGTCTCGGACGAAGCAGCTGCAATGTCGCCGAGGGCGTGATTCGCCGAAGCGTCGCCTGGTTCGCAGTCCGACTGCTGAATGGCGACGACGAGCTGCTCGTTGCGCGCAAAAATCCGGGTCCAGGCACCGATACGGGCGGCGACATCTACGTGCGGCGCGGGAGCTTTGATGCGGCCCCCGCCTTTGAAGATCTCGCGCGCAATATGGTCGAGGGAGAGCTAATCTCGCTCCTATCACGTTTTGTGGGCATCTCTGAGAACGAGCATCGGCCTTTGAGTGGTACGCGACATCCGCTGCAGGCGACTATCCGCCACGCGCTGTTTCTGTGTTTTCAGAAGCAGGATGAGATCGACAATCGTGACCGGCTATTTCACCGGCAGGGCGACCAGTTCATTCCACAGGCGATCAAGGACACGCTCCCCTATTTCGTGGGCGCGGTGGACGAACAGCATTTCCTGCGGCAGCATGAACTCGATCTCGCGCGCGAGGCGCTGCGCGAACTAGAGCAACGCGTCCAGCGTCAGAACGAGGCACGCAATGTCGACATCAGTCGCATTCGCCGGCTGGTGACCGACGGCAAACGTGTCGGGTTGATCGTCCCGGAATATGAACCGGTCGAGACCGACATTGCACTGGAAGTCCTGGACCGCGCCGCACGCACCGACCTGGCATCAATCACCAACCTTCCCGATTTCGGCGATTCCATCAACCGATTGCGCAATGAGCAGGCTACGCTGAGGTCAGCGCTAGAGCGAGTGAACGACGAGGCGAGGGCTTCCCGGCTGATGCTGTCGGAGCAGAGCGCCTATTCGCGTGAAGGCCATGAGCAACGCGCGCGACTCAGCTCGATCGGATTGTTCAAGGTAGAGGCAGACGGTCATCACTGTCCGCTGTGCGAAAGCGAGCTCGCGATCCCTACGCCTGCCAGCGACCAAGTCGCGAACGCACTTCGTTTGGTGGGCGAGCAACTTGCGGCAGTTGAAGTTGAGCAACCTCATCTCCAGCGCCACATCGAGGGACTGGAGCAACGAAAGGGCAAGCTCGAGCGGGAATTAGTTGAGGCGCAAAATAGCCTCGCCCGCTTGATCGCGGATGATGCGAGGGCCAAGGCGCAACAGGACCTGCTGGTCGACCAGGCGCGCGTTGTCGGCCGGATTGGCGCCTTTCTCGATGCAGTGCGACCCAGCGACAGCGAACCCGACCTAACGCCCCTTATCGAAGCAGCCAAGCGCCGCGTCGAAACGCTCGATGCGGCGGTAAATGCGGACGACGTCGCGCAGCGCCTCGACACCTATCTAAATCTCATCAGCAAGCAGATGTCGGCTTTCGCCAAGTACCTCGATCTAGAGCACAGTGGCAGCGAGCTACGGCTCGATGTGAAGAAGCTCACGGTTGTCGCCGATACACTTGACGGCCCGATCCCGCTCAATCGGATGGGAAGCGGTGAGAACTGGGTCGGTTATCATGTGCTGACCTATCTCGCGCTCCATTGGTGGTTTCGGAAACGCAGTCGCCCAGTTCCGGCGATGCTGATCTTCGATCAGCCGAGTCAAGCGCATTATCCCGCCGAGCGCGATCAGGAAGGAAGCCTTGATCCGCTCGACGACAAGGACCGCCATGCCGTACAGGCGCTCTTTGAGTTGATGCACCGCGCATGCCAAGAGATCGAAGGCCTGCAGCTGATCGTACTCGACCACGCTCATCTCGCCGACGAGTGGTTTGAGGCTTCGATAGTCGAGGAGTGGCGCCGCCACCGCTTCCTTGTGCCGCCCGAATGGGACACGCGCGGACGGTGATCGCTTAGATGCGCGACGCGAACGCGCGTCTGGCCCGTGTCTCTGCCGCCCCGAAAGGGCCCGGCTATCCATGCGGCCGCCTGGCCAATCCTATGTCTGCTCGTGCGCCACTGCGGTGAGGTTCAACAACTGTTCAAGGAACACTGGTCCATCCTCGACCGCGAAGCATTGCTCATTTTCGCAGAATAGAACGAACGCGCGCTCCCCGCCTTCCCGGGAACTGCTATAGATAATGCCGTCGATCACGCAGTCGTCGGCGTCACGGAACACCCGTCGGAAATATTCGGTAACGATCTGCGTCGGAACATATTCGATGTGCTCGCGCCCGTCGCGCGCGATCGGTTTAACAATATCGCGTGCAAAGGCGTGGAGGAAGCGAAGCGGATGGATGCAGTGATGGCTGTCCTCCTCAAACACGCTCGGGATATCCGGCAGGTCGGCCAGGTCGAGCACCCGAAGAGCGCGCGTCGCACGAAATGTCCCGATCGACAGGATCTGACCGGCATGGTGGTCGGGATCGAAGGTCTCGAGCCGGGCCGTGTCGACGTCGAAAGCGCCATAGAACATGGGAATGCCCGCCGGGCTCATCCGGTTCGATTGCATCGCGAACTGCGCCGGTGGCGTGCCGATTTCCGCACCAGTATGGAAGGGTTCTGCGCCGATGCGGATGCGGAAGAGGTCGGTATCGGCCGGGATCTCGGTGATGAGATTCAGCTCAGCGAGTTCATCGACCACCGTTTCGCCGATTGCCGCCAGCATGCGCGATGGAGGAACCTCCGGCGAGTGATCGCTGTCATCTGGTGTGAGGAAGACATAGCGCGTCTGGTGTTTGACGGTTTCCTTGAAAGCATCCCAGCACCATTCGAGCCGCTGACTCTTGTCGCCGATGTAGAACTCGCGCTCGACCCAACCGTCACTCCCGACAACATCGATAATTGCCTCAACGACGTCGCTATCGTCGCTGATGTCGTAATCGCCGAGGACATCCCAGGTGTCACTGATTGAGGCCTGATACCCCCCTTCCGCCGAGACATACATGATGCCCTCGTCGTCCGGATGGTTCCAGTCGAAGCGAACACCCGTCAGGACGACACCGATGAATTCATCAAAGCTGGCGGCCATCGGGTCATCGGATTCCGCGCCGCAGAACCGACACTGCGTTTCCGACACGTTGTCCGACACCCAAGATTTGAGAGCAGGATCAGTAACGCAGTCCTCGCAAATCGCTCCGTCGGCTTCGTAATAGCCGCGCTCTTCCTGCTCCATCTGCCACGCTTTTGCTCGGCCCATTACACCACCCTCGATACGCTCATTGCAGTCAAGGCGCTTGAGCAAGTGTGAGCCCACGCAACTGACATGCTCGGCAACACGCCGGACATGATCCAGACCGGCCCCTTCGGCAAGCAGATCAACGGCATCTACATCTCCGATGGCGCTTTCGACATCGACAGGGAATTCTACCTCGGTCTACTGGTCGATCGCGCCAAAGGCCGCTCCGCGATGATCGCCCGCTTTCGGGGACGCTGATTGAGCGAAGGAACGACCGAAGTTAGGTGCGGGCTGCCGGAAACACCACAGCAGAACCCGGACGTTGGATCTTCAAGTTACGCAGCATCAACTACCCGAAACACCGCCCCTGTGCCAGCGTCTCGAACCAGATCGACACCCGTTCCATTCCAGTGGTAGTCGAGGTGACGTCCTTGAGTGGGGTCGGATGCACAATCCGGGTAGAACAAGCCGACACATTCACCACCCGGATGCCGGATGCTCGGATAAACAAGACCTTCGGCCCCGCCCCCTCTGAGCCTAACAGCGAGGGCTTGCGAGGCAGCATAGTTGTCGGGATCAAGTGCGGGATCGCCTGCGTCAAGGCTCCTGAGATCGTGAAGATCGGCGCTTACCGAAAGGATGATCTCACGGAACTGTGAGGTCCAGCCTGGCGCTTCAAAAGTGCGAGCCATGAAGCGGGCATGATGATGGATTGTTTCGAACAGCGCTGTTTCGAATGTACCCCCCGCGTATAATACGCCGTAGGTCCCATCGGTGAAGCGACTTGGTCGGTCAGTGCTGACATGCGTGAACGGGGCCATCAGATAGGATGCGCCGTTGCCCCCTACCCGGCGGTCAGCAGGTAACAGATCGAGATTGCCGATCGTCGCCATGATGCGGGGATTGGTTTTTTGCTCGGCAGAGATCAGCAGCGGCCAATCTGCGGGGTCTGCGATATCTTCGAACAGGTCGATCGGTGGAAAGGCACTGCGGATAATCCGCACAGCACCTTTCCACTCGACCTGGGCAATCGGAATTGCCTTGGGATCAATCACCCGACACCACGTTCGGCATCAAGATAGCGACGCACCCGCATGATATCAGTCAGTTCGCCGCCAAGCATGACATCGAGCGCACTCGCTCCGGCAAAAGCGGAGTTACCTGCCTTGATCCAGGCGTAGCCACGTTGGGCTTCGGAAAAGATGATCCTCAGCGCCTTGTGGATACCCATCAGATTGGAAAGCCGCGCCGCACCATCGCGCGAGATACGGCCCGGGCCCTCAGCTTTCCACCGCCGATACGAGCGAACCGGCATGTCGAGCAAAGTCGCTGCCTGTTCGTCAGTTAGTTCCCATTTCCCAAACAGGTTCAGCACGGCGCGGAACATCGCCGCTGCTTCCTCCTGAGTTACAGGATCGGGCCGGAAGGCATGGGGGACGGTATCAACGGGTTGCAGTGCCAACATGAGTATTCTCCATATGGCAGCATATAGCATCTTTAATGCCATTTGGCAAGATCCGTCAAATTTGGCCTGCAAGCCGCGCCAAGACCGCCACAGCGTTCGTCGTCGGGACGAAAAGTCGCGTCTGATAGCGTATGATCTCGGTGAAGCACCCATGTGCCTTGTACCAGTCGAGGCGCGACGCCGACCAACCAGCCAGTTCGAGCCGTTGCGAACCATTCACGAGGCTGCGCTTGAGCGTAAGCGCTTCGCGGCTTTTGATTTGCATCGGTCGCCCTGTCCCGAGCACCGCATCGACGATTTGCTCTGCCGAAAAGACATGTTCGTCTTCGAGCCCAAGCGCTTGGCACAGTTCGGGCACGCAATGAAGTGGAACCTCCCGACCTAACAGCGAGCGTCCGTCTCGCGCCGAAATCCGGCTGACGCGAACATAGTCGGAAGGGAGTTTGTCCCACACCGGAAGCAGCAGGCCGGTTGCAAGATGCAGTCGCTCCCGCTTGTGATTTGATGCGGCGTCATCGACCTCCGCCTGCCACAGGCGCTGAAATTCGGTTGGATCCGCCGTTTCCCAGTTGCTCTCCGCGAGCTGATCGGCGGTGATGTGCCCATGCTTCAAGGGACGGACAAGCTCGAAGCGAGCCACCCGCATACCTTCGTCTGTGAGCAGGCTGCGCGCTGGGACAAGCAGCCCAATCCGGCCTGAGCGCGTATTACGCAGAAGCTGCTGACGCGCACCTGAAAAGCCGTAGAGCTCCTCGAGCCGTTCGAGACGCAAAGGCTTGAGCGCGCGGGCGATCTCGAGTTCCAGGAGATGCGTAGTCGCACCCGACAGCGCATCGGTGCGCAGTAGCGTATCGGTCAGCACCTCGAAATGCTCGACCGCAATGGTCTCGACCCCTATGTCGAGCGTGCCGGCCTGGCGTGCTGCATCGATCCGCGCTTCGACGAGGCCGAGAAACTCGTCAAATATCCCGTTTTGCAGAGCAATAGGCAACGCGAGGATGCGATTGAGCCAGCGCTGGATTGTCGGCAGATCATCGACCATCGCGCCGTCGGGCCCTTCGACCCTGAGCCCGCTTAATTCCTCGAACCGAGAAAGCGTAACGGCTTCCAGCTTGCCTGCGAACAACAGGCCGAACCAGCGATGAAGCGCCTCCTTGGCGTAGGTGCTCTCGAGATTGTCAGCAGGATCGAAGAGGTTCTGCCCACCTGTCTGGCGCTGCCCTCGGGTCAGTGCCCCGAGGCTGTCGAGCCGACGTGCAATGGTCGATATAAACCGACGTTCGCCACGAACATCGGTGGTCACCGGGCGGAACAGCGGGGCAGATGCCTGATTGGTGCGGTTGGTTCGGCCAAGCCCCTGAATTGCGGCATCGGCCCGCCAGCCCGGCTCAAGGAGAAAGTGGACCCGGCGCATCTGGTTCTTTGCGGTGAGGTCGGCATGATAACTGCGACCGGTGCCACCGGCATCGGAGAAAACCAGAATCCGCTTGGTCCCGTCCATAAAATCTCGCGTCTCGGCGACATTGGCGCGCGGAGAGCGTGACTGGAGCACCTGGCGCCCATCGTGTCCGACGATCAAGCGGCGGGTACGGCCGGTGACTTCGGCGACCTGATCGACACCAAACCGTTCGATGATCGCATCGAGCGCCGTCGCGATAGGCGGCAAGGCACAGAGCTGCTCGATCATGCGATCGCGCGCGGCAAGCGCCGAACGACACAGAACAGGGGCACCGTTCTCATCACTCATCGGTTCGGACCGAGCATTGCCGTTCTCGTCCGTAAACACGGCCATCAACCGCACCGGAAAGCTTTTGGTGAGGTAATCGACCACGTATTCGCGGGGGGAGAGATCGATTTCGAGTGCTTCGCGTTCCGCATCGGAGAGATCGGCGAGGCGGCGGTTAAGCATGGCTTCGGCGGTCGAGACGAGTTGCACTACAACAGCGTTGCCGTCGGCAAGCGCCGTATCAATCGCAGGCAGCAGGCTCGGCAACTTCATCGATAGAAGGAGCTGCGCAAAGAAGCGCTGCTTGGTGCCTTCAAAAACCGAAAGCGCAGCCGATTTGGCACCTGAATTGAGGGTTTCGCCACTATCAGTGTCGACGATCCGGGTTGCCTCGAGTGCCTCGCGCAGGTTGCCATGTATGATTGCCCAAGCGTCTGCATACGCGTCATAAACCGCTACCTGGTCGGGGGTCAGGCAATGCTCGAGAATCTCGTACTCAACTCCGGCGAATGAGAGCGCCCTCGCCGCATACAGCCCCAGTGACTTCAGATCGCGCGCGACCAGTTCCATTGCAGCGATACCGCCATCGCGGATATCTGCGACGAAGGCTTCGCGATTGGCAAAAGCCGTCTCGGGACCCCACAGGCCAAGACGGGTGGCATAGGCGAGATTATTGACGTCGGATGCCCCGGTCGCCGAAGCGTAGAGCACGCGGGCGCGCGGCAGCAGATTCTGGATGCGAACACCGGCAATGCCCTGCTCCGATCCTTTGACCTTGCCACGTGAGCCCTCCCCGCCTGCGGCGTTGGCCATCGCATGGGCTTCGTCAAAGACGATGAGCCCGTCGAAGTCCTCCCCTGCCCATTCGAGAATCTGCTCGAGCCGGGTCGCGTCGCTTCGACCCGAACGCAGTGTCGGATAAGTCACGAAGAGTATGCCTTCGCGCATCCCGATCGGGACACCGAGCTTCCATTGGCCAAGGGGCTGGACGTCGATGGGAAGGCCGCCGAGCGCGCTCCAGTCGCGGCGGGCATCTTCGAGCAAAGCTTCGTTCTTGGAAATCCAGATGTGGCGCCGTTCGCCCCTCACCCACCGGTCGAGGATGACGGAAGCGACCTGCCGTCCTTTCCCTGCACCAGTTCCGTCACCAAGAAAGTAGCCCATGCGGTAGGCGTGCCCCTCGGCGCTCGCCTTCAAGGCGCTGCCCTTGTCGTCGGGCTCAAACCGTCCCGGCAGGTCGCGGGCATGCGCGCTTGCGGCATAAATCAGGGTCTCGGCCTGCGCAGCGGATAGGACGCCCCCAGCAATGAGGTTCGACGGAAGCTGAGGCACCACTTCGGGCACGGGTGCGGTTATCGAACCCATCGCAACGGATTCGACCAGGGGGGTCGGATGCGGGACAGCATCTGCAATTGAGATCCGGCTCGGCCGGTAGGGCAAATAATGCCCAACCTGGCTTTCGATCGGCGCAGGTGCTTCGAGCGGAGTAAAATCAAGCGGCAGGATCGACGGCGCCGCAGCGGTTGGATGGACCTTAAGTGGAACTGGTTTCGTCCTGTTCGCAACCAGCCGAAGCGGCAATGCTGGCTTGATGCCGATGCTGGGTCCCGCGGGCAGGCTTACCCGGTCAGGGAGCATATCGATCAACAGATGAAGCTCGGCAAAGTTTGCCGGCTGGGCGATGATCGGGCTGGTACCATCCTCAGCCTTGTCGAGAATAAGGAGCCGGGTTGAGATTGAGGTGCCCTGCTTGATGAAACCGCGCTCGATCGTCGCGTTGAGGCGCAACGAGAGGGGACCAGCGATCCCGGCGAGGAACTTCGGAAGCTCGAACCATTCGGGCATCACTGCGACCAGGCGGCCACCGGGCATAAGGCGCTTCCAGGCAGAACGTAAGTGCCGATCGCCAGTGCGGCTATCGTGGCCCCTCTCGATACCGTGTGAATAGGGCGGGTTCATCAGCACCACGCTCGGACCCACGTCGGGCGTGAGAAGTTCGTCGATCAGTTCCCCGTCAAATCCCGTGACTGTCGCCTCCGGAAACACGACGCCCAGGCATTCGCGGCGCAGCGGCGAAATCTCGTTGAGAGCAAGACGCGCAGTTGCCTTTGCTGCCCATACGCCCAGCATCCCGGTCCCGGCCGACGGCTCGAGAACCAGTTCAGCGGCAGAAATCGCGCATGCCTTTGCAGCCATCCAGGCCAGACGGGGCGGCGTCGCGAATTGTTGCCACTCGATCTGCTCATCGCTCCGGTTGGACTGGGTCGGGACCAGACGTTCGAGGTGCGTGAATGCCTCATCGGCGAAGCTGGAAGACATTGCAGGTGAGAATTCAGTTGCCTGCGCCAGGAACAACACCTGCGCCAATTCAAGTGCGGCATGGGCATCGCGTACGGACCAGCGTCCTTCGGCGTCGCTACCGCCGAAGTGATCGGCCATTGTTGCATTCACAGTGAGCCGTGAAATTGCTTGATCTGCAGCGAGCCGCGCGGCCAGTGCCCTCGCCGCTGCCAGCACTTGCGGCTCGGCGGGATCGGAGAATGCGAAAGCGGTATTTGCGTGTGACATGAGAGACCTCCTGAAGAGGCCCTGGGTTTGTCCGGGTGTCCGTTCGGATGGATCCGCCCGGGGGCCTCACAAGGCCCCAAGCCCGCTTTTCTCTCACCGACATTCAGACCGCAGCTCGGACTGAGCGCATGAGCACATCATTCCAGTCGTCGCCGGTCAGCTCCGGACGCCTGGTGACAATCAGCCGCCCTTCGCAAGCGTAGGCCTCTCGCGCACGCTCTTCAGCAAGGTGCCCGCCCGCATCATTGTCGACAAAGAGATACAGCTGGTGCACCGATTCCGGGATTGTGGCCAAGCCGAAGCGTTCGTTTCCCAGCGTCGCCCAGCAGGGAACCTTGAACATTTGCATCGCTGAGAGGGCCGTTTCGTTTCCTTCTGCGAGGCCAAGGCGTCCCCCATCCGGGTACGCGAAACGCACCGCGCCAGAACCGGGGCTGCCTAACGCACGCCTAGGCTGATCGAAAGAAGCCAAGCTGGTTTTGTCGAGGTCAAGGAAGGAGCGGTGCAGCGCCAGAATTCCGGCATCATTGCGCACGGCCGCCACCATCGCGGGTAGAAACCGGACAGCACCCTTTGGCCCCAGCGGCATACGCGGGTGGAAACGCAGCTCCGACGAGGAAATCGTGATACCTCTGGACATGAGGTACTTCTCGGCGGGGCTGCCAGCGATGGTCGACGCCTCACGCCAGAGCCTCAGCGCATTGCGATTGGCGACTTCCTCGCGCGGTTCGGCCACGATCGGACCACTCGTGCCATCGAACAGGTCCGCAATTCGTATTCCGAGCCCGGCCATGGCTTCTATCACGGCCTCGTTCGTGCAGCCGGCAAAGCAATGAACAAGAATTGCGCGCTTTCCGAGTGTGATGCTTAGCGAAGGAGTGCGGTCGTCGTGGGCCGGGCAGCAGCACATTCCGCGCGAACGCGACCAGGCACCGCCCAGCTGCTCGACTATCTTGCGCGCGCGGTTTTCCAGTTGCAGACCTTGGAATTGGGATGATCGGTGTTGGTGCATGGGGGCATCTCCATCGTAACGTGCCTCCACCCGCGCAGCCTCCCCTCTGGTAAGCGTCCGGCGAGAACCGTCTGCCGAGAGATGCGCCGTCTGACGCCGCCCATCTTCGTCCCTGCGGGCGACATGAGGAAATCGGCTTGACCCTGTAGCAGGTACAGGGCGCAATGGCTGGGCTGATCGCAACAGCCTAGAAACGTGCCCTCATGCATCTGAACTCTGCCCGTCATCCGATATGCCGCTCCGTCGCTGCCACAGCGGTACTTGCTCTGACCGTGCTTGGTCTCCCTGCCTCGGCCCAAGAGGTGCCAACGAGCGAGGAAGAAGAGGAGATCGAGGGCGATGAAATTATCGTTCAGGCGACCCGGTCGGGGCGGCGCGTCGGTGACGAGCCGATCCGCGTAGAGGTGATTGACCGCGAGGAAATTGAGGAGAAGATCCTCATGAACCCCGGTAACATCTCGATGGTCGTTGCAGAGACGGGGGGTCTTCGGGTGCAAGTTACGTCGCCGTCGCTGGGCGCTGCGAATGTACGGGTCCGTGGCCTGGAAGGCCGCTACACTCAGATCCTTGCTGACGGTCTGCCGCTCTATGGGCAGGCATCCTCGATCGGACTTCTCCAGATACCGCCTGCAGACCTCGGTCAGGTCGAGGTCATCAAGGGTGCCGCGTCTGCACTATACGGCCCTTCGGCACTGGGCGGTGTTATCAACCTCGTGTCGCGTCGGCCCGGCTCTGAACCAACTGCCGAGGTCCTGGTCAACGCGACCTCCCGTGGAGGACAGGACGCAACCGCCTATGCGTCCTCGCCGCTGGGCGACACACTCAGCTACTCGATCCTGGGCGGGTATCACCGACAGGACCAGAAGGACCTGGATGGTGACGACTGGATAGATATGCCCGGCTATGAGCGTTTCACGGTACGCCCGCGGCTATTCTGGGATCGCGGCGATGGCGCCAAGGCTTATCTGACGCTAGGTGCCATGTCCGAAGATCGCGCGGGCGGCACCTTACCCGGTCGCAACGCACCTGACGGGCAGCTATTCGTAGAAGCGCAAGATACCAGACGCTTCGACGCCGCGTTCGTCGGCGAGCTGCCGGCGGCAGACCTGGGCACGGTGCATTTTCGAGCCTCCGGCATGACGCAGGATCATACCCATCGTTTCGGCGATGTGGTGGAGGATGATCGTCATTCAACGCTGTTCGGCGAGGCGTCGCTTGGCGGGGGCGCCGACGGGACAACCTGGTTGGCCGGGCTGGCTTTCCAATTGGACGACTACCGGTCTCAGACATTCCCGACGTTCGACTACAGCTACAGCGTGCCGGGTGTTTTCGCGCAAGTGGAGCACGATCTGCGGGACGACCTCACCTTCGCTGGCAGTGCCCGGCTCGACGCGCATAGCGAGTACGGGACGCGGCTGAGCCCCCGCCTGTCGGTACTTTACAAGCCGGCCGCTTTGACGGTGCGTGCGTCCGTCGGGCGCGGCTTCTTCGCGCCTACTCCGTTCGTTGAGGAAAACGAGGCGACAGGCCTTTCTCGGCTAGAACCGCTTGCCGGGCTGAAGGAAGAAGTCGCGGACACCGCCTCGCTTGACCTAGGCTACACCATTGGCAGAACGGAACTGAACGCCTCCGTGTTTGCATCACGGGTCGAGAATGCGGTGCGCCTTGACGATATAGCTGCCGCTCCCGATGGAATTGGGAGGGTCAGGCTTGTCAACGCCGAGGGGCAATCCCGCACCCGGGGGGGTCGAGCTGCTGGCGCGGCACCGTAAGGGCGACCTCACGCTCACCGGCAGCTACGTCCATGTCCGAGCAACGGAATCAAACCCGGATGGTAGCGGGCGCCGCACGGTTCCACGCACCCCGCGGAACACTGCGGGCGTGGTTGCAATGTGGGAGAGCGAAGGTCGCGGAAGGATTGGGCTCGAAGCCTATTATACCGGACGGCAGGAACTCGACGACAACCCGTACCGGACGCGCAGCCGACGCTACGTTGAGCTCGGCGCCATGGGCGAACTCGTGCTCGGCCGAACAAGCCTGTTTGTGAATCTCGAGAATATCCTAGACGTGCGGCAGACGCGCTACGACCCGCTACTTCGACCGAACAGGGCACCTGACGGGCGCTGGACGGTCGACGTGTGGGCTCCGACCGACGGGTTTGTGGCCAATGCCGGTGTACGGCTGAAACTCGGCGGCGAGTAGCGGCATCAGCGATTTACGGGCGAGAACGCTTCCAGGATGCGGCATTCCGCGACCGTGCCATCTGCACAAGCCGCTACCGCGTCCGCCAGCTCGCGCCGCAGCGCTGTCAGGTCAACGATCTTGCGGTCAATCTCCGCCAGGTGATCGGTCGCGATCGCGCTTACGCCGCAACAACTGCTGTCCAGCTGCCCCGAAATGCTGAGCAACGCCCGCACCTGGTCAAGCGAGAAACCCAAGTCTCGGGTACGCCGAACGAAGCGCAATCGTGCCACATCATCGGCGCCATAGATGCGGTAGTTGGCCGCCGTTCTCTGAGGGGGGGCCAGGAGCCCAGCGCGCTCGTAGTAGCGGATGGTTTCGATGTTGACGCCGGTAGCCGAAGCCAGCTTGCCGATAGTGAAGTGTGAAGCCATGCCTTGACCCTATAGTACCTACAGGGTGCATATAGCGCCCCGTTGCTGGACATACGAGGGATGAGAGCATGACCCCGCTCGCGCATATGCGACTGGAGAATGACAATGAGCGATGATTGCGGCTGCACCGGCGACGAAGCCCGTGCCAAGGTTGATCCGCGCTATCGACGTGCGCTGTGGATTGTCGTTGTGCTCAACATCGGCTTCGGCATCGCGGAGCTCGCCGGCGGGTTCTTCACCGGCTCCCAGGCGCTACAGGCGGACTCACTCGACTTTATCGGTGATGGGTCAATCACGCTTGTAGGGCTTTTGGCACTAGGCTGGAGTGCGTTGACGCGTGCCCGCATCGCGTTCGGCCAAGGGCTGTTCCTGGGCGCTTTGGGTCTCGGCGTGATCGGTGCCGCTGCCATCCGCGCAGTGAATGCTGAGCCGCCGGACGCCACGCTCATGGGTGGGATTGGTGTCGCCGCTCTGTTCGTGAACGTTGCAGCCGCTCTTGTGCTCGCACGTTTTCGCAAAAGCGGTGACGCTCAGGCGCGTGCCATCTGGCTGTTCTCACGCAACGATGCACTTAACAACGTTGCCGTGATCGCGGCGGCCGTGCTCGTCGGTTGGACTGGGAGTGGCTGGCCCGACCTGGCTGTTGCTGGTGTCATCGCGCTTGTCTTCCTGCATTCCGCTTGGGAAATCATGACAGACGCAAAGCGGGACCTGCGCACAGCAGGCAGCTGACTTCGTCTTTTCCGGAAATGAGAGGAGTAAGCTTCCACCGCGATCAGGCGGTGGTGCTCCAGCACCAGGGCGCGAGTTCGCCGATCCGCTTGGCGGAATGACCCTCGGCGATGCGGGTGAGCACGTCGCGCAGCCAGGCTTCAGGGTCGATGTGATTGAGCTTGGCAGTCTGGAGGAGCGTGTAGATCGCCGCTGCCCGCTCGCCGCCCTTGTCGGAGCCGGCAAAGAGGTAGTTCTTGCGGCCAAGGGCGATCGGCCGAAGGCAGTTCTCGGCGCGGTTGTTGTCCGCTTCGAGCCGGGCGTCGTCGCTGAAACGGGTCAGCGCTTCGCGCCGCTTCACGGCATAGCGGATCGCATCCGCCAGTGCGCCCTTGTTGGAGATCCGGCGTAGTGTGTCCTCGGCCCAGTTGAAGAAGCCGTCCACGCCAACCCTGACGACCTGTCGCCGCTCGAGCCGCTCTTCCAGCGGCAGTCCGCGGCCGAGCTCCTCCGCCTCGTAAATCAGGTCGATCAAGCTGACGCCTGTGCTCGCCGTGGCTGAGCCGGTCGCCTTCCACACGTCGAAGATCTTGCGCCGAACGTGTGCCCAGCACGCCACCTCGACGATCGGGCCGGGCTGCCGGCGTCCATCGTACAGCTGGTCGTAACCCGCATAGCCATCCGCCTGCAGAAACCCACTGAAGCTGGCGAGGTGCGATCGGGGCCGCTCGCCCTTGCGGTCTGGCGTGTAGAAGTAGGTCGCTGCCGGTGGACCGATGCCCTGCCAGCCCCGGTCGTCGCGGGCATAGACCCACAGCCTGCCGGTCTTGGTCTTGCCCGTGCCCGGCGCCAGTACCGGAACCGGCGTGTCGTCGGTGTGGATCTTGTCGGCCGCGAAGACGTGATGGCGGATGTGCTCGACCAACGGCTGAAGCAGCCAGCTGACCTGGCCAACCCAGTCGGCCATGGTTGAGCGGTCCAAGTCGACACCCTCGCGGGCGTAGATCTCCGCCTGCCGGTAGAGCGGCAGATGGTCGGCGTACTTGGACACCAGCACATGCGCGAGCAGGCCGGGTCCGGCCTTGCCGCGCGGGATCGGCAGCGCCGCTGCCGGTGCTTGGGTGATCGCGTCGCAGCGCTGGCAGGCGAGCTTGGGACGGACGTGACGCACGACCTGAAAGCGGCCGGGCACATACTCCAGCACCTCGGTTACGTCCTCACCCAACGCTGACATGGTGCCACCGCACGCGCCGCAGCCGTCCGCGCGCGGAGCGGCGTGCACGACTTCCTGGCGCGGCAGATGGTCAGGCAGCGGCAGGCGCTTGGGCTGACGCTTCTCGCGCGCAGGCGTTGGGATGCCCGCGTCAGCGGATGCGCTGATCGCCTCGGCCTCGACCGTCTCGAGATCTTCAAGCCTGAGCTCCAGCTGATCGATCTCGCGGGAGAGCCGCTCGGAGGACTGACCGAACTGCATGCGCCTGAGCCGTGCCAGCTGGACCTTGAGCTTCTCAATCTCCAGCGCGGTCAGCTGAATGGCGGCCTTGGCCGCGCGGAGCTCGGCGGCGGTGCTGGCCAGTTCGTCAGCGGTGCTTGCCAGCGCTACTGCAGTGCTGACACGGGCTTGCTCAACCGTCGCCAACTGCTGTTGCAACGCCTGCGCGAATGCGCGCAGCTCGTCCGGATCAGAGGGGAGATCGACCGTCACCAGTGACATGGCTCATCCTACCATCCGCCCGACTCAGGCCAAGCAAAAAAGCACGCAAAAGCGCCATTTAGACGAGGGTCGGCGTGATCGTCGGGGCAGGCGCCACGGTGCGCCGCCAGTCAATGCCTTCGATCAGTAGTGCGAGCTGCGCAGGGCTGAGCACGATGCCGCCGTCGACCAGCGGTGGCCACACAAACCGGCCCTGCTCCAGACGCTTGGCAAACAGGCACATGCCCGAGCCATCCCAGTAGAGCGCCTTCAGATAGTCGCCGCGCTTACCCCGGAACAGGAACAGGTGACCCGAATACGGGTCAGCGGCGAGAACCTGCTTGGCCAATGCGGTAAGCCCGTCGAAGCCCTTCTGCATGCTCACCGGCTTGCAAGCGAGATACACCTTGGTGCCCGGTGCCAGCGCAATCATGCGACATCCCTCAGCGCCCGCAGCACACGGGCAAGTGCCTTCTCATTGACGTAGCTGTCGACCGACAGGCGAACGCCGCTTGCCAGGTCGATATCAATGCCGCCGTGTCGCGCACCCGGGTGCGGGCGGATCAAGTCCTCCGCCAGCGCGGTAGGTGACGACGGCTTGGCCGGTGTCGCCTGCGCTGATGTCATGTCCGGCTCGGTCGATGCGGCGTGCGTCACCACGCCATATGGGATGAACTGCAACGGCTCGCTGGCGATGCGCTGCGCCTCGCGCCTCGTCTTGCGCCAGCCATGAATGAGGCTGGCCGAGATGCCGAGCCGGCGCGAGACGCCGACAATCGTGGCACCCGGCTCATCGCACTGCGCCAGCACCGCCTCGCGCTCCTCGTCCGAGTACCGCCGGCGACGCTCGACCCGCGTGATGACTTCCATGTGGCTCATCCGCACCCTCCTTACGGAGTGCGAAAGGACACTCCCGAGAGCTCACCGCCTCGCGCAGCTGGGCCGCGCCAGCAACACGCGTCAGACCGGACGCTTACCCCCTCTGCGTCGCTGACGTTTCATTTTCCTACATCAGATGTTCTATATATGTTCTTTCCCGATTCGACCACCAAAGGATTCGGGAATGAGACTGAAATGGGCAGTAGTTGCAGGGGCAACGACAGGATTTGGGTCCGTCCTCCCCGCTCACGCGCAGGAGATGGAGCACACTCAGATGACCGTTGCCTCGGAGTTGACGACCGATGGCTTCCGCGTTGCAGAAGGGACTGATGGCTTCGTTCTCGTCGAACATGGCATTTGGAGAAAGCCTCCAACGGCCTCGTCCGAGCTGCCGGCTACCGATGCGGGTCGAACCTATCTGCCCTATCGATATCCAAAGCCCCAAGGCAGCGCGCCATCGGGATTCCGTCGGGCAAGCTACCTTCCTCATGTTAACGCTGCTGAGGCTCAATATTCGCTACCAAGCGGCCTTCTCGACGCTCTTGTATGGACGGAATCACGATATAATCCGATGGCCATCAGCAAGGCCGGGGCCGCAGGTTTGGGGCAATTGATGCCAGGGACAGCGCGGGACCTTGGCGTTTCAAATCGCTTCGATCCCAAGGCGAACATCTTGGGTGCGGCCCGATACCTACGCCAGATGCTGGACAAGTTCGGGGTAGTTCATCTGGCCCTCGCTGCCTACAACGCAGGTCCAGGTGCCGTCGAGCGCGCAGGCGGTATTCCTCGCAATGGCGAGACGCCGGCCTATGTGCGCGAAGTGCTGCGCCATTGGCGTTTTTGAACGGGGGGTGTTGTGAGCGCGGGTCGAATACGCGTCTCGGGAATTTTAAGCCGCAGTAGACGCGGGATGTTCCTGACCACGACAGACGAAGTCGTCTGGATCATCGAGAGCGAAGAACCCGAATGCGAATTCGTCGGATCAGCGGTGATTGTCGAGGGGGTTGTCGCAGGTCGAGATCGTTTGCGCGCAGACTGGATTGGACCGGTCTGATCGATGCCATAGTTATCAGGCTGCGCGCTTCCCTGCCTTCTTGATGTCGATCACCTTCCCGCCGCTCAGATAGTCAGCCCAGTCCTGCATCATCCGGCGCCGAGGAGCCAGGTATTCAGCGGCATTGTAAGCTCCACGCACGTCGTTTTTCTCCGAATGCGCGAGCTGTAGTTCGACCCAATCCTCATGGTATTTCCTGATCCACATGGGCGGCTTACCAAACTCGACCAACTGCTCATTGGCCCAAGTGCTCGCCAAGCCCCGGAAGCCGTGTACGGTTTGGCGGCTGTGGTATCCGAGGCGATAGAGCGCGTAGATCATTGTGTTCTCTGAAAGCGGCTTGTTCGGGCCGTTGCCCGGGAAGAGAAACTCGCCAGGCGCTGCTGCTATCATGGATTTCGCGATGTGCGTTGCCTGCTGCGAGAGGGGTACCAAATGCTCTCGTCCCATCTTCATTCGCTCGGCTGGTATCCTCCAGACAGGTGATTTTCCGCCCAGGTCTTCAAACTCGGATTTGGCGGCGAAACGCAGTTCCTTGGTTCGAACCCAAGTCAGGAGCGCAAAGAGAACTGCGTCACGGGTGATCGCGGACCGTCGTTCGCCCTCTTCTTGGTAGGCATGCAGCTTCTCGATGAATGCGGGCAACTCGCTGAGCGGCAGCCGGCTCATATGCTTCACTCTTGGTCGCGGCTTTAGAGCCCCGCGCAAATGCGTCGTCGGATCGTTCGAGGCCAGACCACACGCGATTGCGAACTGGAAGACTTGCCCCACCCCTTGTTTCGCACGCCGGCTGATATCGAGCGCGCCTCTTGCTTCGATCTTGCGGATCATTGCCAGGACGTCGGGTGCCGTGATTTCATTCACGAGTTTCTCGCCGATGACTGGAAAGACGTCCCTTTCCATGCGCGACCAGACGCGTTCGGCGTGCGCGGCATTCAACGCGCTCTTTCGATTTTCATGCCAGCGCTTTGCGACCTCGAAGAAGGTGGCTCCTCCCTGCGAGATTACTTCTCCCTTGGATTTCATTGGATCCTTGCCCTCGGCTAGCAACGCCTTTGCGGCTGTGCGCTTGTCGCGCGCGGCAGCTATCCCGAGATCTGGGTAAGCGCCGAACGAGAGCAACTTCTCCTTGCCCGCGAAGCGGTACTTCATCCGCCATAACTTTGACCCGTTCGGTTGTACGAACAGGAATAAGCCCTCCCCGTCGGCCATCTTGTAGGCGCGCTCGCGTGGCTTGGAATTTCGGGCCTGAATCTCCGTGAGAGGCATTGGGGGTATCGCTCCTTTCCGATACTCCGCGAAAATACCCCCAAAATACCCCCACACCAAATCTGGCTGCATGTGGAAGACCATGGGCGCATGCGGACGCGAATCACCCGCAACCCTCTGCTTTTCTTTCGATTTTTGGAAAAATACGGAAGCTAGTGGAAGCTTCCGGATCAAGGAATGGTAGCGGAGGAGGGACTCGAACCCCCGACACGCGGATTATGATTCCGCTGCTCTAACCACCTGAGCTACTCCGCCCCGAAAGGCATGCCGGGGCATTTGCTCGCTCGGCAGGCGGCGCGTTTAGGGCGGTCCGGCCACCGGGTCAACCGCGCAAATGTGCTACATGTGCGATTTCCGGAATGGGCCTCACGCAAACAATTATCTTCGGTCACAACGGGCCGGAAAGCCATCTGTTTACCAGCTAGAGACGGCCATGTCCGCGGAAGTCGAACCCTTTCACCTTCTCCCAGGGTCCCCCTCGATACCGGAAGAGGTCAACCCCCGTGAACTGGAAGTCTCGGTGCTCGATCGTGCCCGCCAAGGCTGCTTGCAGTGCCTTTGCTTCCTTGCCGCTGACTTTGTTCTGGATCGTCACATGCAGGCGTGGGCGATGCTGATCCTGCTGCGTGAGCAGGCCATGGAAATGGTCGGCAATCAGTTCGCGTAGTAAAAGCATGTCCGCACTGACCAGTTTGACGGCCGTTCCCCGCCCCAGCGACATTATGCCCTCGACATGGCCATCGATGGGCGCAAACTCTGCTGCCAGGCGCCTGAGATACGTGCACGCCTCCGCTTCGCACATTGCCGGCAAGGCGTGAAACAGCGTGACATGAGCTTCGAGATAATTGCGTTCTGCAGGAAAATGGGCCTTGCGGAGGGCCGTATATCGGGCGTGCAGATCACGCGGCAGCCGGGCCGTGACAATCAGAGGGGCTTCACCTTCGGCGCTCACATTTCCCCACGCTGGCGGCGGATTTCGAACCACTTGGATACATTGCGATTGTGCTCGTCCAGCGTTTGGGCGAATGCGTGCCCACCTGTGCCGTCCGCCACCATATAACGCGCAGACGTCTTTGCCGGATTGAGCACGGCAGCAATGGACTCGCGGCCCGGATTTGTAATCGGTCCCTTCGGCAATCCCACCATCGAATACGTGTTATAGTCGTTGATCGCGGCAATTTCGGATTGTTTGATCCGTCGGCCCAACGGTCTACCCTTTGTAATCGGGTAGATGATCGTGGGGTCAGCCTGCAGCAACATCCCATCCTTCACGCGATTGGAGTAGAGGCCGGCGACCATGCGCCGTTCTCTGGCGACGCCGGTTTCTTTCTCGACGATGGAGGCAAGTGTCACGGCTTCCTGAATGGTATCGACAGCGATATCGTCGGCGCGCTTGGGCCAGGCTTCAGCGAGATAGTTCTGCATTGCCGCTTGCATACGTGCCAGCACGGCGCCGCGGGATTCGCCGCGTTCATAGTCGTACGTATCGGGAAGCACCGAGCCTTCGACCGGAACGGGGATCTCACCGGTTAAATTTTCTTCTGCCATCAGCCGGTCGTGAACCATGACGGAAGGCAATCCTTCGGGAATCGTAACAAAACGCCTTATCACCTCGCCATGCTGAAATGTATCGAGGATCTTCGAATTGCTGGCGCCTGCGGGCAAAAGAAATTCGCCGGCCATGATCGGATCGGACGATCCGAAGATCTTGGCGCGTAGCAGGAAGCCGCGTGGGTCGGAGATCAGCCCTTCATCCGCCAACTTGTGAGCCACGGACGTCAGGCTGGCCCCAGACGGGACGATGAAATTCGTATCATCCTCGACCTGGGCACTGCCCCACCAGCCCGACAGGAACCAGATAGCGCCAATCGCCAGGACGAGCGCCAATACGCTGGTTAGAAGGCACCCGGCCTTCTTCACGTCAGTCTACCTTCTTGATGATTACCGACGCATTGGTGCCGCCGAAGCCGAAGCTGTTGTTGAGAGCAGCATTCACTTCGCGTTGTTTCGCCTTCAAAGGCACAAGATCGACACCTTCCGTGCCCTCGTCGGGGTTATGCAAGTTGAGCGTCGGCGGGACGATCTGGTCGCGAATGGCAAGAATGCAGAAAATCGCCTCGACTGCACCCGCACCGCCCAAGAGATGGCCGATGGCAGACTTGGTCGAACTCATGGATGCGCCACCAAGATCATCGCCCAGAACACGCTTCACGGCGCCAAGTTCGATCGTATCGGCCATGGTCGATGTACCGTGCGCATTTACGTAATCGATATCGCTCGGCTCCATGCCGGCTTTCTTCAAGGCCATGCGCATGGCGAGCTCAGCGCCTTTTCCCTCAGGATGAGGCGCGGTCACATGATAGGCGTCGCCAGAAAGGCCGTAGCCGACGATTTCCGCGTAGATTTTCGCACCGCGAGCCTTTGCATGTTCGTACTCTTCGAGCACGACGACGCCAGCCCCCTCGCCCATGACGAAACCATCGCGGTCCTTGTCGTACGGGCGGCTGGCTTCGGTCGGGCGATCGTTCATACTCGTGTTGAGGGCGCGCGCTTGTGCGAAGCCGGCTACGCCGAGCGGATTGATGGTCGATTCTGCGCCACCTGCCAGCATCACATCAGCATCGTCGAGCGCAATCATCCGCGCGGCATCGCCGATGGAGTGCGCGCCGGTGGAGCAGGCGGTGACGACGGCATGATTGGGGCCCATGAGGCCGTATTTGATGGAAACCTGCCCGGAGATGAGGTTGATCAACCGCCCATGAACGAAATGCGGGCTGACCCGCCCAGGGCCGCGCTCGTGAAGAACAATCGATTCGCTTTCAATGCCCGGCAAACCGCCAATGCCCGAACCGATCGATACGCCCGCGCGCAGTTTGAGATCGTCATCCATGTCGACAAGACCGGCATCTTCCAGCGCTTGGCCAGCTGCATCGATCCCATATACGATGAATGGATCGACCTGGCGCTGTACCTTGTGATCCACCCGCTTGTCGGGATCGAAACCGTCTTCGTGGTCCTTGGGTTTCACTTCGCAGGCAATAGTGCATTTCTGCCCGGTCGTATCGAACCGGGTGATCTGCCCCGCCCCGCTTTTACCAGCGATAAGGTTTTTCCATGAAGTCTCCACATCACCACCCAGGGGGGTGACGAGGCCAAGTCCGGTTACGACCACACGACGCATGCTATTCTCCGCAAAAAGACAACAGGCCCGGCCCAGTTACCGGGTCGGGCCTGTCCGAACCCGCACTCGGCGGGCATGAAGGCAGCTGAAGGCTTAGCCCTTGTGCTCTTCGATGTACTTGGTCGCATCACCAACGGTGGTGATTTTTTCGGCAGCGTCATCGGGGATTTCGACACCGAATTCTTCTTCGAACGCCATAACCAGCTCGACGATATCGAGGCTGTCCGCACCGAGATCATCGATGAAGCTGGCTTCCTGGGTGACCTTGTCGGCCTCGACGCCGAGATGCTCGACGACAATCTTCTGCACGCGGTCGGCAGTATCGCTCATTGTAATCCCTCTCAGATCTGGGGGTTATTGAATTGCCTGTCGCCCTAATGAACGCTGAAGGCTTAGGCAAGGGTCTAGGAATCGTTCTGACAGAGCGCGGACGGTAGCTCGAGGCCCGCTCACTCTCCTGCTTGGTCGACCCGCGTCGCTTCCGCGCCCTGCGGCTTGGGTGCATCAACGGTGCGAATATGAACATCACGCAATTGGCGCGGCGAAACAAGGCTTGGTGCGCCCATCATAAGGTCCTGCGCCTTCTGGTTCAACGGGAAGGCAATGACTTCGCGGATGTTGGGTTCATCCGCAAGCAGCATGACGATACGGTCGATACCCGGGGCTGAACCGCCGTGGGGCGGTGCGCCGAGCTTGAACGCCTCGATCATGCCCGAGAAGTTTTCGTCGACATCGGCCTGCGTGTAGCCGGCAATCTCGAAGGCCTTGTACATGATGTCGGGCCTGTGGTTACGGATCGCACCGCTGGACAGCTCGTATCCGTTGCAGACGATGTCGTACTGCCACGCCTTGATGTCCAGCGGGTCCTGGGTTTCGAGCGCATCCATCTCGCCTTGCGGCATCGAGAACGGGTTGTGGCTGAAATCGACCTTCTTGAGGTCCTCGTCATATTCGAACATCGGGAAGTCGACGATCCAGCAGAACTTGAAGCAGTCTTCCTCGATCAGGCCCAGTTCCTCGGCCACGCGGGTACGTGCAGCACCCGCGAGCTTGGCCGCGTCCTTTTCCTTGCCTGCAGCAAAGAACAGACCGTCGTTCTCGCCCAGGCCCAATTCTGCATAGAGTTTCTCCATGCCCTCGGCACCGTGATTCTTGGCGATCGGACCTCCGAATTCGCCGCCCTTGCGGGTGACGTAGCCGAGCCCGGCAAAGCCTTCGCGGCGGGCCCAGTCGTTCATCTCATCGAAGAACTTGCGGCTCTTTTCGTGCGTTTCTGGCGCAGGGATCACACGGACCTTGCCGCCGGTCCTGACGATCTTTTCGAACAGGCCGAAACCGCTGGTCGTGAAGTGTTCGGTCACGTCGCTGATGAGCAGTGGGTTGCGCAGATCGGGCTTATCGCTGCCATACTTCAGCATGGCGTCGGCATATGGGATGCGCGGAAATTCACCTGCAGGGGTCACAGTTTTTCCGTTCGCAAATTCTTCGAAAACGCCCGCCAGAACCGGTTCGATCGTCTGGAAGACATCTTCCTGCGTCACGAAGCTCATTTCGAAATCGAGCTGATAGAATTCGGGGCTGCGATCGGCGCGCAGATCTTCATCGCGGAAGCAAGGGGCGATCTGGAAGTAACGGTCGAAACCGGCAACCATGAGCAACTGCTTGAACATCTGCGGGGCCTGCGGAAGCGCATAGAAGCGACCCGGGTGCAGACGGCTCGGCACGAGGTAATCCCGTGCGCCTTCCGGGCTCGACGCCCCAAGGATCGGGGTCTGGAATTCGCTGAACCCCTGGTCGATCATCCGGTGACGCAGCGAACTGATTACGCGGTTACGCAGCATGATATTGGCGTGCACCCGCTCGCGGCGCAGATCCACGAACCGATATTTGAGGCGCGTTTCTTCCGGGTAATCCTCCGCCGAATTGACGATCAGCGGAAGATCGTCTGCGCGGCTCTGGACATTGACCGAGCGCGCGAAGACTTCGATTTCTCCCGTCGGCAGGTTCTTGTTGACCGCCACATCGGCGCGCGCCTTCACGACACCGTCGATCGTGACGACCGATTCCAGCTTGATCTTGTCAAGAACCGGCAGCGCGTCGCTATCCTCGTCGGCAACGATCTGCGTGATGCCGTAATGATCGCGGAGATCGATGAAGAGAACGCCGCCATGGTCGCGCTTGTTATGCACCCAGCCCGACAGACGAACGGTTTCGCCGACATCGTCTTTGTTCAGTGCGGCACAGTTGTGGGTACGATAGGCGTGCATCTAAAATCTTTCCATTTTCGGAGCTATAGCGCTAGGGGCGCGAAGGGCTGCGCTCCTCTAGCAGGAATCGCGCGCGCTAACAGGGCAAGCACGGCTTTTTGTCAAGGTTGCGCACGCCCTGTTGTCTTGGGCCGGTCCGGCCCGTGGGCGGCACTCCGCCCGAACCAGAAACGAGTACGATGAAAATACACGAACTGATTACGACGACAGAACCGCTGGCCGAACTGTGCGAGCGCCTGGCAAAACACGAATTCGTCTGCGTCGACACCGAATTCATGCGCGAGAATACCTATTGGCCTGAACTCTGCCTGGTGCAGATCGGCAACGAGGAAGAAGCTGCCGCCATCGACCCGCTTGCCGAAGGGATCGATCTGACACCGCTGTGGGACCTGCTCTGTGAAAATGAAGACATTCTTAAGGTCTTCCACGCGGGCGGGCAGGATGTCGAAATCGTCTACAATTTCACCGGCAAGACGCCGCAACCGATTTTCGATACGCAAATCGCGATGATGGCGATCAGCCAGTCCGAACAGATCGGCTACGCCAATCTCGTCGAGAGCTGGCTCGGGCTGACCATAGACAAGGGCGCCCGCTTTACCGACTGGAGCCGTCGCCCGCTGACCGATCGGCAGATCGAATATGCTATCGGCGATGTAACCCACCTCGCCACGATCTTCCCGCGTATCCTGAAGAAGCTCATCAAGACCGGGCGTGGTGCTTGGCTCGATGCCGAAATGGAGCGGCTCGCAGATCCTGCGAATTATGCCAATGATGCCGATATCGCGTGGCACCGCATTCGATCGCCCGGCCGCAATGCACAGGTACTTGGGCGCCTGAAGGCGCTCGCCGCCTGGCGTGAGAGCGAAGCTCAGCACAAGAACATTCCGCGCGGCCGCATCATGCGTGATGAAACACTGGCCGATATCGCCAGCCACCCCCCCAAGAAACAGCCCGACCTCACGAAGGTTCGCGGCCTGTCGAACGCCTGGAAAGACAACGACATCGGCAAACGCCTGATGAAAGTGCTCGACAAGGCGGAACCGCTTTCGAAAGAGGAAATGCCCGAAAAGCCCAAGCGCGGCGCGCCGTTAGGCAAAGAAGGCGCCCTCGTTGCCGACCTTCTGAAGCTGCTGTTGAAGATCCGCGCCCGCGAAATCGATGTTGCATCCCGGTTGCTGACCAAGGCGGATGAAATGGAAGCCCTCGCCGCGGGTGTTCGCGATCTTAAAATCCTCGATGGCTGGCGTTACGAGGTATTCGGCAAGGACGCGCTCGAACTCGTCGAGGGCCGGCTTGCCTTCGCGGTCAAGGATGGCCGCCTGCTCATGACGCACATCGATGACCTCCATGCCGGTATGGTCGAAACGCAAGCTGCAGAGTAGGCCGGCCGAGTGTCCACCTATCTGCCGACGCTGAAGCAATTGCAGTATCTTGTCGCGTTGCACGAGCACGGCCATTTCGGCCGCGCTGCGGAGGCGAGCTTCGTTTCTCAGTCGACGCTCAGTGCCGGGATACGCGAGCTGGAATCGCTCCTTGGTGTAACGCTGGTAGAACGAAGTCGGCGGGTCGTGCGCTTTACAGCGCTCGGCAATCAGGTGGTGGAAAAGGCTCACCGGATTCTGCGCGAAGCGGAGGAACTGGCGGATCTGGTACAGGCTGCGGGAAAGCCTCTCGCCGGCCAACTGCGGATGAGCGTAATTCCCACTATTGCGCCGTTCTTGCTGCCACGCTTTCTTCCGCGCCTGCGTCGCGAGCGTCCCGATCTGCAATTACTACTGCGTGAGGAGACCAGTCAGGACGCCGTTGAATCGCTGCAGCACGGGCGCGTCGACTGTGTTCTCCTCGCCCTTCCCTTCGCCACGGGCGAGATCGAACAGGCCCACATTGCGGACGACGAGCTTTACGTCGCCTTTCCAAAAGGCGACCCGCGTGACCCACCCGATGTCATTCCTCCAAGCATGATCGATGAGGGACGCCTGCTGCTGCTTGAAGACGGACACTGCCTCAAAGACCACGCCTTGGCCGCCTGCAACCGACCAGAGCTGCGTGCTTCTGCTACCATGATCGGCACGAGCCTGCATACACTTGTCCAGATGGTGGACAACGATCTGGGACTGACGATGCTGCCCAAGATGGCCATCGACGCGGGCATTCTAAATGGGACGGAAGTCGTCGCGCGCCCCCTCAAGTCGAAGAACGCCACTCGCGAGATCGCTCTCATCTGGCGCCGCAACTCGCCAAGACGGGACGATTTCGAACTTCTGGCACAGGAATTACGAGAGGGCTAAACATACGAGAATCGGTCGCCGATTGTCGCCGAGATGGCGATGTCTTCGACAGAGGAAAGGCTTAATTCACTTAGAAGCATTTTGATGACGCCTTCATATCTGGCCTTTTCGTAGCACGACTTCGCAAAACCTAGTCTGGCGTCAACCCATCGGGCATGGCGCGTTCCGTATTGCGGCGGCGCGCCAGCTCGCGGGCGTACTCCTGCAGGTCCGGTTTTTCGTCGAGCTCGTCGACAATCTCGAAGCCGAAAATGGTTTCGAGCACATCCTCCAGTGTTACCAAGCCTACGAAGGTGCCATATTCGTCGAGCACGGCCAGAATATGGTTGTGATCGGTGACCATGCGATGAAACAGCTTGTTCACCGGCACTTCGTCGAGGACACCGGGCAGAGACCTGATGATACCGTCGACATCGCACTGCGCTTCGCCCTTGGCGAGGCACACAAGCAGATCGCTTTTCAACACGAAGCCGCTTGGCTTGTCGCTCTCCCCATCGAGAACCGGAATGCGGCTGTAGGGCGAGGCGCTGACTTTTTCCGCCCATTTGCCAAGATCGTCCGACTTGCTCAGACCGAACACGACCGTGCGCGGCGTCATGATATCCGAAGTCTTGACCGCGTTGAGCTGGATAAGATTTTTCATAAACCGTACTTCGACCTTATCGATTTGGCCGGAAGCTTGCCCCAGACTTGCGATAGCCAGCAGTTCATCACGGTGCTGCGGCGGATCCGCGGGCTTGCCGGACGTTATCAGTCGCGTGATCTGCCGTGACGCCCACACCAGCGGCGCGAGCGCGGTGATCAGCACGGGCAGCAGGGAAGCTGTGAACGGTGCCAGGCTGGTCGCATAACGCGCACCAATGGTTTTGGGGATGATCTCTGTCACCACCAGAACCGCCACGGTCAGGACTCCGGCGAAAATAGCTTCGCGTCCCGCTCCGTAGAGCGCGGCATATTGTGCACCCGCCCCCGCTGCACCCATAGTGTGCGCCACGGTGTTTAGCGTCAGGATCGCAGCAAGCGGGCGCTCGACGTCGTCTTTCAGCCCTTTCATTTTCGCGGCCCACTTCGCGCCGCGTTCTTCCGCGGAGCGAACGCTGGACGGAGTTATCGTCAGCAGCGAAGACTCCAGCAGTGAACAGAAGAACGATACGATCAGCGCGAGCGAAACGTAGAAAATCAGTAGGGCCATGAAAGCAGGCGTCTTGGCGCCGTCTCCGAAATTTGCAGTTCGTCTGTTACCTAGAGAGCGTGCGGAGTTACGCCAGTATTCTTGCGGCGCGATGGCAAAGAAATTTGCCCGCGGAGGTGACTGCGTCTGTCAGTTCCCTCCTCCGCTCCGACAGCTTCAGTCCATGTGCTTCAGGCCAACCCGCAGATAGTCCCAGCCCGTTATGACCGTCAGCACCGCTGCCCCCCATAGCGTCACCAGCCCGACGGTGTGCGGAATGTTTGCATCGACTGCGCCAATCATCATCGTCCAGCGTGGCAGCCCTTCCCCGAGTATCAGAGCTCCGAGCGAGACCATTTGGAACGTCGTCTTCCATTTCGCCAGTTTACTCACCGGAACGGATACCTGCAGAGGTCCCAGAAACTCGCGCAGGCCCGATACCGCAATCTCGCGCATGAGGATGATAAGTCCCGCGACGACATGCATGTCGCCAACATAGGGCCCGTTCAGAACACCCTGCGCCGCTAGGACCAATATGACGGCAGCAACCATGATCTTGTCGGCAATCGGGTCGAGAAAGATACCCAGCTTCGATACCGTACCGCTGGTCCGCGCGAGATAGCCATCGAAATAGTCGGTAATCCCCATGAGGCAGTACAGCGCGAAAGCGACCAGATAGCCCATCTCCCACCCCGGCCACCACAGGAACCAGGCAAGCAGCGGAATGGCCATGATTCGTGACAGGGTGAGGATGTTCGGCAGATTGAGCATTACCACTCCGCTCTAGCGGCAATCGGTGCATCGCAAAAGCCGCCGAATGGCCTTGTCCGCTGGCGCAATAGGACTACACAGCAGTGCAAGAATGGGTTTCTACCCGGGGGGTCATGTTTACAGCCACGCATTTGCTGCGCCGCCGGCGGTTTCTGCCGCTCTTCGTCACGCAGTTGTTCAACGCATTCAACGACAATCTCTACAAGACCACAATGGTCCTGTTCGTCGTCTATGCGGTTTATAATGACGAAACGACAGAATCCAGCTTCAGCAGTCTGGCTTCCGCCTTGTTCATCCTCCCGTTTTTCATTCTCTCCGCGCTCGCCGGACAACTGGCCGACATGCGCGACAAGGCCAAGATCATCCGCACGGTAAAGATGTGCGAGATCGGGCTCATGATGATCGGGGCCGCGGGCCTGTACATGGCATGGCGCGGGATAATGGTTCACACGGTGGCGATCCCGCTCCTGTTGCTCGCGCTATTCCTCACCGGCGTGCAGTCCACTTTCCTTGGCCCGATCAAATATGCAATCCTGCCGCAGCATCTGAAGAAGGACGAAGTACTAGCCGGGACCGGACTGGTCGAGGCCGGCACCTACATCGCCATCCTGATGGGTACGATCCTGGCAGGTCCCCTGGCGGTCGATTATACCGGGTGGGCCGCGATGGGGATCATCGTCGTCTCGTGTATCGGTTACATGATCAGCCGCCAGATCCCGCCCGCACCGCCTCTTGGCGAAATCGAAAAGCTCGACTGGCATGTCCTTCGCGCCTCGGTGAAGCTGGTGCGGGACACGATGCACAATGCGGAAGTCTATTACGCGATCCTCGCCATAAGCTTCTTCTGGACGATCGGCGCCGTGCTGTTCATTCAGTTTCCTCCGCTGGCAAAGAACACGATCATGGCCAGTCCGGAAGTAGCAAGTCTCTTCCTCGTGGTATTTTCGATTGGCGTCGCAATAGGATCAGTGGCGGTGAACGCGCTACTCAAGGGCAAAGTATCGGCGCGCTATTCTCCAGCGTCGGTCATAGTGATGGGCATCTTCGTGGTCGCGTTTTACGTTGTCGCCAAACTGTGGGAAGCGGACCAGCCGGCGGACTTGCTGGACGTGGGCGAGTTCATCGCGTGGCCCATGGCGTCTTTGCTTATGCTGTGCCTGCTCGGCATCTCGGTAGCCGGCGGCATGTTCGTAGTCCCGCTATACGCCTTTCTGACCACCCGCGTCTCACCGGACAAGGCATCGCGGACCATTGCGGCGAACAATATCGTGAATTCGGGCGCTATGGTGGGCGGATCGCTTCTGGCCATGGCACTGAGCGCTGTCGGTGTCCCGATCACAGAACAGATTCTTCTGTGCGCTGTCATGTGTCTGTTCTCCGCGTGGCTCGCCAAGAGACTGATCGCGGCTGAGAACGAAGCGGCGGAAATCGCCGCCGGCGCAATTTAGATGATAAACGCGAGCACGGCTGCGACCGTCGCGAAATAGGTCGTTGCCACCCCGCGCACATCGTCTGCGGTCAGCCGCCAATCGATTGGCGTGTTCGCCGGAATATCGGCAAATGCGGCACGGCGTTGCGGGAGGCTGGCTCTGAACCAGTGCCGCGATCCTTCGCTCGTCAATACAAGTGCGCGTCTCATCATGCGGGATTAATGCTTTTTTAACCATTTGGTCTCCGGTCAGATAAGCGCTGTCCCCCGTTGAAACGGTTTGCCGGAAATTAACCATGATTGGCGCGATTGCGCGCGCAACCGACGCGGGCTAACCGCAGTGGCATGAAAGCACCTAACACTCCGCAAGCCGCCCAGCTTCTTGTCGATTGCCTGATCGAACAGGGCTGCGACCGGGTCTTCACGGTTCCCGGCGAAAGCTTCCTGCAGGTTCTCGACGGGCTGGGCCAACAAAGCACCATCGACGTCGTAACGTGTCGGCAGGAAGGCGGGGTTTCTTTCATGGCCTGCGCCGACGGGGCGATGACGGGCCGCCCGGGTGTCGCCTTTGTAACCCGCGGTCCCGGCGCGACAAATGCCAGCATCGGCGTTCACGTGGCCATGCAGGATTCCCAGCCGATGATCCTGTTCGTTGGCGATGTAGATAGCGAGATGCGCGACCGCGAAGGGTTTCAGGAAGTCGATTTCGCGGCCTTCTTCGGCCCGATCGCCAAATGGGCCGCGCGGATCGATTCGGCGGATCGCATTCCGGAATATGTCGCGCGCGCCTATGCCATGGCGGTTTCGGGTCGGCCTGGCCCCGTCGTCCTTGCTCTTCCCGAAGACATGCTGGGCCGGGATACGTCCGCAAAGCCGCGCCCGCGGGTGGAACGCTCGGCGCAGGCCCCCTGCCCCGATGCCATGCAGGCGATGACCGCGATGATCGCGGATGCCGCCTCGCCCATTGCGATCATCGGTGGAGCCGGCTGGAACGCCAAGGCTCGCGAACATTTCCAGATTTTCGCAGAGCGTTTGGGCATTCCCGTTGCAACGGCTTTCCGTCGGCAGGATGCGATCTCAAGTTCAAGTAAGGTTTATGCCGGAAACCTCGGCTACGGCCCCAATCCGAAGCTTGTCGAACGCGTCAGGAACGCTGATCTCATACTCGCGATCGGCGCGCGGCTCGGGGAAGCGACGACGGATGGCTATACCGTGCCCCCGCTGATCGATGGTGATCGCAAGCTGGTTCATGTTCATCCGGATGCGAACGAGCTTAACAGCGTTTATCCGGCCGATCTGGCGATCTGCGCCTCGATGGACGAGTTTGCCGAGAGCGCGGCACTCTGGGATGATGGTGAGGCTATCGATTTCGATGCCGGAATGCAGGCCCACGCCGAATGGGAGGAATGGGCTACGGCGCATCCCAACGGCCATACGCTGGACATGGGTCAGGCCGTGCAATTCATGCGCGACACCCTCCCCGCAGATACGATCATTTGTAACGGTGCTGGCAATTTCTCGGGCTGGTGGCACCGTTACTGGCGCTACGAGGGGTTTCCCACCCAGCTCGCGCCCACCTGCGGCGCCATGGGTTACGGGGTTCCGGCCGCAGTCGCTGCCGCCTTGCGGTTTCCTCAGCGAACGGTCGTCGCAGTAGCTGGTGATGGCGATTTTTTGATGAACGGGCAGGAGCTTGCAACGGCAGTACAGCATGATGCGAACATGATCGTGATCGTGGTGGACAATTCCGCGTACGGCACCATCCGGATGCATCAGGAACGCGAATTCCCTGGCGAAGACCGGATCAGCGCCACGCGCTTGGTCAATCCGGATTTTGCCGCCTTGGCGGCTGCCTATGGCGGCTGGTCGGCCAAGGCAGCGACGACGGATGAATTCAAGGATGCACTTTCTGCGGCACATGGACGGAATGGTCTCCGCCTCATTCACTGCACCATCGATATCGAACAGCTTGCTGCCAGCGGAGCAAGCGTCAGCGCCCTTCGCAATCGATAACCGAAAAAAGAAAAGGCCACCGCCCCGGATGGGGAGGTGGCCTTCCTCGCTGTTATCTCAGCGTAGCGCTATCGTCAGACGTCGTCGCCCAAAGCACCTTTGACCTTACCCTTGACCTGCTGGGCTTCGCCCTTGCGTTCCTGGGTCTTGCCATCGACAACCATACGCTCGTTGTCGGTCGCTTTGCCAACGGCCTGCTTTACATTGCCGGCTGCTTCGTTTGCGCTACCTTTGATTTTGTCTGTAAGTTCACCCATGATACGTCTCCTTCTCGATCGCGCGGATAATCGCGCGGCTACAGGGACATAACGATCTGATAGCGAATTACGTTCCTCGCCCTCGCGACCAAGCGAACCGGGGTTGCGACGAAGATCAGATGCCAGCCATCGAGCAAATTATCGACCACTCGTCGGCCTTGATTTCCGCCACCGATAGCCGCGAATATTTCACGAGCTCGCAGTCGGCCAGTTTCGGCTCGGCCTTCACCTGCTTCAGGGTCACCGGGCATGGCAATTTGCTCTTGGGCTTCACCTTTACCGCAGCCCACTTTCCTTCTGGATCGGTCGGGTCGGTGATTCCGGCCACGCTGACTTCACATATGCCGACAATCTCCAGCCCTTCGCGCGAGTGGTAGAAGAACGCTTGATCCCCCACCTCCATCGCGGCGAGATTGTTCTTGGCCCGGTGGTTGCGCACCCCGTCCCATGTACCTTCGCCCTCGCTAACAAGATCGTCCCAGCTATATTTGAAGGGTTCGGATTTCATCAGCCAGTAGCGCATCGCGGGTATTCTCCATTTTTTCGCCTTGGCGCCGCGGTTAGCGATCCATGCACAGTATTGCCACCCGCCTTCCCGTCGTGCCCGGCAATTAACCGGTTCTTAGGTGCAATGAGTATATTTGGGGAAACGTAACCGGACGCCAGGGGGTGGCATTGGTCCTTGAGACCTCATCTGAAATCGATCGTCGACCTGGCTCTGCCCGGCAGAAGACTGGCGTCGGTGAACGCGATTTCGTCTCTCTTGGCATCGCTCTTGCCGCCGTTATCCTCTTCGTGGGCACGGCAGGCGTCGTTCTGCCCGCCCTGTTCAAGGCGTGGAATGGCGAAGCAGCATCTCCGGATGTGGCCCTCACCAACGCCCTGTTGCTCAATGTGGCGCTCATCCTTCTGGGGTGGCAGCGCTACAAATCGCTTTCTGCCGAACTCAAGGTACGCCGGAAATCCGAAGAAGAGGCGCGCCGGCTCGCCGACATCGATCATCTCACCGGCTGCTTCAATCGCCGCAGCTTTACGACACTGCTCGGCGATCGCCTGACGCATCTGGAAAGGCGCGAACATGCGCTTGCCGCAATCGCCCTCGACCTCGACAACTTCAAGCAGGTCAACGACCTGTACGGGCATCAGGCGGGCGACGAGGTTCTGCGCAATACGGCCGATCGGATCGATCGCCTGCTGCCGGACGGGGCGATCCTCGCGCGGCTCGGTGGGGATGAGTTCGTATGCGTCGTGCCCTATCACCCTGAGGTCCCCGATCGGGTCGATCAGCTAACCGCCCGGATGGCCGAACAGGTTGCGCGCCCGGTGAAGTGTGGAACAGCGACGATCGATATCACTATTTCGATAGGTATCGCATCCAGTCGGCAGCTGGATGATATGCGCAATGGGACCACTTCTGCTCAAAGCCTGATGCACAAGGCGGATATCGCCATGTACCACGCTAAGAAGCAGGGAAAGAACCGCTTCTACTGGTTCGAACCGTCGATGGAAAATGAGCTCCGTTTCCGCAACGAACTGGAGGCCGGCATCCGCCGCGGCATCGTGAACGGCGAATTTCGTCCCTATTACGAACAGCAGATCGATCTCGAAACCGGCAGAATTGTCGGCTTCGAAATGCTTGCACGTTGGGAATCGCCCGAGATGGGCCTGGTTGGACCAGACATTTTCATTCCGATTGCCGAAGACATCGCGGTCATTGGCGAGATGAGCGAGAAGCTTATCGCGCAGGCTTTCCAGGACGCGCTCGCATGGGACGCAAGCCTGACCCTGTCGGTGAACATATCGCCCGTCCAGATGCGCGATCCCTGGTTCGCGCAGAAACTGCTCAAGCTACTTGTGCAGCATAATTTCCCCGCCAATCGCCTAGTCATCGAAATCACCGAAAGTTGCCTACTGGAAAATGTCGGCATGGTGCGTTCGATGATCACCTCTCTGCGCAATCAGGGCGTCCATATCAGTCTCGATGATTTCGGAACCGGCTATTCCAGTCTGGCCCAGTTGCGCAGTCTCCCGTTCGACAATCTCAAGATCGACCGCGCCTTCATTGCCGAACTCAAGAACGAGGAAGATGGCGCCAAGCTGGTCGATGCCATCCTCGCCATGAGCGATGGGCTCAAACTCCCGGTGACGGCCGAAGGCATCGAGAACGAAATCATTCTCGAAACGCTGAAGCGGATGGGGAAAATGAAGGGCCAGGGGTACCACTATGGGCGACCTGAACCGGCTGCCGACGTTCTCCGCCGGCTGGAGGAGCAGGATCTCCTCGCGAAGGATCTGCCAGCCAATGTGACGGAGATTGATTTCGGCAAGCGTCAGCCCGGGCGCGAAGGCGGCACTCGCGCCGTCTGACGCATGTACTGGACGCTGCGGCGCCAAATGCATAGATGCGCCGCACGATGCGCGTCGATTTCACCAAAATGCATGGACTGGGCAATGACTTTGTCGTGCTTGATGCTCGCGCAAAGGACTTGCCGCACATCGATGGCAGCATCGCCCGCGCGCTCGCCGACCGGCGCACCGGGATCGGGTGCGATCAACTGATCCTTATGCAGCCAAGCAGTGCTGCCGATTTCCGCATGCGGATATTCAATCAGGATGGCAGCGAGGTTGAAGCCTGTGGCAACGCCAGCCGCGCCGTTGCGCTCCTCCACGGCGCGCCAGCAGATGTCGAAACGGCAGGTGGCACAATCCGGATCGAACCGGCGGCGGGCGGCGCCAGCGTCGATATGGGTGAGCCCCGTTTCGAATGGGACGCGATCCCGCTTGCCTATGGCATGGACACGGCTGCGATGCCGGTCGGCTGGGATGGCCTCGACCAGCCCGGCGCGGTCAATGTCGGCAACCCGCACGTAGTATTTTTCGTCGAGGACTGCGGTGCCGTGCCGCTCGATGTGCTCGGTCCGCAAATCGAGAACGATCCGCTCTTTCCCGAGCGTGTAAACGTCAATGTCGCGACCATTGAAAACCGCGGCCACATCCGCCTGCGCGTCTGGGAACGCGGCGCCGGACTTACACAGGCTTGCGGTACTGGTGCCTGCGCAACCGCCGTCCACGCCATGCGCCGCGGGCTGGTCCAACGCGAGGTCACCCTGACCCTGCCCGGCGGCGATCTCACCATTGCCTGGGGCGAAGACAACCGCATCCGTATGACCGGTCCCGCCACGGAAGCTTATCGCGGAAACTTCGAATGGGATGATTTCGCGTGAGCGAAGCGCAGGTCATTTCGCTTGGTTGCCGTCTCAACATCTCCGAAAGCGAGCAGATCCGCGCCATGCTGGCCGGGGAACGGGACCTCGTAGTCGTCAACAGCTGCGCAGTGACTAGCGAAGCGGTGCGCCAGACACGGCAGGCGATCCGCCGCGCGCGTCGCGCCAATCCCGATGCCCGCCTGCTGGTCACCGGTTGCGCTGCCGATATCGAGCGTGATCAGCTTTCCGCCATGCCCGAGGTCGACGGACTTGTCGCCAATACGGCCAAGCTCGACGCGCGCGCATGGAACGTCCCCGCCGATGCAGCCCCGGCCCCGCAGGATCGCACCCGCGCCTTTATCGCAGTACAGAACGGCTGCGACCATGCCTGCACCTTCTGCGTCATTCCGCAGGGACGCGGGCCCAGCCGCTCGCTGACCATCGCCGAGGTTCTGGCCGAGGTGGAACGGCATCTCGACCACGGCGCGCCCGAAATCGTGCTGACCGGCGTGGACGTCACGTCTTGGGGCCACGACCTGCCCGATACGCCGCCCCTCGGCCAACTCGTGCGCGCAGTGCTGGATCGCTTCCCGACCCTTCAGCGGCTACGCATGTCGTCGCTCGACGGTGTGGAAATCGATCCGCAGCTGTTCGAATTGTTCGCCCATGAACAGCGCCTCATGCCGCATCTTCACCTCTCGCTGCAGCACGGTCACGATCTGATCCTAAAGCGCATGAAGCGCCGGCACTTGCGCCGCGATGCGATGGACCTCGTCACGCGGCTCAAGGACCTCCGCCCAGATTGCGCCATCGGCGCGGATCTGATTGCCGGTTTCCCCACCGAAACCGAAGACCATCACGCGGCCAACCTGTCGATCATCCGGGAACTCGGCATCGTGCATGGCCACATCTTTCCCTATTCGCCCCGCCCCGGCACACCTGCCGCCCGCATGCCGCAGGTCGAGCGTCAAACGGTCAAGCGCCGTGCCGCCGAATTGCGTGCCTTGGCCAGCTCTACGCGCGACGCATGGCTTGCATCGCTCGTCGAAAATCCGCACGCCGTCCTCGCCGAACGCGACGGGACCGGCTACACGCCGCATTTCGCCCGGGTATCCGTACCCGAAGGCACACCCGCCGGCAGCGTGATCACCGTATCGCCGACACGTTTCGAGAATGGCCTTCTGCAATGAGTGACAAGCAAAGCTGGACCGACCGGCTGTTCGGGGGCTTCCGCAAGACCTCCGAGAAACTGACGAGCAACCTGACCGAGGTGGTGGGCACTGCGCGGCTGGACGATGCCACGCTGGACGATGTCGAGGATGCGCTGATCCTGTCCGACCTCGGCCCGTCGGCAGCCGCGCGTATTCGCGAAAAGCTGCGCGAAAAGCGCTTCGGCCTCGAAATTACGGAGCGGGAGCTGAAGGAAGCCGTGGCAGAGGAAATCGCCGCTATCCTGCGCCCCGTCGCCATACCGCTCGAAATCACCGCCTTTCCCCGCCCGCAGGTACTGCTGGTGATCGGCGTGAACGGCAGCGGCAAGACGACGACCATCGCCAAGCTCGCACACCTTTTCCAAGAAGACGATTATGCCGTGATGCTGGCAGCTGGCGATACTTTCCGCGCGGCCGCAATCGGTCAGCTGCAGACTTGGGCGGAGCGGGTCGGCGTGCCGCTCGTGCGCGGGCCGGAGGGCGGCGACCCGGCTTCGATCGTGTTCGATGCGGTGAAAAAGGCAACCGAGATCGGCACCGACGTGCTGATCGTCGATACGGCGGGCCGCCTTCAGAACAAGCGCGAACTGATGGACGAACTCGCCAAGATCAGGAAAGTCCTCGGTCGCCTCAATCCCGAAGCGCCGCATGACGTCGTGCTGGTGCTCGATGCCACCAACGGCCAGAACGCCCTGTCCCAGATCGACGTGTTCAAGGAGGTTGCAGGCGTCACCGGCCTCGTCATGACCAAGCTCGACGGCACGGCGCGCGGCGGTGTGCTGGTGCAGGCGGCCGAGCAGTACGGCCTGCCCATTCATGCTATCGGTGTCGGCGAGAAGATCGACGATCTGCGCCCCTTCGATCCCGATCTTGTGGCGCGCGTGATCGCGGGAGTGGCCTGATGAACGAACAAACGAAACCCAAGCCCAAATCAGGCTGGCTCAATATCCTCGTCGATTACGGCCCGCTGCTGGTCTTCCTCGGCGTCTACAAGTTTTACCAGCCGCCCGAAACATCGACCTTCGGCGAGATCGCGGCAGTGATCTACGGCACGATCGCCTTCATGATCGCAGCCGTCGTGGCGCTGGTCTTCAGCAAGCTGAAATTCGGTCATGTCAGCCCGATGCTGATCCTCTCGACAACACTGATCGTGGGCTTCGGCGGGCTGACCATCTGGCTGCAGGATGAAAAGTTCATCCAGATCAAGCCAACGGCCATCTATCTCCTGTTTGGCGCCCTGCTGATCGGCGGTTGGCTCCGCGGCAAGGCACTGTTGCAGATCCTGCTGGAAGCGGCCTTCGAAGGTGTCGACCACCAGGGCTGGCTTAAGCTGTCGCGCAACTGGGGCTTCTTCTTCGTTTTCATGGCCGTCCTGAACGAGGTGCTGCGCATGCAGCTCACCTTCGAAAGCTGGCTCTGGGCGAAACTGTGGGTCTTCATGCCGCTCAGCTTCATCTTCACCTTCACCCAGATCCCGATGCTGCTGAAACACGGGCTGGCGTTGGAAGACAGGGACGAAGTCGTGAAGGACGAACCGCCAACCGCCTGAGGACGGAAGGACGATCCGTCTTTGACGCGGCGGTCAGAGCATTTCAAGAATCTCGGCGTGACTGGAAACCACCGTTGCAGCTCCGCTGGCTTTCAAACGCTCGGCCAGTCCGGAATCCGCATGGCCTCCGCCGACAAACCCGATAGCCGTCATGTTCGCTGCTCGCGCTGCCAGTACCCCATTCACGCTGTCCTCTATGACAACGCACCGCTCGGGCCGCACATCGATCTGTCTCGCCGCGTAAAGAAAAAGGTCGGGAGCTGGCTTTCCTCGCTGAACGTGATCGGCTGAATAGATATGAGGCGCGAATAAACGCTCGAGCTTGGTAAGTTCCAGTTTTCGGACAAGCTTATCGATTGAAGCCGAAGAACCGACCGCCACGCGCCCGCCAAATGCAGCCACCAGTTTTTCCACGCCCTCGAGTGGCTTCAGCTCGGCTTCGATCCTGGGCCAGATGCGATCATCCAACTGCGAACCAAAGTCCTGCGGGAATTCACCCCCGACGCGCTCGTTGAAATCCGCCGCAAGTTGCGCATGGAAATCCGCATTCGCCAGGCCAACGAACCGGGAAACATAGCTAGCGTAATCGTAAGTGAGCCCGAGTTCGGCAAGATACTCCTGCTCGACAGCGATGTTGATCACCTCCGAATTGACCAGCACACCGTCGCTATCGAAAATCAGGGCATCGCAATCTGTAAAAACCATCCGGAAGCCTAACCCCATCACCGTCCTGAACCAATAGCCGCCTGCGTAGCGGGAATGGCGCGTAAAGGTCGAGGTGTTTGTGTGCCCGCATCCACCAGTGCCCTCGGCGAAAACCTCCTCGCCCACCTCCCAATGAGTTGGAGATAATTTAACTCTTGCTTTAATCGCCCCACTCGGGTTTAAGTCTTGCTTAAATCTCAGGAGGCAAACAGTGAGCAAATTGAACGATCCCGTACTGGCCCACCGCGCAACTCTGACGGTGCTGGCGCTGGTGGTTTTTGCGATCGCATTAAACGCCACTGGACTTTTCAGTCCAAAAGTCCCGACAAGCGCAAAAGTCGCTCACCTTATCGGTTTGGTGCCAACCGCCTTTTTCGTAGCGGCCATCTGGATGGTTTCCCTCGCTGCCAAGGCAATCGCGAGAGGGCACGCGAAGGAAGCCGTGCTGGCCAGATTAACCGGCCGTCTCGGCGTTTGCCTCTTTCTCGGAGGTCTGGCCTTTGTCTTTTTGCAGCCTCTCCTACTCAACGTCTTTGTAGGTCGATGGTCCGGGTACGCGGTGTTCGACATCCCGGCGATCACCTTGGGCTGCCTTGGCGTCCTGCTCACATTGGTAGCGCACATCTTGCGTCAGGCGGCTGGTGTCCGCCGTGAACTGGACGAGATACTCTGATGCCTGTCATCATTACCCTGGATCAGGTTCTTCAGGACCGCGGCTTGTCAGGCAAGGATGTGGCAAAACGTGTCGGTCTCAGTGAAACCCAGCTATCTCTCATACGGTCGAACAAGGTCCGGGGTATCCGGTTTTCGACCCTCGCGCGGCTATGCCACGTCCTCGAATGCGCGCCCGGCGAGCTGTTTGGATACAGTCGTGATGATGACGACATGGTGTAACCGGCCACCTTCCCGTCTGGTGTCCATCCAGAGAACCAACGTCAGCGCAGTCTCGGCGCGATCAGCGAAGCGTTCGAAGAACGAAATCGGCGCGTTCTTCGACGCTCACCTTCGGCAGGATGACTGTTTCATAATCCAGTTCGCGGTAGGCCTTTAGCAGGCGATCGTACTCGGCGCTCGCCTCCGCTAAACTGTGGCGACGATCGCCATCTGTCTCGAAGATTTCGGGCCAGGGAGGCGCCAGAAATACGCGTTCGTGATAGCGCCGATACGCTGTCAGCACCCCGGCGGCAGCTCGTCCCGTCGCATGTTGCAGCGCGACCGCTGCGTCCACGAGACCGCGGTCGAAAAAGACCCAGCCGGCCTCCTCTGGCACATCGTGCCTGTCGTTACCTGCTAGGCTCAGCGCCCGATTGGCGAAGGCCTTCAGATCGACCCAGGGAAGCGCGCTCCCGTCGCCTCGCAGCTCTTCCTCGACGATACGGCGACCCGGTTCGGGCACGATCGCAAAGCCCCTGCGCCCAAGTTCTGCCAGAAGCGTCGATTTCCCGCCGCTTGAGCAACCGGACAGCACGACGTGGCAAGAGTTCATGGGACCTTCCTTTTCGTCTTGGATCAGTCGGTGGACATCCCGTCGACCCCGGATGGTCAGTGTAACGGTTCTTTTCTCCAGCGCCGTGCCGGCGTTTGGCCAATATGCGCCGATTGATCCGATACCTATGGGCAATGCTGTAACCAGCGTCATGGCCAACAAGACCTCGGGCGACATCGCGGATGGTAACTCGTCAGCCGCTGCCATTTCCCCCCGCTGTTTCGCCGATTCCGGGCCAGGGCCTGAGCGGCGCGCCATGGAAGCGGAATACAAAAACCGCTTACGGACAAATGGCAAGGTTGCCGCAGATGCCTGGCGCGCCGAACATGGTCACAGCTACCGGGCGAAGCTTGTAGCGGATGGGAAGTGTCCGGCGAGTGTACTTCCGTAAAACGGCGCCCCAGTCAGCCGCACGGCTCAGGAGCGATCCGTGGCCATCGATTTCACAAACCGACGGAACTGGCTTGCTGAGGTTTGGGCCAAGCCATCTCACACAGGCGGAAGTTCGAAGGTAAACGTGGTTTTGCCATTCGCTGAAACGGCACTTAGCGTGCCGTCATGCGCGGCAGCAATCTGGGCAGAGATATAGAGACCAAGCCCGAGACCCTGGAGGCTCGAGCGCACCTCGCCACGTGAGAATGGCTGAAATAGCTGCTCCATCGCTTCGGGGGGAATGGTGTCTCCCATATTCACAGTTCGAAATACGAGGTTCTCGCCATCTCTGACAAGGGCGATCCTGACGGGTTCGTTCGGATCGCCGTGCATCAGGGCATTCCCGATCAGGTTGGAGAAAACCTGACCAAGACGATCATGGTCGCCATCCACCTCTAGGTCGGTCCATTCGGACTTATGGATAATGCGATCCGGATGACTGGCTGCCAACTCGGAAATCACCTGATCGAGTGTTTCAGCGATATTTTTTCGCGACCGCGTCAGCGTCAAGCCGCCACCCAGTCTGCCGCGCGCGAAATCCATGACATTGTCGATCAGCCCCGCCATGCGCGCCACGCTTCCCTCGATCAGGCCGACAATCGATTTCCCGTTCTCGCTCAATGGCTCCTTGCCAATCAGCCGCATCCCGCTGGCGATGCTCGCCAATGGATTGCGCAGATCGTGACCGAGAACCGCGATGAACTGTTCCCGCAATGCCGACGTTTCCTGTTCGTCCAGCAGCGCCTTATTGGTCTGCTCTACGGCGTGACCGGCCTCGATATGATAGGCGATCATCTCGGCAAACAACTTGAACATGCCCAACGTTTTAGGTTCGCTGACCTTCGCAGGTTTTGGCGAAATTGCGCAAAGCGTGCCGAAGAAGCTGCCGTCCGAAAGTAGGATCGGGACGGAAATATAGCTCTTCAATCCGTAAATCTGCGGCGTCTTGTGGTTATGATATGTGGGATCGTTGTCGACGTCATCGATGGCCACAGGGTCCCGATGGTCCCGGATTTCGTTGCAGATCGTCGTTTCCACCTGAAGCTCTCCGCCAGGCTCCAGTCCGAAGGCAATCTCGTCCCGAACCCCGCAGGCGATCCAGCGATCTTCGGTCACCCGCGCGACCGCGGCAAAACCCATCCCGGTCGACTGGCAGACCACCTCGAGGATGGAAGGTACGACGCTGATAGCGCCGACCACTTCGACATCGCGGGAAAAATCCGAATTCATCAAAGCGTGATAGAGAATGCTGTATTCCGTGTCACTCTCCGGTGACGCAGGCCCTCTTCAGATGAAATTGCGACGCGGCGATCATCGGTAATTACGGCGCCACACGCGGGGCGCACAACCCGACATGTCCGGGCCGCCTGCCCAGGCCTAAATCTCGACCTGGCTGCCAAGCTCCACCACGCGGTTGGTGGGCAAGCGGAAGAAATCCATGGCGGTCGCGGCGTTGCGCAGCATCCAGGAGAAGATCTTCTCGCGCCATATGGGCATGCCCGGCTTGTCGCTCGCCAGCAGCGTCTGCCGGCTGAGGAAGAAGCTGGTGTGCATCATGTCGAATGCGCCGCCGCAGCGGGACATTTCTTTCAGTCCCAGCGGCACATTGGTTTCTTCCATGAAACCGTAATGCAGGATCGCGCGGTAGAACCCGTCGCCCAGATCGTGGATTTCGCAGCGTTTGTTCGCATCGACATAGGGCGCATCGGCGATCAGCACGGTCAGGATGACGACCCGCTCGTGCAGCACCTTGTTATGCTTGATGTTGTGCAGCAGCGCGCTGGGAACACCGGCGGTCTGGCTCGCCATGAAAATGGCTGTGCCGGGCACGCGGGTGGCGGAATTCTTCGCGCTCTTGGCGAAAATCTCGATCGGCAGCGCGGTCTCGCTCATCCGGTCCCGCATCAGCTTGCGGCCGCGCGACCAGGTGGTCAGCAGGGTAAAGGCGACGAGCCCCACTACCAGCGGGAACCAGCCGCCGTCGGGCACCTTGGCGAGGTTGGCGGCAAAATAGGCGCCATCGACGATCAGGAAGAACAGCACCACTGGCAGGGCAAGGAACCATTTCCACTTCCAGACGCCCACGAACAGCACGCCCATCAGCAGCGTATCGATGGTGACTGCACCGGTCACCGCGATGCCATAGGCGCTGGCGAGGCTGGACGAATTCTGGAACGTCAGGACGAGGATGATCACAGCCACCATCAGCGCCCAGTTAACGACCGGGATGTAGATCTGGCCCGCTTCGGTTTCGCTGGTGTGGCGAATGGACAGGCGGGGCATGAAGCCCAGTTGCATTGCCTGATGCGTGATACTGAACGCACCGGAAATCACGGCCTGGCTGGCGATGAAGGTCGCCAGGGTGGCAAGGATCACCAGCGGCAGGCGGAATTCCTCGGCAGCCAGCAGGAAGAACGGGTTGCGCACGACTTCGGCAGCCTGTTCGGCCGGCAGGCTCACGATCATGGCGCCCTGCCCGAAATAGTTGAGCAGCAGGCACGGCATGACGAAGCCGAACCAGGACAGGCGCATCGGCCCGCGTCCGAAGTGGCCCATGTCGGAATAAAGCGCTTCCGAACCGGTCACGGCGAGCACCACGGCGCCCAGCGCAAAGAACGCGACTGCACCGTCGGTCAGGAAGAACTGCACCGCGTACCACGGGTTGAGCGCCCACAGGATGCCGGGATGCTGGATGATCTGATTGAGGCCGAGGCCGGCGATGGTCACGAAATAGACGATCATCACCGGCGCGAAGAGCGCGCCAACTTTGGCCGTGCCCCTGCTCTGGAGGAAGAACAGGAAGATCAGCAGCACCAGCGCGATGGGGATGACCAGCGGATCCAGCCCCGGATTGACCACCGTCAGGCCTTCGACGGCCGAAAGCACCGAGATGGCCGGGGTGATCATGCTGTCGCCATAGAACAGCGATGTCGCAAACACGCCCAGCAGCACGACCAGCCAGCCATAGCTCGATCGGCCCATATGGCGGCTCAGCAGAGCGACGAGCGCCAGGCTGCCGCCCTGCCCCTTGTTGTCCGCTCGCATCAGGATGGTGACATATTGCAATGCGACCACGATCAGCATCGACCAGAAGATCAGGCTGACCACGCCCAGCACGTGCAGGCGATCGATCGCGATGCTGGCAGCGCCCGCAAAGGTTTCACGAAAGGCGTAAAGCGGGCTGGTACCGATGTCGCCGAAGACGACGCCGATGGCGCCCACGGCCAGCGCCGTGCGCGATCCGCTATGGCCATGGCCGCCATGCGAATCCGCAGGCGGCACGCCTTCGTTCAGCGGTGGCGGCGCGGGAACGGGATCATTCATGCTGGATTGGGTTTCCGACAACTTCGTGTCACTCGGCCTGTATGGCGAAGTCGCCGCGATTAGCAGCATGTATTCGCACCCGCAACAAGGGACGCAACACGCTGTTTATTCTTCGGTTTCTACAGAGCCTTCCTGCTCGGTCACGCCGAGAATCGCCTCAAGCCGCTCGAGTCGCGCCGCCAGCGGCCCCCGCCACTCGGCATCCGCCGGTGCGCTTTCCAGCAATTCGCGCCACAGGGTCAGCGTATTTGCCGGTTCGCCTGCGCGCAGGAAGGCGAGGCCCAGAAAATACGTCGGCGCCGGATTTTCCGGGCTGACTTTCTCTGCTTGCGAATAGGCATAAAGGGCCGCGGCGGTCAGCCTTCCCCCCGCATGCTCCACCAGCGCATTGCCCAGCGCCAGCCATGCTTCGCCATCCTTCGGGTTCTCGGCAACCGCATTGCGCAGGAAATTCGCGGCCTGATCGTGCTGGCCACGGCGGGTAAAGGCATCTGCAGTGACCACGAAGCGCGACGGAAGCCGTCCCTCGGGATAGAATTCGCGGCGCGCCTCGACCATCAGTTCGCCGGATTGCGCCGCATCCTCGCGCACCGGCGATGCCGGGGCGGACGGCTGGCCAGGATTTCCCTGTGCCGCATAGCCCGCCAGTCCGAACAGCAGCGCCGAGCCGAAGAGCATCCACAGCGTGCGTGGCAGCTTGAGTACGAACACGGCCAGCGCAAAGACCAGCGCCGTCAGGATCAGGATCGGCAACCAACTCATGCGCGGCCCCGCATGCGGCGGATCAGGATGCCCCCTGCCAGCAGTATCAACAGCACGGGAATGGCAAACAGCGGCCAGGTCGTGGCGCTGACCGCCGGTTTGTAGCTGACGTAGTCGCCATAGCGCTGCATCAGCCAGCCGCGCACCTCTTCCGGGCTTTCGCCGGCTGCAATGCGGATGCGGACCTGGTGACGCATGTCGCCCGCCATTGGCGCATCGCTATCGGCGATGGACTGGGACTGGCACTTGAGGCAGCGCAGAGTTTCCATCAGGTCCTGCGCTGCGGCCTCCTGCTGCGGATCGTCGAGCTGGCGATAGGCATAGGGCGCAGGCGGCAGGGAATCCTGCGCTGCCGCGGGGCCGAACATGCCGAACAGTAAAACGGTGTTCAGCAGCAGAATCATACGTCTCATTGACGTGCCTCCGCCAACCGTTGGAGCAGAACCGGCACATCGCTTTCGCGGATATCGCCGATATGCTGATAGCGGATCACGCCCTTGCCATCG
>CESG01011484.1_pt1 | contig 50382 bp, 47 predicted proteins | sample 531121 | NCBI WGS metagenome assembly CESG01 (sample SAMEA2621287, study PRJEB7988) | marine metagenome | biome: marine biome (ENVO:00000447); feature: mesopelagic zone (ENVO:00000213); material: "saline water (ENVO:00002010), including plankton (ENVO:xxxxxxxx)" | depth 800 m
GATCAGCAGCGTGACGACCGTGTCCTTGAACTCGGTATCGCGCTCCATCTTGTAGCTAAGCGCGTGACCGGGGCTGACGACCACTCGCGTCAGACGCGCGGCATCGAGCAGGCCTTCTTCCTGATCGAAATCCCAGCTGCGGTTCTGCTGCGCCATGAGGCGGCGCTGCAGGCGATTGGCAAGACGTGTGACCACGCCTTGCAATCCGGCGAGCTGGCTGTCGAGATAGGTCCGCAACCGGTCGAGTTCTTCGTTATCACACAGTTCCGGTGCTTCGACGATCTCGTCGAATTTCTCGGTGTAGGCTTTGTACTCGAAAGTATCGGGAAGATCGGTCCATGGCCGATTTGGCCGGACGGGCTGCATGCCTTCTTCGCCGTCGTCCGAAGGGTCGCCGTCGGCCATTTCCTGCTCGCCATCGACATCCTGATCGGCATCGCCTTCCGCCTCACCGTCGGTGACTTCGCTGCGCGCATCGGCAGCCTGCGGTTCGGCCCCGCCTTCGTCTTCCTCGTCGGTATCCTGTTCTTCCGGGTTTTCGCCTTCCTCGTCCTCGCCATCTTCGGCATCGGTCGGCTCGGGACTATCGGGAAGGGTAAGGTCGAGGTGCCGCAGCATATCGAGCGTCAGATCCTGGAAGGCACGCTGATCGTCGAGGGCATCGGCGAGCCCGTCCATATCGGTGCCGATCTTTGCAAGAATATCGTCTCGAACCAGATCGACGGCCGCTTGAGCCCGTTCGGGGATCGCCTCTCCGGTCAAAGCCTCGCGCAGCATCAGCGACAGTGCAGTGGGAAGCGGCACGTCTTTCGCTTCGTCCGCGCGCACTATCGGATCCGATGCCGTCCGGAGCTTTACTGCCGAATTCAGATTATCGCGAATGCCTGCATAGCGGGTCGAACCGATCGCCTCATAGCGAACTTGTTCGACGGCATCGTAACAAGCACGTGCGATGGGCTCTGGCGGCGCGCCCTTGTTATGAAGCGCCTCGCTATGATGGCGCAGCTTCAGCGCGAAGCTGTCAGCGAAACCGCGCGCCTCGATCGCCTGATCACGGGGAAGATTTCGGCCAGGCAGCGGGACACGGAAATTCTTACCCGATTGCGCAGGAGCATCCGCGCTCCACGCCACCTCGACCTCAGGCTCGTTCGCGAGCGCGCGCGACGCGCTCGTCAGCGCCTGTTTGAAACGGTCGAGGGGCGTCTGGTCGGTCATTTACTGCGTCGGAATGCTCTGACCGGTCTTCGCCCAGTCGGCGACGAAGCCCTCGATGCCCTTGTCGGTCAGGATATGCTTGAACAGACCCTTGATTACGGCAGGCGGCATGGTGGCGACATCGGCCCCGATCAGCGCGCTCTTGAGCACGTGAACCGGGTTGCGAACCGAGGCGACGAGAATTTCCGTCGCGAAATTGTAGTTGTTATAAATCTGGCGAATATCGGCGATAAGCTCCATGCCGTCGAAGCCATTATCGTCATGCCGCCCCACGAAAGGCGAAACGAAGGTCGCCCCCGCCTTGGCTGCGAGCAGCGCCTGATTGGCCGAGAAACACAGCGTGACGTTGACCTGTGTGCCGTCGCCGGTCAGCTTCTTGCAGGTCTTCAGGCCGTCGATCGTCAGCGGAACCTTGATACAGACATTGTCGGCGATCTTTCGCAGCGTTTCCGCTTCCTTCATCATCGTGTCGTGATCGAGCGCGACGACTTCAGCACTCACCGGCCCATCCACGATGTCGCAGATTTCCTTGGTCACTTCCATGAAATCGCGGCCCGACTTTGCGATCAGCGACGGATTGGTGGTGACGCCATCGAGCAGGCCGGTGTCGGCCATTTCCCTGATGTCGGCGATGTCGGCAGTGTCGACGAAGAATTTCATGGATTCGCGCTCCGGAAGGCGTTTGAAGTTGTGTCCTGCTGCAAGGGCATAGCGCGCAGCGAGTCAAGACTTGCGGCGAGGCTGGCCCACGGATCGGATGCATCGTCGCGCTCGACCAGAAAGTGTCGCACACCCTGTCGCTGCGCCTGAATGATGATTTGAGCCAGCGGCAGCGTGCCTTCGCCCACATCGGCCATGCTTCCGTCACCCGCCATATCCTTGAGATGAAGATGGGTGACCCGATCGGCATGCCGTCGAAGGAAACGCAGAGAATCTTCGCCCGCATAGGCCAGCCAATATGTGTCCAGTTCGAAGCCGATACGCGGATCGAGCTCGTCCATGAGCAGATCGATGGGACGGATCCCGTCTATCTCTGCAAACTCGAAATCATGGGCGTGATACGCGATCCGCACGCCTTCCCGCTCTGCCAGGTCGGCGATCAGGTTCAGTTGTTCCACCCAGTCGCGCCATTGAGCCAAGGTTTGACGCTGATCTTCAGGCAACCAGGCGAGAATGAGTGTATCGCTGCATAGCTCCCTGGTTTCCGCGATTGCAGCCGCCGGATCCGTACGCAGCAACGGCCAATCTGCATGCACAGCCGCAACTCGCAGTTCCAGCGCACGCGTTTGCTGGCAAATCGCCTCAGGCTTGGCCCCGAAGGTCCCGGCAATTTCCACCTCGCGATACCCCAGATCGGCAACGCGACGCAGCGTTGCGAGAGGATCGGCCGCCATGCTTTCACGCACCGTGTAAAGCTGCGCGCCGACGATCGGGCCGGGCTCGATCACAGGTGTGCTACAGGCTGTGGTGCCCAGAAGGAAAGCGGCGAGAAGGGTTCGCATGGATGTTCTATGCCATTCCCAGCCCGGCGCGCCCAGCCGTCTAGATCAATATTGCGCAGCGGCTCCAAACACGCCGATGATCAGGGGATCACGTGTCGCCCTCGGATCACGGCGGATCGCCGCTTCCTCCGCACCGATTTCGCGCCAGATCGTATTGTCCAGACTGGTCGCGAAACGATTGGTTGCCCCAGCGAAATCGATACCCGTCAGCCCCTGGATGAGTTCGCCGACCAGCGGGTCCTGCGAAATGCGTATCGCCTGGCCCAGTTCCGGCACCATCGCTTCCACCAGCGTGGCACCCATCGAACCGCGCAGGAACGTGGTTGCCGCCGTCGGCCCGCCGCGCACGAGGTCTAGGGCGTTGTTGATACCGACTACGCGAACGGCGTCGGTAACCAGCGGCGCGGCCCGCGCTGCTCCATCATAGGCGATGTCGCCGAACGCGCGGTCCAGCCGATCCTTGAACAGGGCCGAGGTCAGGATCCGCGACAGGACATCCCCGCGTGCGCCCAGCAGATTGTTGAAACCGACCTGTGCAACCTGCTGGTCCCAGAACCCGTCGGCCTGCAGCATGCGTGCGAAGGCGCGCTCGCTCGACAGGAACAGCATACGCTGCACGGCATCGACGAGACTGAAGCGCGGCACCGACGTACAGGCCGGCAGCAAAAGCAGCCCGCCCGATGCCGCCATGCCGCCAAGCAGGGCACGTCGCCCGGTGGGTTTCACGAGAATATCGTTCATATTGTTGGTCCTCATTTCATCCCACCCTTGTTTCCATAGCCTTGCGCCGCCCATATGGCCGAGCGATGAACCGCGTGCGCTGCCTTGTCCTCAATGCTGCCCTGGGGCCCCTTGATTACAAGGTGCCGGAAGGCCTTAGGGTCGAACCCGGGTCGGTGGTCGAATGCCCGCTCGGGCCGCGGACCGTCATCGGAATCGTCTGGGAGGCCGAACGGCTGCCGGGTACCGAGGTTCCAGCCGAAAAGCTGCGACCGCTACGCGGTATACTACCCGTCCCGCCGCTTTCGGCCCCTCTGCGCCGCCTGATCGAATGGACAGCCGATTACTACGTCGCCTCTCTCGCCGGGGTGGCAAGAATGGCGCTGTCGTCAGGGGGAGCGCTGAAGGGCCCGGCGACGATGACCGAATATCGCCTCACCGGCGGCTTGCCAGAACGCATGACGCCCCAGCGCCAGGCAGCCATCGACGCACTGGACGGCGAACAGGCCAATATCCGCGAACTGTCGGGCATTGCAGGCGTGTCCGAAGGGGTCCTTCGCGGGCTGGTCAATCAGGGCGTCCTCGAACCTGTCGAGGTGGATTGCGACCGGCCTTACGACACCGCACGCCCGGATTTCGTACAGGTTGATCTGAGCGACGAGCAGCAAGCGGTCTCCGACGTGTTCTCCGCTGCGGTGCGCAAGCGGGACTTCGCGCCGTTCCTGCTCGATGGTGTAACCGGATCGGGGAAGACGGAAACCTATTTCGAACCTGTGGCGGAAGCCTTGCGCATGGGGCAGCAGGTGCTGGTGCTGCTGCCCGAAATCGCCTTGACCGAGAACTTCCTCCACCGGTTCGAAGAACGCTTCGGCGCCGCCCCCATCCTGTGGCATTCCTCACTCAAATCGACCGAGCGCAGGCGTGCCTATCGCGCGGTTTGCGAAGGCTCGGCGCAGGTGGTGGTCGGAGCACGCTCTGCCCTGTACCTGCCGTTCGCAAAGCTCGGGCTGATCGTCGTCGACGAGGCGCATGAGACGAGTTTCAAGCAGGAAGACGGGGTGCGCTACAATGCGCGCGATGTCGCCGTTATGCGCGGCCATTTCGAAAAGGTGCCCGTCATTCTCGCAAGCGCCACCCCCGCGCTGGAAAGCCTTCAGATGGCGGAGAGCGGGATTTACGAGAAGGTCGATCTACCCAGCCGCTTCGGCGGCGCGGAATTGCCGACGATCGAGTTGATCGATCTGACCGAAGAAAAGCCGCCTCATGGCATGTGGCTGGCGCAGCGGCTGGTCGACGGGATCGAGGAACGGTTGGAGCGCGGCGAACAATCGCTCCTGTTCCTGAACCGGCGCGGCTATGCCCCGCTGACCTTATGCCGCAATTGCGGCTTCCGGTATCAATGTCCCAATTGCAGCGCCTGGCTGGTCGAGCATCGCTTCACCCGTCGGTTGGCCTGCCACCATTGCGGGCACGAGGCGCCTGCACCGCAAGCCTGCACCGAATGCGGCGAACCCGATTGCCTCGTCGCCTGCGGCCCGGGCGTGGAACGGATTGCCGACGAAGTGGCCGAACGGCTCTCGCAGGCCCGCGTATTCGTGGCCACGTCGGACACGCTCAATTCACCGGGCCGTGCCGCAGAATTTATCGCTGCGGTCGAAGCGCGTGAAATCGACGTGATCGTCGGCACCCAGCTGGTCACCAAGGGGTTCCATTTCCCCGAGTTGACGCTGGTCGGCGTTGTCGATGCCGATCTGGGGCTGGAGGGCGGCGATCTGCGTGCAGGCGAAAGGACGTATCAGCAGGTGGCCCAGGTGGCCGGGCGTGCCGGACGCGGTTCAAAGCCGGGTGAAGTGCTGATCCAGACGCGCCATCCCGAAGCCCCGGTGATTGCCGCACTCGCTGCGGGGGACCGGGACGCTTTCTATTCTGCCGAAACCGAAATGCGGCGCGAGGCCGGCGCTCCGCCGTTCGGTCGCTGGGCCTCGATCATCATATCGTCGGAAGACGACGGCGAAGCGCGTGAGGCGGCCAATCGCCTTGGTGCTTTCCGGCCGGATGTGGCGGACTGCATGATCCTGGGACCGGCCCCTGCCCCCATGGCCCTGCTGCGCGGGCGCTATCGCTATCGTTTTCTCATCAATGCCCGTCGCAGTGTGCAACTACAGCACGTCATACGGCGGTGGCTGACACAGGTCGATCACCCCGCAGGCGTGCGCGTAGCGGTCGATATCGATCCTTACAGTTTCGTCTAATCCTGCTCGCTGTCGAACACGGCGCGAGCGGCTTCTACCTTGCCGATGTTGGCGATAGCCCAATTGCCGAGCTGGGCGACCGGGTTGCACAAGGATTTGCCGAGCGCGGTCAGCGCGTAATCGACACGGGGCGGCACTGTCGGCGTCACTGCGCGACTGACGAGCCCGTCCCGCTCCAGCCCGCGCAGCGTCCGGGTCAGCATGCGCTGGGAAATACCGGGAATTTCGCGCCGCAATTCATTGAACCGGCGCGATTCCTCGGTCAGCGCCATCACCACGCGCACGGACCATTTATCCCCGACACGGGCGAGAATGTCGTTCACCGCCGTGCATTGCGGCGCGTCGTGAACTTCAAGGGTTACACCGGTGTCCCTATCGGACACAAAAGTGCCTTCTTGTGCAAGTCGGGTTGTAGTTTCCATATAGCCTCCAAGTTATCGATAGTAACTACGGAGTTTCAATAGTGCAAATCCTTCGCATCGACAGTTCGACCACCGGCGATCAATCGATCAGCCGCAAGCTGACCGACGAGCTGGTCGCTCACTTCACGGCCAAACATCCCGACGCCACTCTCGTCACCCGCGATCTCGTCGCAGAACCGCTCGCCCACATCGACCCGATCACCACCAAGGCGATCCGCACCGCGCCCGAAACGCATGAAGAAGCCGTCGCGGCTGCCTATCCCGACCAGCGCGCCGTGCTCGACGAATTTCTCGCGAGCGACATCGTGATCGTTGGTGCGCCGATGTACAATTTCACCATCCCCTCGCAGCTCAAGGCATGGCTCGATCGCCTCGGCGTGCCCGGCGTCACGTTCCAATATTCGGAAGCTGGACCGGAAGGCTTGGCGGGCGGGCGCAAGGTCGTGATCGCATCGGCGCGTGGCGGCGAATATTCCAACGATCAAATGGCGGAAAACCAGGAAAGCCTGCTGACGACTTTCTTCGGTTTCATCGGGGTCGACGACCTTCATTTCGTGCGCGTCGAAAAAGCTGGCTTCGGTCCCGACGCGATCGCCGCCGGAATGGAAGCGGCAAAAGAAACGATCGCAAAACTCTGAGGCACCAAGACGGACGCCGGGCATTGAAACGGCAATGCCCGGCCCCGTTCTCGTTCCCATACTCGGCGATCAGCTGAGTCGCCAAATCGCGTCGATCCGTGGGTGCGCCAAGGACGACACCGTCCTCCTGATGATGGAGGTCTGGGACGAGGCAACATACGTCAAACATCACAAGCAGAAGATCGCCCTGATCTTTTCAGCCATGCGCCACTTCGCCGACGAGTTGCGCGAAGCTGGTTGGACGGTGGATTACGTCAAGCTCGACGAAAAGAACAATGCGGGCAGCTTTACTGGCGAGCTGGCCCGCGCGGTCGAAAACCATGCACCGCGCCTGATCAGGGTCGTGGAAGCGGGCGAATGGCGGGTCCGCCAGGATATGGAACAATGGCCCGATAAATTTCCCTGCGACGTGGAGATCCTGCGAGACGACCGCTTCATCTGCCCCCAGCCGGAATTCGATGAATGGGCCGAAGGCCGCACCGAATTGCGGATGGAGTTCTTTTATCGCGAAATGCGCCGAAAGACCGGCCTGCTTATGGATGGGGAGAGGCCCGAAGGCGGAGAATGGAACTACGATAGCGAAAACCGCCAGCCACCTAAGGAAGGCCTTGCCGCGCCGGAACGCCCGAAGTTCGAACCAGACAAGATCACACAGCAGGTCATCGAACTGGTCGAAGATCGATTTCGCGATCATTTCGGCAGCCTCGAGAAATTCGAATGGCCCGTCACGCGCGAGGAAGCAGAAGACGCTGCCGACGCGTTTTTCGCCGAACGGATCGAATGCTTCGGTCCCTATCAGGATGCAATGCTCGCGGGCGAGGACGACCTGTTTCACTCTATGCTGTCCACCAGCCTCAATCTCGGTCTGCTCGACCCGCTCGATCTCTGCCATCGCGCCGAGCAAGCCTATCGTGACGGCAAGGCGCCACTCAATTCGGTGGAAGGCTTCATCCGGCAAATCATCGGCTGGCGGGAATATGTGCGCGGTTTCTATTGGAACCAGATGCCGCATTTGCAGACTGCCAATGAACTCAATGCGCAACGGGGGCTGCCCGAATTCTACTGGACAGGCGAAACCGACATGGCCTGTCTTGCCGACTGCATCCGTTCGACACGCGATAACGCGCATGCGCACCATATCCAGCGCCTGATGGTGCTGGGCAATTTTGCATTGCTCGCGGGTATAACTCCGCGCGACGTACAGGACTGGTTCCTTGTCGTTTATGCCGATGCTTACGAATGGGTCGAACTGCCCAATGTGTCGGCCATGATCCTTTATGCCGACGGTGGGAAGCTCGCGTCCAAACCATACGCCGCCAGCGGAAACTACATCAACAAGATGAGCAATTATTGCGCGGGCTGTGCATACGCGCCGAACAAGAAGACCGGCGAAGGCGCATGCCCGTTCAACCCGCTATATTGGCACTTTATGCACCGGCACCGTGACCGGCTGGAAAAGAACCGGCGGATCGGCCGGATTTACGCCAATTGGGATCGGATGGGGTCTGAAAAGCAGCAGGACTATCTGCGCAGTGCAGATCGCTTCCTCGACACACTGACTCCGGCCGGTTCGGGCTGGGCCCGGCGCGAAGATGGTTAACGCTGCGACCGCCTGAACGTCGCTTCACCGCATATTGAGGTCAGATTGACGACTCGTTTGGAGACAAATGGGGGGACGTTCATTTGCGCATAAGGTCGACCTGCACACCGGTGCCGACCCGCGGCCGTGTGCCGCATGTGATTGATGATGGACAAAGGGGGCTCATTTGCCCGCATATGCTTAACGGAGGGGGTGCATCGGACAGGTTTGGTCCGGGCACATGGCACATGCGGTTGACGGTTTAAGGAAAAGATTATGACTGCCATTTCCAAAAGTTCGAAGACATTGGCCATAATTGCCGCACTGACTCTGCCCGTGACCGGTAGTGTCTACGCACAAGAAATCGCACCGCAGGATGGTCAGGAAGGTGAAGTTCTAACCACTGTCACCGGCACCACTCCCAGCGATCTGTCCGGCATGCCCGATGGCCCGACCGTCGAAGGCGTCATTTCCGCCCGCACGGACGACAAGATGCAGGTGACCACTGTCGATGGCGCGCGCACCATCGTAGCGATCAGCCCGGCGACTGAAATCCGCAGCAGCGGCGGTTTCCTCGGCCTTAACAAGGATACCCTGCCCCCTGCAGATCTCCTGAATGGTCTGCCTGTTGAAGTCCAAACGGTCGAATGGGCCAATCGCGGTCTGATCGCGACCAAGGTCGCGCTCAAGAGCAAGGACCTCAAGACGGCGCGGATGATCCACAACGGAACGGATCAGCGCTTTGCTTCCAACGAAGCCGCCACCGAGGCTCTGCGTGGCCGGGTCGCCAATATCGACGAATACAACGTGAAGGGCGTCACCAACGTCTATTTCGACACGGGCAAGTACGCCCTGTCGGATTCGGCGCGGGCCGAACTCTGTCAGACCGCTGGCCAGGCAGATGCAACATCGAACGCCCTGCTCCTTGTCGTCGGCTACACCGATTCGACCGGCGATTACGAGTTCAACCAGGAACTCAGCGAAAAGCGCGCGGCGCGCGTGGTCAACTTCCTCCAGCAGGAATGCAAATGGGCCCCGTATCGCATGATGACGCCGACCGGCATGGCCGAGGCGGATCCTGCGGCGGATAACACGACCGAAGCCGGCAAAGCGCAGAACCGCCGCGTTGCCGTCAACATCCTCGTCAGCAAGAGTGTAGACGGGATGGGTTCCGGGTTCTGATCCGAACCGATCTTTCAGCGAAAAGGGCGGGCCTCACGGTCCGCCCTTTTTCTATCGGTCGTTCATGCAGTCAGGATACCAGCTGAGCATCTGCATCCGCCCGCTTGATCTCTTTGTGTTCGTCTTCGATCAGTCCGTGCTTCCAGTAGCTCGAGATATAAAGATCGTCCCCGCCAAGGCCCATCTGGCCGCGCAGATAATCGCGCAGTTTCCGCATCGAGGTGAATTCGCACGCTGCCCACGCGGCGATCTTTCCTTCAGGCTGCCCGATCGATCGCAGCGCGTCGACCAGGAGATCGGGATGCCGTCCCGGTTCCGGATTGATAAGCCAACGGATCTGCATCCCTTCGGGAGCGATGATGTCCGGTCGGTCTGCCTCATCCTGTATCTCGATGACGCCTAATCCCCGAGCATTCGCCGGAAGAGCAGAAAGGTTAACGCTGATGGCTGGCAAAGCGGTCATATCACCGGCGACTAGATAGAAGTCGCGACCTTGCGACAGGGGCTTGGGCAATCCAGGCCCTCCGACCAGGACGGTATCGCCCGGCTTTGCCGATAGGGCCCAGCGTGTCGCTGGCCCTGCGGCTTCTCCTCCATGCAATGCGAAATCGACGTCGATGGCATCACTGCGTTGATGGCGAATCGTATAGGTTCGAATCACCGCTTTCGATGTCGCAGTCGGTGGCGACAGAATGAGTTTGACATAACCGCCTGCAAAGCCGGTGGGAAAGTCTCTCAGCTCATCGCCGCCCAGCGTGATGCGGATCATCGATGGGGACAGGCGCTGGCTGGATTGGACTGTAAGGGTTCGCGGGCTTGGTCTCGTGCTCATCGCCTTTAGTTAATGCGAATCATTCGCAATTCAAGACCGATTGTTCCGCCGAATCTTAAGGCGACCGCCCTTACCTCCGTTCCCGCTTCAGCAATTCGCGTTTGATATCGGGGCCATAGGCATAGCCGCCCAGGTCGCCGCCCTTGCGCACGACGCGGTGGCACGGGATCAGAACGGCCACATTGTTCCTTGCGTTCGCGCTCCCCGCCGCGCGTACCGCCTTGGCATTGCCCGCCGCTGCGGCGATTTCCGAATAGGTGCGCGTTTCGCCGGGAGGGATCGCACGCAGCGCGTCCCAGCACGCCTCCTGAAAAGCGGTTCCTTTCACGTCCAACGGGATATGCGAAAAATCTCCCGGTGCCTCGACGCTGGCCACGACCTCGGCGAGCAATTTTGCGAACCCGTCTCCGCCTTCCACAAGCTCGGCCTTCGGGAACCGGCGTGCCAGCTCGCTCTCGTCCTCGCCGAACGAAAGGCGGCAGACGCCCTTCTGCGTTGCTGCGACGAGCATCGGCCCCATGCTCGTTTCGACCACCGCCCAGTTGATCGTCACGCCCGCACCACCGTTCGCCCATGCACTTGCCGTCATCCCCAGCCGTCCTTTCGTATTTTCGTAAAAGCGCGATGCCGATCCATAGCCGGCCTCATAGATCGCGCCGGTCACGCTTTCACCGGCCGACAGGGAATTGCGCGCACGTTCTTCGCGCAGGGCCCGGGCGTAGCTCGCCGGTGAAAGACCGATCGCGCGCTTGAAGATGCGCTGGAAATGCGTCGGCGAATAGCCGGTCAACTCGGCCAGAACCGCGAGCGAAGGGACGTCCTGCGCATTGCGGATCTCGTCGATCGCGGCCAGGACGGCTGCCTCGTCCCGCCCGACATCGTCCGGCAGACAGCGCTTGCACGCCCGCAAGCCCGCCGCCCGCGCCGCCGCACAATCGGTAAAGAAGCACACATTGCCCCGGTCCGGATGTCGCGCGGCGCAGGATGGCCGGCAATAGATCCCCGTGGTCAGCACGCCAGTGACGAACCGCCCGTCATAGGTTCGGTCGCGCCGCATGACGGCGGCCCAGGCAGTGTCGTCGGTGATGGTCACGGCAGCCTCCCTATAGCGCATGGAACGCCGATGTGCGCCAGTCCCCCGCGCGATGCATCCCGCATCTTGCGATCAAAGCCAATGATCTTCACAAGGCGGCTCCGATGGGACGCCTTCCACTCCTCCTTGCCGCCTTGCTCACGCTCCTCGCGCCGGCGACGGTCCGTGCGGATCCTGCCGATATCGATGCGGCCGCCCGCGGCGTGGTGCGCGTCGTCATCATCGGCGAAGAGGATGGCGAGCTGTTCCCGATCAGCCACGGCACGGGCTTCGCCGTCGCCCCGGACAAGGTCGTGACGAACGCCCATGTCGTGCGCGACGCGCTGCGAGACGAGGTGATGAAAATCGGCATCGTCCCCACTGGCGGGGGCGAGGCGGTCTATGGCCAACTCATCGCCGTCTCGACGCGCAACGATCTGGCGCTAATACGGATCACGGGCGATCTGCGCCTGCCCCCGCTGGCGATTGCCGGCGGCCTGCCGCCCGACAGCGGCGAGGTAACCAGCGTCGGTTATCCCATGAACGTCGACCGCGCCCAGGGGCTCGACATCAGCGACATCTTCCGCAGCCAACCTCCGGTGAAAAGCCGCGGCTTCATTTCGGGCGCGCGCCCCAGCCGTCAGTTCGACACCATCCTGCACACCGCCCCCATCGCGCGCGGAAACTCCGGGGGTCCCCTGCTCGACGCCTGCGGCCGCGTGGTCGGGGTGAACAGTTTCGGTGCCGACAATGATGGCGGCGATGCGGAATTCTATTTCGCCGTATCCAATCGCGAGCTTCTCCCCTTCCTGCGCGAAAACGAGGTCGAGCCCCGCGTCAACAACACCACCTGCCGCTCCATGGCCGATCTCGACGCGGCCGAGCGGGAACGCATGCAGAGCGAACAGATGGCTGCGCGCGCCGATCTGGCCGAACGCACCGAAGCCACGCGTGCCAGGCGCGAACGCGCCCAGATCGAAGCGCAGCAGGCCGTCATCATGGAGCGTGAAGACCGGGTATTCCTGGCCTTCGTGCTCCTGCTCGTCGCCTTCGGCCTGGGCCAGTGGGCGCTCACCCTGTGGCAGCAGGACGCAGGCGAGCGTGACGAGAAGCGCCTTCGTATCGTCGGCGGTGCGACGGCTGTCGTCGTTCTGATCGCCCTCGCCGCCTATCTGACCCGCCCGGGACTCGATGAAATCGACCGCCGCGTCGCGGCATCCATGCAGGAAGGCGCCGATGGGTCCGATGCGGAACCTGGCGAGGCCAAGGATCTGGCCCTGCTGTGCACGCTCGTGCCCGAACGCAGCCGTATCACCAGTGCGGATACGCAGGACGTGGAATTCGACTGGACCGCCGATGGCTGCGTCAACGAACGCACGCAATACGGCTTTGCCGGCGGTTCGTGGAGCCGCGTGTTCGTGCCCAACGACGAGGCGGCCGTGTCGGTCAACAGTTTCGATCCCGACCGCCGCATCTTCCGCAGCGAACGGTATCTTCTTCCCCGCAGCGAAATGAGCGAAGCGCGCGAAGCCCGGGCAAAATTCGAAGCGCCGCAGTGCGGCAGCGAAGGTGCCGCCTCCAGGCTCGGCGAACTGCAGAGCGAAGTGCTCGGCAAGCTGCCGCAGCAGGCGAACGAACGCCTGGTCTACGAATGCAAGGCGCGAAACTGACGGATCAGGCTGCCAGCGGTTCACCCGTCAGCGTGATGCGGTGCATTTCGCGGGCATGTCCCTGGTAATCGTTCGACGCGAAATGCCAGGTCGTGCGGTTGTCCCAGATCGCCACCGACCCCGCTTCCCACGCCACGCGGCAGACATTGTCGGCCTGCGTCGCGGCGTCGTACAGGCGTTGCAGCAGCGGCAGGCTTTCCTGCCGTGTCCGGCCCACGATATTGATCGTGAAGGCGCTGTTTACATACAGCAGTTTGCGCCCGGTCTGCGGGTGACGGATTACGATGGGATGGGTCGCACCCGTCTTCAGCCCCTGGCCGCGCAAATCGCTGCCGATGTCGGTCTGCGCGTATAGGCCGCCTTCTTCATATATGTGGTCGGCGGTGTGGAAGGCCTCCAGCCCCTCGATCTCCTGCTTCAGTTCGTCGGACAGCGCATCATAAGCCTCGCCCATATGCGCCCACAGCGTATCGCCCCCGCTTGGCGGCAGCGTCCGCGCGACCAGGATCGATCCCATCGCAGGGATCTGGTCGTAGGAATGATCCGTGTGCCATCCGCCGCCGATATTGGTGACCTGATCCGCCCGTTTCCGCACTACTGCGATTTCCGGATGGTCGTCCGTCAGCGGGAAGTAGTTGTTGATGTCGATGCCGCCCCACCTCCTGGCAAAGGCGATATGCGCGTCGGGCGTGAAATCGTCCTGCCCGCGAAACAGGGCGACACCGTGCGTGAAGATCGCCTGCTTTATGCTATCCAGTTCCCGGCCATCCACACTGGCCAGATTCACACCGGTAATTTCGACCCCGCACTTCGGCGCCAGCGGTACGGTCTCCATCGCTTCTCTCCCGTGCGATTGGTTTCTTTGTGCCACGTAATTTACGCTCTTTAACAACGGAGTCCAGATTCCCGGTCCGGAGTCGGCTTGCCATTGACGGGGGGCTTTGCTAGGCGCGCGCCGACCTTGCCGGGGCGACTCCTGTCTGCCCGCGAACGGCTCGGCTCGCACAGACTTTTCTTCCGGACCCGAGAGGACCTCAAGCGCGTGGATATTTCCGCCGGTATTCAGGCTAGCCTGGCAGGGCGTTACGCTTCGGCCCTGTTCGACCTCGCCAGCGAAAACGGGACCGTGACAGCGGTCGAATCGGACCTCGACAAGATCGAGGCCGCGCTCGGCGAATCGCCCGAGCTCGCTGCCGTCACGACCAACCCCAAGGTGTCGCGTGCCAATGCGCAAAAGGCCTTGTGGGGCGTGTCCGCCCTTCTGGGCGTTTCCGAGCTGACACAGAACTTCCTGGGCGTGCTGGCACAGAACCGCCGCCTGTCGCAGCTTCCGCAGGTAATTCGCGCATTCCGCGCCATCGCCGCAGCACAGCGCGGGGAAGTCACTGCAGAAGTGACCAGCGCGCATGCGCTCAGCGATGCGCAGCTCGCCGATCTGAAAGCCAAGCTGACGGCCCGCGAAGGCCGCACTGTAAAACTTTCCACGAACGTCGACCCCGATCTGCTGGGCGGCCTCGTCGTCACCATCGGTTCGAAGCGCCTCGATGCCTCGATCCGCACCCGTCTCAATTCGCTTTCCCAGGCCATGAAGGCTTAAAGGACACACATCATGGATATCCGCGCCGCAGAAATCTCGAAGGTCATCAAGGACCAGATCGCCAATTTCGGTACTGAAGCCGAAGTTAGCGAAGTCGGTACCGTGCTGTCGGTGGGTGACGGTATTGCCCGCATCCACGGCCTCGATAACGTGCAGGCCGGCGAAATGATCGAATTCGCCAATGGCGTTCAGGGCATGGCGCTCAACCTCGAAGCCGACAACGTCGGTGCGGTTATCTTCGGTTCCGACCAGGAAATCGGCGAAGGCGACAGCGTAAAGCGCACCAACACCATCGTGGACGTTCCCGTCGGCAAGGCCCTTCTTGGCCGCGTGGTCGATGCTCTGGGCAATCCGATCGATGGCAAGGGTCCGATCGAAACGACCGAGCGTCGTCTGGTCGAACAGAAGGCTCCGGGCATCATCCCGCGTGAATCGGTCAGCGAGCCTGTGCAGTCGGGCCTCAAGGCCATCGACGCCCTCGTCCCGGTTGGCCGTGGCCAGCGCGAACTGATCATCGGCGACCGTCAGACCGGTAAATCGGCTGTCGCAATCGACACCTTCATCAACCAGAAGGAAGCCAATCAGTCCGACGATGAAGGCAAGAAGCTTTACTGCATCTACGTCGCCGTCGGCCAGAAGCGTTCGACCGTTGCACAGATCGTGAAGCAGCTCGAAGAAAACGGCGCGATGGAATACACCATCGTCGTGGCCGCAACCGCTTCGGAACCGGCTCCGCTGCAGTACCTCGCACCCTACACCGGCGCTGCGATGGGCGAATTCTTCCGCGACAACGGCATGCACGCCGTCATCGTGTACGACGACCTTTCCAAGCAGGCCGTTGCCTATCGTCAGATGTCGCTGCTGCTTCGTCGTCCTCCGGGCCGCGAAGCCTATCCGGGCGACGTGTTCTATCTCCACAGCCGCCTGCTCGAGCGTGCGGCAAAGATGAACAAGGCTGAAGGCGGCGGCTCGCTGACCGCACTGCCGATCATCGAAACGCAGGCCGGCGACGTCTCGGCCTACATTCCGACCAACGTGATCTCGATCACCGACGGCCAGATCTTCCTCGAAACGGACCTGTTCTATCAGGGTATCCGTCCCGCCATTAACGTGGGTCTGTCGGTTTCGCGTGTGGGCGGTGCCGCTCAGACCAAGGCGATGAAGAAGGTCTCGGGCTCGATGAAGCTCGACCTCGCACAGTATCGCGAAATGGCTGCCTTCGCGCAGTTCGGCTCGGACCTCGACGCCGCAACGCAGAAGCTCCTCAACCGCGGTGCGCGCCTGACCGAACTGCTCAAGCAGCCGCAGTTCTCGCCGATGCCGTTCGAAGAGCAGACCGTGTCGATCTTCGCTGGCACCAACGGCTACATCGATGACGTTCCGGTGGACCGCGTGACCGATTACGAAGCCCAGATGCTGAGCTTCATGCGGTCCGAACACGCTGGCGTGCTCGAAGAAATCCGCACAACCGGCAAGTTCGAAGACGACACCAAGAACAAGGTCGTCGACGCGCTGAAGACCTTCGCCAAGCAGTTCGCCTGAGTCCACGAGACACTAAGATAGGGAGCCGAAATGGCTAGCCTCAAGGAACTCAAGGGTCGGATCAACTCGGTCAAATCGACCCAGAAGATCACCAAGGCCAAACAGATGGTCGCAGCGGCCAAGCTGCGTCGTGCTCAGGCTGCGGCCGAAGCTGCACGCCCCTATGCCGAACGGCTGTCGGGTGTCATGGCTTCGCTCGCCGGCAAGGTCAGCGGCGACAGCGCACCCCGGCTGCTGGCTGGCACCGGGAATGACAAGCGTCACCTGCTGGTAGTCGTCAACACCGACAAGGGTCTGTGCGGCGGTCTGAACTCCAACATCGTCAAGGCCGCCAAGATCAAGGCCCGCGCGCTTATTGCCGAAGGCAAGGACGTGAAGTTCTACCTCGTCGGCAAGAAGGGCCGCGCCCCGATCAAGCGCGATTTTGCCAGCAGCATCGAAAAGCATTTCGATACCTCGGCCGTGCGCAATATCGGGTTTGAAGAAGCAGAGGCTATTGCCGATGATCTGATTGCGCGTTTCGAGAATGGCGAATTCGACGTCGCGCATCTCATCTACCCGATCTTCAAGTCGGCACTGGCGCAGGATCCGACGGTCGATCAGCTGATCCCGGTCCCTTCGCCTGCTCCTGCAGCAGCGTCCACCGGCGGCGATGCCGTCGTCGAATACGAACCGGGCGAAGAGGAAATTCTCGAAGAATTGCTTCCGCGGTATGTGAAGACCCAGCTGTTCGGTGCGTTGCTGGAACGCGAAGCTTCCGAACAGGGCGCGTCGATGACCGCGATGGACAACGCCACGCGCAATGCCGGCGATCTGATCCAGAAGCTCACCATTCAGTACAACCGCAGCCGTCAGGCCGCGATCACGACCGAACTGATCGAAATCATTGCCGGCGCGGAAGCGCTGTAAAATATAAATGGAGAGGATGCCGGAAAGTGTCGCAGAACGCTGACCGGAGCCATACTACGATGATCAAGACTATCCCCGCCCTCGCCGCTCTCGCCCTGCTTGCTGGATGTGGCAACGAACCGGCTGAACAGCCCGTGGCAGAAGTCGCGACGCCCGAACCGGTCGAAACGCTGCCTGCGCCCGATCAGGAACTGTTTTCGGTCAAGTATGCAGAAGCTTGCCCCGACGAAAAGCCCGTCAACACTGCAGTCTGCAAGCGCTCCGGCATGGGTTCTCCGGACGTCGTCTGCGAATTCGGCCTCGGTGACGACGAATACCTGCGTAACAAGGCAACACTCACTGCTGGCGAAGGCGAATGGACCTTTGCCGATCCGGAAAATGTTTGCGTCGGCTAAGACGCGATAAACCCCAAGTCAGGACATAGATCATGGCCACCGCTCCCGTACTCAACCAATCGCCCAATGGCACAATCAGCCAGGTTATCGGCGCCGTCGTCGACGTGCAGTTCGAAGGTGAACTGCCCGGCATCCTGACCGCGCTGGAAACGAAGAACGGCGATAACACGCTGGTTCTCGAAGTCGCGCAGCACCTCGGTGAAAATACCGTTCGCACCATCGCGATGGACGGCACCGACGGCCTCGTTCGTGGCCAGGAAGTCGTCAACACCGGCGCACAGATCACGGTCCCGGTTGGACCGAAGACGCTCGGCCGCATCATGAACGTCATCGGCCAGCCGATCGACGAACGCGGCCCGATCGGCGCAGACCAGACGATGCCGATCCACGCGGAAGCCCCGCTGTTCATCGACCAGTCGACCGAAGCGGCCATTCTCGTCACCGGCATCAAGGTGATCGACCTTCTCGCTCCCTATGCGCGTGGCGGTAAGATCGGCCTGTTCGGCGGTGCCGGCGTTGGCAAGACGGTTCTGATCCAGGAACTGATCAACAACATCGCCAAGGGCCACGGCGGCGTGTCCGTCTTCGCCGGCGTGGGTGAACGTACCCGCGAAGGTAACGATCTCTACCACGAATTCCTCGACGCCGGCGTCATCGCCAAGGATGCGGACGGCAACGCAACGTCCGACGGTTCGAAAGTGGCGCTCGTCTTCGGTCAGATGAACGAACCTCCGGGTGCCCGCGCCCGCGTCGCTCTTTCGGGTCTGACGATGGCGGAATACTTCCGCGACGTGGAAGGCCAGGACGTGCTGTTCTTCGTCGACAACATCTTCCGCTTCACGCAGGCGGGTTCGGAAGTGTCGGCTCTGCTCGGCCGTATTCCTTCGGCCGTGGGCTATCAGCCCACCCTGTCGACCGACATGGGCAACCTGCAGGAACGCATCACCTCGACCACCAAGGGCTCGATTACCTCGGTCCAGGCCATCTACGTTCCCGCCGACGACCTTACCGACCCGGCCCCGGCAACCTCGTTCGCCCACTTGGACGCAACGACCACGCTGAGCCGTGCGATCTCGGAACTGGGCATCTACCCGGCCGTCGATCCGCTCGACTCCACCAGCCGCGTGCTCGAACCCCGCGTCGTCGGCCAGGAACACTACGAAACGGCCCGTAAGGTCCAGGAAACACTGCAGAAATACAAGAGCCTGCAGGACATCATCGCCATCCTCGGTATGGACGAACTCAGCGAAGAAGATAAGCTGACCGTCGCCCGTGCCCGCAAGATCCAGCGCTTCCTGTCCCAGCCGTTCCACGTCGCCGAAGTGTTCACCAACATTCCGGGCGTGTTCGTCCAGCTCGAAGACACCATCAAGTCGTTCAAGGCCGTCGTCGAAGGCGAATACGATCACCTGCCGGAAGCCGCTTTCTACATGGTAGGCGGCATCGATCAGGCGGTCGAGAAGGCCAAGAAGCTGGCCGAGGAATCGTAAGCACATGGCCCTCCACTTCGAACTCGTCACACCGGCCAAGCTGGTCCGCTCCGAAAACGTCCACATGGTCGTCGTCCCCGGAGCGGAAGGCGAATTTGGTGTGCTCGAGGGTCACGCGCCCTTCATGTCCACGATCCGCGACGGCGCCGTGCAGGTCTACAAGACCGAAGGGGCCGCACCGGAAAGCATCGAGGTGCGCGGCGGCTTTGCGGAAGTCAGCGAAAAGGGACTGACGGTGCTCGCGGAGCATGTCGAAGGCTGAAGCTCATACGACAGAATAAACAGGAAGGGCGGCCCACGGGTCGCCCTTTTTGTTTTTCCGGAGAGTTAGTTTAACTAGCGGAACCCTCGGGATGAGGTGGACGCAGTTTCGCCTCTAGGGACGACTCGTGCTCGCTGCGAAGATATATCCACGGCACGGTGCCGTCCTCGAAGCGTATCCGGCTCTCACGATCGAAGAAAAGGGGCATGTGATCCCCTACGATCAAGAAATCCGTCGGCGGAAGCGCGGGGTCGGCCGCAAGCGCGGTGATTGCTCGCGCGAGCTTATCATAACGAAGGAATATGCGGCAGATCTCCGAATAAGCGCGAGGATAACTATGTTGGGCAGAAACAACCAGAAGGAGGACCAACGCCAGGGCAGAACTGATGCCAGCCTGCCGAAAGGCGATGCCGCGAGAGAGCGAAAAGTCATATCGCGTCTGGATATCGAAAAATGCTTAATTGCATGTAAATTGGAAGATTGGGCATATGGCCCCGTTACGAGATGCAGCAAGCCAAAAGCGTGACAAACGTTCGCTCTTGATCGATCAGATTCTGACCTCGGCCATTTACCGCTCATTTACTAATATTTTTTAGACCTCCTTTCCGTAAAAGGGGGGCACATTATGAATTTCCAACTGGACGCGAGATGCGACTATGGGCTGTCCATTGTAATCCCGATCTACAATGAAGAAGCTGGCATCGAGGCACTGATGGAGCGCGTTTCCGCAGTCGGCTCGCAACATTTCCAAAGCAATTTCGAAATTCTTCTGGTCAACGATGGCTCCAAGGACGCCAGCTGGGAGAAAATCTGTCGCTACGCCGATGGAAATCCCAACGTCGTTGGGATCAACCTGTCCCGGAACCATGGACATCAGTTGGCCCTTTCGGCAGGGCTCGAACATATACGTGGAGAACTCGTCTTCATCCTCGATGCTGACCTTCAGGATCCGCCGGAATTACTGGGTGAAATGGTAAAGGTTATCGCCGATGGCTCCGACGTCGCCTACGGCGTGCGTACCGCCCGAGCGGGCGAGACCGCTTTCAAGCGCGGCACCGCGTCGCTTTTCTACCGCCTTCTTTCGAAAATGGTCGACGTGGACATCCCGCGCGACGCCGGCGATTTCCGGCTCATGACGCGGCGAGTAGCGGAAACGTTGAAGGCCATGCCCGAGCGCTATCGCTTTGTGCGCGGCATGGTCAATTGGGTCGGTTTTCGCCAGACGGCAGTCCCCTATCGCCGCGACGCCCGTTTCGCAGGGCAAACCAATTATCCCCTGCACAAGATGCTGTCGCTGGCCATAGATGCTGTCACAAGCTTCTCGACCGTCCCGCTACGCATTGCATCGCACCTCGGATTGGTTTTCGGGGTGTTAGGCCTCGCCGCGCTGAGCTGGGTAGCCTTGGGCTGGATTTCGGGTGGAACTGTTGAAGGCTGGGCCAGCCTTTCTGCGATCGTACTGATCCTTGGTTCGGTACAATTGCTCGTACTTGGTGTCTTTGGCGAGTACCTTGGTCGAATGTACATGGAAGCCAAGCGGCGCCCCCTGTTCATCATCGACGAAATCCGGTCGCATGCTCGGTCCTCCAAAGGCGCCAATCCTGTGCACGAAATGGAAGCTGAGCTCGAAAAGGCATTCAATCGTGCAGCAGGCTGAGTTCGATCTGGTCGCTAACGATTATGCAGTCCAGCATCAGGCTTCGATCAAGCTGAGTGGGGAGGAACCCGACTTCTTTGCTCGAGCGAAAATCGAGGCTGCTAAGGCGCAGTGCACTGCCGTCGGGCTTGCGCCCAAAAGTATGCTCGATTTTGGTGCCGGCATCGGCAATGCCGTAGCGCATCTTCAAGAGGCGTTTCCGAGAGCGAACCTCGCATGTCTCGACGTGTCCGAAGAGTCGCTTTCCGTTTGTCGACAACGGACTATCCGGCCCGCTGAGATACTGCCCTACAACGGAAAAGAAATCCCGTGTAAAGACGACAGCTTCGATTTCGTGTTCACGGCGTGCGTATTCCACCACATCGACGAAATTGACCATATCGCTCTTCTGCGCGAGATCAGACGTGTCCTATCGCCAAATGGACGCTTCATGCTTTTCGAGCACAATCCCTGGAATCCGCTCACGCAACATGCTGTCCGTAATTGCCCGTTCGACGAAAACGCAGTGCTTATCTCCGCGCCGGAAATGCGTCGCCGGTTGATCAAGTGTGGTTTCGGCACGGTAAAAACCGACTATCGCACGTTTTTTCCCGCTCCGCTCGCTGCCCTACGCCCACTTGAACGCTTTTTGGGTTGGCTTCCCATTGGGGCGCAGTATTCCCTTTTCGCGAGCGGAGAAGCCAGTGACCACGCTCGCTAAATTCACCTTGGTCGGACTTTTCAACACGATCATTGGCTATGGCGCCATCGTTGTCTTCATGTTCGCGGGTGTCGGGGATTATGGCGCCAATGTACTGGGCTATCTCGTCGGTCTCTTTGCGTCTTTCTTCCTGAATCGTCGCTTCACGTTCAGGTCCACCGCTGCTCCGAGGTTTGAGGAAACTTTCCGATTCCTTGCAGCAGCCGCTTTTTCCTATGGCGCGAACCTCGCCGTGCTGATCGGCGGCCGTTTCATTGTCGGAACCGATAGTGCGATTGTGCAGGCGTTCGCGGTCATGGCCTACACGGCCGTATTCTACCCTTTAAACCGCCACTTTGTCTTCACAGACTTGTACAACAGTGACAACCCCGAAAAGTGCGTCGCACTCCATAAGCGCGATATCGCCAATCGCATTTCCGAGGGACGATAACGTGACAACCATCACAGACATTGAAATTCCTAACGGAGCGCGATCCTCTGCTTCGCCTGTATCGCGCAGCATCGCCATAGCGTTTAAGGGGCGGTGGATCATTCTTGTCATTTCCCTGATCTGGGCGCTTCCAATGCTCCTGGCTCCCGTGCTTCCCCTCGTCGATGTCGGCGGGCATATCGGGCGCTATGCCATCCAATTGGATGCCGGACGGACACCCGAACTCGCCCAATGGTACACTTTCGAGTGGCATTTGCTGCCCAATCTGGGAGCCGATCTGCTCGTCCAGGCAGTTGGGCCGATTGTCGGGGTAGAGGTCGCTGCGCGCCTTGCCGTGATATTGGCCGTTGCTCTACAAACGAGCGGCATATTGGCGCTCTCTCGCAGTATTCACGGGCGTGTGACGCCGTGGGCCATAGCCGCGCTTCCCCTAATCTATTCCTTTCCTTTCAACTTCGGGTTCCTGAACTACGCCCTCTCACTCGGCCTCGCCTATTGGGCGATGGTCGCTTGGCTCCATTTCGAGGAAGCGCATTGGGCAAGGCGCTGGGCGCTTTTCGCAGCTGTGGCAACGATCCTCTGGGTCAGTCATCTCGTTGGGTGGGCGACCTTCTGCCTGTTGGCCGGATCGCGCGAACTGATCCACCGGTCGCGAAGCGCGAAATCGGCCATTGCCGCTGTTGCCGGGACGGCTGCGGCGGTTTCGTGCCTGCTGGTTCCGCTTGCCGCAGGGGCACTCTTCGGGCCTCCGGGCGGAGAAACCGGTCCGACACAGGGCTGGTTCCAGATGGTGTGGAAGATGTTCCATCTGTTCGCGATACTCGCGGATCGATGGGCGTGGTTCGACACGTTTTCTCTTGTCTTCATATTGGGGCTGCTGGTGGCAGCCAGGATCATGAAGGGCACAAGGCCCGATCGTGCGACAGGATTGGCAGCCGCGCTGATCGCCGCGTTTGCCTGGCTCCTGCCAAGCCAGGCTCTCGGGTCGCACTATGCAGATATTCGCCTGTTCCCCATCGCTCTCACGCTCTCCCTGCTATGCATCGGCGTTACGGATGCCATGCAGCGCAGGACCGTGGGCGGCCTGTTCCTGCTGGCATCCCTTTTTGCCGGGATCCGTCTGACCGCAACCTTCGCGGCAGGGCAGATATCCGGGCGCGAGATGGAAAGGGAGCTCGCTGTTCTCGATAGTTTGCCCGAACATACGCAGATGGTAGTTCTTCGGGCACGCGAATGCGATTTGCGGATAAAGATCCGTCTGGACCGGTCTACACACTTGGCCGGTTATGCGATTGCCAGACGCGGAGCCTTCTCCAACGATCAGTGGCAAGTCGCAGGAGCTCAGCTCCTCCAGATACACAATCCTGCGATTGCACCCTTCGACCAGGATCCTTCGCAATTCACCTTCAACCGCCCGTGCGAGAAGGACATTGGCGTATTTTCCATGGCCCGAAATGTTCCGGCCGCCGCGAGCCATCTGTGGGTATCTTGGGACGGGCCACCGCAACCGCTGGATGGCTGGCAGCCAATACGATCCGGCAACACCTCGGTGCTGTATGCACGCAGCAATTGAAGCACTTTCGCACGGAGGCAGCCGACCCCAGCCACATAGCGCCGCCATTGTGCAAGGTCGACTGACGCATGCCGATATCGTGTCGGCGGCGGTGTTGCTGATCGTCACGCTTGCAGTACGCGGCGTCTGGTTCGGCAATCCTGTCGCCGATTTCGACGAACAGCTCTACAGCCTGATCGGCTGGCAGATAACGCAAGGGCAGCTACCTTTCGTCGACCAATGGGACCGCAAGCCTTTTGGTCTCTTCCTGATCTTTGCCGTTATTCACACAGCCTTTGGCCCTGGCGAACTGGCCTACCAGCTTGTCGCCAGTTGCAGCGCGCTCACGGGCGCGTGGCTGGTATATCTTCTGGCGCGCAATCTCGTGGATCGGGTTTCGGCATGTGTGGCAGGTGTGCTCTACCTCGCGCTTCTATCGGCCTATGGCAGTTATTCCGCGCAGAGCGAAGTCTTTCACACTCCGATGATGCTTTTTGCAGTCTGGCTGCTGTGCAAACCACACCATCAGGCCGCTACGATACGCGCGCTCGCCGCCATGTTGGTTTGCGGAATGGCCTTGCAAGTGAAATACACCGTCGTTCCGCAGTGCATTTTCCTGGGAGGTGTGGCGCTCCATTCGGCATGGCTTCGCGGGGTGCGAATGCCTGATATTGCAGGGCTTGCCACCGCATTCACCATCCTTGGCCTTGCTCCTACCCTCCTTATCGCCGCATTCTACGCAGCGCACAGTCAGTTCGAGGCGTTCTGGTTTGCCAATTTCGTCAGCTTCTTCGAACGTGCATCCAGTGAACATGGGCGCTTCTGGCCAGGCCACGTCCATGGCGCGATACCAATTGTAGGGCTGACACTTCTCGGTCTGTACGCTGCTTGGCGGCTCAATCCACCGTGCGACCGCTGGTGTTACGGGCTGTTCTGCGGTTGGGCGCTGGCTGCATTTGGCACAGTCGTAATGCCATCGACAGTCTATCTCTATTATTACGGCGCGCTGGCCCCAGTGGCATCCCTCGTCGCACTGCCGCTCATCAATCGAACGGGACGCGCCGGCTGGCTTCCGGCGGCGGCTCTCTTGGGGGGCATGTTTCTCATTCTTAACCCGCTGAAGGTTTGGCGGGATTCGCACGAACAATCAGCGATGGCAGACCGATTAACCGTGGCCATCAAACCTTATTTAAAACCTAGTCAAGGTTGCTTATGGATTCACGATGGGCCGACGGCGCTGTACCGCACCTCGGGCAGTTGCCTTCCGACGCGGTTCATATATCCCGATCACCTCAATAACAACCTAGAACGCAATGCGTTGGGTGCCTCTCAACTGGCCGAAGTAAAGCGCATCCTTGCAGGTAATCCACCTGTCATCGTCACCGCGGATATGCCAATCACTCCCCAAAATCTCGAGGTATTGGCGCTGGTTAGATCTACGACCTCAAAAGACTACCACAAACTTGCGACGGAGGACCTGAACGGTCGTGGTATCACCGCCTGGGTGCGTAACGACTTGGGTTCATAATTCCGGGTAAACGCTCTTGCCTTTTGCAGAGCCTCCCGCATATCAACCGCCGACGTAAGGGAGGCATTTACTTGAAACTCGTATCTGCGCTGGCCATTGCGGCTGTCATGACGTTTGCAACGAACACACCCGCAATTGCTCAAGATGGCATTCCCGGCCCTGAGGAAGACAGTTACATCTGGCTCGAAGAAGCGCGCAGCGACAGGGCTCTTGATTGGGTGCGGGCGGAAAACGAACGCACTACGGAGTTGCTGGCGGGCGACCCTCGTTTCGACACCGTCAAGGCCGAAGCGCTTGCGATCTACGATAGTGAAGATCGCATTCCCTACGTGTCGATCCGGCCCGACGGACTGTACAATTTCTGGCAGGACAAGCAGAATCCACGCGGGCTTGTCCGCCGCACCACATTGGAAAGCTATCGAACCGAAAATCCACAATGGGAAACCGTTCTAGATGTGGATGCACTTGCCAAGGCCGAAGGCAGGGAGTGGGTCTACAAAGGTTACGATTGCCTGCCGCCAGAAGAGCGCCTCTGCATGATTGCGCTATCCGACGGCGGCGAGGACGCCACCGTGCTTCGCGAATTCGATATGTCGACCAAGTCCTTCGTCGAGGGAGGCTTCGTCCTGGATCAAAAAAGCCAAGGCGGCATCCAATGGCTGGACAAGGATACACTGCTCGTCAGCCGCGATTTCGGTGAAGGCACACTCACGGAAAGCCAGTATCCACGGACCACACGCGTTTGGAAACGCGGAACACCCATCGACCAAGCCGAAGAAATATGGCGCGGCGAGGAAGCGGACGTTTGGTCGGGAGCAACGCTGCTGCGCGATCATACCGGCACTGTACATGGCACGTATGCATTCCGCGCAACCAGCTTCCACGAAACCGAATACTTCTGGCAGAAAGACGGCGAGTGGCTGCGCCTCGACATGCCGCTCAAAGCAGCGCCCTATGGCCTGATAGACGGCCAGTTGCTCTTTTCGACCGATGTGGATTGGAAGACGCAGGGTCAGACATTCCCAGCGGATGCCTTGATTTCCGTCGATCTGGAAGAGTTCAAGGCCGACCCGAATGGCGCGACCAAGACGCTCGTCTGGGCGCCGGAAGCGAAGCAGACCAAACAAGGCGCGGCGAATACGGCAGAGAGCCTTTATGTAAGCCTTCTCGACAATGTTCGAGGCAGGGTTCTCAAGTTCGACTATGTGGACGGCAAATGGGTTTCCACAGAAATCGCGCTACCGGATAACTCGACACTCGGGGTAGCGGCGGCTTCCGATGGGTCCGACGAGATCATGTATTCGGTGACCGATTTCCTCACCCCGTCGACCCTCTACTATTCCGATGGCAGTGACGCGCCCGAAGTGATCAAGACTTCCCCGAGCAACTTCGATGCGGCCGGGATGGAAGTCGAGCAGTTCGAAGCGACCAGTGCCGATGGGACGAAAATTCCGTATTTCCTCGTCAAGCCCAAGGGCATGGTGATGGACGGCACCAACCCTACCTTGCTGACCGGCTACGGCGGTTTTCAGGTTCCGCGCCTACCGTCTTACCTCGGTTCGATCGGCAAGATCTGGGTTGAGCGTGGCGGAGCTTACATCCTCGGGAACATGCGGGGGGGCGGCGAATTCGGCCCGAACTGGCACCAGTCGGCAATTCGCGAAAACAAGCAGCGCACCTGGGACGATTTCATTGCTATCGCGGAAGACGCGATCGCACGGGGCATCACCAGTCCCGAGCACCTTGGCATTCAGGGTGGCTCGCAGGGCGGATTGCTGGTCGGCACGGCCTTCACCCAGCGACCGGAGCTATTCAACGCGGCAATCGTCCAGATCCCGCTGTTCGACATGCTGCGCTATCACGAGATTGGACGCGGCGCGTCGTGGATCGGCGAATATGGCGATCCACGCATTCCGGAACAGCGCGCCTGGATCGAACCCTATTCTCCCTATCAGAAGCTGCTGGAAGGCAAGGATTACCCTGCCCCATTCTTCTGGGCGTCGACGGCGGACGATCGCACCCATCCTGCCCATGCTCGCAAGGGCGCTGCACGGGTTAAGGAACTGGGACAGGATTATTATTATTTCGAAGACACTACCGGTGGCCATTCCGGCGGAGTGGACAACGAACAGCGCGCCAGACTTCAAGCTCTGCAGATGATCTATCTGCTGCAGCGACTGGCCGACTGATAAACTGGCAGCTTAGGCGACCAATTTGATCCGTCCCTCCGGCCTGACCGGGGTGGACGGATTTTTGGATTCAAGAGCATTTTTCATCAGGCCCTCGGCCTGCCTCGTCGCCTCGCCGATCGTGAGGGACAGTTTCTTGACTTCATCGGCGACGACGGCAAAGCCGCGGCCCGCTTCACCTGCTCGCGCGGCCTCTATCGATGCATTCAGTGCCAGAAGACGCGTCTGGTCAGCGACAGCCTCGATCGTGCGTACGATCTTGCCGATGTCCGAAATGGTTGCTTCCTTGATGTTGGAAGCCTCTACCAGCTCCTTTCGCAGCCGCTCGCTGTCGCGTAGGCGGTCGTCGAGTTCCAGTTCGAGCTCCGTCTGTCGCGTTATATCGGTCGCGATCTTGAGCACTCGGGCAGGCTTTCCATCAGCATCGAAGATGGGCGTGTAGACTGCCTGAAGCCACAGGGTGCCGCCATTACGATGTTCGCGCTTGAAGCGATTGGCCATCGTCAGGCCCTCGCCCAGCTGTGCCCAGAACTTACGATACTCGTGCGACTGCGCATAAGTATGATCGCACAACATGCGGTGGTGAAAACCAACCACCTGCTTTTCGCGATATCCGAAGATCTCGAGAAACTTTTCGTTTGCTGCGGTGATGATCCCGTCGAAGGTCATCTGGACCATGCCAAACGATTGCGTTGTCGCAGCCCATACCGCCTTATACTCGGCCAGCTGGCTAGACTTTTCCGTATCCAATGTCGGGGCTCCCGATTAACCTCCACCGCCGGCTAAAGGAACATGGTAAACGAGCTGTAAACGAATAGGGATGGCTGACGGACTTTCGGTCCGCCGCTGCCCGTGATTTCCGACAAATCGAGCCTACAAGAATCGTACGACGAAAGTGGAAACTGTCAGTCCTTCTTCTCGGCCGCTTTTTTCTTCTTCATCGCATCGTGAAAGCGGTCGGCCCAGCCAGGCTTCACGCTCTGCTCGCCGCGGACCACCCGGAGATCGCCTGCACCGACGTCCCGGCTCACGGCACTTCCCGCGCCGACGATTGCATCCGCGCCGATCGTGACGGGAGCGATGAGAGAACTGTTGGAGCCGATAAAGGCGCGCTCCCCGATCACGGTTTTGTACTTGAAATAGCCATCGTAATTGCAGGTGATCGTGCCCGCGCCGATATTGGCATTAGCGCCTATTTCAGCATCTCCGAGATAGGAGAGGTGGCTTGCCTTGGCACCATCGCCCAGCACTGCCTTTTTCATTTCGACGAAATTCCCGACGAAACTGTTGTTTCCCATAACGGCGCCGGGCCGCAGGCGCGCGTAGGGTCCCACCGAACAGTCTTCTCCGATCGTTGCCCCTTCGAGGTGACAAAAGCTCTTGATGTGAGCGCCGCTTGCGATGGTCACACCGGGACCGAACACCACATTCGGGTCGATCGTGACGTCGGCTGCCAGCCTGGTATCGTAACTGAAGAATACGGTTTCCGGAGCTCTCAGAGTGACCCCTTCGGTCATCCAGTAATCGCGCTGATCATCCTGCCATTGCGCTTCTGCAGCCGCCAGTTCAGCCCTGCTGTTGATGCCCGCGACTTCAGCCGCATCGGTTTCCACGACGGCAACTCTATCGCCCCGCGCGATGGCGCCTGTCGCGACATCGGGCAGGTAATATTCACCCTGCGCATTGTCATTGCCGACCCCATCCAGCAGCGCCCACATGTCGTCCGAATGCGCAATGATGAGACCGGAATTGCAAAGGTCGCACGCCCTTTCGTCTTCCGTTGCATCCTTATATTCCACCATCTTCGCCACCCGGCCATCGCGATCGGCAATGATGCGGCCATATTGCAGTGGGTCATCGGGGCGGAAACCGAGCACCGCAACCTTGGCTCCATCGTCCAGCGCAGCGACCAGTTTGCGAACGGTAGCCGCCTTGACCATCGGGCAATCGCCAAAACACACGAGAATGTTACCAGTGAACCCGGCCAACGCTTCGCGCGCCTGTAGCGCAGCGTGGGCCGTGCCAAGCTGGGGTTCCTGAAGAGCGGTGGTGATATCGCGATCCGACAGCGCGGCATCCAGCTGCTCGCGCTTGTCCCCGACCACAACCACGGTGCGCTGGAATTCCAGTTCCGCAAGGCTGTCGAGCAGATGCATCAGCATCGGGCGTCCAGCAATCGGATGAAGCACCTTGTGCAGGGTGCTTTTCATGCGGGTTCCCTTGCCGGCAGCAAGAATTATGGCGGCGAAATCGCGATCGGTTTTCATGATTAAGGCCCTTGCCATCATTCCCTTGCAGTTTGAAGGCGCATACTGCACCGCCCGTCGCATGAGCCAACTGCCATTTCAGATTATCGGTTTCGACCTCGACGGGACACTGCTCGAAACCCACCGGGACCTCGGCGCAGCCGTCAACCACGCCCTCGAGCTTGGCGGGTTTGAGAAGGTCCCCGCCGATCATGCCAGCGACCTCATCGGCGGCGGTGCGAAGATCATGCTGATGCGCGCGGTAGACGAACAGGGCGGTTTGCCGGAAGAAGAATTCCGCAAGCTCTACAAAGCCATGCTGGCTTTCTACGCAGAGAACAACGCAGTCCACACGCGGCCGTACCCCCACGCCGCCGAGGTACTGGCCGACCTTGAAGATCGTGGCATCGCCATGGTCGTGGTGACGAACAAGTTCGAAAGCTTCGCCTCGCAAATCCTGGAATCGCTGGGTCTGCGCGATCGCTTCGCCGGCGTCATTGGCGGCGATACCATGGGCAAGGGACGATCCAAGCCTGCACCGGACCCGATCTTCGAAGCCATCAGGCGTGGCGGTGGGGGGTCGCTCGCCTTCGTGGGCGACAGTTCATACGACGTGAAAGCGGCTCGCGCGGCCAATGTGCCGGTGATCGGCGCACGCTATGGATATTGCGACAAGCCCCGCGGCGAACTGGGTGCGGATGCGGAAATCGATTCGCTGTCCGAACTCATACCGGCTCTTGCGCGGCTCGGCTGAACAGTCCGCCGCTACGGAATGGCGGTCCGCCATGCCCCCTGTTGCAACTGCGAGGGGATCGTGCCACCTCGCAGCCCACATTGACCTTTACGTAAACGACATAGCAGGAGCAGTTCCATGAGCATCGATTTCAAGGACAAGGTAGCAATCGTCACCGGCGCTGGCGGCGGTCTGGGCCGTGAATACGCGCTGGAGCTCGCGCGGCGCGGCGCGAAGGTCGTCGTAAACGATCTGGGTGGTTCGCGCGACGGTACCGGCCATTCGGATATGGCCCTGCAGGTAGTCGAGGAAATCGAAAAGGCCGGCGGCGAAGCGGTTTCGAACGGCGGTTCGGTCACCGAATTCGACCAGATGGAAAAGATGGTCGCCGACGCGAAGCAGAAGTGGGGCGGCGTGCATGTCGTCATCAACAACGCCGGCGTTCTGCGCGACAAGACCTTCGCCAAAATGACGATGGACGATTTCGAATTCGTCGTTGACGTTCACCTCAACGGTTCGGCCAATGTCGCCAAGGCGGCTTGGGAAACCATGCGCGAGCAAGCCTATGGACGTATCCTCATGACAGCGTCCTCGACCGGTCTGTTCGGCAATTTCGGCCAGGCGAACTATGGTGCGGCCAAGCTGGGTCTGGCTGGCCTGACCAAAACGCTGCAGCTCGAAGGTGCGAAATACAACATCAAGGTCAACACGATCTCGCCTGTGGCAGGAACGCGCATGACCGAAGATCTCTTCCCCGAAGAAGCTTTCAAGCTGTTCGATCCGGTCAATGTGGTTCCGGCCGCGCTTTTCCTCGTTAGTGAAGATGCGCCGACCAATGCCATCGTCGGCGCCGGCGCTGGTGGTTTCCATTCCGCCTGGACGGTTATGAACGACGCAGTCTGGCTGAAGGACGAAGATCGGACGGTCGAAGGTTTCGCTGCCAACTGGGACAAGATCAGCGAATTTTCGAACCTTAAGGCCCCGCAGTCCGGTAGCGAACAGTCGGGCGCTATCCTGACCGCAATGCAGAAAGTAACCGGTACGGGGCCGAGCAGCGCTCGTAGCTGATACTGGCCGACAGCTTACAAAGGGGCTCGCATCACATGCGGGCCCTTTTTTATGTCCTAATCGTCGATCGCTTTCAGCAAGCGACGTTCGACAGGGGCAATGACGCCGGGCAGTTCGTGCCCGCGCTTCAATATCTGGCCGTGTTCACCGAAGAGCGTCCACATGCCCTGCTTATTGCGCAATGCCGGGCGTTTCTCGATCCGCGCCTGCGGTCTTTCCGCTGCGCGTCGGAAAGCTGCAAAAACGGCTACGTCGCGCGTGAAGTCCATGGCATAATCACGCCACTCCCCAGCAGCGACCATGCGTCCGTAAAGATCGAGTATTCGGGTCAGTTCATCGCGACCGAAGCCCACTTGCTGCGGTTTACGCCCGGGGAAAACGACCACCGTGTCGCCGAGATAGCTCATCAATCTTCGGTCCCGCTACGTCGGACCGGTTCCCGTTCGGCACGCAGGGCAGCGACTTCCGCCCGCAGCTGCTTAAGCTCGTTCTCGAGCTTTTCGATGCAATCGCGGCCGAGCTCACGCGTGCTTTCGCACGGATCATCGCAGGGGGTGCCATAGGGAATGAATTCCTTCACCCACTCCTCGGCCGGGACCAGTGTGCTGCGGGCCTTCAGACCAATCATGGTAGCACCCTCCGGCACTTCATCCGTGACGACCGCATTGGCACCGATACGCGCGCGCCGACCCACAGTAATCGGGCCGATCACCTGCGCCCCCGAACCGATGATGACATCATCCGAAATGGTCGGGTGACGTTTGCCGCCCTTTCCATTCGTCGGGTTCGTCCCGCCCAATGTGACGCATTGATAGATGGTCACATTGTCGCCAATCTCGGCGGTTTCTCCGATCACCGAAAAACCGTGATCGATGAAAAAGTTTTTTCCGATCTTCGCACCTGGATGAATGTCGATCGCCGTGAACATACGGCTCCAGTGATTCACCAATCGGGCGAGAAAAAACAGTTCCGCCTCGAACAGCCAATGCGCGATGCGGTGATACCCGACGGCCCAGACACCAGGATATGTCAGCACTTCCCAGCGGCTGCGGGGGGCCGGATCGCGTGCCTTCACGCTGTCGAGATAGGCGACAAGCCGTTCCAACATTGGCACTATTCTCCCACTCGCGGGCAGTTAAATCAAGCGGCCCTGTTCGGGGCCCTGCACCGCTTCCAGCGCGTCTCGCCATACAGATAGGGTTGCCGGAACCTGCCGTTCAAGGCTCAGCCGGTCGATTTCCGACACGATTTTCTCAATTGCCGCATAGCTGCGCTCCATACGCGGGATGAGATAGGCAGGTGCCCCCTCTCCCAGGACAAGACCGCGCTGCAACGCGTGGTTGCGCATGAGTTCGGCGGCCATATCGTCGTCCGGGGCACCGATCTCGAGTTGCAGGGCAGCCCCCATACGGCTGCGCAAGTCGGGAAGAGTTATCGTCCAGTTTTCGCCATCAACCACAATTAGCAACGGGAAACCGTCTTCCTGGGCCCTGTTCCAGCTATGGAAGACCTCGGTTTCATCAAGCGCCTCCACGCCATCGATCACCCCTCCCGCATGCCGGTTGGCAAACCAGCGCGCCAGAAGCGATTTGCCAGAGCGCGGTGGGCCGTGGAGAATGGCGGTACGAAACGGCCAGTTTTCAGGTGCGGCAAGCGCTTCTGCAACCGCACGGTTGCCGGATCCTATGGCGATGGATGCCGGATCTCTCGCACCTGCCGGAATCAGCGGGAGCGCAATCTGCGACGTCATCGCCTGCGTCTCAGCGACTGATGGCGAGCGCGTTGCTGCCCTGGCTGACGGTAAAGCCCCGTGCGCGTAGGGCATCCGCCAGTTGCGCAATCGTGCCGGAATAGCTGACCGTCATCACCGACGTCCCACCGATAGCGGTGCTACGGATACCCGTATTGCGGACACCGGGCGTGCCCCGCACCGAACTGACGGCTGTATCGAAAGCAGATGCATCGGGGGTCGCGACCTGCACCGTATACAGCGCGACGGAACCTTCGGGCGGAGGCGTGCGGATCGGCGCAGCCGTGATTGCATCGCCGCTCTCGGTCGTCGGCTCTGCAGTTGCCGCGGCCTGATCCTGTGCCCGGACCGATCGCCCGAGTTCGAGCAGGCGCTGCAGCGCCGGGCTGAGTTCCGGCGTACCGATGTTGAGCGTCGGATCGGGTTTGAGCGTGCCATTGGCCAACGCGGTTTCGAACAGGCGATTGAAGCGGACAACGGCCTTATCCAGCATGGCCGGCAGTTCGGCGGGCGACGCTGCCGTCATTTCGAAGCTACCCAGGAAATCGTCGTCCGGACCGAACCTTGCGGTGAACGTACCTTCGACGGGACCGCCCGGATAGGTATACCGCAGATTGGCGATGGGAACGAGCACATCGGCGGCGCCGAACTGGTCAAGTGCATTGCGCCACCACGTGCGGCTGCGCCGGCCAGTCTGTCCATAGGTCAGCAAAAGCGAATCGCCGCCGGCGCCTGCGGGCCTCACGTAATCGATCCGGCTTTGGCCCGCCTGGTATTCAGCCCAGGCCCGTTGCCATGGATTGCGCTGCTCGTAGATCATCTGCGTGCCTGCCGAAACGGTTACCGGCAGGAGCAGCATGGGTGCGGAACGGGTCGCCTCGCCTTGCGCCCCAAGATAGCGGGATGCCCGTTGACGATCGAAAACCACCCCGAGCGTGGCGATATACCGCTTTGGCCCCAGTCGCTCACGTTCGATGACGATGGCTGACACGAGCGCTTCGATCTGCGAATCGCTCAATTCGGGTCCGTCGAGACGCTCCCAAGCCTTACGCTGCGCTTCGACCCAGGCTTTCTCGCGGGCTTCGGTACCGGTGTCGGCATGTACATCCACTTCGACACCCGAAACCTGGATATCGCTGGTCGACGCGACCGGCGCGATACCACGTTCACCCCCGACTTGCGCCCATACGGCGACGCCCAGCGCGCAGAAAGCGGCCAGCATAATCGCCAATATGGCGGGACGGCGAAGGGCGTGCTGAAGGGAGATAGCTTGGCTCATGGGGAAAACAGGGCGCCTTTTGCCCAAAGGCAACTGGAAATCCAAGCGCGAATGCGTAAGGCGGGTGTCATGAGTGACGAACCGCGCCAGAACACCCCGTCTTACACCTACGAACAGGCAGGTGTTTCAATCGAGGCGGGCAATGCTCTCGTCAAGGCCATCGGGCCTCTGGTGAAGGCCACCATGCGCCCGGGTGCCGATGGCGAAATCGGCGGGTTCGGGGGCTTTTTCGATCCCAAGGCTGCGGGCTACAAGGATCCGCTGCTGGTGGCAGGCAACGATGGCGTCGGCACCAAGCTGAAGCTCGCCATCGATAGCGGCAAACATGACACGGTCGGAATCGATCTCGTTGCCATGTGCGTCAACGATCTGATCGTTCAGGGGTCCGAACCGCTTTTCTTCCTGGACTATTTCGCCACCGGCAAGCTCGAGAATGGCGTGGCCGAGCGGGTGATTGCCGGCATTGCCGAAGGCTGCAAGCAGGCAGGTTGCGCGCTGATCGGTGGTGAAACGGCGGAAATGCCGGGCATGTATGCCGCCGGCGATTACGACCTTGCCGGTTTCTGCGTCGGCGCAGTCGAGCGCGGGGAGCAGTTGACGGGCGAGCGTGTCGCGCCGGGACATATCCTTCTCGGTCTCGCGAGTTCGGGAGTGCATTCCAACGGCTATTCGCTGGTTCGCAGGCTCGCAGAAGACAAGCTGTGGAATCTCCACCGCCCTGCCGTATTCGATCGGGACCGGCTGCTGATCGACACGCTTATCGAGCCGACGCGGATCTATGTGAAGACGCTGCTGCCCTTGGTGCGCGACGGGCTGATCGATGCGATGGCGCATATTACCGGTGGCGGCCTGCTCGAGAACATTCCCCGCGTGCTGCCTGCTGGCGCGCATGCGGAAGTCGATGCGGATGGATGGGAGCAGCCGAGACTTATGGCTTTCCTTCAGGCCCAGGGGAATATCGAGCCGGCCGAGATGGCGCGCACGTTCAACTGCGGCGTCGGCATGGTGCTGGCCGTCGAACCCGCCAATGTCGAAATAGTACGCGACCGCCTTGAAAAAGCAGGAGAAACCGTCCTTGCCGTGGGGCGCATCGCCGAAGGTGACAAGGGCTGTACGGTGAAAGGTTCGGCCGGCACCTGGTCGGCGCGCGATAGCTGGTCGGCGACGCATAATGCCTGACAAGGCGCGGGTCGCGGTCTTCGTTTCCGGACGGGGGACGAATATGGCGGCGCTGCTTTATGCGAGCCGGTTGCCGGGGTGCCCTTACGAGATCGGCCTGGTGGCATCGAACGATCCGGAAGCCGAGGCGCTGACGCTGGCTGAGGCCGAAGGCGTTGCGACTTTCGCGCTGTCCCACAAGGGGATGAAGCGCGGCGAGCATGATGCGGCGATGGAACGGGCGGCGTTGGATGCCAGAGCGCAATATATTGTTCTTGCTGGATATATGCGCATCCTGACCCCCGAGTTCGTGAGACGCTGGGAAGGCCGGATGCTCAATATCCACCCGTCCCTGCTACCCAAATATCCGGGTCTCGACACGCATGCGAGGGCCATTGCGGCAGGCGATTCGCATGGCGGGGCGAGCGTGCATCTGGTCACCGAAGAGCTCGATGCGGGCGAGGTGCTGGGCCAGATCAAAGTGAAGATACATGTCAATCATACGTATGATTCGCTTGCCGAACACGTCCGACACGCCGAACACCAGCTCTATCCCCGGGTCCTGGCCGATTACGTTTCCCGAGGAAGCGACCCGGAGTGGCTGCTGGGCCGCGTCCGCGAACTGGCGCTGGCCCTGCCCGAAACGCACGAACGCGAAAGCCACGGTTCACCCGGCTTCCGGGTGGGCACGGAAAAGTCGGGCAAGTTCTTCGCCTATTTTTCCGACCAGCATCACGGCACACCGCATATTTCGCTGCTGGTGAAATGTTCGAGCATGGACGAGCTTGAAGGCCTCGTCGAAGCGCAGCCGCAAGCCTACTACAAACCCGCCTATTACGGCGCGGCCGGATGGATCGGCGTGATCCTGAACCGGCCCGGCGTCGACTGGGAGAGTGTCGCGGACTGGCTTCAGCGAAGCTGGCGCGCCGTCGCACCCAAGAGCGTGACCCGCCTGCTCGATGTAGCGGACGAATTCTGACCGCATGGCCAGTCCGCCCCGCCCCCACCCGCTCGCCCGCGCAAGGTCTGCCATATGGGCCGACCGGGCGGTCCAGGCGCTGTGGGATGGCGGTGTCACGGCGAAACCACCGCTCGAGCCGGAGTTCCTGTGGTCGATAGGCAGCCGGGGCTTCGACAGCGAGGACGAGCATGCGGGCCGCAGCGAAGCCGAGGTCGAGGATTTCCGCACCCGGCTGGATCGGCTTTGCCCAAGCCTGAGAGGTGAGGCGAAGCTGAGCGCGCTGGGTCACACCATGGCATATGGGCAACTGACGTCCGCCATCCGCAAACGCCATGCACTGGGCCGCATCTGGCGCGAGAGCCCCGAGCTTGCCACGACGGAGATTGCCCCGCCGATCCTTATCGTGGGACAGATGCGAACGGGCACGACCCGCATTCACCGGCTGATCGCCGCCGATCCGCGCCATACCGGCACCCGGTTCTGCAACAGCCATTATCCCGTGCCGGCCAAGCCCGACCTGCGCCCACTGAAGGCGGGTGCCGCACTGGCCATCGCGCGGCGCATCAATCCCTGGCTGGACACGCTGCATCCGTTCGGCGCCACGCGCATCGACGAGGAAATCGGCTGGCTTGCCGCCGCCCTGTCACCCGCCACGTTCGAAGCGCAGTGGCACATTCCCGAGTTCGTCCGCTGGAGCGAGGCGCGCGACCCCGGACCGGTCTATGCGGAGTTTGCGCGCATCCTGCGTACCGATGCCGCCACCATGGGCGACGAGGCCCTGCCCCGCGCGATCAAGTGCCCGCAGTTTTCGGAAGACCTGCCTGCCCTGCTGGCGCAGTTTCCCGAGGCACGCGTGGTCGTGACGCATCGCGACAGTCAAGCGGTGCTGGACAGTTCCGTTTCGCTGATCGCCAGTCAGATGGCATTCCAGAGCGGTCAGGCCGACCTTGCCACGATACAGGCGGAATGGGGGCGCAAGCTGGCTCTGCGAGAGAAGCGGATCGAGCAGGCGCTGAGCGAGTTCGAGGGGCACGTTGCCCGCGTCGAATTCGATGCGCTGGGCGCAGACTGGCGCCGGGAAATCATCCGCATCTATGCCGCGCTGGAGATCGAACAGCTCCCCGCCGCACTGGCCGAGATCGAGCGCGAATACGAACGGTCGAACACCGGGGCGCATCGCGAGCATCGATCGCAGATCGCCCGCTTCGCCGAAGCCTAGATACGACAAGGCCCCGCCGCATCGCTGCGACGAGGCCTGTCATCTTCCAGCGGAAAGATCAGCCGACGATTTCGTCTTCGTTGAAGAAGAATTCGATTTCGATCTTGGCGTTTTCATCGCTGTCCGAACCGTGGACCGAGTTGGCTTCGATCGATTCGGCGAAGGCCTTGCGAATGGTGCCTTCGTCGGCATCGGCCGGATTGGTGGCGCCCATCACGTCGCGGTTGCGCTTTACAGCGTCTTCACCTTCGAGAACCTGCACGACGACCGGACCCGAGATCATGAAGTCGACCAGTTCACCGAAGAAGGGGCGTTCCTTGTGGACCGCGTAGAAGCCTTCGGCCTGTTCGCGGGTCATCTGGATGCGCTTCGAAGCGACGACGCGCAGGCCGGCTTCTTCCAGCATCTTGGTGACGGCGCCGGTCAGATTACGACGGGTGGCGTCGGGCTTGATGATCGAAAAGGTGCGGGTAACCGCCATGGGACTGTTCCTTGCGTAGGGATTTTATGGGGAGAGAGTTCTCGCGCGCGCCCCTAGCGCCGCGCGCGCGACCCGGCAAGATTCATTCGAGGCCGCGCCCGATGGACAGTTGCGCTCTGGTGGTATCCCGATCCCGCGTAGCGGTGAGCGAGAAGCTGGTGCCATCCCCGTTTTCGCCGCCGATCATCGTCATCGGTCCGGACTGCAACGAGGTCGCGACGTCGATCCCGGCCGCATCGGCTTCGTTGCGGTAATAGCCCACCAGCTCGTCGAGCGGGGCGTCCGTTTCCAGGTTGATGAGGACAAGAAGGCCATCCGCCTGTTCCACCCGGGTGTTGTTGGTGACCGTCGCGTCCGGATAGACGGTGAAGCCGGAGGGCAGGCGAACGGGGACCTTCTCCCCGGAACGCATGGTCGTGGTGGTGCCCTCGTTATCGGTGAAACGCGCCCGCGTTTCACCGGTTTCGCGGTCGATGTCGTAGGACCCGCGCGGCTGGACCGACTGAGCGGCATCGCCAGTTCCTGACGCGCCATCATCGCCCTTCTCGCTGCTGCAGGCGCCCAGCGCCAAGACTGCGAGGATTGTGGCGGCGACGTTCGGGACATGCGGGAATCGGTTCATCATCAACCGATGCACGACTGGCCGAAGAGTTCCGTCAGCGCCCTTCGCGCCAGGCGCCGTTTTCGTCCTGCTTGTTGATCCGGTTGTCGATCGCATCGTCTTTCGCGAAGCGCCGCCACAGATCCGCCGCCGCATCGCGCTGCGTGGCATCGAACATCAAGAGCACGCGATCGAAGGCCAGCGCTTCGTCACGCCAGCGCCCGTCGACGATCATCGCCATGCGCGCTTCGTTGGGGGCATCGCAGTTTGCCGAGAGCAGGATCGGCTGGCGCGCCGCATGCGGACTGTCGGCCATGCCGTTGGCGAGAAAGGCCGCGCCCCCCTGCTCCCACAGGACCTTGGACAAGCGGGTGCGCTGGTCTTCGTCGTCACTGACGACGACCAGCCGTTCGCCCGCCTGCAGCACCTTGCGCGCAAGCTTCGCCACGGTCACGTCCACCGGATCGCGGCTGAGCTGGTAGAAATCGACGCGGGTCTGGCTCATCGGGGTCCTGTCGGTTCGATCGGCGGGCGCAGTGTGCAGCCGCCGATCGAGGATTGGGCTGTCCTATTTCTCCAGCGTGTCGCGCACGAAGCGGTCGACGAGACGCACGCCATAGCCGGTCGCGCCCTTGTTCCAGGTCCGGCCCGGCTTGTCGGACCATACCATGCCCGCGACATCGACATGCGCCCAAGGCGTATCGTCGGAGATGAAGCGCTGGAGGAACTGCGCCGCCGTGATCGATCCGGCCGCCCGGCCACCGATGTTCTTCATGTCGGCAATCGGGGAATTGATCAGCTTGTCGTAAGCGCGGTCGATCGGCATGCGCCAGTTGCGATCGCCGGTGATTTCGCCGGCATCGTGCAGGTCTTTCGCCAGCTTGTCGTCATTCGAGAACACACCGGCAAATTCATTGCCCAGCGCGATGATCATGGCGCCGGTCAGGGTGGCGAAATCGATGATGCGTGCAGGCTGGAATTCTTCCTGCGTCCAGTGCAGCGCATCTGCGAGCACCAGACGGCCTTCAGCATCGGTATTGAGGACTTCGATGGTCTGGCCGCTCATCGAGGTGACGACGTCACCGGGGCGCTGAGCCTTGCCGTCGGGCATATTCTCGACGAGGCCGACGACGCCCACGACATTGGCCTTGGCCTTGCGACCGACGAGAGCGAGCATTGCCCCGGCGACCGCACCGGCGCCGCCCATGTCCCATTTCATGTCTTCCATACCCGGTCCGGGCTTGATCGAGATGCCGCCCGAATCGAAGGTGACGCCCTTGCCGACGAGCGCGGTGGGGGCTTCATCGCCTGCGCCGCCATTCCAGCGAATGGCAAGAATGCGCGATTCCCGATCCGAACCGAGACCGACGCCGAGCAGCGAGCCCATGCCGAGCTTTTCCATCTGCGCTTCGTCGAGAACGATCAGTTCCGCGCCGGTGCCTTCGAAACGCTGCTGGCAACGTTCGACGAAGGTTTCCGGATAAAGGATGTTGGCCGGTTCGGTGATGAGTTCGCGCGTGAATTCAACGCCGGTAGCGACATGAGCCATGTCTTCCCACGCGGCTTGCGTTCCCTCGGGCGCGCCGACCACGATGACCTTGGCCAGCGTAACCTTCTGGTCGTCCTTCATCTTGGTGCGGTAGATATCGTAGCGCCAGTTGCGCAGGCGCAGGCCGAACAGGACGCTGGCGGCTTCTTCGCCGGAAAGATTGCTGTCCGACAGGTCGAGCACGAGTTCATCGTTGCCGATCGACTGGTATTTGGCTGTCAGCGCGGCGCCGGCCTTTTCGAGATTGGCAAGGCGCGCATCATCCTTGGCGTCGCCCGCACCGGCGATCGCCAGGCGGAAAACCTGACCGTCGCGATCGACGAACCCGTCAAAGACCTGCCCGGTATTGCCCTTGAACCGCGCAGCTTCCATGCCTTCGGTCATCGTCTTGTCGAGACCGACAGGAACCTTGCCCTTGTCGGTGACTTGGGCAACAAGGCGCGCGCTCTGCGGACGGGACTGGGTGAACTGAATTTCCATGGGATCTCCCAAAACAATTTCTGGTGGGGCTGGCGCAATTGGCAGCCGGCCTGCAAGGATGGCGATTGCGATTAGGCGTGGGCGGTGCGATAGGCAAGTGATGCTCCCGCCTGCCGAGTCAGCCAAACGAGCCAGCCGGGTGGCCATTCGTCCAGTGACACTGGCGGCGACAGCGCTGATCCTGTGCGCATCGGCACCGCTTGCAGCCCAGGCCGCGGCGGACGATGTCGGCACGGTCGAAGACCCGCAGGGCGAGCCGGGCAGCGAGCAGCCCACTGTCGACACAGCGGAAAATGTCGACGAACTGCTGACGATACCCGAACCCAATGCCGGCCTCGACACACCCCCGCCCCCCACCGGCGCGGATGGCATCAATGCCGCCGGCGAACGCGAGATCGGGTTCGAGGCGGACATTCTCGAATACAGTTCGGAAAGCGACGTCGTTACGGCGAGCGGCAATGTCGTGCTGCGCAGCGGCGACCGTTCGCTGCGCGCCGATTCGGTCACCTGGAACGAGGATACGGGCGAGATCGTCGCCAATGGGCGCGTCCGCTTCGTGGACGAGAACGGCAATCAGCTGTTTTCCGAACGCGTCGAGCTGACCGACGAGTTCGAAGCCGGGGCGATGGACAATCTCCTGCTGGCGCTGCGCCAGGGCGGCCGGCTCGCTGCCAATCGCGGCGTGCGCGAAAACGACGGCACGGTCGCGCTGGAAGATGCCGCCTACAGCGGATGCGACGTGGTGACGCCCAAGGGTTGCCCCAAGGAGCCGAGCTGGCGGATCACCGCAGAACGGGTGGTCTACAACCCCGACGAACAGCGTATCCGTTTTACAGGCGCCTATCTGGAACTGTTCGGGGCGCGCATCCTGCCTTTGCCGGGCCTGGCGCTGCGGACCGATGGCGGGCCAGTTTCCGGCTTCCTCGTGCCCGATCTGCGCGTGTCGCAGAGCAATGGCGTGGAAGTATCGGGCAGCTATTACATCCGGTTCGCGGAGAATCGCGACCTGACGCTGACCACCCACCTCTATACCCAGGCCGCGCCGATGCTGGCCGGGCAATGGCGGCACCTGACCGACCGGGGCGCCTATCAGGTCACCGGTTATGCCACGCACAGCCAGCGCATATCGACGCGCACCGGCGACCTGGTCGGGGAAGAGGAATTCCGCGGCTATCTGTTTGCCAACGGCAAGTTCCAGCTGAGCCCGAACTGGAGCCTGACCGGATCGATCCGCCGCGCGACCGACCGCACCTTCCTGCGCCGGTACGATATCAGCCGCGACGACCGGCTGCGGTCGATGGTCGAACTGGAGCGGATCGGGAAACACAGCTACATCTCGCTCGCAGGCTGGGCCACGCAGACGCTGCGCCTGGATCAGCCGCAAGGCGAAGTGCCCATCGCGCTGCCGGTGTTCGACGCCCGCTGGCGGCCCGAAACCCCGATCATGGGCGGGCAGCTCGAGCTGCAGGCCAACACGCTCGCCATCACGCGCGACATCGGCCAGGACACGCAGCGCGCCTTCGCCCGCGCGCAATGGGACCTGCGCCGCGTGACCGGCATGGGCCAGGTCGTGACGCTGACCGGCATGGTGCGCGGCGACGTCTATCACTCGGACGAGAACTTCCTCACCCAGACGCCGAGCTATCGCGGCAATCCCGGCTGGGAATATCGCGGTGTGGCGCTGGGCGCGGTGGATGTGCAGTGGCCCTTCGTGGGCGAAGCGTTCGGCGGAACGCAGGTCTTCACCCCGCGTGTCCAGTTCGTGGCGACGCCGCCGATCAGGAACCTCGCGATCCCCAACGAAGATGCGCGGGCGATCGATCTGGAAGATTCCAACCTGTTCGCGCTCAACCGCTTCCCGGGATACGACCGGGTGGAAGACGGGGCGCGTGTGACATACGGCGTCGACTGGTCGCTGCGGGTGCCCGACTGGGAAGTGAAGAGCACGATCGGCCAGTCCTACCGGCTCGACAACGACCGGGAGATATTCCCCGACGGTACGGGCCTGTCGGAAAAATTCTCCGATTTCGTCGGCCGGACGGAAGTGCGGTACCAGAATTTCGTCAAGTTTACGCACCGTTTCCGGCTGGACAAGGACAGCTTCGCCATCCGCCGCAACGAAATCGACGCGGCGGTCGGGTCGAGCAAGACCTATGCGGAACTGGGATATGTCCGCCTCAACCGCGACATCACGCAGGTCGAGGATCTTCAGGATCGCGAGGAATTGCGCGGCGCGGTGCGCGTGGCCTTCGCCAATTACTGGTCCATCTTCGGATCGGGCGTGTTCAATCTGACCGACCGCGAGGAGGACCCGACCTTCGATTCCGACGGGTTCGATCCGATCCGTACCCGGCTCGGCGTCGCCTATCAGGACGACTGCCTCGAAATCGGGGTGACGTGGCGCCGCGACTATATCAGTTCGGGCGATGCGGAACGCGGCGATACCTTCCAGTTCTATTTCAGTCTGAGAAATCTGGGCTTCCGCTAGGCGGCGCTTGTTGGCACCTTGCGCCAAACACGCTATCCGGCGAGCGATTATCAGCTTCCGTTAAGCCGCATCCCTTCATGGCGACCGGCATATTGGCATCCAGACGTTGCCGTTAGATAGGTTCGACACGTGACTGCAAACATAATTTCCCGACTGCTTTCCGCTGCCGCTGCTGCCGGGCTGGCTACCGCGCCGATCGCGGGACAGGCCCAGGACGCGATGGCGCAAGGCGACCTTCTCGGTCTGCCGAGCGACCTGAGCATGCTCACGAACAGCGATCCGAACAAGCGCGTCGCGACGGCAGTGGTGAACGGTTTCGTGATCACCCAGACCGACATCGACCAGCGCGTCGCGCTGCTCCTCGCCGCGAACGAACGCCCGGTGAGCGAACAGGAAATGATCCGCGTGCGCATGCAGGTGCTGCGCAATCTGATCGACGAAACGCTGCAGATCCAGGCAGCCCTCTCGCAGGAAATCGAAGTTTCGCAGGCAGAAGTCGACCAGACCTATGCCCGCGTTGCCGCCCAGAACTTCGGCCAGGAGCCGGGGAAGATGGACGATTATCTTGCATCGATCGGCTCTTCGCCCGCAGCGCTGAAGCGCCAGATCACGGGCGAGCTGGCGTGGAACAATCTGCTGCGCCGCAACGTGGCCCCGTTCGTCAACATTTCGACCGACGAAGTGAACGAAATGATCGAACGCATGGAAGCCTCGCGCGGGACGGAAGAATACCGTCTCGGCGAAATCTACCTGTCGGCGACGCCCGAAACGTCATCTGCGGTTGAGGACAATGCCCGCAAGATCGTGGAACAGCTGCGCCAGGGTGGCAGCTTCGTCGCCTATGCCCGCCAGTTCTCCGAAGCATCGACCGCGGCGGTCGGCGGCGACCTCGGCTGGATCCAGCTGCCTCAGCTGAAGAACGAGCAGCTCGAACAGGTAGCCAGCGAAATGACCCCCGGTCAGCTCGTCGGGCCGATCGCCATTCCGGGCGGCTATTCGATCCTTTACCTGATCGACCGGCGCCAGGTGCTGATGGCCGATCCGCGCGATGCCGTTCTCAGCCTCAAGCAGATCCAAATCGGCTTCGATCCGGGTACGACCGAGGCCGCGGCCCAGCAGCGCGTCGCCCGCTTCACCGAAGGCGTACAGAAAATCCGTGGCTGCGGTGACGCGGAAAACGTCGCCGCCGAACTCGGCGCGAATGTCGTGACCAACGATCAGATCCGCGTCCGTGCCCTGCCGGAGCAGCTGCAGAACATCATCCTGCAACTGCAGGTCGGCCAGTCCACCCCGCCCTTCGGCTCGTTCGAAGAAGGCGTCCGCGTACTCATGCTGTGCGGACGCGACGATCCGAAGTCGGCTGCCGGACCGGACTTCAACCAGATCATGGGCCAGCTCGAAGAAGACCGCATCGAAAAGCGTGCCCAGCGTTATCTGCGCGACCTGCGCAACGACGCCTACATCGAGTATAACTGACACCGATCATGGCTCCCCTCGCCGTTTCCCTTGGCGATCCGGCGGGGATCGGGCCTGAGATCATAGCGGAAAGCTGGGCGCGGCGTCAGGAATCTGGCATCGCGCCCTTTTTCGTGGTCGGGGGTGCAAGCGTACTGGCCGAGGCAGCCCGAAGGCGTGGCCTCGCTGTCGAAATCGAAGTCATTTCGGATCCTGCGAAGACGGCCCTTGTCTTCGACCGGGCGATACCCGTTCTTGGTACCGAAGATGTGGCTGCCACGCCGGGAAAACCCGACGAGCCGGGCGCCGCGCTGGCGCTGCATTCGCTCGCCGAAGCGACGCGATATTGCCTGCTGGGTGCGTCCGCCGGTCTGGTGACAGCTCCCATCGGCAAGGCGCAACTGGCCAAGGTCGGTTTCGAATATCCCGGACAGACCGAATTTCTGGCAGAAGTCTGCGGACTGGCTCCGGATGAAGCCGTGATGATGCTGGCCGGTCCGAGCCTTCGCGCAGTTCCGCTGACCGTCCATTGCGCGCTGGCAGATGTGCCCGGACGGCTGTCGCAGGAACTCATCACGCGCCGCGCCCGGATCGTGGCTGCGGCACTGGCCCATGATTTCGGGATTGCAGAACCTCGGATCGCCGTGTGCGGCCTCAATCCCCATGCGGGCGAAAACGGCCGCTTCGGGGACGAAGAAGCACGCATAATCGCACCGGCCATCGAAACGCTGGTGGCGGAAGGTATTGCCGTCACCGGGCCCCATCCGGCGGATGCGTTGTTCACGCCCCGTGCGCGCCAGACGTATGACGCGGCGCTGGCCATGTACCACGATCAGGCCCTGGTGCCGTTGAAGGCGCTGGATTTCGACGAGGGGGTCAATGTCACGCTCGGCCTGCCGATCGTGCGCACCAGCCCCGATCATGGCACCGCTTTCGATATTGCCGGTCGCGGCCTGGCCGAGCCGGGCGCGATGATCGCGGCCCTGAAGATGGCCGGCGAAATCGCTGCCCGCAGAAAGCACGCGCACGCAGGCTGAGCTTGTCGAAGGCGGCGGGATGGGGCAAGCGTCCCGGCTATGCTTCCACGAGCTCAGCAGAGCGGATTTAGCGCATGACCGCTCTTCCCCCCCTTCGCGAGGTGATCGCCCGCCACGGCCTTTCTGCGTCCAAGGCCTTGGGACAGAATTTCCTCTTCGACGAGCATCTTCTCGACCGGATCGCAGCCGTTCCCGGCGACCTTTCAGGCAAGCAGGTGCTGGAAGTCGGGCCGGGCCCCGGAGGGCTGACCCGCGCCTTGCTGCGTGCCGGCGCCCGCGTCACGGCGATCGAGATGGATCGTCGCTGCCTGCCCGCACTTGCCGAACTGGGCGAGGCGTTTCCGGGACAGCTGCGGGTGATCGAAGGCGATGCGCTGAAGCTGGATCATGCGGAGTTGATGGGAGGCGAGCCTTTCGCCGTCCTGTCGAACCTGCCTTACAATGTGGGCACCGCGCTGTTCGTACGCTGGCTGGGCGGGGAGCAATGGCCACCGCTGTGGACCAGCCTCACACTGATGTTCCAGCAGGAGGTCGCCCAGCGGATTGCGGCCCAGCCAGGCGGTTCTGCCTACGGCCGCCTCGCCGTACTGGCCCAGTGGCGCAGTACGGCGAAGCTGGCGATGAAGGTTCATCGCAGCGCCTTTACCCCGCCGCCGAAGGTGATGAGCGCGATCGTGCATGTCGAACCCGGCACCATGCCCGAAGGGGTAAGCGCGCGCATGCTGGAACGCCTGACCGAAGCCGCGTTCGGCCAGCGCCGCAAAATGCTGCGTCAGAGTTTGAAAGGCGTACCGGGCGCGGTCGAGGCGCTGGAAAAACTGGGCATCGATCCGCAGCGCAGAGCAGAGACGGTAACGGTCGCGGAATTCGTGGAACTCGCCCGGTCGCTGGGGCGCTGAGAGACCTGCAACCTATGCGATAGCGCGCGACTTGCGCAGCAGTTGGTACGCTTCCACCACGCGGCCAAGCCGGCTTTCGTATTGCCGATCCCCGCCATTGCGGTCCGGGTGATAGCGGCGCACCAGTTCCGAATACCGACGGCGCAGACGCCGCCGATCGGTGTTCAGACCCAGACCCATCGTTTCCAGCGCTTCTGCCTCTTCGCGACTGAAGCGGCCGTCCATCGCCATTTCCGCCTCGCGCCGGGCACGGCTCTTGATGCCAGCAGCGCGCGCGGAGATGGCTTCCAGCGGATCGTCGAAATCGGACCAGCGCGGCATCCCATCGACGCCCGCAGTTGGACGAAAACTGGGACTTTCGGTCCGCCAGCCCGCCCCCGGGGCCTGTGCGTTGTAGATTTCCTCGGCGCTCATCCCTTCGAACCAATCATAGCCCGCATTGAACTCGCGCACATGCTCAAGGCACAGCCAGCGCCATTCACCCGGTCCGTCGAAACCATGCCCGCCGCCGCCCGGAGCGCGAAATTCGCCCGGTTCTTCGCAGGATGGATGGGCGCATACCCGCCCGGTGTCTTCGTATCGTCCGTGAAACTTTGTCTGGCGCATTCGTTCTAGGATGGGGAGCGAAGTGCGCTAAGGAAACCCCCGAAAAGGAGATTCGAACCCGTGGCAGGATCAGTCCAGCAGGAAATGGAAGACCTTCTGAAAGAAGCCTTCAGCCCCACGCGGCTTGAGGTAATCAACGACAGCGCAAAGCATTCCGGCCATGCCGGAGACGATGGTAGCGGCGAATCGCATTTTACCGTGGTGATCGAAGCGCCCGCCTTCGCCGACAAGTCCCGCCTCGAACGCCAGCGCATGGTCAACCGTGCGCTGGGCGACATTCCCGGTGAACGTGTCCATGCCCTCGCCATTCAGGCTTCGGCCCCGGTAACGTGAGCGGGGCCGACTACGATCTGTGGTACTGGCCCTCTATCCAAGGCCGCGGAGAATTCGTTCGCCTGTTGATGGAAGCGGCGGGTATTACCTATCGCGACCGCGCACGAGACGATGGCGTCGAAGCTCTGGTCGACGATATGGAACGACGCAGCAAGTCAGATGAATTTGCACCTTATGCGCCGCCCTATCTGGTCGAACGGGAGAGCGGGTTTTCGATCGCGCAGGCCGCCCATATCGTCACCTGGCTGACCGATCGCCACGGTCTGGGCACTGGCGACGGCGCTAAGGACCTTCATCTGATCCAGCTGCAGCTGACCATTTCCGACATGGTGGCCGAGGTGCACAATGTGCACCATCCGATTGCAGGCGGCCTGTATTTCGACGATCAGAAGGATGCGGCGATCAGGGCTGCCGAGGCATTTCGTGAGGAGCGCATTCCCAAATTCTTCGATCATTTCGAGAACGCCCTTGGAATTTGCGACGGTCCGTTCGTTGCCGGCACGAAGTGGTCGCATGTCGACACATCGTTATTTCAGCTGGTCGCAGGGCTGCGTTATGCGTTCCCCAATCGGATGGCTGCGGTGGAGAGCGACTACCCCCTTCTGATAGCCTGCAGCAATGCAGTCTCGACTATCGAAGGGATTGCAGCTTATCTGGCAAGCGATCGGCGTATCGCTTTCAACGAAGACGGTATCTTCCGTCATTACGAGGACCTCGACCCGGCATGAGCAATTTCGAGCAGACCCTAACCCCGACCACTCACGATCTGGGCCAGTTCGAAGTTCGACGGGTCTTGCCGGCCAAATCCCGCAGCATGGTGGGCCCGTTCATCTTCGTCGACCAGTTCGGCCCGGCGCAGCTCGATCTGGGTTCGGGAATGGATGTCCGGCCCCACCCGCATATCAATCTCGCCACGGTGACCTGGCTGTTCGAAGGCGCCATCGACCATCGTGACAGCATCGGCAGCTTTGCCACGATCCGCCCGGGTCAGGTCAATCTGATGACGGCCGGCAAAGGCATCGTTCATTCCGAACGCTCCCCCGAAGCGGAGCGCAAGGCCGGCCCCAGGCTTTATGGCATGCAGACATGGCTCGCCCTGCCGGACGGGCGCGAGGAAATCGATCCCGCTTTCGAAGCGGTGACCGATCTGCCGGTGATCGAGGACGGACATGCCAAGGCCATCGTTATCATGGGAGAATTGTGGGGCGAACGTGCGCCGACCACGACGCATGCCGACACAATCTACGCCGAAATCATGCTGGAGCCAGGCGGCATGATCCCGCTGGAGGAAGATGCCGACGAACGCGCGGTGATGCTGGTGGGCGGCGAGGCGTCGGTCGATGGGCACGCGCTGACGTTATACCAGCTTGCCGTGTTGCAGCCGGGCCGCGAAATGACTCTGGAGAGCAGGAGCGGCGCGCGCGTCATGCTGATGGGCGGCGAGGCGTTCACCACCAAACGCCACGCCTGGTGGAACTTCGTCAGTTCAAGCCGGGAACGCATCAACCAGGCCAAGGACGACTGGCGTGAAGGTCGTTTCGGCACGGTGCCAGGCGAAGACGGGGAGTTCATCCCCTTGCCTGACGGCGCGCCCAAAACGGTGACCTATCCATAAGGGGAACATGATGAGCTTCGAAGGCAAGACCGCCTGGATCACGGGCGCCAGCAGCGGCATCGGTGCAGCGCTGGCACGGGAATGGGCAAGCCGGGGCGCCAATATCATTCTGTCGGGCCGGGACGAAGCGAGACTGGCCGATGTCGCAGGCACGCTGCCGAACGAATCCCTGGTCCTGCCTTTCGACGTGCGCGACGATATGGCGATGCAGGCCGCGACCGAGCAGGCAATCGGCTGGAAGGGCGTGGACATTTTCGTGGCCAATGCCGGCGTGTCGCAGCGCAGTGCAGCCGTCGACACTGACATGAGCGTCTATCGCGAGATCATCGATATCGACCTGACCGCGCAGATCGCGGCAACACAGGCGCTGCTGCCGCATATTACTGCGCGTGGCAGCGGGCACCTGCTGTTCATCAGTTCCATTGCGGGCAAGGTCGGCGTGCCCATGCGTACCGCCTATTGTGCGGCAAAGTTCGGGCTGGTCGGCTATGCCGATGCGCTGCGCGCCGAACTGTCGCAATCGGGCATCTCGGTCCACGTGGTCTGCCCGGGTTCCGTCGCCACCGACGTGAGCCGCAATGCGCTGACCGCGGATGGCAGCAAGCGCGGGCGCAGCGACAAGGTGATCGATAACGGCATCGATCCGGCCGAAGCGGCCAGTCGCATCGTCAGCGCAGTCGAGGCGAACCAGCGAGAAATCATCGTGGCGGAAGGCATGGAAGAAGCGATGGGCGAATTGCGCCGCACGCCCGACCAGTTGCTCGATCAGGTCGCGGGCATGGTTGCCGCCGGTTACATGGAGAAAATGAAAACGGAGGAGTGACCATGGTGCTGGAACAGAAACGGATTGCGCTGGGCAATGGCATCGAACTCGATGTGGTCGATGAAGGGCCTCGCGACGCGCCGGTCCTGATCTTCCTTCACGGCTTTCCCGAGAGCCACCGCACCTGGCGCCATCAGATTACGCATTTTTCCGACCGCTTCCGCTGCATCGCGCCGGATCAGCGCGGCTATCGCGGATCGTCCAAGCCGCAGGCGGTGGCCGACTACACGCCCGACAAGCTGGTAGGCGACATCTTCCTGCTGGCC
>CESG01139354.1_pt1 | contig 49397 bp, 53 predicted proteins | sample 531121 | NCBI WGS metagenome assembly CESG01 (sample SAMEA2621287, study PRJEB7988) | marine metagenome | biome: marine biome (ENVO:00000447); feature: mesopelagic zone (ENVO:00000213); material: "saline water (ENVO:00002010), including plankton (ENVO:xxxxxxxx)" | depth 800 m
AGCAAGGGATCAACAGGTTTTCTGGCGAGAGATCGGAACCCAAGCTGATTGGGCTAAACAAACTCACCGTCGAGCTTTGCGGTAAAATAAATCCATCGCAGTAAGTACTCACCAAGCAGCACCATGAAACTCAACGCCGATCTTTCCCAACGCGCAGTCGTCAACAGCAACAACGTCGAGTGGGTTGCCTCACCAGCCGCTGGTGTATGGCGCAAACCCCTGGAGCGAGATGGCGATGAAGTGGCGCGTTTAACCTCGATTGTGCGTTACGACCCGGGCTGTGCATTTCCGGAACATGAACACGGCGGTGGCGAGGAATTTTTCGTGCTTGAAGGCACGTTCGAAGATGAGTTTGGTGCCTACCCAGCAGGTACCTTTGTTAAAAACCCGGTGGGCACCAAGCATTCGCCCAAGTCTACCGAGGGTTGCACCATACTCGTGAAGCTGCGCCACATGCGGCCTGAAGATCAAACCCCTGTGGTCATCAATACCAACACAGCAGAATGGCGACAGGGCCTGGTGCCAGGCTTGAAGGTCATGCCGCTGGACAGTTTCGAGACCCGTCACACTGCGCTGGTGAAGTGGGCGCCCGAGACCTATTTCAATATGCATCGCCACATGGGCGGCGAGGAAATTTTCGTGCTTGAAGGTGTGTTTTCAGATGAACATGGCGATTACCCTGCGGGCACCTGGATACGCAGTCCGCATGCCAGTGCACACACACCGTTCAGCAAACCGGGTTGTACCATTCTTGTCCGCACGGGTCATTTGATCGACGCATAACAAATTGGCACTAATTGTGTCAGTTTGGTGACTTGTCTCTTAGAAGGTTTCACCTCATCCCAAGCACGCGCAACTTGGTAACAGTACCAAACCCAATTGGACTGTTGCCATGTCGTATACCACCCGAATTTTCTTTCCTGCGCTTCTTGTTTCACTCCTGGCCGCATGTGGTGGTAGCGACAACAACAGCAATACCCCCACGAGAACAGAAGGGCAGGAAAACCTTCCTGCCCTAAGCGCGGGAAGCGATCAGGAAGCCGCAGAGCGCAGCACCATCGAGTTGCGCGCAACGGTGCAAAACACGGATCAAAATTCTGTGGTGGCTTATGCCTGGTTTCCTGTCAGTGAAGAAACAGTGTTCTTTGGCGATGCGGGTCGCTCCGACGAATCAGTCCTGAATTTGCAGTTACCCCAAGTCAACAACGACACCCCTGTCGAGTTTGTGGTGCAAGCCCAGCTTTCCAATGGCACCGTGCTGGAAGACCAGGTTCAAATCACCATCCAGAACACTTTCGACAACGCTTTGCCCGTGGTCAATACCACGGTGGTGCCAATCCAGACTGACAACAGGTTGATGGCCAGCGCGTGTGATTCCACCGATTCCGACGGTACCATTCAAACTTACCAGTGGCGCAATGAAACACTGAACATTCAATACGAAGAAACAAGCTGCAATTTGAGTGCGCAGCTTCCCGGTTCGCCTGAATCACAAACCTACACCTTGCGGGCCATTGCAATCGACAACGAAGCTGGCCTGGGCTTCAAGCTGTTCAATGTCACTACGCCCAACCGCCCTGCCAATACTGCACCAGTGATTCAAAGCGCCAGCGCATTGCCTGAACCGGTACGTCCCGGTGAAATGTTGAACCTGCAAGTGAACGCAAATGATGCCGACGGCGACACTTTGTTTTATCGCTGGACACAAACAGCAGGTACCATGCTGGCGATCAACAACGCCGACAAGGCAATGGCTCAGGTACAAATTCCAATCGACCTAGCCAATCAAACCCTGAGCTTCCGCATCGAAGTGTCGGACCGGGCCAATTTCCAAACCTCAGTGGACCAGCGCAGCGTGGATGCCAGCGTGCGCAGCAACACCAGCAGCAACGCCGGTCTTCTGGAATGCCTGCAAGACCCCACACGCTTGGGTTGTCCCTTGGCTGGCTTGTTGTCTGCTCCACCAGTTGGTACCCAACAACCCAACAGTGCGCAGTTTTCAGCGGGCCAATGCACACCCTTCTATGGCGGCGGTTTGAATGGGCAAGGCTATACCCACCTGTTGGGTGCCATGCACGAGCACACCGCCTATTCTGACGGGCAAGCCAACACCGATCCGCTTCAGGTGTACCAGCAAACCCGTGAACGCGGCATGGACTTCGTGATGTCCTCGGATCACTCCGACAACCTGGCCATTCCTCTGGCCTTGCCCGACACCGACAATTGCACCGACAACCCTTTGTCTTGTCTCATCTCTGATCCCGACAACCTGCCCAACAGCCTCACCAAGTGGCGCAGTACCTTGAACCAGGCCAATCAGGTGACTGGCGAGTCGCCTGGCCTGTTCACCGCCATGCGGGGGTTTGAATGGACCTCTGACCGCTTCGGGCATGCCAATGTGTACCTGAGCAGAAACAACATCAACGCCAAGCTGGGGCCGGGTTATCTGGTGTCCATGGACCTGTTCTGGCAGTGGTTTGTACTGTCGCCCCAATTGGGCGGTGGTGGTGACGGCATTCTGGTATTCAACCACCCGGGCCGTGAAGACGCCCTGCACAGCGCCCTACTGCAAATTGGCGAGGGCGTGGGGCAAGCCACACGCATGGCTGGTGCGCTGAATGCCTTGAATGTGTTTCAGCAAGGCGACCCAGCCTATGCCTTCAACGACTTCAAATATGTGGCACCTGCCGACTACCGCGTGGTGGGCATTGAGGTGTTTGGCAAAGGCGATGAATACGACACCGATGGCAAGTTTGGCTCTTGGTACGGCCACGCCTTGGACAAGGGTTGGTACGTGGGGCCAGCCGGTTCGGAAGACCACCATGAAACCAACTGGGGCGGTGGCAATTTGCCCAAAACAGTGCTTATATCGCGTGCCAACAATCAAGCCGATATTCGCGAAGCTTTTTTAGCACGCCGCTTTTACACAGTGGCTCAAAATGAAAATGCCCTGCGCATGAACTTTGAAGCCGTTACGCAAGATAACCAGCGTCTGCCCATGGGCTCACGCATTGGTACAAAGGCGAATACGGTTCAGTTTGAATTTAACGTTAGCAGCATCGATCCAATGGACGCCTTGCAGGACATGTCGTTTGAACTGTTCAGTTCGCAGTCAGGCCCGCGCAGCAATCAGGAGCAGCGCTACCTGCCCCTGCAAACCCAGACCGGTAAAAATGGACGATTCACTGTAACCCCGAGCGATGGAAAGAACTGGTACTTCGTGCGCGTCAAACGTGGCGATCGAATTGTGGCGGTGAGCGCACCAATCTGGATATTCAAGGGTAGCGAGCCATTGCCGGAATGTGCTGCGTCATGATTCCTTGATCTGCATCAAGACCAGGCTTTTTCAAGCTGGTTATGATGCAGTGATGAACCCAGACACCGTTTCTCAATCCGAGGGTCTTGCAGCCAGCCAGTTTCGTCGTGCAGACGGCCTGTGGGAGGGCATTGCCCGCGTCAGCGGCATGGACTGTGGTGCCTGCGCGGTAGACATTCAGCATGCTGCAAGACAGGTGTCCGGGTTCAAAGAATTTTCAGTCAATCCGGCCAGTCACCTGGCGCACTGGGTGGCTGTCAACCCGATTGCAATCGACCAGTTGGTCGACAAAACACAACGACTTGGTTATATCCTTGGCCTGCAAAAAGCTGAATCGGGCGCAATTCAGGCACAGCGCAATCGAAGGTCAGCCCGGTCTCGTTTCTTGCGTTTTCTGGTGGCCGCACTGTGCATGATGCAGATCATGATGTACAGCACGCCTGAATATATTTTCGCAGCTGAAGACATCGGCCTGTCCGAGAGCGGCCTGTTGCGCTGGGCGCAGTGGGTGCTTGCCCTGCCCTTGATGTTGTATTGCGCGATCCCTTATTACAAACGTGCTTGGGCCGCCACGGTACAGGGTAGGCTGGTGATGGACCAGCCCATCGTAATCGGTCTCTTGCTTGCCTTTGTTTTAAGCAGCTTGAGCTTGGGCAATATGCAAAGCCATGTGTGGTTCGATTCGATTGCCATGTTGCTGACCTTGTTGCTTCTGGTTCAAATGCTGGTGGACAACCAAACGGCGCACGCCTTGAATCATTTGGCCACGCTCCAGCCCGACATGCCAGTTCAGGTGGATGTGCCCGATGACAATGGTGGCTGGAAAACAATGCCTGTGGCGCTGTTGCGTGCGGGGCAGGTGTATCGCTTGAACAAGTCCCAGGCGGTACCAGTGGATTCCGAATTCAGTCCCGCCCATTCCAACTCAAGCGAAACCCTGTGGGTAGACGAAGCCATGCGCACTGGCGAAGCTGACCCTGTTGCCAAGCACAAAGGTGATCTGGTTCAGGCTGGTAGCCGTCTGTTGAGTGAACAATCTCTTCTGCGTGTTACATCGCATCCAAGTGGTGACAGTCTGTTGTCAATTGGCCAGTTGTTGTTGCAGGCTTTGGCCGCCAAGCCAGGCGATCAAGACAAAGTCGATCGAATTTTGCCCTGGTTTGTATTCGGAGTAATGGTCTGTGCGGCCGGCACAGCGTTGTATTGGGGTGTGGTTCAATCACAAGCTGAACTGGCTGCCAGCGCTACCCTGGCAGTATTGATCGTGACCTGCCCTTGCGCTTTGGCACTGGCTTTGCCTTTGGTTCGGCTGTTTGGCATTCGCCGCCTTGCAGATGCGGGTGTTTTGGTTCGAAATCCCCAGGCTTTGGATACCTTAGCCAAAGTCAATGTGGTGGCCATGGACAAAACCGGTACGTTGGCCACACACAATGCGGTGCAGGTGAGTCAGCAAGCTGTTCTCGGTTATCTCGAAATCACTGATTCCGACAAACTGAACGCCTTGTGCATGTTGGCCAAGCGCTCCGCCCATCCACTTTCAAGGGCGGTCGCAGCCCATCTGTTTCAGCCGCTCAATGTGCAAGGCATAGCGCAGCCTATTCAATGGCTTTATTTTGCAGAATTGCCGGGTGCCGGTTTGGTGGGTGTATGCAAGTTGTTGGATCATTCGGTTGAACTGCGTTTGGGCTCTTCCGAACATTGCGGACTCGGTGGGCGGCATGGCAACACAAGCGAAGTATTTGCAGTGTGTGTGACTGACAATAATCCGGATTCTCGGCAGGTGTTGAAGTTTGCCGTGAATTTACAAACGGATGGCGAGTTGATTGACCAGCTGGCTGTTTTGAATCAACAGGGTTTGAGTTTGAATTTGTTGTCGGGTGATCAAGCCAATGTCGTTGAGCGATGGATGCCCTCGTTGAAGTTTGATTCCCGCATGGGCGGTATGTCCCCGGAAGAAAAGGTCAACTGGATTGCATCGCAACAGGCGAACAACCATTGCGTGGCCATGGTTGGCGATGGGTTGAATGACAGTGGTGCTTTCGCACAAGCCAATGTGTCGTTCGCCGCATCGGGTGCGTCGACTTTAAGCGCAGGGCAAGCTGATTTCTTGATGACCAAGCCCGGCATGGCGGGCTTGGTGTCGGCTGTCAACACCGCGCGAATGGTTGAAACCATTGGTCGTCAAAACCTGTTCTGGGCATTGGCCTACAACGGCGTCGCTGTGCCGGTGGCTACCATGGGTCTGCTAACCCCCTGGATGGCCTCTGTCGGCATGGGCTTGAGCAGCTTACTTGTCTTTATGAATGCCCTGCGCGTGAAACACGGACGATAGCTCATGGACATTCTTTTTTTGCTGATCCCTTTGAGTCTGGTGCTGGTGGCCGTGATCGGCATTGTACTGTTTTGGGCAGTCAACACAGGCCAGTTTGAAGTGTCTTCCAAAGAAGCCAATCAGATTGTTGAAGACGACGACAGTAGCAAAATCACTGACGATTGATTTAGATCAAGGCGGCTTGACTGTCGCAAGCGCACACTGAAACCTCCAAATATTTTCAATTTTCCGGAGGCTTTCGTGGCCCAACAACTTCAAAACGAACACTACAACTACAAAGTAGTTCGGCAGTTCTCAATCGCCGCGATTGTGTGGGGTGTGGTCGGCATGGTGGTCGGCTGCTGGATCGCCGCACAACTGGCCTGGCCTGAACTGGGGCAGGGCATTGAGTGGCTAAGTTATGGCCGCTTGCGCCCGCTGCACACCAATGCAGTTATTTTTGCCTTTGGTGGCTGCGCGCTCTTCGCCACGTCCTACTACGTGGTGCAGCGAACTTGTAATGTGCGTTTGATTTCTGACAAGTTGGCCGCCTTCCATTTCTGGGGGTGGCAGGCTGTGATTGTCGCGGCGGCCATCTCACTGCCTTTGGGTTTCACACAAGGCAAGGAATACGCCGAGCTGGAATGGCCCATCGACATTCTGATCACCTTGACATGGCTCGCCTACACGGCCGTGTTCTTTGGTACCTTGGCCATCCGCAAGGTCAACCACATTTACGTGGCCAACTGGTTCTACGGCGCGTTCATTATTGCGGTAGCGTTGCTGCATGTGGTTAACAGCGCAGCCATTCCTGCAGACTGGATGAAAAGCTATTCCGTGTATGCCGGTGTTCAAGACGCCATGGTGCAGTGGTGGTATGGCCACAATGCCGTGGGCTTCTTCCTGACTGCGGGCTTCCTTGGCATGATGTATTACTTCATTCCAAAGCAAGTGGGCAGGCCTGTTTATTCTTACCGTTTGTCGATTGTTCACTTCTGGGCACTCATCTTCACTTACATGTGGGCAGGTCCCCACCACCTTCACTACACTGCCTTGCCCGACTGGACCCAATCCGTGGGCATGGTGTTCTCTCTGATTCTTCTGGCGCCAAGCTGGGGTGGCATGATCAACGGCATCATGACCTTGAGCGGTGCCTGGCACAAGCTGCGCGACGACCCCATCCTTCGCTTCCTGGTCGTTTCCTTGAGCTTTTATGGCATGAGCACCTTTGAAGGTTCGATGATGTCCATCAAAACCGTGAACCAGCTGAGCCACTACACCGATTGGACGATTGGTCACGTTCACAGCGGCGCTTTGGGCTGGGTGGGTTTCATCTCCATGGGGTCTTTGTACTACCTCTTCCCCCGCCTGTTCGGCAAGGCTGAAATGCACAGCAAATCAGCCATTGAAGTGCACTTCTGGGTCAGCACCATCGGCATCGTGTTGTACATCGCAGCCATGTGGATTGCCGGGGTAATGCAGGGCTTGATGTGGCGGGAATTGAACCCCGATGGCACCTTGGCCTACACCTTTGTTGAAAGCGTGAAAGCATCCTATCCCTACTATGTAGTTCGTTTCCTGGGGGGCGTGTTGTATGTCGGCGGCATGGTTGTGATGGCCTGGAATTGCTGGATGACCGCCAAAGGCGGACAGCGTGTTGAGGCAAAAATACCTGCCTTGCCTGCATACGCTTAAATTGGGGACCATGATGAAATTCAAACACGAAAAAATTGAAACCAATTCCTGGCTCATGCTGGTGCTGGTACTGCTGGTGATCAGCGTGGGTGGTGCAGTTGAAATCGCACCCCTGTTTTTCCAGAAAAGTACCACCCAGCCTGCACCGGGTGTTGTGCCCTACAGCGCACTTCAGCTGGCAGGCCGCGATGTGTACCTGAAAGAAGGTTGTTTTAACTGCCACTCGCAAATGATCCGCCCCTTCCGCGCTGAAACATTGCGCTACGGTCCATTTTCAACTGCTGGTGAATTTGTATACGACCATCCGTTTCAGTGGGGGAGCAAGCGCACCGGGCCCGACCTTGCACGTGTCGGCGGTCGTTATTCCGACGAATGGCATCGCATTCACTTGATCAACCCGCGCGATGTGGTGCCTGAATCAAACATGCCCGGCTATGCGTGGCTGGAAAAGAAAAAACTGAATGGCGAAAAACTGGTTCAACACATGCAGGCGCTTGTGAAAATTGGTGTGCCCTACACCGATGAGCAACTGGCAGCAGCACCTGCTGAAGTGGCTGGAAAAACTGAACTGGATGCATTGGTGGCTTACCTTCAAGGTTTGGGTGTGCGCCAGGCTGTACAGGGGAACTGACATGGACATGCTGAACGATGTGAATTTCTGGCGACAAGCCATCACCGTGGGTGCTTTTGCCTTGTTTCTTGGCATCACCTTCTGGGCTTATAGCCGGAAGCGAAAAACCGAGTTTTCGAAAATCAGCGATTTTGTGGTTCAAGACGACGACAGCACAACGATTGCAGAGAGGTCAAAATGAGCGATTTTTTTTCAACCGTTGTGCCTTGGGTCGTGGCAGTGGTCACAGTCCTCAGTGTGTTGGCATGCGGCGTTGTGTTGTGGGTTCAAGCCAGTAAAAAACTGAAAGTCAGCCTGGACGAGAAAACCAACTCCACTGGCCATGTTTGGGACGAAGACCTGAAAGAATTGAACAACCCAATGCCGCGTTGGTGGATGGGCATGTTCTATCTCAGCGTGGTGTTTGGCTTGGGTTACCTGGCGTACTACCCTGGGTTGGCTGTTTGGGAGGGCGTAAGCCAGTGGACGTCTGCAGAGCAATACAAAGCCGAGCGTGCAAAAATCGAAGCGGCTGCTGCGCCTTTGTATGCTCAATTTTCCGCCATGAGCATGGAAGAAGTGGCGCGTCATTCCGATGCACTAGGCATGGGCCAGCGTCTGTTTCTGAATAACTGTGCGCAGTGTCATGGGTCTGATGCGCGTGGATCGAAGGGCTTTCCGAATCTGGCGGATGCGGATTGGCTGTACGGTGGTGACACAGAAAGTATCCGCGTATCCATCGAAGCAGGCCGCCAGGGCATGATGCCACCCATGATCGACGCAGTGGGTGGTACGCAAGAAGCGCGCGCGGTTGCGCAGTATGTGTTGAGCCTTTCCGGTCGCAGTAACAATTCTGTCTTGGCCCAGTTGGGTCGTGAAACCTTCAAAAACGTGTGTGCAGCCTGTCACGGTGAAGACGGCAAGGGCAACACCGCCATGGGCGCTCCCAATCTGGCAGACCGAATCTGGTTGTACGGCGGAACCGAGAACGCCATTGTAGAGGCGATCGTCAAGGGGCGTGCGGGCAACATGCCTTCACATGCCCACCTGTTGACTCCAGAACAGATTCGCGTGGTGAGCAGCTATGTGTGGCAAATGAGCAATTCGCCCGAACAAGGAAAGTGACCGTGAGCAACCTCAAAGGTGAAGAATGGATCCCCATGTTTCAAGCCGACCAGAAGATTGTTCCGCGGTCGGTGTGGGGTAAGTTCGCACGCTCTCGCTGGGTCATGGTGTGGTTCACGCAGTTGTTGTACTACGGCACAGCATGGCTGGAATACAACGGCCGCCAGGCCTTGCTGTTCGATCTGGACACCCGCCGGTTTTTTCTCGGCCCTTTGGTTTTTTATCCGCAAGATTTCATTTACCTGACGGGCCTGCTGGTGATCTCGGCGCTGAGCCTGTTCTTGTTCACCGCTGTAGCGGGTCGTGTGTGGTGCGGCTATGCCTGCCCACAAACCGTGTACACCGAAATTTTCATGTGGTTTGAACGCAAGATAGAAGGCGACAGGAACGACCGTCTGCGCCGTGCTGCAGGCCCATGGACATTTGACAGGGCTTGGCGGGCTGTCGCGAAGAATTCAGTCTGGATTCTGTTTGCCGCCTGGACCGGGTTTACCTTCGTTGGTTACTTCACACCCATTCGGGAGCTGACTCAGGAACTGCTTACCTTCACTATCCAGCCCTGGGAACTATTCTGGATCGGCTTTTACAGCCTGGCGACATTCGGCAATGCAGGCTTCATGCGCGAGCAGGTGTGCAAATACATGTGTCCGTACGCGCGCTTTCAAAGCGCCATGTTCGACAAAGACACACTGCTGGTGACCTATGACGAAGCCCGTGGCGAACCCCGTGGCAGCCGCAGTAAAAAAGCAGACCCCACCGCGCTTGGTTTGGGTGCGTGTGTTGATTGCAATCTGTGTGTGCAAGTGTGCCCCACAGGCATCGACATACGCAAAGGTTTGCAATATGAATGCATCGGTTGCGCTGCCTGTGTCGATGTGTGCGACCAGGTCATGGACAAAATGAATTACCCGCGTGGGCTGGTTCGCTACAGCACACAGAACGGGTTGAAAAATGCATGGAGCAAGGCACAAATGTTGCGCCGAGCGTTCCGCCCACGTGTGCTGGTGTACACCGCCGTGGTGTGGCTGCTGATCGCAGGCATGGCTGCAGCAATTGTGGCGCGCGATGATTTAAGGGTTGATGTATTGCGAGATCGCTCTGTCAGTTTTCGCCTTGCCGAAGACGGACTGATTGAGAACGTGTACCGACTCAATCTGATGAATGCCAGCGAGAAAGTCCTTGAAGTTCGAGTCAGCTTGTCAGGTGACAATCCCGATTTCAGGGTGGTTGAAGACGCGCCAATTCGGGTCAAGCCCACTGAAAGTCAATGGGTGGTTTTACATGTTCAGGCAGACCCGGAAGGGGTTGAGTCAGGTTCCAATCCGATTGTGTTCAATATTCAAAGCGCCAGGATTGTGGACGGTATGGTTCAGCCTGCGAGCGCTCAAACTGTCGAAGAAGATGCCGTATTTTTGGCACCCCGTTAAGGAGATATTGCGCCATGAAAAAGAACGACAACGCGATGATGAAACAACCCTGGATGTGGCTGGTTTGGGGTTTGCCTGCCACGGTGGTGTTGGCGGGTTTCGTGACAGCCTGGATCGCAGCGTCTAACCCTGAAGCGATCGTTTCAGAGCCCCACAACAAAGTGGGCTTGACTATTCAGCAAGCCAAGCCTGAGGTGCAAAAGGCTCAGTGAACCTTTCCTGTAGCCAGGTTTTGTAAACCAGCGGAATCCAGAATTGTCAGGTTTTTTTGATCAATCCTGATCAACTCATCTTTCTGCAATTTACTGAAAGTTCGGCTGACCGTTTCAATCTTCATGCCCAGGTAGCTGCCAATTTCTTCTCGGGTCATGCGCAGCACCATCTCGCGGCTCGAGAAACCCCGCGCCTTTTGGCGTTCAGCCAGATTCACCAGAAACGCCGACAAGCGCTGCTCGGCCCGCATGCTACCCAGCAGCAGCATGGCGTTTTGGTCCTTCACAATTTCCCGGCTCATGATGCGGTGAAAGTGCATTTGCAAGGCGTGAAACTCTTGAGCCAATTCATCCAGTCTGGAATAGGGAATTGTGCAAACCTCCGAATCTTCCAGTGCCACTGAATCACACATGTGCTGCCCGGTACCCAAACCATCCAGCCCGAGTAATTCCCCCGTCATCTGAAATCCAATGACCTGGTCACTGCCATCCTGATTGTTCACCAAGGTTTTGAAGGTTCCGGTTTTCACGGCGTACAGGCTAGAGAAGGTCTCTCCCGTTCTGAACAGGTTTTCGCCCCTGCTTACCTTGCGGCGCAGGCTGACCAGGGAATCCAGTCTGTCCAGTTCATCGGTTTTCAATCCAACTGGCATGCACAGCTCTTTCAGATTGCAGTTGGAGCAATTGTGTTTCAGCTCCTGAATGGAGACTGTGCAGGCTTGATTCAGCATGTGCAGGTAGACCACCATGTGTATGAGTATGGGCTCATTTTACTCAAGGCTTGATGCAGATCAAAGCATGCACTGCAACGACCATGCACTATGTTGGTGAATAAACGTCAAACAGGGCGATCAACATGTCGGCAATCATCTTTCCGTTCAACACACAGCACAGTGTTCTTGCCTCACCGGCGACTCCACTTGCGCTGAATGATTTGCTGGCTAGTTACGATGTTCCAGGGCCTCGCTACACCAGTTACCCGACGATTGACCAGTGCACCGAATCGGTAGGCTCCATTGAATTTGAAGACGCCTTGCGCAGCCGTTGTCTGGGTGGCTTGCGACGCCCTTTGTCGCTGTATGTCCACGTGCCATTTTGTGAATCGGTGTGCTACTACTGTGCCTGCAACAAAGTGGTGACCAAGAAACACGATCGTGTGGCCCATTACCTGAATTGCATTGAACGTGAGGCCATGTTGATTGCGCGCATGGGTACAGGCAACCTGACCCCGGTCACCCAGTTTCACATGGGCGGTGGCACGCCGACGTTTTTGAATGATCAGGAACTGCTGGGTCTGGTTCAGGGTTTGAAAATGGTGTTTCCATTCGCAGCAAATGCAGAAATGTCGATCGAGGTTGACCCTCGCACCGTGGACGAAGTTCGTCTGCTAAGCTTGCGCGGCATTGGTTTCAATCGCATCAGTTTTGGTGTTCAGGATTTCGACCCACAGGTACAGAAGGCTGTACACCGTGAACAAAGCTTTGAATCGGTTGATACTTTGGTGAAAGCTGCACGCCGTTTCGGCTTCGAATCCATCAATGTGGATTTGATCTACGGCCTGCCCAAACAAAACCCGGGAAGCTTTGCGAAAACGCTGGATCAATTGATCAGCCTGTCACCAGACCGTGTTGCCTTGTATGGCTATGCCCACATGCCAGAGCGCTTCAAACCACAACGCCGCATTCATGATGCGGATTTACCGAATGCCGCAGGTCGTGTGGCACTGTTGGCCCAGGCCATTGAACGCATGCAGACAGCGGGTTACGACTACATTGGCATGGATCATTTCGCCAAACCCCAAGACCCCCTGGCGGTGGCCAAGCGGCAAGGCAGGTTGCACCGCAACTTTCAGGGCTACACCACACAGCCCGATGCAGATTTGATTGGCCTTGGTGTGAGCGCGATCAGCAAAGTGGGCTCTGTCATGGTACAAAATACCCGTGAACTGAACGAGTATGAAGACTCTCTTTCACGGGGTCATTTGGCCATGTTCAGAGGGCATGAATGCAATCGCGATGACCTGATCCGCTACAGCGTCATCATGGGTCTGTTGTGCCAGGGCAGTGTGCGGTTTGCAGACTTTACACTTTGGCACTGGATTGAATTCGACACCTACTTTGCGGATGAACTCAAAAGGCTTCATGACTTCATGGCGCAAGGTCTTGTTGAACTGACTGCAGAGGGCATTCAAGTCACCGCCTTGGGCTGGTTTTTTATTCGACCCATCGCCATGGTGTTTGATCGCTATTTTCATCAACGAACCACAGGTCAAAGCAAGGTGCTCTAATTGATCAGCGTTTCATTGCTTGCTTCTGCATTCGCGCTTGGCCTGCTGGCCATGCCGCACTGTGTTTCCATGTGTGCTTGCCAGTTTGCGGCGCCCTGGTTACGCAAGCCACTCTATTTTCAAGCAGGGCGCTTTCTTGCCTATACCGCGGGTGGTGCGCTGGCTGGTGGAATTTCTTCTGGCGTATTGGGTATGGCTTCAAATGGCATTCAGGTTTTTCAGGCTTTGAACTGGATGCTGATGTCCGTGCTCGCATTCTCGGCCGTGTTGCTATTGTGGCGCGGCCAATCGCTGGGCGTGCTGGTTCAAGAGCGAATCCAATTGCCGCCCGCCCTGCAGCGCAAGCTGGGCGCTGTGCAGCAGGTCAGTCCTGTCGCATCATTCAAAGCCGGTTTGCTGTGGCTGCTCATGCCCTGTGGCGTGTTGTGGGCGGGTTTCATGCTGGCTTACATTGCCGGCAGCCCGTTGCAGGGTGCCTTGATCATGGCGGTGTTTGCACTCACCAGCGGTGCCGGTTTGCAGTTGGTCAGCAGCCTTCGGCAAGCCCTGTCAGGTCGCGTGGGTGACGCACTCATGCTTCGTGCCAGTGGCTTGATTATTCTGCTTGGCTTGGGTGTTATGTTGGGAAGGCAGGCCGGTTTCATCTCCAGCCCGGTGTGGATGGAAAGCATGGGCTTTTGCCTGTGACTGAACGCAGCGCTTTAAAACTCCTCAGCCCACTTCCTGAATTGCCCCAGCGAGTTTTTGAACAGATGGTCGATGTCAGCCAAATGTTCATCTACAAATTCGCGCACCATTGAACTGGTACTGGCAGGTTCCACCCGCAAGTGGGCCTCGCACTGGCCGTCGGCGTTGCTTACGCGCATGTTCAGCTTGTGTGCAATGCGCAGCATGGCCTCATTGTCCATCAGCGTGTAAATAAACAGCATTTCAATGCCTTCATTGCGTGCTCTGCGCAAAGCCCTTTGAAACAGCAGCGTACCCAGGCCATGCCCGCGCATATTGGCATCCAGCGACAGCCCCAGTTCTGCGCCCTTTGGCGCTGTGCTGTCTTTGGGCTGGTTCAGTTCGGCCAAATGCACCACGCCCAGCAACACATCGTCACGCCCGAAAATGCCAAACACTGAATCCCGCTCAAAATCAATGCTGCCGGTGTACTTCGCAATTGCGGCATCCCCCAGCGCATAACTAAAGCGCAAACGGCGGTCAGTCTCATCCAGGGCCAGCAAGTGTGCAAGAATTAAAGGGCGGTGTGAATCATCCAGCTCCACAATAGGAACTTTGGACAGGCCCAGAATGGACGCAGCCCTGCGCCCCAAGACGCTGGGAATATCAAACCATTCAATGGGCTCTGACGACATGATGAACTCGACTGCAAAATTGTGAAAAATCGGAAATATGCTTACATGATCCACCAACAAGAAAGCAAGCCGCAACCCAACACCCCGCAAGTTGGAGTACCTCTTCAAATTCGCGAATTGGGTTTGGTGGACTATTTGCCCACCTGGGAGGCCATGCGAAATTTCACAGACGCCCGCTCAGAGCAGGATAGCGACGAGATCTGGATTTGTGAACACCCCGCAGTATTCACTTTGGGCCTTGCCGGCGACCCTGCGCACATGTTGCAACGCAGCAACATACCCTTGGTGAACACCGATCGAGGTGGGCAAATCACCTACCACGGCCCTGGGCAAATTGTGATTTATCCACTTCTGGACCTTCGCCGCTTCGGTTTAAAGGTGCGCGAGTACGTCCAATTGCTTGAGCAAAGCATTATCGACGCCCTGGTACAGGTGGGTGTGGCGGATGCCCAACGCAAGCCAAACGCCCCTGGCGTGTACACCATGCACCATGGCAGCCTGGCTAAAATTGCCGCCTTGGGCATCAAGATCCGCAAGGGGTGTAGTTATCACGGTCTGTCGCTGAATGTAGCCATGGATTTAAAGCCCTTTCTGCACATTAACCCTTGTGGTTACGCGGGTTTGGAAACAGTGGACTTGGCCGCGATTGGTGTTAAAATTTCACAAGCTGAGATGCAAATGCATCTGATGAAATACCTGATTCAACACCTTGAAGCTGCGCGATCCGCGGTGGCAAAGTAAACACATGGCCCACATCACCCAACGGCCAGGGAGCAAAAAACGTGTCCGAGATCAATGAAAAGTCCGCTGTGGCCAAAGAACTGAGCGCAGTCAGCGATCCGACCGTCAAGCAAAAAGCGGCTGCAAAAACCGCCCGAATTCCCATCAAGATTGTGCCTGTTGAGCAGTTGAAAAAACCCAGCTGGATCCGGGTGAAAGCCGGTTCACCGTCTACCCGTTTCTACGAAATCAAAGAAATTCTGCGCGAGCACAAACTGCACACCGTGTGCGAGGAAGCCTCTTGCCCCAACATTGGTGAGTGCTTTGGCAAAGGCACCGCCACCTTCATGATCATGGGCGACAAGTGCACACGCCGTTGCCCCTTCTGCGATGTGGGCCATGGCCGCCCTGATCCGCTGGACGAAAACGAACCCCTGAATTTGGCAAAAACCATTGCTGCCCTGCGTTTGAACTACGTGGTAATTACCAGCGTAGACCGTGACGACCTGCGCGATGGTGGCGCTGGTCACTTTGTGGCCTGTATTGAAAAAACCCGTGAATTGTCGCCCAACACCAAAATTGAAATTTTGGTGCCCGACTTCCGTGGCCGCCTGGACCGTGCCTTGGGTATTTTGAATGCAGCCCCGCCCGACGTGATGAACCACAACCTGGAAACCACCGAGCGCCTGTACAAAGAAGCCCGACCCGGCTCAGACTACAAACACTCGCTGAAACTGCTGCAAGAATTCAAGAAAGCCCACCCCAACACGCCCACCAAAAGCGGCATCATGGTGGGGCTTGGCGAAACAGATGAAGAAATTTTGCAAGTGATGCGCGACATGCGCGAGCACCAAGTGGACATGATCACGATTGGTCAATACCTGGCACCTTCTGGACACCACCTGCCGGTGCGCCGCTATGTGCACCCCGATGTGTTCAAAATGTTTGAAGAGAAAGCCTACGAAATGGGCTTTACGCACGCAGCCGTTGGGGCAATGGTTCGCAGCTCATACCATGCAGATGAACAAGCGCATGGTTTGGTCTAACACACCGCTCGCCGTGCCTGCGTTTTAAAATTCGCTTCAATTCAATTCGGTGAATGTCGGCCTGCACCCGTTTCAGGTGCCGAATGAACGCATAACGAGCCAGGGTGCCCAAAGCAAAAGCGCCGCCCACCGCGAACACGGTGAATATCAGCAGGTACAGAAAAATTTCTGTGCCTTCTATGGCGTGCAGCACGGTACTCAAAATGTAAATTGAGTCCAGAAAAACAATGGTCATCAAACCCAAAGTGATCGATACACTGATCTGTTTGGCTTGTCGCTTGGCCAGCAACTGAGCTTCCAGTTTGTCAATTTCGGCCTCACTCACCGTACACCCCACCACCTGAATATTGCCAATCTCCGCGCCTCGTTGCGCGGACTCGCATTGTCAGGCGTCTTGCAATTTCAGTCCATAGAGGGTTTGCTGCGATGCATCAGTAAAAGCACCAAGAACGTGATTATCTGAGCATATTTGTCACGTAAACGGTGTACCTATTCACCTGCTTTTTGTTCAGTTAATTGCGAAACTGCCCGGCGCTGATAAATTCTCCGAAGCGTTCACACCACACAACAGCCGCGCTGTAATTTTGCAAATCAATATTTGGCGGAAGGTCGAGAATGAATCCGCCGAAGGTTTTTACAGAACCCACTTGCAGGGATTGGCTTTTGATCTCCAAAAAACCCGCTTCGTCTTCCACAAATTTTGGTACCAGGTACAAGTAATAATCGGGCCCCGGTGAAAGCTCACCTTCGAACACGGCCTGGCTTGCAGACAAGGTTAAGCGGCCTTCTCCCCAATGTAAAAAGTCGCTACCTTTCAAATCGCGTTTGAATTCTGTCGAGAACAGCGCCCCGCTTTGCGACGCCGTAATGGCTTCAGCGCCCGGGCTTTCAGGCTCTACAAGAATGGGGAGTAAATAAATACCCAGCGCAACACCAACAATTAGCGCGCCAGCGTGGGTAATCAAGAGGAGAAGTTTTTTCATGGTGTTTCGAGCCGTCAGGGTGTGAACTTCTCAGTTCGCTCCCTGGGCTCAAAACGTTGCACGCGCTGTTGAATAATTCTGGCTTACAGTTCCCGCTTGTCGGCACACTCGCCCAGGCTGCCATCGAGCCGGCAACGAATACGCTTCAAAATTTTCATCATTTCAGGGTCGTAGAATCCCTCAGCAGTCATCTGGATTCTTGATTCCCGCATCAGCACATCGTACTTGGCGCGGTCGCCCTCGGGAATATCCAGCCAGGCTGCGGCAGGTACACCTTTTTCAGAGGTGTCCACCAAGGCAATGGCACGGTCAAACTGCTTTTGAATCCACTCGCGCGACTTTTGCCCGTAACCTTCGGGAAACTTGTCTTTGCGAATCAGAATATTCGCGGTTAGCTGCACCAGTGGAAAGCGATAAATGCCACCTTTGGTTCCAATGCCTTTGTACAGTTCCAGCGGTTGGTAAGCGATTGCAGGTGCGGCAATAATGTCCACCTGCCCATTGTTGAACTTCGTACCGAAGTTGATCACTTCACTTGATACTGGCTGCGCACCCAGTTGCTGCACCATTTTTGCTTGCGACTTGTCATAGTCCAGCACCGCAATTTTTTTGCCCGCTGCTTTTTCAACTGAATTAATGGCCCTGTCGTTTACCATCACATACGCTGCGCCAATCGGCAAAATGCCGGCCACTTCAAACAGGCCCGAAGTCATTTTGTCATTCAGCTTTGGGCTGCTCATGAGGTCGATCACCGTGCGCAGGTGCTTGTAAGTGGGCACCGCGCCAATGGAATCGATACTGCCCACAAACTTGTTGAATTGCCTGCCACGCAAAGTTGAAATGGCTGCCGCATCGCATTTGCCGGTTTTGAAATCTTCGGCTGCAAGGCGTTCATCCACATACGCTTCCAGCTCAATATTGGCACCCCAGGCCTTGGCGGCCACTGCGTAGTCTTTCGCCTGTGCAAAGGCAGGGCCGCTGCGCCCGGCGATGTCAAAAATACACATCTTGGTGGTTGCTGCGTTGGCTTGAAGGGGTGCAACCAGGCTTGCGCCCAGCAATACGAGTGCTGCAGCTTTGATGGTGTTCATGTCGTCTCCGGTAATTTTGGGCTTTTTTTGTAATGTTTCAGCCCTTTGGGAGATTTCATTCTACAGAAGAATTAATCCACCGCATCTAATGAGAACCAAGCTGCAGCCAGTCGATCAATGCAACTACCATTGGCGCACGGGCTAATTCCTTCGAGTGCATGAATTGGCGATCCAGCTTTTCCTTGATCAGCCTGAATTAAGCCGAATCCGTAGTGGTCCTGAAAGTTCAAGTGCTCGTAGTTACGCGGCTGCTCTGTTACCACCACTAGAAACTGATTTTCACCGGCAGGGCCTGCAGCTTGAATGGGTTCATTATTCGGAGGTAATTGCAGGGGCTTATTGGCTCCTATCGACAATACCGGTACACGTGCATTTGGAAGTAATTGAATCAGCGACTTGTCGCTACCACGAACATACACTGCCACGAAACCTGACTCTTGGGACTGAATTTGAAAACGCAACAAGTCCACACCAATTTTAAGCACGGTTTGTTCAATTTCGATATTCAGTGCGCTGTCGGCTCTGTCGATTACAGCTTGAAACGACGCATCCAAGTTGTTGGTCAGCTCTGGACTGATTGGTATTGGTTCAGCCGAGGCCCCATCTGTTTGAACAACAGTTGTTTTCGTGGTGTCAGCTTTTTCCTCCATGAGTTGAACATTTGGGTCAAAGTTGAATGTCGCAACTAGAGCCGTAACTGCAATCGTAGCAACAATCACTGGGCCCCAAAGCTTCATCGGCCTTATTAAGTGAGATCGTTTTGGACGTGTTTCCGGTTGGGGGTGGTGCAACAAAGCCGGCCACTTGTGATGCAGAGGACTCAGGCCTAAACTGCGCACCCTGATAATGTTGCATTAGGGACTTCCTGTGTAGCCACCACAGGGAGTCTGCCGCATACTTCGGTTTGACATTTTTAACCGAATTGGAGCAAGTACATGAAAACCAAACCGATGTTGTCTGCCGACGACGTTCAAGCAATTTTGACAGCTGCCCGCGCGGAAGCCGAAGCCAACAGCTGGGCTGTAACCATTGCCGTGGCAGACGACGGCGGACACTTGCTGGGTCTGATCCGCCTGGACGGCGCACCACCCATGAGCGCACACATTGGCCCTTCCAAGGCCAAGTCTGCGGCCATGGCCCGCAAAGACACCAAAATTCTTGAAGACGTGATCAACAACGGCCGCACTGCCTTTGTAACCGCTCCTTACGTAGACGGCCTGCTGGAAGGCGGCGTAACCATTGTGGTCGATGGCCAGGTGGTGGGCGCTGTGGGTGTTTCTGGCGTTAAATCAGATCAAGATGCGCAAGTGGCTCGCGCCGGTATTGCAGCACTGAAGCTGTAATAGTTGCTATTTGAGCTCTTCAGAAAACCCCGGGCATTGGCCTCGGGGTTTTTTTATGTCCGTACGCTCGTCTAAAATGGAACGGTAATTACCGATTCTGGAGCGCTATGAGCTATCAACCTAATCCGGTTCCCAATCAGGAGGAGTCCAACCGCACCATCGTTTTGGTGGCGTACGTGTTGGGCGCTGTGGGTATATTCACGGCCTTTATTCCAATCCTGATCGCTCTCATTATTTGTTACGTGAAGCGGGGTGAAGCAACCGGCACCATTTATTACAGCCATTACGACTGGCTTATTTCAACCTTCTGGATCGGCATGTTCTGGTTCGTGGTGGCCATGGTCACCATGGTGTTTGGCGTGGGCTTTATTGTTTACGGCGTTTTAAGTGTGTGGTTGCTTTACCGCTTCGTGAAGGGTTTGCTCCGTTTTAGCGAAAGGAAAGCGGTTGTTTAATCAAGCTGGGGTTGTATTGGGCCGGCTTGCTGGCGTTTGCTTGCTGGTGTTGTTGCAGGCCTGTGCTGGTTTGCAAGAGGGTGATGCTGACGCTGTGGTGCTTGAAGACGGCACCGTTTTTACCGGCTTTGAAACAGAAAAACCTGCCGTGCAAAAAGCTTTGTTGGCCCAGTTTCGCGAGTGGCGCGGCACACCTTATAAATTGGGAGGCAATTCAAAAGCGGGCATCGATTGTTCAGCCTTTGTTCAACAAACCTTGTCGACTCATTTCGACATTACTGCGCCGCGCAGCACTACCCAACAAGTCAATATGGGTGCAGAAGTCGACCGCGATTCGATGCAGGTGGGCGACCTTGTATTTTTCCGAACGGGCTACACCACCAAGCATGTTGGCTTTTACTTGGGCGATGGCAAGTTTCTGCACGCATCAACCAAGGTAGGTGTCACCATCAGCAGGCTAGATGATTTGTATTGGCGCAAAACTTTCTGGAAGGTGCGCAGGGTGATGTGAATTACTCAGCAAATTCATTATTTGCACGCAAAAGGCCTGATGTAAACCGTACATACTGTTTGTCACAGAACAGGTCAAAGACCACCAACAGCGATCGAATATTATCCTACTTGAATAAAACATATTGTTATACTAAAATAGGATTCTTAAGTGATGGAGGTAACTATGCTTCAAACTCTTCGCAGAGCCGGGGGCTCGCTCGTGATGACCGTGCCCAAGGCGTTTATTGAGCAGAATGGTTTGGGCGAGGGTTCTCAGGTGGAATTGCATCTTCTGGGCAAGACAATGACAGTTGAAGCACCGACCCGTCCACGTTACAAACTGGCTGATCTCATGGCTGAAATGCCGGAAGGGTTGCCGCTTGCCGAAGGCTGGGATGAAATGCCCTCGATTGGGTTGGAGAACGGCTAATGGCGTATATGCCAAACCGCGGCGATATCGTGCACCTTGATTTCGATCCGTCATCTGGTCGAGAGATGAAAGGCCCACATTTTGGCCTTGTTCTAAGCGGAAAAGTATTTAATCAGCAGGGTTTGGCGATGATTTGCCCAATTTCTCAAGGGGCTGCTGCTGCCGCTCGGACTTACGGGACGGTCGTCACTTTGATGGGTGCTGGCATCGACACTCAGGGCGCAGTGCATTGCCATCAATTGAAATCACTAGACTGGCGATCGCGGAATGTGCGTCTTAAAGAAACGGTTCCGCAGTACATCGTAGACGAGGCCTTGGCCAGAATCGAGGCCATCCTATTTGAATGACGCTCACCAAAGCTTTTTAAATTTTAGTCATTCGTGTCTTATTCAAAAAAACCCGCCAAACTTCGGCGGGTTTTTTTTATTACTAAATACAACGCCGGTTTATCGCTGCTGGGCCAGTGCCTCAATGCGCTGCTCAATGGGTGGGTGGCTGCTGAACAAGGCCATCACGCCGCCCTTGCCTGAAATACCTGATGCAGCCATGTTCGAAGGCAGTTCACCCGCCTGCATGCCACCCAAACGCTTCAGGGCGGAAATCATGGGTTGCTTGTTGCCCATCAACCATGCGGCACCCGAGTCGGCGCGGAATTCACGCTGACGCGAGAAATACATCACGATGATGGAAGCCAAAATACCCAGCGTAATTTCCATCACGATGACCGTGATGAAGTAACCCATGCCCGTGCCGCTCGATTCGGAATCGTCTTTGCGCAAAAACTGATCCACCATAAAGCCCACCACGCGGGCCAGGAAAAACACGAAGGTGTTCACCACGCCTTGAATCAGCGTGAGCGTGACCATGTCGCCGTTGGCAATGTGCGCCACCTCGTGCGCCAATACGGCTTCGGCTTCTTCGCGGCTCATGCTTTGCAGCAAGCCGGTGCTAACCGCCACCAGTGAATTGCTTTTGCTGGGGCCGGTGGCAAATGCGTTGGGTGCACCTTCGTAAATGGCCACTTCCGGCATGGCAATACCGGCTTTGTCGGCAAAGCGCTGCACGGTGCCAACCAACCACTGCTCGGTGGGGTTGCGCGGTGTTTCAATCACCTGTGCGCCGGTGCTCCACTTGGCTACTTTTTTGCTGATCAACAGGCTGATGAATGAACCACCAAAGCCCAGTACAGCACTGAATGCCAGCAGCATGGTCAGGTTAAGCTGACCCCCGGCCATGAACTGGTTCAAGCCCAGCACATGCACGGTTATGCCCAGTACCACCATGATGGCGACGTTGGTGGCTAAAAATAAAACAATGCGTTTCATGATGCGTGTTGTCCTTTCAACAATTGCAAGGGGGTCACCTGGTGAAGGGTGTGTTTCAGTTGGCGGCGAACAGCACGTGCTGCTGATTCAACCGCTTTGTCAATTGCGCTAAGCCAATGCGGCCCGGCGCTGTCTACGATCAATGGGGCTTCTTGCCCATCGATACGAATTTCAATTACACAGTTGCGCTGGTCGGCCTGCTGTGCAGAATGCCGGTCCAGCTTCACGGTGATGTTTTTAATCTGGGTCGAAAGTCGATTGATGGCCGAGCGCACACGGCGTAGTACGTACCTGCGCAGGGTTTCATCGATCTCGGGATGCCGAGCCACAATTTCAGTTTTCATGGGTGCGTCCTCCTTTCGGGGAAATAGACAGTTGAAGTGTACGCCGGTTCAATGTAAGAATAAATGGAACAATTGCTTAGTAAATATTCGAATAAATCGAAGGGTTAATGAAACTTACCGACTTGAACTTTCACCACCTGCGCTATTTCTGGATGGTGGCCAACACGGGTAGCCTGACTGCGGCGGCCGAGCGACTTGGGCTGCGCGCGCAAACGCTTTCCAGCCAAATTACCCAGTTGGAACAAACCTTGGGGCGGGCTTTGTTTCAGCCGGTGGGGCGGGGTTTGGGGTTGACCGAGGCCGGGCGAATTGCCCTTCGCTATGCCGATCAAATTTTTCAGTTGGGCGAGCAAATGGCTGAAAGCCTGGGCGATGAACAACTGGATTACACACTGCGCTTGTCGGTGGGCATTGCCGATGCGCTGCCCAAAACCGTGTCGTTTCACATGATTGAGCCAATTTTAGGCATGCAGCGGCCTGTGCGGCTGGTGTGCCACGAGGGCAGGTTCGAGGCGCTTTGTTCTGAGTTGGTACAACACAGCGTCGACGTGGTGTTGGCCGAGCGCCCCGGTGGCCAGGGTACGGCACACCTGCAGGTGGCCAAACTTCTAACCTATCCGGTGCGAATTTTTGCGAGCCCCAACTTGAAACAAAAGTACGAGAAGAACTTTCCGCACAGCCTGCAACACGCACCTTTCCTGATGCCATCGCGCAACAACGTGTTGCGACTGAAGCTTGAACACTGGCTTGAAAGCGTGGGTGTTGAAGTAACCGTGGTGGGTGAATTTGACGACCTGGCCTTGCTGGAAACTTTTGGCCGGGCGGGTTTGGGTTTGTTTGCGGTGCCCGCCCTGCTGATCGAAGACGTGGTGCGCGACCACACTGTGGTGCACATGGGCGATGCACAAGGCGTGGTTGAAGATTTTTTTGCATTCACACACCCGCGCAACTTGAGCCACCCGGCCTTGAAGTTGCTGTTTGGCCAAGGCACCAATACAAACCCGAATCGCCCCGATTAATCGCTTGCAGTACACTGCGACCTTCCCTGTCACTTACCCGTACGGTTTTCTATGTTCTTGCGCATTGTTGCGGTTATTTTTCCAGTGTTTGCGGTAGTGGCCCTTGGGTATTGGTACGGGCGGGTGAAAAACCCCGACATGAAGTTTGCCAATCAGCTGAACATGGAAATTTTTGTGCCGGCGCTGGTGTTCTCGGCCTTGGCCAGCAAGTCGTTTGAAATTGAGTCGTATTGGCTGCTGGCTGTGGGCGGTGCCATTGTGGTGTTGGGCTCGGGTTTGCTGGCTTGGCCAATTGGCCGTTTGTTGGGCATTGAAAGCCGAATTTTCGTGCCCCCCATGATGTTCAACAACTCTGGCAATATGGGTTTGCCGCTGGCCATTCTCGCTTTTGGCGAGGAAGCCTTGCCCGCTGCGGTAATGTTGTTTTTGGTGGGCAACACGCTGCACTACTCGCTGGGCACCTGGATGATGAGTCCCAATGCCCGTATTTTAATGTTGTGGAAAGAGCCTGTAATTGCCGCGTCGATTGCAGGTTTGCTGGTCAGCGTACTGAAAATTGAAGTGTGGGCGCCCCTGTATTTTGCGATCGACATGGTGGGCGATGTGTCCATTCCATTGCTGTTGTTTTCGTTGGGGGTTCGCTTAACCCAAGCCGACTTTTCGGATGTGAAGCTGGGTGTGATTGGTGGCGTACTGTGCCCTTTGACTGGCCTTATATTCGCGGCGCTGTGCGTGTGGCTGCTGCCCCTAAGCCCCGAACACACGGCGATGCTGATTGTGTTCGGTGCCCTGCCGCCGGCGGTGCTCAGTTTTGTGTTTGCTGAAAAATACGGCCTTCAGCCCCAGCGAGTGGCTTCACTGGTGATGATGGGGAACCTGATGAGTCTGATCTTCGTGCCGATGGCCTTGTATTGGGTACTGTGACCCGTTGCCCGGGCTGGGCATGCTAACCCACACCCGTTCAGTTTTGGGCAGTCGCAGGGTGGCATTGGCCAGCAAGTCGGGGTATTGGGCCAGGTCGATGACCAGCCTTTCTTTGCGGGGGTCATTGTAAACATGGCCCAGCGTGGGCCCAGTGCGCATGCCCAAGGCCGTGAATTCTGGTGTTTTCATCCACAGGCCCAGTGGCAGCATTTCCATGGTGTTGTAAATTTCGCCAATTTTATTGGTAGGCAATGTGCCCACATGCACTTGTACGTAAGGCCCCAGTGGCGAACGCAGTACGGTTTTAATGGCGCGCAACTCGGTGCTTAATTGCAGTGGGGGTAGTGCGCTGCCCAGGGCAATCCGTATGGTGTTCCCTTGTAGCTTTACGGCGGCTTCATCAATTTTTATAAAGCTGCCAAGTTTCAAACCTGCGTAATCAATCAGTGGCATTACTGATACACCAAACATGCGCACTTCTGCGGGCGTGAATTCAAGGTGCTGCTGGTCGTTGGAAATAAGCAGTGGGCCGCTGAGTTTGGCAGGCAACCAGAACAATGGAATGCCAAAAATTTCAGGCTTTACCTGCAGGGAAAGCTGCAAGTGAGGCTCGCCAATGCTGGTGTTGACTTTGCGAATCGGGCTGCCTTCGAAGTTGAACAAGGCTTTGTTCATCAGCGTGTTCAATGCTGTTTCGCCCAGTGAAATTTCCCCCACATGCACGGTTTGTGCAGCTGTGGGTAGTTGGCCAAGGTCTGTTGAATCGGTGCTGGCCAACAGCTTTTCAACGCGCAGCTCGATCCCTTCCCTCGACAACAGCGTGGCATGGTGTACAGCCAGGGTTACGGCCTCTTGCCTGGTGTTCATTGCTTCAAGCTGGGCAATTGCAGCTTCGCCTGTGTTGAGCAAAGCCATTTCAGCTGGGTTCAGCAAACCTTCCTGAGCGCTCATCCACAGGGCGCCGTCGGTGCGAAGCTGAACGGTGCTGGTGTTGATCAGGCTGTTAAGATCGTGCAGGGCAATGGGCAAACTGCCATTGCTGATTCCGGTGACCAAAGTGGGTTGGCCCGCCAGCACCATGCCTGCGGCACGCAATTCACCACCGTGGGTGTACACAAAATTGACTGGGCAATCGGCTTTGCAAAAAAAGAGGGGTGCTGGGTTGGCCTTGCCCAACAAAACAATCACTTCACCTTGCCCCAACTGCACGTCGTTCAGTTCAAAAGAAAGTTTGGGGGCGGGCACCACTTGATCAAGCCGAAGCACCATGGCTTGGCCTTGCAAAGCGACAGCTTTGGACTTCATGTCGATCAGCGATTGCAACTGAATATTAGTGGCCAGCAAGGCTTTGTACAGGGGAACACCAGCCACTTTCAGGGTGCGCGGGGTGAGGGTAATTTCCCCTGCATTGGCCACGGTGGGTGTGCCTTCCATGGTGAATGGAATCCACAGGCCCAACCTTTTGATGTCGCCGGTAATCAGTATGCCGTCGGTTTGCGTAGTGACTTGCTTGATTCTCAACGGTGCTTCGCTGGCCTCAAGCTCGGCTTGCACAAGTGCCTGCAACACGTTGTCGGCAATTCGAAGTTGTGCATGTTCTACGTTCACTTGGTAGGCCGCCAGGTTTTCGAGTGAAACAGGGGTGTTGGGCTGTGTGGCAGCAACTGTGCCGTGTAAGGTTTGAATATCAAACTGGATGTTGTTGGCCAAAGCCAACCGGCTGTTGCGCACCTGCACCAAAGCCTGTTCAGTGGGCTGCCAGGTGTTGGGAAGCGCAATACGCCAGTCCTGAACTTTCTCCAGGTTATTGGCCCACGCGCTGGGGGCTGTGCACACGGTGAATACAGCCAATGCGAGGGTTGCCAACAGGCGTGCTTGACGCTTCATCACGGTCGCTTAGAGTGAATTTGGGGTGAAGTGTAGCCGGATGTGACTGTTTTTAATGGAATTGCTGTTCTAGGTGTTGTTATTTGGGTGTATAGCCCCATACCTCGTTCAAGCGGTTTTCGCGGCCACAGGTGGTTTTGTAATACCGATACCGCAAGGGGTTTTTGCGGTAAAAATCTTGGTGATATTCTTCGGCCACGTAGAAGGTGTGGGCGGCCTCAACCGTGGTGTAAACGGTTTTGAATTTTCCGGTGCCCAACAGTTGTTCTTTGCTTTGTTTGGCCTCGCGGTGCTGCTGCTCATTCAGGTAAAAAATGGCCGACCGGTATTGTTCGCCTACATCGCAAAATTGCCGGTTTTCAACGGTGGGGTCAATATTGGTCCAAAAGGCTTTCAACAGGTTGCCGTAGCTGATTTGCTGAGGGTCGTATTGCACCCGCACCACTTCTACATGGCCAGTGTTGCCCTGGCTGACCTGCTCGTAGGTGGGGGAGGAAGTGCGTCCGCCTGTGTAACCCGACTCAACCGATTTCACGCCTCTGATTTTCTCGAATACTTCTTCCATGCACCAAAAGCAGCCGCCTGCGAATATGGCCTGCTCCAGTTTTTGGGCGTGTGCCTGGGGTAAAAGGCCTGAAATCCCCAACAACAAAGTTGCAGTGTTACGCGACCAAACCACCCAAGCCATGCAAGTACTCCTTGTGCAACATTCAAACTGATTGTGGTGCCAACCACGGTTTTGCTTTCAATCAGACTGGCTTTTTGAAATAATGTTCACCCTTTGCCAGAAAAATCAGTGAAATCATGAGTTTGTTGCCACACGAGTTGGAATTGCTAGCCCCCGCACGCGACGTTGAAATTGGTCGCCAGGCGATTCTGCACGGTGCAGACGCGGTTTATCTGGGCGGGCCGGTGTTTGGTGCACGGGCCAATGCGGCCAATTCGGTGGCCGATATTGCGAAGCTGGTGGAATTTGCCCACCGCTACCACGCGCGTATTTTTACGACCATTAACACCATTCTTCACGATGCCGAGCTGGAAGAAGCCCGCAAGCTGGTGTGGCAGTTGTATGACGCAGGCGTGGACGCGCTGATTATTCAGGACATGGGTTTGCTTGAAATGGATTTGCCACCCATTCAACTGCATGCCAGCACGCAGTGTGACATTCGCACCGTTGAGAAAGCGAAGTTCTTGGCAGACAGCGGCTTTTCGCAGTTGGTGCTTGCGCGTGAATTGACTGTTGACGAAATTACGGCAGTGCATGCGGCGGTGGGCGACAGCGCCACCATTGAGTATTTCATTCACGGTGCGTTGTGCGTGGCGTTTTCGGGGCAGTGTTATATCAGCCATGCTGAGACAGGTCGCAGTGCCAACCGTGGCGATTGTTCGCAGGCTTGCCGCTTGCCTTACACCTTGACTGACCAAAGTGGCGCTGTGGTGGCCTTTGACAAGCATTTGCTGTCGATGAAGGACAACAACCAAAGCGGCAACCTGGAACATTTGATTGACGCGGGTGTGCGTTCTTTCAAGATTGAAGGCCGCTACAAAGACATGGCCTATGTGAAAAACATCACGGCCCACTACCGTATTTTGCTGGACGAGATCATGGAGCAGCGTGGTGAGTTCACCCGCGCTTCCAGCGGCAACACCCGCCATTATTTCAGGCCCGACCCCGACCGCAACTTTCACCGTGGCTCAACCGATTACTTTGCCAGCGGCCGGAAAATTGACATTGGTGCATTTGATTCACCTAAGTTCATTGGCCAACCCATTGGCCATGTGGTGGCTGTAAACGACAAAAGCATTGACATACAAACCAGCGACGAACTGAACAACGGCGATGGCTTGAACTTCATGCGTAAGCGGGAAGTGGTGGGTTTGCATGTGAACCGCGCAGAGAAGTTGCACAACAAGGGAGAAGGACAAGCGGTGTACCGCGTGTTTCCCAAAGACCCAATCAACAGCTACGGTGGCCTGAAAGCGGGCTTGCCCATGCACCGCAACCGCGACCACGCCTGGGACATGGCGCTGACCAAGGAAAGTGCCGAACGCCGAATTGGCTTGTGGCTAACGCTGACCGAGAGGATGGAAGGCAATGTGTTGAAGGGCTTGCAACTGAGCCTGACCGATGAAGATGGCATTGCCACCACCACGCAGCTTGAAATGAATCTGGAAATGGCCAAGCAGGCCGACACGGCAGTTGAAAGCATTAAAACCCACTTGGCCAAGTTGGGCGGCACTGATTATTCCGCTTTGGGGCTGAACGTACACCTAAGCCAGCCCTGGTTTGTGCCTGCCAGTGCCTTGAATGGCATGCGCAGAGAAGCAATTGAGGCTTTGAATGCAGCCCGCGTGGCTGCCTGGCAACGCCCGGCTCGCAAAGAGCCAGTGCAGCCTTATGTGGACTACCCGGAAAAGTCGCTGAGCTTTCTGGCCAATGTTTACAACGACAAAGCGCGTGAATTTTACAAAAAACATGGTGTGCAGATGATTGCCGCCGCGTATGAGGCTCATGAGGAAGCTGGTGAGGTTCCTGTCATGATCACCAAGCATTGTCTGCGATTTTCTTTTAATTTGTGCCCAAAACAGGCTAAAGGTGTAAAAGGCGTTCAGGGGCAGGTGAAGGCTGAGCCCATGGTCTTGGTCAATGGTGATCAAAAGTACACCCTGAAATTCGATTGCAAACCCTGCGAAATGCACATCATGGGTAAAATGCGCAAAGACATTTTCAACAGCCCACCCCCGTCGGTGGTGCCAATTACTTTCATGAAGCGCAAGCCGGCGTAAGCTTTTAGCCACGTTTCCGTGCCGTGATATTCGATTTCACGGGTACGTCAAATTTTTGTCATTTTTTTGTCATAATTCTTGGATACCCTTGCAGGTCTGCGTGAAACTTTCTGCTGGATTAACTATTTACCAATATGTCTGACACCTCGACGATCAAGGTCCCGACCAAACGGGGCGACGCCATATTCGGCTTGTTGACCAGCGGCGCATCTGTTTTCACCTTGCTGATGCTGGGTGGAATCATTGCCTCTCTTGTGTATGCCTCGTGGCCTACCATCACCGCCTTTGGTTTTGATTTCCTGTTCACCGCGAACTGGGATCCCCCCATCGACGAATACGGCGCACTGGTGCCGATTTACGGCACTTTGGTCACCTCATTTATCGCCCTGATCATCGCTGTGCCAATCAGCTTCGGTATTGCGCTGTTCCTCACAGAATTGTCCCCAGTTTGGCTGCGCCGCCCGCTGGGCACCGCGATCGAGCTGTTGGCGGCAGTGCCGTCAATCGTGTATGGCATGTGGGGTTTGTTGGTGTTTGCGCCAATTTTCGCCAAATACGTGCAGGCACCCCTGAATGCGACCGTCGGCGAAATCCCGGTGATCGGCGCCTTGTTTTCCGGCCCGCCCATTGGTATTGGTCTGCTGACCGCCGGTGTTGTGCTGGCCATCATGATCATTCCCTACATTGCAGCCGTGATGCGCGATGTGTTTGAAGTAACCCCAGTGATGCTGAAAGAGGCTGGTTATGGCATGGGTTGTACCACTTGGGAAGTGGTGTGGAAAATTGTATTGCCGCACACCAAAGTGGGTGTGATCGGCGGCATTATGCTGGGCCTTGGCCGCGCCTTGGGCGAAACCATGGCGGTGACCTTCGTGATTGGTAATACCAACTACCTGAATGACATTTCGCTGTTCTCTCCCGGTAACAGCATTACCTCCGCACTGGCGAACGAATTTGCGGAAGCCGACGCTGGTCTGCACACCTCGGCCTTGATGGAGTTGGGCTTGGTGTTGTTTGTGATCACATTCTTCGTTTTGGTGGCCTCGAAGTTGTTGCTGGCCAAATTGTCGAGCAACGGGAGATAAACCATGAGCAGCATTTATTCTGACCAGACCAATGCTCCAAAAGTGAGCGCTGTAACCACAGTGGCCACCGATGAAAAGATGCGCGTCAAGATGCAGGCCAAGCGAAAGCTGGTTAACACTGCCGCACTGACACTGTCTTTGGCAGCGATGGCTTTTGGCCTGTTCTGGTTGATCTGGATTTTGTACACCACGGTAACGCTAGGTATCAGTGGCTTGTCTGCCCAGTTGTTTACTGAAATGACGCCTCCCCCCAATGCTGAAGGCGGTGGTTTGGCCAACGCGATCATGGGTACCTTACTGATGGTTGGGTTCGCCACCTTGTTTGCGACACCTTTGGGCATTCTTGCGGGTGTTCACCTGGCCGAGTCCAGGAAAGACAACAAATTGGCCATATCCGTGCGTTTCTTCAACGACATTTTGCTGTCAGCCCCTTCCATTGTGATTGGTCTGTTTGTGTACGCTGTCATGGTTCGACCCATGGGACATTTTTCAGCCTGGGCCGGTGTTGTAGCCTTGGGCTTGATTCAAATTCCAATCGTGATTCGAACCACCGAGAATATGTTACGCCTGGTGCCCGATGCCCTGCGCGAAGCCGCTTTCGCCTTGGGAACACCCAAGTGGAAAATGGTGATGGCCATTACCGTGAAGGCCAGCTATGCAGGTATTTTGACCGGCATTTTGCTGGGCGTTGCACGCATTGCCGGTGAAACCGCTCCCCTGTTGTTCACGGCGCTGTCGAACCAGTTCTGGAACAGCGACATGATGAAGCCCATGGCGAACCTGCCTGTGATCATTTTCAACTTTGCACTGAGCCCGTTCACGAACTGGCAAGAGCTTGCGTGGGCAGGTGTATTCCTGATCACCGCCGGTGTGTTGGTGTTGAACATCATCGCGCGTTCGCTGCTGAAGAACTCGAAATAACTGACCTTTGAAGGCCCAGACCATGTCTACGATTGACGTTGAAGAAAAGATCAAACTTGAAGTGAAGAACCTGAACTTCTATTACGGTTCATTCCATGCGCTGAAGTCGGTCAATTTGAGTATTCCGGAAAAGAAAGTCACTGCTTTCATCGGACCTTCTGGCTGCGGCAAGTCGACCTTGCTGCGCGTATTCAACAAGATGTTTGCCCTGTATCCCGAGCAGCGTGCCGAGGGTCAAATCTTGATGGACGGTGAAGATTTACTGACCAGCAAGAAAGACATTGCCTTGATTCGCTCCAAAATTGGCATGGTGTTTCAAAAGCCAACGCCGTTCCCGATGTCGATTTATGAAAACATCGCTTTCGGTGTTCGCTTGTTCGAGAAGTTGTCCAAAGGCGAAATGGAAGAGCGTGTTGAGTGGGCGCTGACCAAGGCTGCACTGTGGAAGGAAGTCAAGGACAAATTGCACCAGAGCGGCAACGGTTTGTCGGGTGGTCAGCAACAGCGTTTGTGTATTGCACGCGGCATTGCGATCAAGCCCGAAATTTTGTTGCTTGATGAACCTTGTTCAGCACTGGACCCGATTTCTACAGCCAGTATTGAAGAGCTGATCACCGAGTTGAAAGAAGATTACACCGTGGTGATCGTGACCCACAACATGCAGCAGGCCGCACGTGTTTCCGATTACACCGCCTACATGTACCTGGGCGAGTTGATTGAGTTTGGTGTAACCGATCAGATTTTCCTGAAACCCAAGAAGCAGGAAACCGAGAACTACATCACAGGTCGATTTGGCTGATGAGCTGTTAAGTAATTGAGTTGATTGAAAAAAACCACATTTGGGCAGCCGAGTGTGGTTTTTTGACATTTATGTTAATGCCTTATATCTGTCATGATTCTGAAACATTTGTAAGGCACTATGACCGTACTTTAATAAGTGAGGTGAAAAATGTTCAACATCAAAACAATCGCTACAGCGATTTCCGCAGGTGCCCTGGCCCTGAGCATGACTTCCGTGAACGCCGCTGAAATTACTGGTGCTGGCGCTTCTTTCCCCGCTCCTGTGTATTCCAAGTGGGCTGATGCTTACAACAAGGAAACAGGCAACAAGGTGAACTACCAGTCCATCGGTTCCGGTGGTGGTATCAAGCAGATTTCCGCAAAAACTGTAGATTTCGGTGCTTCCGACATGCCTTTGAAGCCTGAAGACCTGAAAGAAAAAGGTTTGATGCAGTTCCCAACCGTGATCGGCGGTGTTGTACCCGTGGTGAACCTGCAGGGCGTGGCCCCAGGCCAGATGAAGTTGTCTGCTGAAGTATTGGCCAACATCTACTTGAACAAGATCACCAAGTGGAACGACAAGGCGATTGTTGCTTTGAACCCAGGTGTGAACCTGCCCGACCAAGACATCAGCGTGATTCGTCGTGCCGATGGTTCAGGCACAACATTCATTTTCACCAACTACCTGAGCAAGGTAAGCGCTGACTGGAAGAGCACCGTTGGTGAAGGTACAGCCGTGAAGTGGCCAGTAGGTTTGGGTGGCAAGGGCAACGAAGGTGTTTCAGCTTTCGTACAGCGCGTACCCGGCTCTATTGGTTACGTTGAGTATGCTTACGCCAAGCAGAACAAGTTGACACATACCCAGTTGAACAACGCTGAAGGTGCATTTGTTCAGCCTTCTGAAGAGTCATTCAAGGCAGCTGCTGCTGGTGCTTCTTGGTCTAACAGCTTCTACGAAATCCTGACTCAGCAACCTGGCAAGGCCGCATGGCCAATCACTGGTGCGACTTTCATTCTGTTCCACACAGAACAGGCTGACGCAGCCAAGGCTTCTGAAGTGCTGAAGTTCTTCAACTGGGCCTACGCAAAGGGCGACAAGCTGAGCTCTGACCTGGACTACGTTCCACTGCCAGACGAAACAGTGAAGAAGATTGAAGCCGCCTGGAAGACAGTAAAAGCGACTGACGGCAAAGCAATCTCAATGAAGTAAATTTCAACTTCGGTTGATTTGAGAAAGGCCCCGGTTTAAACAACCGGGGCCTTTTTCTATTGTGGTTCCAATTTAATTCGTCGGCAAAGTTGGGATTGAGTACTTGCAGATACAAGGTTACGATACGTTGCAATAAATGCATTTGTTGTAATGTTCGGTTTTGTGAGCGCCCCAATGACTTTGCCCGATTATGAACAGTGGACCCTGCTGATGTATGTGGTCGCCATTCCTTATTTTTTTGCGGCCATGGCCATTGAAGGCTGGGCCATGCGAAACAAGCCCCAAGGTTTTTACGCCGGGTATGAATTGAAGGACTCCTTGTGTTCGATTGCCATGGGTGCCCTGAAGCTGGTGACCATGGGGCTAAGCGTATTTTGGGCTTACCCCATTATGTTGTGGCTGTTTGAATACCGGGTGGTGAGCTGGGACATTTCAACCTGGTGGTTTGTGCCCCTGCTGTTGGTGGCCGATGATTTTTGTTACTACTGGTATCACCGCGTGGCCCACCGCTGTGCCGCGTTTTGGGCCGAGCATTCTAACCACCACACCAGTGAGCGTTACAACCTGAGCACTGCCTTGCGCCAATCGGTGTTGGGTCCTTTCTACACCTTTATTTTCTGGTTGCCATTGCCCCTGCTGGGTATGGACCCCTTGGTGTTGACCTTTGCGCACACCGTGAATCTGCTGTATCAGTACTGGATACACACCGAAACATTCGAGGTACACGGCTGGTTTGAGAAAGTGTTCCAATTTATACAAGAAAAATCAAAGTTAAAGAGAGTGATGTTTGCATAAGATCGTTGCTGGGTAACGTTCGGAGCACATTGACGTTCTTGTGTTTTTACTCCTTTCGTGGGGCTTAGGGTAAAAAGCGCTCAATCCGATTGAAATTAGGTATAGTTTTTACCCCAAATTCGCGATGACTTTAAAAAAGTTGAGACAGTTGCCCTACTCATGTTTGTAGTCCGTTCTAGATCTGTAGCAGATTTCTGTTCTTCTGTTTATTGGATCGGTGTAGTTTACACGGCGAGGGCAATTCCGGTTTGCGACATCTTTGCTTGTTTTGGTCAAGTGGCAAGTCCATGACAATGAGGCTATTTTCTTAATGTGCAGACAATTCAAATTAAGCAGCGCCTTCAGGATATGCTTTAGATCTTGGGTCACGCAGTAATTCCACGATATCTATTTTGAGAGCAACTGCGAGTTTTTCGATGTTGTCCAGTGAGGGATTGCGGGCCCCTCTTTCTAAATGTGCAACGAATGTGTGGTGCAAGTCAGCCTCGATCGCCAAAGCATGTTGGCTTAAACCGTGGAATGCTCTCCATTTTTTTAAATTCAATGCGAGTCTTTCGCGTGCACATACAGTGGACGACAGATTCTGTTGAGGAATTTTATGCATCCCACATCTTTTCTGTTTCGCTCTTTTAAGTCAGCCGCTTTTAAGTCAGAATATTGGGAGTTCAACTTCCTCGATTTAATAATGCGAAAAACACTTGCAGTAAATAAGCACATTAATTTTTCAGTCGATGACGACGAAGTTTGGTGGCTCGAGGTTCCTTCGAAAGGTCTCACCATAATGTTTTCTGTTGATATGAGAGATCAAGGCATTTTGTTTGATCACAACGATGATCAGATCGTACTTTCAGGCAGGTCAACTTTTGCTGTCTTCGCTGAGACTACGCTAGACAAGGCTCGTAAATTGCTAAAAATGACCGGTGGCGCCTTCGAAGAGCAACCCAAAATCACGGAAGAAATGCTTAAGACGTATTCGGTAGAAATTGAAAATGGTCGAGCCTGGATGGGTTTTGAAAATTCCAAGACGAGGAATAAATGAAAAATCTATCCGGAATCGGTCGCTCGAGGGAGGATGTCGAAATAGGCATAGACAAACAAGTTCGAAGTGGACTTGTAACAAGCGAAGATGTAAAGATGCTGGTTTTGTCGCACGGCGGGCTCACAACCCCGCGTGACGTTGCAAGCAGAACTGGGTTCACCCCGAACCGTATTCGGTCCCTGATTTCACGCTGGGAACAAGATCGACTTATATTTATTCTCCGCTTCAAAGGTCGAATCTATATCGCAGAATATGCACTCAGTATTTCTGATGGAGCTATTAAACCTATACCAGCCATTAAGTTTGTGATTAATAGCCTTACCGCTAATATGGGGAGCTGGCAGATGGCTTTTTGGTTCATGTGCGGATCAAATTTCCTTAAAGGTAAGACTCCAGAGCAGTGCTTGAAACGAAATCCTAAACTTGTAATTGCTGCCGCGAAGTTTGAACTAGAAGGCGTGATGCACGGTTAACTTCAAATTGGTCATCCAGAAAATTGTGTATAAGAAGAGGTTGTCATATTAGTACCAAGTCAAGTTTTCTGTAGCAAACTCAAACTCAAACTTATCGCTTGCCACGAGAAGCTGAACTTAATTCAGGAGTTTTCCACCGATGAATTCGCGCCAGTTCGGCATCCTGCGTAACGCACTTAAAATATACGGCTCTAAGCGCAGGGCTGAAGTCTGGCTGAGACGGCCTTTTGAAATATTTGAAGGAAAAAATGCGCTTCAAATGATCGAAACCGAGGATGGGTGCGAAATGGTACCCGAGATTCACCGGGTTTGGGAGAAGAACATGAGGGTTTACGGCGCTGATAAAGTCTGGCGTCAGCTTCACCGCGAAGAACAAGCCGTGGCACGTTGCACGGTTGAGCGGCTGATGCGACGACTTGGTATTCAAGGCGCAAGGCGCGGCAAGTCGATGCGTACCACTGTGCCCGATACGTCGGCGCCATGCCCACTGGACCACGTTAATCGGCAGTTCAAGGCCGACCGTCCCAATCAGCTGTGGGTGTCGGATTTCACCTACGTGTCGACCTGGCAAGGGTGGTTGTATGTGGCGTTTGTGATTGACGTGTTTGCACGGCGCATTGTCGGCTGGCGGGTCAGCAGCTCAATGCACACAGATTTCGTTCTGGATGCACTGGAGCAGGCGTTGTATGACCGTCAGCCGCAGCAAACTGGCAGCCTGGTCCACCACAGCGACAGGGGTTCTCAATACGTCTCTATTCGCTACACAGAGAGACTGGCTGAGGCAGGAATTGAGCCCTCAGTGGGCAGTCGTGGAGACAGCTATGACAACGCCTTGGCAGAAACCATTAACGGCTTATACAAGGCCGAGGTGATTCACCGTCGAGGGCCCTGGAAAACCAAAGCGTCGGTCGAACTGGCTACGCTGGAATGGGTATCGTGGTTTAACCATCATCGCCTGCTGGCTCCCATCGGGTATATTCCACCGGCGGAGGCTGAAGAAAACTATTACCGGCAGCTGACTGAAAAGGTCGCCGTCGAGGTCTAACTTAAACCAACCGGCCTCCACGAAAACCGGGGCGCTTCAACTACCCAATCGCCCCAAGCGCTGGAAACGTCCTCAGTAACCAGATAGCAAAACGCACCAACTGTCCACTTGCCACAGCAATACCCATCAGCACCAGAATCCCGCCGGTGATTATTTGAAGGTAACGACCCGTTCGACGCAATGACCCTATGCGACGCATAAACGGCGTCATGAAGTACGCGGAAAGCAGGAACGGCACACCTAACCCCAGTGCATAGACCCCCAAAAGCAGTACGCCCTGCCCAAGACTCTCAGAGGTGGCGCCGAGTATGAGAATACCGCCAAGCACGGGACCAATACACGGCGTCCAACCGAAGCCGAATGCCATGCCAAGCACGGTCGCCGACCAGGGCTTACCGCCGCCGCCCTGCGGTTCAAAGCGGTAGTAACGTTGCATCCAAAGCGGGGCACGTATAACGCCCATAACCATCAGGCCAGCGACGACAATAACGCCGCCCGCAGCAATATTCAGCTCGTAGCGATACGATAAAAACAAACGCCCAATTACAGTGATGCTGGCCCCTAAAATCAGAAACACCATGGAGAAGCCAGCAACGAAACACGCACTAAGGCCCAATGCTCGCCAGCGAGCCACACGTGCTTCGATATGAGAGGCACTGGACTGAACCGAATCGCCCGCAATATAGGAGAGGTAACCTGGCACGAGCGGTAAAACACAGGGCGATAGGAAGGAAGCAATACCGGCGAAAAACGCCGTTAATAGCCCAATGACAGTTAATTCAAGCATCGCATCATCCCCAGTTGGTAGTCTGCTTTATTCTTATCTCGCATCACTTTGAATCCCGAATAGAGGCGTGCAGCAGTGCGCCATCAATCAAGGCTTCAACTTGCGGGCCATCCCAGGCAGCGGGCCCCATTGCCCGGCCAATCTCACGGCCCTCTCGATCAATCAATAGCGTTGTTGGCACGCCCGGCGCACGCAGCGTGTCTGAAACCCTTGTCGTCGGGTCAACGTAATGCTTTAACGTTAGAATGCCAAAATCCTGATAGAACGGTTTGATCAAATCAGGATCCCGATCAATCGACAGGGCAACGACTTCAAAGTCTGGGCCGCCACGCTTGGCATTTAACCGGTCCAACGATGGCATCTCCTCCCGACACGGGGGGCACCAGGTCGCCCAGACATTAAGCAATATGATACGGCCTTCAAAATCGGCCAAAGTCACGGTCTTGCCCGTCGCATCCTGGAAGGAGATCAAAGGCAGTTCGCGTGGCGTATGCCAGCGCATGAATCGCTGCCCCCCTATGTCCACCGCAACATTAAGTACTCCACCTAGGAGATTTTTCGAGGCATTGTTACGTTGGTACAAAAACAAAGCGGTCGCGATGGCGATCACGCTGATTAACGCCACTGCTGCCCAAACACTTATCTTAAAAGAGTTCTTCCTTGTTAACGTTCAGCATCCATCAGTTCTTGGGGTTTGCCGTTTCGACTTGTTCTCGGCGAGCTCGCTCTATGCTGTCTGCGACAGCCCGCGCGGCGTCCGAGTCAGGCGGAAGCAGGTCGAATAACTGTTGCCAATAGTCAATCGCTACCGGATAGTCTTGGCGCTCAAGCGCTGCGGCGCCCGCCAAAGTCAGGGCGAATGGCTCCCGGGGATTGAGCGATAGTGCGCGCTCCAGCAATTGCGTCGGCTCCCCTTTAAAGCCAGCTTGATTGCTTCTGGCGAGTGTTTCAGCATATTCGGATAGCGCCAAAGGATCTGTCTGGATGACGGTCGCCGCTTTGGCAAAGGCTGCAGCCGCATCTTCATACTTTTCAAAATAGCGATAAGAGCGCGCCAGCATGAGCCAACCAGGCGCGTCATCAGGATTGCGCGCCAGCCTCGCAGCGAGCGAATCCACCATGGCTTGCACATCGGCTTGTGTCATAGCGGGAGCACTTTGCGCTGGCGGTGGCGTAATGGCTGCGGGGTTCCCTATCGCCAGATAGGTAAGCGTTGCTGCCACGGGCAAGACGATGGCCAGCGCTATCGCTGCTTGCTTGCTGCTATGGCGCCGTACTCCAGTATTCTGAGCGGGTGTCGCTTCGTCAAGCACTCGTCGTTGCAGCTCTTGTTGGGCCGCTGCATGATCATGCAAAGACAAAATGCCGTTGGCGCGATCCTGCTCGATCTCAAGCAATTGGTCGCGCAGTACCGCCGCATTGACGGCGTGATGCTCGACGCCAGCGTCCAGCTTGGGTCCGCGCCACAGAACAAATACTAGCCACCAGGTAACACTAGCAGCAAGTAATGCGGCAATTAGGATAAAAATCAAATTCATGGTTATGTTCCGTTGTCCGTGGTTTGCGCTAGCAGCGCCTGCGCCCTCTTGCGCTCATCGTCGCTTAACAATGCGTCAGCCACACTGCTTTTGCGGCGACGCAATGTTGTCGCCAGAACGAGCAGTCCAAAGGACAGCAGCAACATGGGGCCAAACCATAGCAATAGCGTGGTGGCTTTTAATGGCGTGCGATAGAGTACGAAATCACCATAACGATCAACCATATAGGTTCTAATCTCGGCATCGCTTTTGCCCGCTTGTATCTGCTCGCGTATCTGCTGACGCAAATCCACGGCCAAGTCGGCGCGCGAGGCCGCGATTGATTCGTTCTGGCACACCAGGCAGCGCAGCTCGCCAGCAATATCCAACATGCGCTTTTGCGCCGCGCCGTTATCCGCCCACGATGGCAAGGCGATGACCAAGCACAATAATGTCAGCCACCAACGTTTCATTGCTCAAGCTCCCGTATCAGCGGTAGTATCGTGTCGCGTACCGCACTATCGGTTACTGCACCGATGTGCTTGTAACGAATGAAGCCGTCCTTATCGATAACAAAGGTCTCGGGCACGCCATAAACGCCATAGTCGATGCCCACGCGCCCTTGCGTATCGGATACGGACAACACATACCCATTGCCATGGCGTTCCAACCACGAAATGGCTTCCCCGCGTATATCCTTGTAGTTAAGGCCGACAATGGGTACTCCATGTGTTTTTGCCAACGCCGTAATCACGGGATGCTCTTCAAGGCAGGCATAACACCAGGAGGCCCACACATTCAGCAGCCACACTTTGCCCTTCATGGCGTCGGGAGAAAAGGTCTGCTCGGGCGTGTGCAACTGCGGCAAGGTAAAGCTAGGTGCCTGTTTGTTAATAAAAGGCGAAGGGACTTCGCTAGGTTTAAGAGTCAAACCGAAACCCAGGAAGCCAACCAGTACGACAAAACCGACCAGGGGCCATATAAAGCGACTCATGCTGTAGCTCCTACTGCAGCCAAGGCAGTTTTTCGTTCGCGACGCTTAAGACGATAACGACGATCACTGATGGCTAACAGCCCACCCAACGCCATCAAGATGCACCCAATCCAGATCCAATCAACGAATGGTTTGTAGTAAACACGCACGCTCCAGGCGCCGTCGGCGAGCGGCTCACCCAAGGCGACGTACACGTGACGCAATCCGTTGGCGTCAATGGCTGCTTCTGTCATGGGCATTTCCGAGGAGATGTAGCTACGTTTTTCGGGATGAAGCAAACGTAAGATCCGGCCATCGCGTGACAGCTCGATGTCACCGATTTCTGCAACATAATTAGGTCCCTGTGCTTTATTGACGCCTAGAAACTTCAAGTCATAGCCCCCTGTGCTTACCGTGCTACCGGGCGTCATACGAACGTCCTGTTCAGTTTCATAGCCCATGACGAGCGTCACTCCCGCTACGAACACAGCAATGCCTAAGTGGGCCAGATGCATGCCTAGCCAGCTAAGCGGTTGGGCTCGCAGCCCTGTGCGCGTAGCCCGCATACGGTCAACGATGCCCTTAACCACCGCAGTGGCAATCCACGTGGCCAGTGCCAGACCTAACGCCACCAGCGCCGACCAACGCCCCAGCATGAACGGTGCGCCAACACCGACCACAAGCGCCACTACAGCCGGAACATGTAGGTGTTTTATCAGAGCGCTTATCTTGGCTGACTTCCAGTTAGCCACCGGACCTACCGCCATGAGAAGCAGCGCCGGCACCATCAGCGGTATGAAAACGGCATTAAAGTATGGCGGCCCCACGGAAAGTTTGCCTAACCCGAGCGCATCAATGAAAAGTGGATATAGCGTTCCGAGGATCACGGCACCTGCTGCTACGGCCAACAATACGTTATTCACCAGCAAAAGAGATTCACGCGATATCAGTTCAAACCGTCCGCCCATGCCCACCTTGGGTGCGCGCAGCGCAAATAAAAGCAAGGATGAGCCCACCACCACGGCGAATAACATCAAAATGAACACGCCGCGGCGCGGATCGGTGGCAAAGGCGTGTACCGAAGTCAATACGCCTGACCGTACGAGAAAAGCCCCCAGCAATGAAAGCGAGAACGTACTGATGGCAAGCAGCACCGTCCAGTTTTTAAAACTGGCACGCTTTTCAGTTACCGCCAGGGAGTGAATTAATGCGGTACCCACCAGCCACGGAATAAAAGAGGAGTTTTCTACCGGATCCCAGAACCACCAGCCGCCCCAACCCAGTTCGTAATAGGCCCACCAGCTCCCCAAGGCGATACCCAAGGTCAGGAACAACCACGCTGCCGTCGCCCAAGGCCGGGACCAACGGGCCCACGTCGAGTCGAGCTGCCCTGCCAGCAGTGCGGCAATGGCGAATGCAAATGCTACCGAAAATCCGACATAGCCCATGTACAGCAGCGGCGGATGAAATATCAGCCCAATGTCTTGCAATAGCGGATTCAGGTCCATACCGTCCAAGGGTGCCGGTACCAGGCGCTCGAACGGGTTAGAGGTAAGCAGCACAAAGAGCAGGAATCCAGCGGTGACCAGGCCCAGCACCCCCAATACGCGTGCCACCATGACATCGGGCAGTTGCTTGGAGAACACACTTACAGCGTACGCCCAGCCTGTTTGCATCAGCAGCCACAGCAAGAGCGATCCCTCGTGGCCGCCCCAGACCGCCGCGATACGGTAAAGCAAGGGCAATTGCGAGTTGGAGTTCTGGGCGACGTAAGCCACCGAAAAGTCCTTAACGATGAAGGACCAGCCCAGCGTCGCGAAGCTAACAATAATTAAAAGAAACTGCGCGCGCGCGGCAGGTCGAGCAAAGGCGATCCAGACAGCATTGCCACGCGCCGCACCCGCGAGGGCTAAACAGCCCTGCGCAAGCGCTACAAATAGCGTCAGAATCAGTGAAAAATGACCGAGTTCAGCAATCATGAGCGTTATGGCCTCGCAGTAATCGTGTTCTTGGCGGCCTCATCCAGCGCATGCTGCGCTTCAGAGGGCATATAGTTCTCATCGTGTTTGGCGAGCACCTCTTCAGCGCGGAACAATCCATCGGCCCCGAGCTTGCCTTGAGCCACTACCCCTTTGCCTTCACTAAACAGGTCGGGCAATATTCCCGTATAACTGACCGGTATCATTTTGGCGGTATCGGTCACAACGAACTTCACCGTGAGCCCATCACTTTGGCGTTGCACACTGCCGGTTTGCACCATGCCACCGACGCGAAACGTCCGCTCCTGGGGTGCTTCACCGGCACTCACCTGCGTAGGCGTGAAAAAGAACACAAGATTGCTTTGAAAAGCATTGAGCACTAAGGCTGTGGCAATGCCGAATGCGGCCACGCCACCAGCAATGAGCGCGAGGCGCTTATGGCGATTTTTCATCGAGATCCCTCTTCCCTCAGGATTAACTTGCGCTTCACTTGCGATAAAGCCGCTTTGCGGCGCTGGCGCAGCAGGAGCCATTCAGTGCAAAGAGCGACCAGGGTGACGGCGACTGACCCCCACACGTATTGCCCATAGCCGCCCATCGCAAAAAATTCAGCAGGACTTGTCCAATTCATTGCTTTACCTCCCTCAATTCGTCTAACCACCCAGCATGCTGTTCGCGCTCTAGAATGATGCAACGCACGCGCATCAGTGAAACCGTCACCGTATACATCCATGACGCCAAGGCCATCAGCAGCATGCCAACAAGCATGATCATTGCCATTGAGGGAGCTTGTGTCAGCGAAACAGAGGCGCCTTGATGCAAGGTGTTCCACCATTGCACTGAAAAATAAATAATGGGAATATTGACCACGCCGACAAGGGCAAGGACAGCACCGGCCTTATCCGCGCGCCGTGGCTCATCAACCGCTGACTGAAGCGCCATAAAACCGATGTACAAAAAGAGAAGAATCAGCTCGGAGGTCAGGCGCGCATCCCAGACCCACCAGGTCCCCCACATGGGCTTGCCCCACAAGGCGCCCGTCCAGAGTGAAAGAAACGTGAACATGGCGCCGGTGGGGGCCAAGGCTGAAGCCATCATGGCGGCTAAACGATTGTTAAATGCCAGCCCTATCGCGGCCCAGAAAGCCATGACCAAATAAATGAACATCGACATCCAGGAGACCGGCACATGCAGGAAAATAATACGATAGCCCTCACCTTGCTGGGCGTCGGTGGGCGCCATGAAGAAACCCACGTACATCCCTATGATCGTCAGCATCGCGGCGGCGGTGGCAAACCATGGAATCAGCTTGCCCGCAAGCGGGTAAAACATTTTTGGTGATGAATACTTAAACCAATTAATCATTCATTTACTCATTATTCCAACGCAATTCGTAATGCCACGGTTGTGGCCCACGGTGCAAAAAAAACAGTTAAAACCAGCACGGCGCCCAGCAACGACAGATTCGCCGTAGCGCCCAGGCCGGCTGCGGCGGCGTCTACCGAACCCGCGCCAAAGATCAGCACCGGCGCATAAAGCGGAAGTACAAGCAAGGCGACCAGGACACTGCCGCCTCGCAGGCCCAGGGTCAAACTCGCTCCGATCGCGCCAATAAAGCTAAGCACCGGCGTACCAAGGGCCAGCGACGCAGCCAGCACCAATAACGACGGGGTTGGTAAATCAAATTGCAATGCCAGCAGGGGAGCCAGCAACGTCAAGGGCAAACCCGTCAACAGCCAATACGCGACCACCTTGCCGAGCACCAGGATTCCCAACGGGGCGGGTGAAAGGGCCATTTGCTCCAGGGTGCCGTCGGCATAATCCTGTTCGAACAACCGATTAAGCGACAACATAGTCGCCAGCAACGCCGACACCCAAAGAATGCCCGGCGCGATCTGCCGCAACGTGTCGCGCTCAGAACCAATGCCCAACGGAAACAGGCTGACCACGATGACAAAGAAAAAAAGCGGTGTCAGCACATCGGACTTGCGTCGCATGGCAAGCCTCAAATCTCGACGTACTACCCCGCGAAGTACGGATAAGCCAATGGAGTCGCTCATACGCCTACCCGTATAACGTGTGTCGCGCCTGCCAAGGTCAAATCCTGATGCGTCGTCAAGACTGCGATCCCGCCATTGCTCAGATGCTGGTCGATCACCCGTACTACCCATAGGCTGGCTTGGGTATCCAATGCCGTCAGGGGTTCATCGAGCACCCACAAGGCACGTTTTTGCAGCAAGAGCCTGGCCAGATTGACACGACGCTTTTGCCCCTGCGACAAGGCTCGCACCGATAGATGCTCCCTACCCTGCAATCCAGCCTTGCCTAAAGCTTCGTACACAGCGTCCTGGGTAACGAGCTCGTCCGTCAACGCCATGCTGAAAATTAAGTTTTCCGTCGCACTTAGATCATCCTTCAGGCCCAACGGGTGTCCGCAATACAGTAGCTCGCGACGGTACTCATCGCCCAGCTTCTTAATCGGACTACTGCGCCAATCAATGGCGCCGGCAGCCGGAGGCGTCAGCCCCACCAGCATGCGCAAAAGACTGGTTTTGCCGCTGCCGTTCTCGCCACGCACCAACAGGCACTCGCCGGCCTTAAGCTGAAAGTTCAGGTTATGAAATAGGCGTCGCTCACCGCGCACGCAGTCCAGATTGATGGCTTCAAGCACCGTCGACCTTGCTCGCAAAAACGTTAATCACCAGGTGATATCGGTATTTAGGCTAAGTGCTGATCTGCAACGGACCATCCGTTACATGCGGCACTAAGCGCTACCGTCGCAAGTAGCTGGGCGCACGCTCAAAGTTAATTGAACGCGACGACGCTGAGAACGTAGGTGTGGGGCAAGAAGAAAGTCGAATCAGCGGCGTGCCAGCTTAGGCAATAAAAAGCCACTGAGGCCGCTCGGGCCGCTCGGAAAAGGTCGGTAAGCTTAGCAGCGCCTCTTGAAACTGGGGGGCCAAGCTAGACGATAAGGAAGGGATAGTTTGATGTGCAGATGAAATAATCGACGCCGCAGGCGCTTGGCAAGAATGCTCATACTGGCCCAAGAACCCCGAAGTTGAACCCGTTTGCTCAGACCCGTCAGTTAAAGCGACACGCGGCTCTTGAGCTTCGCTATAACAAGGCTCGATGCAAATCTCCCTTTCCGGCTGGCAATACACGCTCACGACGCCCCAGGAGACCTGAAGCGGCAGCATAACCAGCATAAAAATAAGGAGAAATTTCTTCATTGCAGGAACGATTGTACCAAATGAAAAGCGTGTCTTACAAACGAAGGTATGAAAAGTTGAAGTCGGGGTCGGTTATTCTACAATCGCGATCATGGACCTGACCGCTTATCCCAACAATGGGAGCGCCCTGTCTTGCGACACTGCCTGTACCGCAGGCAAGATCCAGAACTCGCTCGCCGTTTGGGTGCTAAGGTTTGGTTGCTGGCTCACTGGGCTTTCCTGATCACAATTACGCGCATTCTAATGTCGCAACAAGCCCGATTCAGATTACCGAATCGGGCTTGTCATTGAATAACCCCAGCATACTGGAGCCACATCGAAGGGGTCGGCCTTACGGAGTGCTGCGGTATGTGATCCCATTCGGATTGGGGCCCACTGAATAGGTAGCGACCACATCTTGAGTGCTTGTGTCGATTGCACTTACGGTGTTGTCTTTGGTGTTGGTAATGAATACGAAACCGCCATCGGTGCTCGCGGCCACGCCATGTGCGCCTTTGCCGGTGACCACTGTGTTTATAACTCTTTGAGTTTTCGTGTCGATCACCGAAACAGTGTCATCTGGATTGTTATCGCTTCCCTGGTTAGCTACGTACATTTTGCTGCTGCCGGCTGCCGCATAGAGTTGAATGGGGTTGCGTCCGACGCTTATGTTCTTTACGACTTTCCTGGTGGAAGTGTCGATGATCGCCACACTATCTTCATCTCGTAGCGACACATAGACGTGTTTACCGTCGGGAGTAAAGGCCACTTGTACCGGTGCTTTGCCGACTGAAACGCGCGCCGCCTCTTTAAGGCTTTGGGTATCGATGATCGATACTGTATTGTCGGTAACGTTTGCTACATAAAGCTCCCGCCCGTCCGGGCTTAACCGCAAGCCGTGCGGATAACCTCCAGTAGCAACTTCAGCGATGACTTTCTTCCCTTGGATGTCGACTACCGACACGCGATCTGTATCGGCGTTCGTGATATAGGCGTAGCGTCCGTCCCGACTGGTGACGACGTGCGAAGGGTGGCTCCCAGCAGGTAGTGCTTCCGGTACCTGTCCGAGCTCGCTAGCGTTGAGAATGAGTAACCCGGCGTCACCCTCCGCGTGCGAATCGGCTTTAACAGAAGTCGAAGTCCCTCCTGCGCCGCCATGCGTCCCATGACCACCCGTCTTCACGGCTGGTGTACCGACGGCAAGCAGTGTCTTGCCATCGGGGGAAATTTGAACATTATGCGGTATGACTGCTATTTGAGCTGTACGCACAACACCCGTACTTAGGGTGATTTCGCTAATAGAGCCATCTCCCTCATTGGCGCTATACACGACGCCTTTTGGCAAGCTTGCAGCGTGGACTGCGCTTGCGGACAAAGCAAAGGCCATGGCAACAAGAACGGGACGAATTCTAAACATGTTGAATCTCCAATATGAGCAAAGTGGGTTGGCTTCAAAGGTGGCATCAGAGCCGCTTGATGACAACTATATTGGCCGGCCACTGACAGGACGATGACTGCAGCATTACTCTTTCGTGATGCTGCAACATTAGCCCCAATGCATCAAAACCGACCGAGCTGGCCACCGCCACTGCGAGCGGTCCTCTTAACCGCCAGAAGAAGACTCCTCCGTACACGGCACGCCGATAAATTTCCGGCCCATAGCCGCGCACATGACAAAAATGTAATGCGTCAGAAGATTAAATAACGACTGGGTATGTGGCATGATGGACTCTGACCCTATTTACCTGGGTGCGGGGGAGGTTCGACCGTTGTGTATAGACCGGACTCGTGCTCGTTTCTGGAAGGTTATCGTCGCAATGGCACAGCAAAAGTCTGAATCCCATCACGAACACAACGCCAAACCGCTGGCCTCTGGTTCGCAACTCATCGATCCTGTATGTGGTATGCGCGTAACAAAAGACTCTCCTCAACACGTTCAGCATAAAGGCGAGTCGTTCTATTTTTGCAGTATAAAGTGCTTGGAAACATTCAAGCGTGATCCTGAGAAATTCACTGTCCAACGTAGTAGTGACGAAAAGGATCATGAGCAAGTAGCTCCCGGCACCATCTATACCTGTCCGATGCATCCTGAAATCCGACAGGATCACCCGGGGAGCTGTCCGAAGTGCGGTATGGCGCTCGAGCCGCTTATGCCCAGCCTCGATGACGATAATCCTGAGCTGAAAGACTTCTCGCGCAGATTCTGGTGGACGCTGCCCTTTACCGTTGTCGTCACTGTGCTGGCCATGTTCGGTCCTCGGCTCGGCTGGTTTAACATAACGACGCAAACGTGGATCGAGCTCGTGCTCTCGATTCCTGTGGTGTTATGGTCGGGGCAGCCATTTTTCGTGCGTGGCTGGCAATCGATTATCAACCGCAGCCCTAACATGTGGACGCTCATTGGGCTGGGCACAGGTGCGGCATTTGTCTACAGCACCGTTGCGACGGTCGCCCCGGGCGTATTTCCTGAAACGTTCATGTCGATGGGGCGCGTTGACGTTTACTTTGAAGCCGCAGTGGTCATTATTTCCTTGACACTATTCGGCCAGGTTCTCGAGCTGCGGGCGCGATCGCAAACTTCGGCCGCCATCAAGTCTTTACTTGGCCTGGCCCCCAAGACGGCCCGCCGCATCAACGCGGACGGAACCGAAGAGGACGTACCGCTTTCGAACGTCCATGAAGGCGATCGTTTGCGTGTGCGCCCAGGCGAAAAGGTACCGGTGGATGGCCTTGTCGAAGACGGCACGAGTTCCTTGGATGAGTCGATGCTAACCGGAGAATCTCTGCCGGTGAGCAAGCGGCCAGGCGACAGGGTCATCGGGGCAACCATGAATACGTCTGGTGCGCTGGTGATCCGTGCCGAGAAGGTCGGCTCGGCCACGGTGCTCTCGCAAATCGTCCAGCTCGTCGCCCAGGCGCAGCGCTCCCGCGCACCGATGCAACGCATGGCTGACCTTGTGGCCGGTTATTTCGTCATGGCCGTGGTCGCCATCGCCATCGCCACGCTGTTTGTCTGGGGCATTTTCGGTCCACAGCCAAGCTGGGTTTATGGCTTGATCAACGCCGTAGCGGTGTTGATCATTGCCTGCCCTTGTGCATTGGGGCTCGCCACACCCATGTCCGTCATGGTGGCGACGGGCCGAGGCGCCACGCAAGGCGTGCTCTTTCGCGATGCAGCCGCGATCGAAAACCTGCGCAAAGTCGATACGCTCATTGTCGATAAAACCGGCACCTTGACCGAAGGCCGGCCTGCGTTCGAGCAAGCCATCCCCGCCGGCGACATGGAAGCCGACGAGGTGCTGCGCCTTGCAGCAAGCCTGGATCAAGGCAGCGAACATCCCTTGGCAGACGCCATCGTCGACGCCGCTCGCGAACGAGGCTTAAGCTTGAGTCCTGTTAACGATTTTGAATCAGGCAGCGGCATTGGCGTTCGCGGCCAGGTCGACGGCAAAATGCTGGCATTGGGAAATACCGCGCTCATGCAGCAAGAAAGCGTGAATGTCCAGGAGTTGACGACCACCGCTGAATCCTTCCGGACCACGGGCGCCAGCGTCATGTATCTGGCAGTTGATGGCCGGTTGGCGGGCTTGCTGGCCGTCTCCGACCCTATAAAGGGCAGTACGCCTGAAGCGATGCGCACGCTGAAGGCGGCGGGAATCCGCGTCATCATGGCCACCGGCGACGGCGTCTCGACCGCGAAAGCCGTTGCGCAACGCCTGGGCATCGAAGAGGTCCATGGCGAGGTTAAACCCGCCGACAAGCTGGACTTAGTTAACAAGCTCCAATCGGAGGGGCGCATTGTCGCCATGGCGGGCGACGGCATTAACGATGCGCCGGCTCTTGCCAAAGCAAACGTCGGCATTGCTATGGGAACGGGCACCGACGTGGCCATGAATAGTGCGCAAATTACGCTGGTCAAAGGGGATCTGCGCAGTATCTCCACGGCTCAACACCTATCGAACATGACGGTGGCCAATATGAAGCAAAACCTCGGCTTCGCATTCATTTACAACGCACTGGGCGTGCCGCTGGCAGCGGGTGTCTTATATCCGTTTACTGGACTCTTGCTCTCGCCGTTGATCGCTGCATTGGCCATGAGCTTAAGCTCGGCGTCAGTCGTATTTAACGCACTACGACTGCGAAAATCCGTCTAAGGCCGAGTTTTCCTTGCGTACGCGCGACATCCAATAATAGTAGACATAGACCACGGTCATTACGGCTTTGTAATGACCGCGACATCTCTGTGACAGATCATGGCAAGTATAGTCAAGACAGTAGCCAACCTCTTGACTACAAATTGCCTGCCAGGAGCTCACCATGAAAAAAGGGGTATACGGATTTAATGATTGATGGGGCACCTTCACCCCATCAATCTGATACCACCCTCAGAT
>CESG01022900.1_pt1 | contig 48724 bp, 42 predicted proteins | sample 531121 | NCBI WGS metagenome assembly CESG01 (sample SAMEA2621287, study PRJEB7988) | marine metagenome | biome: marine biome (ENVO:00000447); feature: mesopelagic zone (ENVO:00000213); material: "saline water (ENVO:00002010), including plankton (ENVO:xxxxxxxx)" | depth 800 m
AAGTAGGCTTTTGGGCATTCACCTGACAAATATTTGATCGTGAAGGCAGGAGCAAACACCTCATTGTTGGCTAGCCATTCAGATTCGCCCTGATCAAAGTCGGCCACCAAAAAGGTCAGCCTTCCAAATTGATCAAAAGACTCTATGCCACCATGCGCTCGAAAATCAGCGCAGCGCTGTTGACTGCCAGGATAATATTGCTCACGTCCACCGTGGGATGTCATGATGGACTTTAACTCACGAAGTAGTACCTCTGTTCCTTCCCACCCCTCTGGCACTATGAGCGTTTGCATGGCCACGCAGTTGTAACCGGAATTTTGCATTTTTTGTGTCGCAATCTGCTCAGCCTGAAAGCGAATGTCCGCTTTTGTCCATGAACCAGGCACCACAATGGTCGGGCAAACTGCACCTAGCTCGGAAGTAATGCGCCGGGTATTACGCGGTTTGTCGTTTTTCCTGTTGTTGTCTGCCTCCTTCCCCTCACCCCATACGATCAGGTCATGCGTGGCGGCAGCGCCCGTAATGTGAATGCTCTCCACTAAGGGATGTTCTACCAAATACGCCCCCAGTTGGTTTCCGCCGCGCACAATCCGAAGAGCATTGCGGTCAATTAATGGTTTGAACGCAGCGTGCAAATAATCAAAAAGATAATCATTGATCGGGTTGAGTTTAAGCAACACGACCTCGTTTTCAACAAAGAGTTTGTGGAGTGCGTCCAATGGACTGATCGCTGCCACATTGCCTGCTCCTAACACCAAGGCCAGTTTTCCAGATCTTTCACCGGCTGGTAGATCATAGGCTGAGGCAGCTTCAATCGAAACTTCATTTACGCCGCGCTGCATCCAAACCTCTGCCTTCACACCTGATAAAAGAAGTTTGTCCCAAAGGGTATGCGGGAATACTTTCAAAGCAAGTTGACCTTTCGCGACTCGGCGATAGGGTAGTTGCGCTAGAAAGGCCTTGTTTTCCATTTTGGAGAGTGTTTCAATAAGGCCATTGCAAGTGGCCATTACTGGCAACGGACCTGCTAACCATTCTTCCCCTTTCAATGTAGAGCTTGCAGGTAAACGCTTGCGACGTGCTGCAATTTCAGCCCAGCCCTCAGATTGTTGAAGAAGCGCAGTCTTGATTTCTTGAAGAATGAAAATGCGAACGGTACAGTCGGTACGGGCCCATTCATGTTTGTTCCCATCGAGAACCAACAAAGCGTCGTCACAGCGTTGAGTCTCTTCGGAAGCAGTTTTCTCTCCAGGTATAAGGTTTTGAACGGACATCTGCTCTATCGATAAATTACCTAACGACTCAGACATAACTCATCTCCTTCTCATTAATCTGAGGGCTTGTACTTGTTTTGGTGATTCGATTCTTACCGAGGATCATGTCAGCCGCTTTTTCGGCAATCATGATTGAGGGTGCATTTGTATTGCCAGAAACCAAGGTGGGCATCACGCTCGCGTCTACCACTCTTAGTCCCTGCAGCCCATGCACACGTAGTTGCGCATCCACAACCGACATTGTGTCGGTTCCCATTTTGCAAGTTCCTACAGGGTGATAGATGGTGTCGGCTCTAGCGCGTATTTTTGATTCCCACTGAGAATCGCTCATGCCTTCATGCACGTCGAAAAGTTCTTTATGTCGGTAGTTCTCTAATGGTTTTTGCATCAAAATTTCACGGGTGATTTTTGCTCCCTTGATCAAAGTTTCCAGATCCCTGTGATCCGATAGGAACTTTGGATCGATCCCTGGATCATCCAAAGGATCCGCAGATTGCAAGAAAACTTCTCCTCGAGAATAGGGACGAAGCGCGCACACATGGCAAGAAAAGCCGTAGCCTGAATGTAGTTTGCGCGCGTGGTCCTCCACTATAGAAATTACAAAGTGCAATTGTAAATCTGCACGATCAATTGACTTCGATGATTTCAGAAATGCAGCTCCTTCCGCAAAAGGCGAGGACAGCATACCGGTGCCATTTCGACGCCACGAAGTAAGGTGCTTGAATAATCCCAGCGCGCCTGCCAAACCCAATCCAAAGTTGTCAGTATCAAGGGATTTGAATGCCAGTGTGAAATCCAGATGATCCTGCATGTTCTGCCCGACACCTGCTAACTCGTGCACCATGCTAATGCCATAGGGGGTGATGTCTTGTGGTCTACCAACACCGGATAACTGTAAGAGTTGAGGGGAGCCAAAAGCACCAGCAGAGACGATCACCTCGCGACGGGCTTTAACTAGAAACTCCTTGCCGCTGTGGCGATAAAAAACACCCTTTGCACGCTGATTCTCCAAAAGAATGCGACAGGCATGAGCGTTTGTAAGCACCGTTAGGTTTGAACGCTCGGTCATTATGGGATGAAGGTAAGCGGCGGCCGCTGAGCAACGTTCACCGTGCTTATTCGGGTCATGAAATTGTGTTACCTGGTATAGCCCGGTACCCTCATTGTCACCGGTATTGAAGTCTTGCTGCTCTGGTAGTCCCCAGGCTTTTGCTGCTTCAACAAACGCGCGAGTCACCGGTCGTGGGCTGTTCTGATCCGACACATGAAGTGGTCCGCTGGCCCCGTGAAATGGATCAGCACCTCGCTCGTTGTTTTCGGCATCTTTAAAGTAAGGCAATACACTGTCCCAGTCCCAACCATCACAACCCAGGTTTGCCCAGCCATCGTAATCCTGTCTTTGTCCTCGGATGTATAACATGGCATTAATCGCTGAAGAACCCCCCAGCGCCTTGCCGCGAGGCTGATAGCCAATACGCCCGTTTAAACCGGGCTGAGGCACTGTATTAAAAGCCCAGTTGTTCAGTTTTCCGTGCCCGGGAACCATCGCAACCATTGCAGCAGGTGTTCGAATCAAGGAATTGTCTCCACGACCACCAGCTTCAAGAAGGCACACTGTTACTGACGAATCTTCGCTCAAGCGCGCTGCCAGAGTTGCTCCGGATGAGCCTCCACCCACGATTACAAAATCGAATTCCATAATAATCTCCAAACTAAGAATTAGTTGCTTCTCTCAAGTCGAATACTTGATCGAATCAGGAGACCATTGGCGGGGGTCATAGTCGACCAACTCTTTAATTCCACTTCGCTGATTGGCACGAAGAGCCAAGATTTGTTCCTCCGGGGAAGCAAAGTGTCGGTCCCACTCAACTAGTTTTGATGTCATGAGCTTGTGCCAAAGGGGCGGGCAAAGCGTCAAAAAAATTGTGGTTAGGTATCCGCCGATCATCACAGGCGCATCAGGCAGTGGCATCAAGTTCTGGTAGGGCACTTCGCCTTGTGCATGATGATGCGAATGACGACTCAGGTTGAACATGCCCCATGATGTCATTCGACGGTTCGTATTCCAGGAGTGACGTGGCTGAACAGGCTGTTCAGGTAAGCGCACCATGCCGTAATGCTCCATGTAGTTCACGATTTCAAGTAAGGATTTGCCAAATAAAGCGGCCAAGCTAAAACATAGTGCGCCTGTCCAGCCCGCAACCGAAAATGCAGCTACATTCAACACCACGCTCATGAGCAGGCCTCGAATGTACGCATTGTGATAAGACATTACTGGGAGTCCCTTTTTATTCAGGCGTTCAGCTTCAATTTTTGCAGCACTGATATTTCCCTTGATAGTTGAGAGCACTATGTGAAGATATACATTGCGTCCACGTGGTGCTGTCGCTGGATCATGCTCAGTTGACACATAACGATGATGACCGTACACATGCTCAATGGCAAAGCCCGCATCGTAACTAAACGCCAGAAGCCAACGCCCAACCCACAACGAAACGGGATCCCATGTCCGATGCGTTAATTCATGAGCAACCACAGTGCCCATGATTCCAATCAAATAGCCATAGTAAATAATCCCTGAAAAATAGCGATGTACAGACGAGGTTGCCTCCCGCGCCGCAAAGACGTCGTAACTGGTAAGACCCATGACAAATTCACCTAGACCAAGTGGATCTCCTGTCGACATCGTCCACATAAAGCAAAAACCAATCAACAAAAGGAGTGGCAAAGCTAACCACAATTGAACGGTCAAAATCCAGGGCTTGCGGTACTCGGGTGTCACTGTGTCGTCGCCCGTCAACATGTCTCCTAGAACATAAAAGCCCAACAAACTCGCAAAACCCGCAGTGATCCAAGCGCCACCCGCCAAATATGCAACGACTGCGATTACTCCCATCAAATGAAACATCATGAACTTCAGATAATCACCAATGGTCGCCGGAGTTCTCTCAATCAAGGGCAAACCAACCGCTCCATAAAAGCCAGTGTTCATAACCTCTCGAACTACGAAGCGATCTGCATAAATACCTTGTGCTGCAAGCTTGTTCTCCTTTAATTCCTTAATTGCAGCATCAATCATTTGAGGCGGACCACATAAGTAGGCTTGGGTGGCACCCGCAGCTTCCCTACGAATATGGTCCGTTACCAAGCCACGCAAGCCATTCCAGTTGTGATTGGAATTATCTTCACTAAGAATGGGAACAAACCGAAATCCAGGCCAATTCTTTGTGTAAGCGTCAAGGCGATGTAATTCGTATAGATCTTGTTCGGTGCGTGCACCGAACAACAGCGTAACGGGGCGCCGATCACCCTTGCGCTCCATCTCCTCAAGCATCCCAAGTATTGGAGCCAGGCCACTACCACCGGCGATAAATACAACCTTTTCTCCACCCTCACGTAGCCAAAAGTCTCCACCGGGACCTCGTACGGTTAGTATTTCCCCTTCGACCAGCTTATCGAATACATAAGTTGAAAACCGACCACTAGGCACTCTGCGAATGGTGAAGCTGGCCAGACCTTGGTTGTCTGGTGCATTTGAAAATGAATAACTACGAGGTGCGTTTTTGACAGAATCCAGCGTCAACTCGGCGAATTGGCCGGCCTTGTAATTGATTGGCTGATCAAGTTGCACGTCAATTCTCGCTATGTCGTGTGTCAAGAACTCGCGCTTCACAATGCGTCCCGCTACTGGCGAAGAAGTAATCGCGGCGCTCTCGTCCATTTCCACTTCAATGTCCGACTTCAAGCGACTTTGACAAGCCAAAATGTAGCCTTCAGCAATCTCTTCCTCAGAGAGCAGGTACGCGCTCTCAGTCAACTCCTGAACCCTGCCGTCCTTGAGCTTACACTTGCAGGAACCACATCCTCCAACTCTGCAAATATTGGGAATTTCGACGTTTTGACGCAAAGCAGCTAGAAGTAGCGTTTCGTCGGCTTCAACATGAATGAGTTTGCCGTTTATATTGGCTTTGTGGGTTGAGCCTTTGTTTAGAAATTGAAGCATGTCCGCCTCCAAGTGATTTTTATAATGTGAGAAATGGCGATAGACCAAATGAGAATTATTATGCGGAGGGGGTCATTTTCTGCAAAGAGGTGCGTCGGACAAAAAGGGGTCTTTTTCCGCCAATCTTATGCAGTAGTCGTTTGATTTACCTTTGAAGGAAGCTAACTCTTACATACTTCAGATTAAAGAAGTTAACGCGATGTTCAGATCTCTCAACTTCTCGGCACTGACGTCCTTACCCTCGTAAACGAGCCGCTTACCGACCATAAAAGCCAATGGCATGTTGACTGCGTCAACAGCAATTAGACGACCTTCCCTGATATAGAAAACCGCAAATGCATCACCCTCGATGTCGCGGCGAACGACGCGTTCATCATGGTTCTGTGACAATCCCACCATTTGCAGGCGAAGGTCATATTGATTCGACCAGAACCATGGGACGTGGTGGTACGGTTTGTCCTCTCCCATCAGGGTAGCCGCCGCTGTACGGGCTTGTTCGACAGCGTTGGCGACCGATTCGACCCGTTGCATTTGTTTGAAAAAAAGATTTCGGTGGCGGGTACAGTCGCCGATAGCCAGGATGGAGGGATCATTGCTGCGGGTATGTTCATCCACTAAAATACCGTCATCACAAGCCAGTCCAGCGGACTCTGCCAGTTTGGTTTCTGGTACTACTCCTACAGAGACGAGCACAATATCGGCTGGCAAGGTATTCCCGTTCGCCACTACTACGCCAGTCACATGACCGAGACCGTCAGTTGCGAATTCGGTAGCCGTGGTGGTCAACCGCACATCCACTCCCGCGCTGCGGTGCTTTGAATAAAAGAACTCTGAGATCTCTGGTCCTGTGACACGTTGCAATAGGCGTTCTGAGGATTCGAGCACAGTGACGTCTAGGCCTGCCTTGATGGCGATTGCTGCCACTTCTAGGCCGATGTAGCCGCCACCAACGATCACCAGCCGTTTACCCGGATTTAGTTGATCACGCAGGACATCGGTGTCGGCGATATCGTGCAGATAATGAATTCCCTTCAAGTCCGCGCCGGGTACTTTCAGACGTCGCACCCGTGACCCAGTGGCCAGGACGAGTCGATCGTATGTCAGAGTGCTCTGATCAGACAAGAGAATGGTTTTATTGCTCCGATTTATCTGCTCAACGCGCACGCCAAGTTTAAGCTGGTGGCCCGCGTTCTCGTATACCGACGATGGTTTCAAGTACAGCGACTCTCGGTCAACACTACCCGCCAGGTAATTCTTCGACAGAGGTGGGCGCTGGTATGGGGGGTAGGGCTCATCTCCTACCAGTACTATATTATGCGGGTATTTTTTCTGGATTAATGTGGTCAGTAGCGCGCCTGCTGCATGCCCACCTCCAACGACAACTGTCGTCTCTTTTTCTTTCGTTGTCATGAGCGCCCTCTCCAACACGTTATTGAGACCGGATTATCCAGCTGGACAATATTATGATTGCGCCCCCCTAACAGCGGTCGGGCGTCTCTGTTTGCTTGTAAAGGAATTAACTTGTATTCTGCGTCAAAGAGATTATCGCAGTGGGGTCAATTTAACCATCATCTCCGAATAGCCACGCACGAAGTTCGACTGCACTCGTTCGGGCTCACCAACAACTTCTATGTTTTCAAAGCGCTTGAGTAATTCCTCCCACAGGATACGCAGTTGTAGTTCGGCCAGACGGTTGCCCATGCATCGGTGAACGCCATAGCCGAACGACAGGTGGTTACGTGCGCCAGAACGGTCGATGAGGAATTGATCCGGATCCGTAAACTTGCGCTCGTCCCGATTTCCCGATGCATACCACATCACTACTCGATCACCTTTTTTGATAGTCCGTCCCCCAAGCTCAACGTCTTGCTTGGCGATTCGGCGCATATAGGCCAAAGGTGTTTGCCAGCGGATGATTTCCGACACCATGTTTGGAATTAGCGCAGGGTTTGCTTTGAGCTTCTTGAACTCTTTCGGAAACTGGTTCATGGCTAGTAAGCCTCCACTCATGGAGTTGCGGGTAGTGTCATTACCACCGACGATGAGTAGTGCCAGATTGCCAATAAACTCCATCGGACGGTTAATCAAGTCACGAGTGTCCTCGCTGCTTTGCAACAAGCTGATCAAATCAAAGCCTGGCGCCTCACCTGCGGCGCGGCGTGCCTGCTTATCTCGCCAAAGTCGTGAAAAATCGCGGGCCATGTCGGCGGCAGCGTCGAACATGGCCTCCTCGTCGGTGAACTCGCCACCGGTGGCTGATGCGGCGCCAGCTAAAAGGTCTGACCAGTAAATTAGTTTGTCACGTTCGTCGTAAGGGAAATCCAAAAGCGTGGCCAGCATGCGTCCAGTTAGCTCCTTTGATACCGTTGGTACCCAGTCAAAGGGTTGGCCCACGGGAAGACTGTCGAGCACATCCCCTGTGCGAGACCGGATTAGGCTCTCCATTTCTTTCAGGTTCTGAGGAGCCACTACGCCTTGCACGGAGCTCCGCTGTGCATCGTGTTTTGGTGGATCCATGGCGATGAACATTTCCACCGAGAGGCCTTCAGGGGGATCGCCAAGGATGATGACCGGCTCGGCGGAAAACAGGTCATGGTGTTTATCGACGAACAGGATGTCCTCATAGCGAGTCACCGACCAGAACGGACCGAATGGACTGTTTTTCTGGAAGTGAACCGGGGCTTCATCACGCAGCCTCTTGAAATAGGCGTGCCATTGCCCTTGCCTGTACAAAAACGGATTGCTCACGTCAATGTCATCAATTCGTAGTGTACCTACGTCTGGCAGCGGGTATTCAACAAAGCTTGGTGTGGGCCTGCGCGCGCCAATTGTTTTCTTTTTGGCACGCATCAAAAATTTCAGACCCTGAATTTGCAAATGCATTGGTATCACCTTGGCGGTGGCATTAATCACTCTGGTCTGAATTTGGTCAAATGTTTTGGATTGTGTTGACATGGGGCTCTCCGATATTTACATCTGAAATTCTGGGAGTCGAACGGTCATGCCGTCCATCGCTTCAGTGGTTTTAACTTGGCAGCCCAAACGTGAGGTTTTTGCCCGCTCTGGCGTCATCGATAGCATCTGCTCTTCTCCATCACCGAATGAACCGATCTTTTCGAACCATTCATCTGCGACTATGACGTGACAAGTGCCACAGGCGCATTCCCCGCCACAGTCCCCATCGATTCCTGGAATGGCGTTATCGACAGCGATTTGCATCAATGATGATCCAGCTTTGAATTCGATAACGTGAGTTGTATTGTTATGCTCAATAAAAATGATTTTGCCCACCGCGTTTCTCCTACTAGTAACTTCAATCGATAAGATAGTAGATCGCCGTCAACACAACGGCGAGGTCATTTCTTGACGGCACCGGGTCATTTCAAGACAATGCAGTTATTTTCTTTCCTTGATAGGCGGCGCTGATGACGCGGCAAGCGAATATTTCCCAAAACCTTACAGCCGATATCCCATCAAATTACTCACGACTCATTGCCCGTGAGCTGGATCTGACCGCTAGACAGCTACCAGTTCTGTTACTTGGAACGGGACTCGGAGTCAGACAGTTTCTGAGGGAGGATGGCTTGCTCTCGGCAACTCAACAAGTTCTGATTTTGCGAAATGCGTTGGTGTTGTCTGGCCAACCCGAATTTGGTTTAATGTTGGGCAAGCGCCTCACGCCGGCGACGCATGGTGCTATGGGGTTTGCCGCTTCAAGCAGCCCAAATTTACTCAGTGCGCTACAGGCTATACATATATTCCTGCCAACGCGGGTAAGCGTCATTGAATTACGTTTGCAGCAAGTTGAAACTCACCTCGAATGCACACTGCATTTTCGGATGTCGCTTGATGCTGACATACAGCGTTGCCTGGCAGATACGATAATTAAAGTTCTTCTGGAGTTTGGTGAATTCATTATTGGTCGACCCCTAAATGAGGCTGAAATATTTTTCCCCCATCCGGCACCCACGTACCATGCGCTGTACTCCGACTATTTATCGGGGCAGATTCTCTTTGGTTGCGATCATTTAAAACTCAGGTTGCCGATGGCGTTGTGTCTGGAGCCGAACGCCTCTGCCAATCATGAAAGCTATCGCTTTGCTTTGCAGCAGTGTGAATCCATGCTCGCGCAACTTCAGACTCACAAACCTAGCTATCAGACGAGAATTAAAAAGATGATGTTGTCCCGTCCGCCCGGAACTCTTAATGAAGATGAAGCGGCAGCTTCACTATTCATGAGCAAGCGCACCATGGCACGTAAACTCAAAGAGGAAAACACCGGATTCCGGCAAATCCGAGACGAGATTATGTCTCAACAGGCTGCAAGCTACCTGTGTGACAGCAGGTTATCCATTGAGAATATCGCTGTGTTGATGAACTATCATGATAGTGCCAACTTCAGGCGCGCTTTTAAGCGCTGGTTTGACCAACCGCCAGAGACGTTCAGGCTAAATACCAAACCTCAGGCTATGCATCTTAGTTGATTTATGATCTAAATCAACGGTTGATTGAGCTGCTTTAACTGGTGCAAGTGTTCGCCTTGAGCATCTTGATTGATCAAGCCTTTGATAATAGCTTGCCAGACGAAATTGCCAATGTCGTCCGGTGTATGGGAGCCGTTTGGATCAAACCATGTTGCAACCCAGTTGAGGGCACCAAGGCCAATCAGTCGAAGAAGACGACTATCCACGCCTTTCTGAATAACCCTCTGGCTGATCATTGTTTCGAGAATATCTATCCAAAGAGACTCGTACTGGTCACGCAGCTTTATGATTTCCTTCCGTGCCTCTGGACTCAAGGCTCGCCATTCAAACAGCAGCACATAGACCATGTCGGAATCACCCAGCAGAGCTCGAAGATGTGCATTGATGCAAAGACGCAACTTCTCGACTGGGTCATTCGAACTGGCATAGGCCAATTCGACCTCTTCTGTTACCAGGTAAATTCCACGGCGCATCAGTTCAACAAGAAGTGCCTCCTTGGTGTTGTATCGATAATAAAGGCTGCCTGGCAGCATATTACAAGCTTCAGCGATTTCCTTAAGTGAGGTTTTCTCAAATCCCTTTTCGCGAAAAAGTCGTGCTGCATTTGACAAAACATTGCTCTGATCGTCCAATTTATTATCGGGTATGGGCGGTTTTTGAACCATAGTTTGTACATCTCCTAAGTGGGGCCGTTGTATTTCTCATCACCGTCAAAATGGACTGACCCTACACACAAATAATATTCCATTGTGTAAGTCGTTGCCCTTCAGCTTGAACATATTCTTGACTTTAGTTGGTTGACCAACCAAAATTAAGATGTGTGTAAATTTCTTGGCGATTACTATCAATGACAATAATTGCTTTCGGTCATTTTTGTGCCAATTCCAAATGTTACTAAGCGTTCAAATCTGATGACTGAGCCAAACAAAGTTCAACAAAATGGTGCCGTAGAGACTGCGCGGCGTTTTACCGAGCAGGTCCCTCACAATAGCGATCTGGGTATGCAGGTGGTCTCTGTGCATGGCAGCAAGGTGTGTATGCGTCTAACTCCACAGGCATGGATGTTCGCCGATGCCGAAAAAAGGGAAGTAAGCACGAGTATTTTGTATTCACTGGCTGACTCGGCCAGCGGTCTTGCGGTATTCGCTGAGGCACAGGAGCTAACTCCTATAGCTACGTTGAGTTTGCATATGGATTACCTAAGACCCGCTGTTGATAGTCATTCATTGTTAGCGGTGGCCACTTGTCGCCATCTTATGGACGATGTTGCCTTCATCTATTGTGAAATCTTCTGTGAAGGTGATGATGTGCCGCTAGCAACAGGTAGTGCCACATTTATAAGAAATACCCAAGGCCAACGCTTCCAAGTGGCTGAGGCTTCAAGGGGAAGAGCATGAGTCGTACTGCCGATCCTGCCCATCCTCGTCCCATCCCATTTGACGGAAAGAGCGAGTATGACGCTTGGCAGACCTTACTTGATAGTATTCCCTACTCTCGGCATTTAGGACTCGAGGTTCAACGACACAATGAGGCGATATTTGTTCAACTGCCTTACCGTGACGCTTTTATTGGTAATTTCATGCTGCCAGCACTACACGGCGGTGTAATCGGAGCCTTGATTGAGATTACAGCGCGTATCGCTGCCCAAAGAGAAGATACGCAACTACGCAGCCCCCGTATTCTGGGAAGCAACATCCACTACCTTCGCTCAGCCACGGCGCAAATTACTTTCGCGAACGCGGAGATTGTGCGTCAAGGTCGGCGTACCAGTTTGGTGAGGGTGAGCTGTTGGCAGGGTGACAAGACTGCACCGATAGCAAACGGAGTTGTTCAGTTGCTGTTCTCTACTTCCGGGAAGAATCAAGATGGTATTGGTAACAAATAAATCATGTTCTGTCGAACGAGACGGATTTCTCGCCGCTGATGGTCGAGAGATTACCTTGTGGCGGTGGCCTCAGTCTGACGGACGCCCCATGCTTCACTGGGCACACGCGACTGGTTTCCATGGCCGTCTTTATAAGCCACTTCTTGATGAACTGTCCGTTGAGTGCAACATCATAGCTTGGGATATGCGTGGACATGGGGCAAGTGCCGATGCAGCCGATGCTTCTACATTTCGCGGTTGGGAGACCTACTATCAAGATCTAACCGCGTTGTTGGCAAAGTTGGATGAACCCGTTTGGCTTGGAGGTCATTCAATCGGTGCTACATCAAGCATTATGGCGGCTGCTCGCCAGCCAGACAAAGTGTTGGGATTGATACTTTTAGAGCCGGTGATAATGGATTCATGGCAAAGCCGAATGTTGTGGTTGTCCAAGCTGTTGCGTCGATCACACCGGTTGTCGCTGGCCGCTGGAGCCGCACGCCGACGGAATGTGTTCGATTCTTATGTCTCGGCTCTGGAAAACTATCGTGGTCGAGGTGGCTTCAAGACTTGGCCCGAGTCTTGGTTAGAGGCTTATGTCCAACATGCCTTTATACAGGATGGAGATCGTCTTCGTCTTGCATGCTCACCGTTGTGGGAGAGCTCCACATTCGCTCAAACCGAGCATAACCCGTGGCCAGGCATTCGTCAGTTGAAGTGTCCTGTTGTTGCAATAGCTGCGGAGCGCGCTTCAACTTTCTCATCATTAGCGCAAAGACGTCTTGGAAAGATATTGCCCTCAGCCGAAGTGAGGGTTCTGGCTGGAACTACGCATTTTTTGCCTATGGAACAAACTGAGCTAGTTCGTGATGCGATGCTTAAAATCATGTTGCCAAAATGCAGCCAGAACTAATTCAGAGATTGATCAAATTGCAGTTGTGAGGAGCAAATTAGTGGACAGGCAAGCCCAATATGATTTTATAGTCGTGGGAGCGGGCTCCTCCGGAAGTGTTTTGGCCAATAGGTTGAGCGAAAATGGCAAGTTCACGGTATTGGTATTGGAGGCAGGGCCTAGCGATAAAACCAACATGTTCGTACACATGCCAGCGGGTATGGCTAGTCTTATGCGCAGCCATAAATACAATTGGCGATTTTGGACATCACCACAAGTACATTTGAATAACCGGGTCATGTTTCAGCCACGCGGAAAAACGCTTGGTGGGTCAAGCTCGATTAATGCATGTGTCTATATTCGAGGTCATTGGAGCGACTTTGATCACTGGGCGTATCTAGGTTGCAAAGGATGGGCGTACGAAGAAGTTCTACCTTATTTTAAGAAATCAGAAAACTTTCAGCCTGAGGCGATTGCCACTGGTATGACTCAAGAGGAGCTGGAAAAATATCATGGTTCCGAAGGCCCGTTAAATATAGTCTCGCCGAGCCATAAAAATAAACTTTCCAAAGCCTTCATAGAGGCAGGGGTACAGGCGGGATATCCCGAAAACCTCGATTTCAACGGGGTCAGTCAAGCTGGAATCGGCTCGTATTATGCTTATCACAAAGATGGTCAACGCTGGAGTAATTCTAGAGGGTATCTTTGGTCCGCTATGTCCCGAACCAACCTGACCGTTATCACTAGTGCACGAGTAGCCCGGGTTTGCATCGACAGTCGAAGCGCCTCTGGCGTTGAGTATTTTCATGAAGGACAACTCTGCAAAGTAGTGGCCAAGAAGGAAGTTATTTTAAGTGGGGGTGCATTTAATTCGCCGCATTTATTGATGTTGTCGGGAATTGGTCAATGGCAGGATCTGATTAAATACAACATCCCGTTTGTACATGAGCTACCTGGTGTGGGGCAAAATCTGCAAGACCACCTGGATGTTTTTCTGGTGATGCGGACACGCAATCGTTTGCCCATCTCTTTACACCCTTTGTCTTGGTTGCGATGTATCAGCGAGCTGGTCAAATATTTAATATTCAAGCGTGGTGAGCTGAGCAGTAACCTTGCCGAGTCCGGTGGCTTCGTGAAGTCTTCCAAAGAAGAACCAATAGAAGATTTGCAATTGCATTTTGTTCCACTTCCTGCCATTCGACATGGCTTGAATTTGTGGCCACTATTGAAAAGTTATGCGTATTCCATCATGGTTTATGATCTTCGCCCTCTATCCAAAGGTAGGGTTAAGTTGGCAAGCTCAAACCCACTTGATTTGCCTGTTGTTGATCCAAATTACGGGGAACATCAAAGAGATATCGATCGACTGGTTAAGGGAATTCGAATCGTGAGAAACATTGTCTCGCAGCCGGCATTAAGGGGAATGAACCGAGAAGAAATTTCACCCGGACAGCATCTACAGACGGATGAAGAGCTGCAAAAATGGGTCAGAGAGACAGCGGAAACAGCTTATCACCCAGTGGGCACTTGCAAAATGGGCGTAGATGAGATGGCTGTTGTTGACCATCGTTTACGCGTGCACGGCATTGCCAAATTGCGGGTTGTGGACTGTTCAATTATGCCGACCTTGGTCGGTGGTAACACAAATGCCGCTGCCACTATGATTGGAGAAAAGGCTGCAACCATGATTCTTGAGGACCACGATCATGAAAGAGACTAAAGTGCCTTCAAGTGTTGGTTTGTAATCAAATTTGCTCATATCTCTGGCGCCAACATTATGTGTAGTGGTCCCAATCTGATCTGATCGTCTCTGTTTTTTTACGGCGCGGATGTTAGATGGATTCAATAGGTTACACTTTCCCATCGTAGGCTTACTTGTATCGGCGTTCGTCTGCAACTCATTTTGTCAGAGACTGAGTCGTGAAAATGTTATTTGAAAGATGGAAAATTTTGAGTGCGTAGATTCTGGTGACGCAACTAATCTGACTCCTAGGTTGAAGATGCGGGATGACAATAGAAATTCAACGCAGAATAACTACTATAACCCTGCGAGTAAACGCAACTGAATGACCACCCCTACTGAATGAATAATGGTATTTTTTCATCATCCACGGTTTCAATGGCTGCATCGAGCATGTTGTTCACAAGATCTGTATCTGGACTGTTCCGAATAGATCAGCCAGGTGTGCTTGATTTGAAAATTATTTGCAATTATATGTAGTGTCCATTCTTAGGCAAACTTGTTTGCGACTTTCCAACACCTGATAGTGGAACTCGATTTCCATATTAAATCTTCTTTCCCACGGCATGTATTTGGCCTGATGATCGACATTCACGAAGTCACTTGGATTAATGTGAAAAGTCTCTTCGCGCGGTTTTCGCATGACCTGTAGATTAGGTCCAGAACGAGTTGTTTCCATCCGCTCATCTGATAAATCGTCAGGGTCAACATCTTCGTTAAATGTGATATCTAGTGGCTGTTCCTGTTCTTTGGATTGATAATCTGAAGATTCACTACGCAATGCCTTGATTGTTTTTTGACTCATATCATAACTTGTGATTCGGCCTTTAAATTTATAAATGCGAGTCGTGTCCTGGAGTCCGCTCACTTGTTCTGCAAGGTGTATTGTAACGTCGGTGTTTGGGCTCAAGCCAGAAAACTTAGTCAGCTTGATTTGGTTGTGTTCGACAAGACGTTCGACAACAAATTCGTGAACCTGCTGGGTGATTATTTCCTTGGCTAAATGATCAAGTTTAGAGTTGTCGTCCTTACCTATACGGTGAATGCTATTGAGCTTCGGTTCGAACACGACACCTTGCAGGCTTGAAACGATATCGACGATGTGATTATCAATCCAATCCAGCCGTTCGAAAATCGCTTCCTCATTTTCTTTTGTCGATGAGATGTCAAAGACGAGTTGCCAATAACGGAGTTCACTTTCTGAGTCACTGACCAAGTCGCCGACTTCAATTGACCTGTCAATTTGATCTCTGTAAGTGGCTGCAATTCTGTGGAAAAGATTTGCTTTTGAAGTTTTGAATAATCTAGCACTTTCAGATACCTGTCCCTCTGTTAGTGATTGCGGATTTTTCACCTTAAGTTTATGAACTACATAGAAAGTCATTTAGTAGCCTCCTGCTAACAGATGTACAATCAATCCAATCCAGAAAAATTCAGTATTCGAAAAAGGCACGTCTTTCTTTTGACGTTTGACACCAATGACCCACACTGTCTCTAGTTCAATATTGAACTTGACTGTTTGACGCACAGGACCAACTGATAAGTTGAATCGAGTGCTCAGTCCAAGATCTGTCAAGACATTCCGAATATCGCATTTTTGACTGTAAGAATTTGACCAAAAGAACAAATCTTTGGAGTCGAATCCGAGGAACTGAAGCAGGTCTAAAATGTGGATGAGATTCACAAGATCCTTTTCTTTCATCGATTCGCGGATCACATAATGAGCATCCTCGGTGAAGTTACCGAGTGGATCAAAGTTAGAGTTGAGTTCAAATGGAATTCGTTTAAGAGCCAATATTTCTGATGTTTTTGCAGGCGTTGCCTGCACTCGGTGAATCAAGTCAGCAGTATCTGCATTATCGGGTAATTGTTTTTCAAGGCGTTCGTAGAAGGCTCGGCTCAGGAAAATGCCGTTCGTTTTCGCGTGAGCGAAGCGGGCAGGGCGAAGGTTAGGCGGAAATGATCTAAAGATATTTTCAAGATGATAGAGCCGGCTAGTGATTTTCTGGTTGGCAGTGGAACAAGGATTTATCGTATCGCTAGATTGGTTGAGGTAATCAAGTGATCCGAGAATGTAGTCTTTGACGTTAAAAGTACGCAGCTTTATTGGCTCATCGAGTTGATGAGCTGAACCTTTAAGGCCGTATCTTGAAGCCAATGAGAAGGCGAAACTTTCGCTTTGAGTTTCAGTGTTCCTGAGCGCGCTTTCACAAAATTGACTGTTGTACAAAGAGTCGATGACCTCAAACCCGCGATGTGAATAGGTTTCTAGTAGCGTGGTTGTTCCTGCATGCCCGAGAATTCTGCTCGCGACAAATAGTGTTTTGCGATTCACGTTATCGGGTGTTGTATGAATCAATCTTTCGCCGGTTAACGGATTGTCAGGATTGCAGCAAATTGCACTCTCAAAAAGTCCATGTGTCAGTTCGTCAGCAAAGGTATGTCGCAGGGTGTGAATACTCCCTCTGAAAGTAACATTTCGAATGATTTGGTTTAGACGCAAACTAATCTCGCGCGCAGAGGACTGAATCAAATCGCCAAGGTAACTTGCTTTCGCTGTGATTGCTCGGTGCTTTATTCTTTGAAGGATCCCTTTCTCCTCACTTGTAATTTTAGTTTGAGATAACACATAGCGATTGGAAGCAGGAAATTTGGGCCTAAAAACAGAATCGCCCACCACTCTGAGCAGCGGGGTAGTATCTAGAAGCTGCAGATTGACGGGCTTTAGAAAGAGAGACTCAGTTTTCCTCAGACCAAAACGACGAAGAAGAACAAAAATTGCTTGAACCGCTTCGGGCTGGGTTTCTTGAATTTTTTTAAAGATCAGATTTAGTTCTTTCTGAGAAAAGAGATGTGTAGCTGGGTTATAAACCGTACCAATACTGTCGAACTTCACGGACATCAAAGGATTCAGTTCTGCTAGTTTGGAGAATAGGTCCCTAATTTGACGCAGATCGTCTTTAGCAGATTGCAGGATCTGTTGTCTGTCCAGTAGGTAGCCGTTAATGGTTTCAATTGCCTCATCGAGTTGTTCATCATCGATTTCCTGCTCGAGGTTGGTCTCTTTAAAAAGATTCCCAATTCTTCCGTAGTAATTGAGCTTGGTGCTTTTAGCCAAACTTTTTCGTCCAGAGGGTCTTCTACTCTCTATATCTTTGGCATAGCTTAAAAGTGCCGATTTACACAGAGAGGGTCTCGCTGCAATTTCTGTACTTAGTCTTAGCATCGCGCCAAGGGCGTCATCCATGATTGCTTCAATATGGCTTGCGACAGATTTACACAATAGCCCTTGTTCATGGAAGTCAGTTAAAGTGTCCGGGGTGGAGCTCTCCTCGATGGCTTGGTCATTGGTGCCCCCAGAAAAGTTATCCTTAATTTCGAGTCCTGTAGCGCTGACAAATGAGCTTGTAGCTGTCGCTTGGGATGGATTAGGGTCTTTGTTACCGGGATCGGGATATGCAATCGCATCGGTCGCTATAACTTCATGCGAGAGATACTTGGTTGCGAGCGCTAGTCGAGCGTTACTTGCCACGTGATCTGTGTCAGGATCAGTGAGTTGTTGAAAGCTTAGATAATTTGAGCTGCGATGCTTGGTGTCGCCTGAGGCAATCGCGGACAAACAACCGGGTAATTCGTATAGTTGGTAGGATTGCTCAATTTCAGCGAAATAATAAAGTAGGTCTTTTTTGGTGTTAAGCGATGATCCACTGACTCCGAGGCGATTTATTTTAGCCTGCAGGTCACGCCCTAATTTTTCTAAATTATTGCTGCTCTGGCGAAAGCTTAGTTGATTGACCAGCCGTTCATAATAGTGAATTGACAGGCGATGAAGCTCGTGCCGTCTGACCGGAGTGAGCGGATGGGGCTGCGTATCGAAAAAATGAATATCAATAAATGTTTTATCGGATACTGTTCCTAGCAGGTAATTTCCTTTTAGAACCTGCTGAATTGCTATTTTGCAGGTAATGCCATTTAGCTTGATTAAAGAGAGTGCGAACAGAAATTCAAGATTGACCTTTTGTTTCGCCTGGGTGTTGGATTGGAGGATCTCCATGATGCCTGGGTGAGACGCCCGGTATTCCGAATATTTTCGACAAAAGTCGATCGGCACTCTCTCGTTGACGGTACGGCCAACACGCGAGAAGGATTTCATGTCAAGGCCTGGTGCTAACTTTCGAAGAAACCGAGTGAACTTGTAAAAAAAGATATCAAAATGAATCCGGTTGCTCAGCTCCAATTGGGCTTGTTTGAGCGCTTTGTCAATTCGATCTTGTGTTTTCTGTTCGGGTTGCAAGCCTTCAACAATTGATTGCGCATCTTGGTAGGCCCTCGCTGCAACTGACTTGTGTAATGCTTTATGTTCAGTCCTTCGCAATTGCAAGCCAAAGCGTTTGGGTATCGACTGCCCCCACACATCAACGTCTTTGCTACTGAATTCAAAATCAATGGAATCACTAATATTTAGGAACTTTAAGATCCTATCTGCAAAGTCACGAACTCGTTGGTGATCCTTATTCATTGTTCTGAGGCTTGATGCGCCGTAAACTGGAATCTTGTCGTTTTCATGGCCCAATAGTCCATCCACAATGTCTCTATCGGTGATCTCGCAGTGGTTACTGACAAAGTGACGCAAGAAATTGGCCTGTAAGGTATTGAAATTTTCAAGGAGTGTTATATCCGCAGAAATACCTTCAATACCGTTTTCTGTCAGGAAAAAGAAAAATGGGATACCTTGAGTGTTTGAAAGGCTTGGCGTGACGAGAAGCGATTCGATTTGTCTCGAAAGCTTAGGCGTGTTGGTTCGAAGTAGATTGGCGAGGCGTTTAAGAGCATTTCGATAGGTGATGCCAATTTCATCAGCGAGCGATTCACAAAGTGGTACCACACGTCTTGGCTCCCTTAGTAAAACATCTTTGTCATCAACAATCGTGAGATCAAAAGTGTCTGTGAATAAATCAAGATCGCAATATGCATCTTTAACGGGTCGCCCGCCCGTTGTTAGATAGATCCGGAAGATCAAGTAGGTAACCCAAGCATTCCAAGAAATGCAAAGTGATTTGCTGTTTATGGCATGCTCTAATTGGCTAACCATGATAGCTACATCGGCTCTAAATTTCTCAAGATCAAAAGCGTAAGGGGAGCCCGCGACGTTTTTCTCTTTGTGGATTACGGAATAGTAGGCGCATTTCGAAGGAAGCTCTGATCGAGCGTTTTTTTGTATCAACATCGCTGCTGATTCTGGATGCCCTTGTGCAAGGAGCATCAGTCGTCGGCTGCTTTGCAGCCAGGCATTCGATTCAAACCCGAAGTGTACCTTTACCTGATCAATTTTCTCAGGATCGAACTTTTTATCAATCGCGAGGTCGTAGAGGCTCTCATGGGTTTGAATATTCCATTGGTCCTTTAGAAAGTTTTGGAGTTTGGTGGGTAGAGATCTCCGCTCTATCCTTTCGGACGGCAAAAGAGCTGAATGAAGAAAAGTCGTTTTGCCGATATGTTGAAGTGATGGACGAAGTCTCCATATCGCGGAAAAATCCTCCATGAATCCAAACTCCGGTTCTGGCAGATGATGGACTCTAAGTGCTAGCGCACCTTCAAGGTTGGCACCGATTTGATATCCGATCCAAATTAACACGTCTGCTAAAGTGTCATTGGTGATTTCGCTGGTGTTGCCCGTCTCCAAAGTTGCGTAGGCACTGATATGTTCGGCCTGAAGCGGCAAGTGTGGGTTGGTCGGGAAATAGGTCGAAAGGTTGAAATCAAGCAGTACTTGCCCAATGGCTTTTGCCTCTAGCTCAGGGGCATCCTGATTGTTGTTTTGTTGTCCCTTGGTATGGCCGTCAATGTTTGAACCAGTGTGGTCGTCCGGTTGCGCATTATTGAAGTTCTGTTTAAAAAGCGCTTTTAACTTCCGGACTTCCTTGCCATCATCATCGTTTATCTTGTACCTGTTCAATTTCAAAGACTGGATCCCTGAAAGAGAGTCTGGACCAAAGTAAAGAACAGGTTTTTCAGACGGAGAAAAGAAATTCAAGAAACTCTTCTGAATATTCCTCTGATATTTCGTTTCGTTATCGTTTGGAAGAACAGTCGTTGATCTTGATAGGCGAAGTTCAGTTTCTAACTTTTCCTTGAATACTTTTTCACTTTTCGATGGCTTGTCGAAGCGTTGAAACAGGTGGATCAGAAAATCACGGTTGTGATTTTCGTTTACTGGCGCAAACGTTTGCCGAAGCTCATTGAGAAATTTAAGATGGGGCATGCGAAATATCACGCTCCCATGGCTGAGGCAATAGCATTCAAACAACTGCTTTAATATTAGCAAAGCGGTTTGTGTGTAGCCGAAATTGGGATGCTGCTGCCAACTTTGAAAAAGCAGCTCAACAATTGGATATTCGCCGCGTGAGATTTGCTGAGCTCTGAAAATTGGCCGTTTCGTGTTGATAGTTTGAAATTGCCGATCACATGCCTCGTAAGCATGATAGCGTCGGATTATATGTATTAGATGGTGGAGGTTTCTGTAGAAATCGTCCTTGTGCGACCATGCTTGTAAAGTTTCCCTGTAGTGCGAAGTGCATAGCCAGCCAAGGCAGTAGTGGAGAAAGCCCCCTCCCGCAAAAGGGATCGTAATTTCCGATTCAACCTTATGATTACGTAACCCGTTATGAAGACGCAGATCTTCCCCGATTGCCCAACTTCGTCTTAAATTGGTTACGAAGGGACCGGGCAGGTCTATCTCGTTGATTACCGCTGCAAGCGCATCCTCAAACTGGCCACAGTCTTGGATTAGATTTGGATTCCAGTTGGGGATATTTTTCATATGGCGGTGTCCCAGCTTGACAACATCGTTGCAAATATCGTTACGATTGCACCGAGAAGACTTGATTTGAACAAGCTATATCGCTTACACTTCGAGCAAGTGGATTGGGGGCTCCCGGTCGGCGCTATAGCCTCGGTGGGTTTCATCGGGGCTTTTCGCTTTTTTGGGGTGGATAAACTTTTAAGCCCCAATTTTCATATCCTTGCCCGACGTTTTTTCGACCTCCAGAGCAATAAAACTTCTCCTTCAAGATTTCAAAAGCACTGTTTGGTTGATCGGGGCGCAGAATGTTAAGGCCAATCGGCCTAGCGACGAGGTCAGCCAGTTGCAGGCCAGGGGAATCCACTTTTTTATCCGCAAAAATAATCTCAAAAGGGAAGTTGATTCCAACGCGATTTGCGCCATCGGTCATCAACCGCACTCGGTGTGCTGGATCACGATGTGCAGCTTGAGTCGGGCGTGGTGGTGCACAACCCCATGCGAGTGGTGCCCAATGGCGAGGGCAGCGAATTGACCTTCACTTTGTTTCAGCAACCGGGTATGTCGCAGCAGCAATTCGAGGAAGACGCCCAAGCGGTAGCACATGACTTGTACACTTTGAAAACACTTCTCGAATCTGAAAGCTGATGCCGCCACGTCCCCCCACGGTTCCGCTGGCGCCCAACGCGATTCAAAAAGGCACGCCGCTCAAGGTGTTGATGAACCGGGAATCGATCGAGTGCCTGGCGCAGAACATTCTGTATGTGCACAAGACATTTCCGGCGAAAGCATTTTGCCAGCATGCGTTGACCGATCTTGAACCACTTGAGCTGATGCAGCGCGCGCAACACATTGCCAAATCGTTGCGCGAATTTTTACCCGACAATTACAAGCAAGCGGTGTGTATTCTGATCGACTCCTTCACCCCGGCAGAAACCGAAGTAGGGTCCTTGGGCTTGGCAGGGTTTTTCTACATGCCACACAGTTTTTTCATTGCCGATTTCGGTTTGGACCCAAGCTACAATGGTGGCGAAGATCCATTCGATGTGTCCATGCAAGCGTTGCGTGAACTCACCATGCGTTTCACCGCTGAATTTGCCATTCGACCTTTTCTTATTGACCAACAAGAACGCACCCTGGCACAAGTTACCCAGTGGTTAAGTGACCCCAACCCGCATGTGAGGCGATTGTGTAGTGAGGGCACTCGCCCCAAGCTGCCGTGGGGAAAACGGATCCAGTCGTTTGTGGGCAATCCCCAACCCACTTTGCCCATACTCGAATACTTGAAAAATGACGAGTCGCTTTATGTGCGCCGCAGTGTGGCCAATCACCTTGGCGACATTGCCAAAGACCACCCGGAAATTGCTTTTTCTACATGCGAGCGTTGGCTGCAGGCGGGTGCGTCTTCTGAATTGAAATGGGTGGTACGCCATGCAGTTCGCTACCATGCCAAGAAGGGCGATGCCAGGGCTTTGGAAATTCGGGTGAAGGCGAAGGTTTGAATCACGACAATCAAGCTTAAATCGAGGTATTTGTTCATGCAACGGCATTCAAAAATCGCCAACAATGAGGTTCCCGCGCAGTGGGGAACATGGTCGTTTTTGGCGATTCCTGCCTTCGTTTTTTTGTTTGGTGTGGTGAGCCTGCTTTGGAATCCGCCGCTGCTGCTGGCCCTGATTTACGTGGTTGTTAGCGTTTTGACTTACATCGCTTATGCCATGGATAAATCAGCAGCCAGGAAGGGAAAGTGGCGTACCTCTGAAAGCACCTTGCACTGGTTGTCCTTGTTGGGTGGTTGGCCCGGCGCACTTGTGGGTCAACATAGGCTCAGGCACAAGTCGAACAAGGCTCCGTTTCGGTTTGTTTTCTGGTTAACGGTATTTCTGAATGTCGCTTTGTTCCTTGTGCTGGCCTCCCCCAATGGCCAAGCGTATTGGGTATTCTGACCGTCGATTGGAAAAAAGGCCAAGCGAAGTGAATCACCTGCACATTCCTCTCATCAAAACAATTTTCACGGCGGCAGACGCTCTTGACTTGCCGTTGTGGATAGGCGGTGGCTGGGCAATTGATGCCCGTTTGGGTCGAATTACGCGCGAGCACGATGACATAGATCTAACCTTTCCTGCAGACAGACAAGCAGACTTTGAGAATCTGATTCTCCAAATGGACGGGCAGATTACTGAACAAACCGACTATGGCTTCTTGGCGGTAGTTCAAGGTTTGCTTCTCGATTGTGAGCCAGCCTATTTCAACGATTCGGCGTACGAAATTGAAGACACGCCGCCCGGTTCATGCCCGATGCCAAAAGAGGGTGTGATTGATCAATTGCCCATTCGCTGCAACAGCTGGGCGGCAATACTGTGGGACTATTTCTATTACGAAGATGAAGTGCCTCGTGCGCAGTGGCCACAGAAACATGTTTTTTCCCATGTCCTTGTTTGCGAAGCATTGGGCGATAACACCGTGATTAGTTTGAGAAAGCAGTTCGATACACGCTAAATAAATTTATTTTCCAACTGTCGATTTCGCGTTGTCTCGTTCGACTATCCCGGTAGGCATAACTTTCAAGGAGATCACGATGTCGAACAACACAGGTACAGTGAAGTTGCACAGGGTATTGCGCGCGCCAGCAGAGCGGGTTTACAAGGCTTTCACTGATAAAAGCGCGTTGGAATACTGGAGCCCACCTTATGGCTTCACGGGCACCATCCATGAAATGGACATTCGCGAAGGTGGCGGTTACCGCATGTCGTTTAATAACTTCAGCACCGGCAGTAGTCATACATTCGAAGTGAACTACATTGAGCTTGTACCCAATCAACGCATTCGCCACACGGATCGCTTTAACGACGAAAGCCTTCCTGGTGAAATGGTGGTCACTGTTGACCTCAAAACTGTGGCTTGTGGTACCGAGTTGCGGATTGTTCAGGAAGGAATTCCCTCAGTCATCCCTGTTGAAATGTGCTATCTGGGCTGGCAAGAGTCGCTGGAGCAACTGGCCAAGTTGGTTGAGCCTGATATTCCAGATCATAGTTAAGAAAAATTGTATTTCGGCGCTTGACCCGTGTGAGGCAAGCTGGGATATTGATGATTCAAACCGATACCCCATTCCCCACATGAACAATCACTACTCCTTCATTGGTGGCCAAGAAGGCCAGTGGCGTGTTACCCGTTGCGATACCGTTGTGGGAGCGCCTATTGAGGCTGTGCCAAGGCTGAATGTGGTAAACACTGCTGCAAGCCAGCTAAGCCAGCGCGGCACCTGGGTGCTTCAGGGTTTTACCAGCAATGTGCGCTATGCCGAGCGTCATGAAATCAATCAGCTGCGCGCAAAGCAAGAGGGATTGAGCCGCCCAGCCTCGACTTGCGCTGCACTGATTCCAATCAAGAAAAATGCGCAGTGGTGGGCTTTGTCGCAAGACGAACGTCGGGCAATATTCGAGGCACAGTCCCACCACACGGAAATTGGCTTGGCCTACTTGCCTGAAATTGCCCGGCAATTGCACCACTCGCGCGATCTTGGCGAGCCCTTTGACTTTTTAACCTGGTTTGAATTCGCACCCGAGCACACCGATGCGTTTGATGAATTGCTCGTAAAATTACGCACCTCGGAAGAATGGAAGTATGTGGAACGTGAAGTCGATATTCGTTTGGTGAAGGATAGTCTGTGACAATTCAATGTGCAGTTTTTATTGCAACCAGCCTGGATGGTTTTATTGCCCGCGAAGACGGCAGCATCGACTGGTTGAATGAGGCCAATCAAGTGGTACCACCTGATGAAGATTGTGGTTATGGTCAATTCATGGTCGATGTGGATGTGTTGGTGATGGGCCGAAATACCTTTGAACAAGTGCTGACCTTCACGCCTTGGCCCTATGGTTCAACCCCGGTGGTGGTGGTGAGCCGAAAGGGAATTGAGTTACCGGCCAGCGTACCTTCCAGCGTGTCAGTTAGCAGTGAGCGTCCTGCAGTGCTTATCGAAAGGCTTAGCCAGCAGGGTGTTAAAAAGGTGTACCTGGATGGTGGGCAAACCATTCAAAGTTTCTTGGCTGAAGGTTTGGTCAACAGCATCACGGTGACTACCATTCCAGTGTTGCTGGGCAAGGGAAAACCGTTATTTGGCAAGTTATCGTCAGATGTAAAGTTGAAACACAAAAGCACCAAGGCTTATCCGTTTGGATTTGTGCAAAGTGAATACCTTGTTCACAGGGCAGTGTAAATCGCAGTTTGTATTACAACAATGCCAATCCTCCCCGACCTGCTTCAAGCCAATCTGAACATTGTTTTCTGCGGTACAGCCCCCGGCACGGTATCCGCCCAGCGCGGCGCCTATTACGCCAATGCGGGCAATGCATTTTGGCGTACCTTGTCTGAAGTGGGTTTAACGCCGCATCAGGTTTCACCGAAAGATTTCCAGGGCATCACTCAATATAAATTGGGGCTGACTGATCTCGCCAAGCAGGTATATGGTGCAGACAGTTCATTGAAAAAATCGGATTTCGGGCCTAGCCAATTGCGTGAAAAAATTCTGCACTTCAACCCTAAAATTCTGGCTTTCACCAGCAAGCGTGCCGGGCAAGAGTTTCTGGGTTGTAAAGTACAGTGCGGTTTACAGCATGAAAAAATTGGCAACACAGTGCTGTTTGTGTTGCCATCGCCTTCTGGCCTGGCGCGCAGTCATTGGAGCATAGCGCCTTGGCATGAGCTTGCAGCTTTAAGCCGGTGATGCCGTGGGGCGAACCACAATTTCACTGGTGTCTACATCGCTGGGCTGATTGATGACATGTGCGATTGCAGTTGCAATTGCCTCAGGTTTCAATGCGATTTCGCGGAAGCTTTTCATCGCTGTTGCTGCAGCGGTATCCGTAATGGTGTTGGCCAATTCCGATTCCACCACACCTGGATAAACACAGGTCACGCGAAGGCGGTCATTCTCTTGACGCAAGCCGTCAGAGATCGCCCTGACCGCATACTTTGTAGCGCAATACACCGCACCGGTCGGCACCACATAAAGTCCACCAATCGAAGAAATGTTGATGATCTGTCCACTCTTCTGTTCATTCATGATCGGCAAGACAGCTGCAATCCCGTTCAGCACGCCCTTGATGTTGACATCGATCATTTGATTCCATTCATCTGTTTTCAAAGCATTCATCGGCGAGAGCGGCATGACTCCAGCGTTGTTGACAATGACATCGACACCACCATATGTTTCAATCGCCAAGTCAACAAGCGCCTGAAGGTCGGCCTGTTGAGTTACGTCGACTTGTTGGTATACCACCTGACCGCCATTCCACTTCAAGTTGTCTGCAATGGATTTAAGTCGGTCGGTACGTCGCGCACCCATCACGATTCGATGACCTTGTTCGCTGAGTAATCTTGCCGTTGCTTCACCAATGCCGCTGCTTGCGCCAGTGATTAAAATTGTCTTGCTTGCCAACGATTGTTGCATCTCAGAACCCCCTGAATTACGTTGAAAGTTGAGCTTCCATAGTAAGGATTGGGCTTGATTGCGAAAATGCAGATTCCTCTTGGAGTATTGCCTAGAAGTATGTTTTTAATATTCCTACAGACTGCGAGTAATATCGTTAACAGGCAAGTGGCACACTCGCGAAGGTGGTTGATATGACGGATGAATTATTCGGGTTGCGACACCCTCGCATGGTGGCCATCACTCAACAATTGGCGACCACAGAGGGGTATTCTGAGTCAGCACTAAGCGGCGTTACATTCATGCGCTGCAACGGGGCATTGGCCAGAATGCCCGCGCTGTATGAGCCAAGCATCGTGATTGTGATTCAGGGTACAAAACATGGATTTCACGATGGGAATATTTACACCTACGATGCAAATCATTACTTGGTGGTGTCTGTCCCCCTTCCGTTTGATGTTGAAACCCAGGCCACTGCAGAGAAGCCGCTTTTGGGTTTGATCATTCGTGTGGATTTTGAACTGGCCGCTGAGCTGTTACTGGATTTGAAAGAGTCTGTTGTGGATCAGGGTGAAGCGGTGCCGCCTTTGTTTGCATCCCGAATGGATGCAAAGCTGGGTGACTCAGTCTTCAGGCTACTTGAAATATTGCAGTCTCCGACCGAGTCACGCGTGCTGGGTTCTTCTGTCATCAAAGAAATCACATACCGGGTTTTAACAGGCGAGCAGGGCAGAAGCTTGCGCCTTGCCTTTTCATCTGACAGCTATTTATCGCGGGTGGCAAAGGTATTGAAACTGATTCACTCAAACTACCATTGTGCACTCGATGTGGCTACTTTGGCTCAAGAAGCCAATATGAGCGTTCCTACATTTCATGCGCACTTCAAGTCGGTGACATCAAGCACGCCAATCCAGTACATCAAGGCAATCCGGCTGCATCAGGCCCGACTCATGATGATCAGAAAAGGCATCAGTGCTGCCCAGGTGTCGGCCATGGTGGGCTACGAAAGTCCGTCACAATTCAGTCGGGAATTCAAACGATACTTCGGCCGCACACCTGTGCAGGAAAGTCAGTACAGCCAATCCATTTTGGCGTTGTCTTGAGCCTAGTAATACAAAAACTCCAAGGCTTCTTTCAATCGATCGCCTGTTGTTCTCATCCGTTCCCAACGTTCCATGGTCACATCGCCTTGCCGGAATTCGCGGAAGAAGTCGTTTGAATCAAGCTGGGTCATCACTGCTTCAATATTGCCCGGCATGCTGTTTGAAAACCCGAACTTCTCGCGCAGCATTTTCATGCGCTGATCCATCGACTGCGCTTCTTCTTGCGCCGCGCTGGAAACCTGGACTGGCGAACGGGGTGTAACCAGTATCAATACGGAACGTTGCAGGTCGTTGGTGCGTTTGTTGGAAAACAGGTATTGCAAACCGGGTACGTCTTGCAGACCTGGCACGCCATCGCGGTTGCTGGCGCTCGATTTCTCGCTCAGACCACTCAACACCAGTGTGTCGCCAAGGTTCATCACCACGTTGGCATTGGCGGTGGTTTCACCAATTTCAATTTGGTAGGCCACGCGCGGGTTTTCGGTGGTGGCATTCAGGTTGGTGCGTTGCGCTTCCACTTTCAGTTGTATGCGGCCTTGCGGTAAAAATACAGGGGTTACGGCCAGCTTGATACCAATTCTTTTTTCCAGTGGCACCACTGTGGTACCACCCTGCACACTGGTGGATACAAAACCTGCACTCAAATTCGTGCCCGAGAAAAACTCGGAAGGCAGGCCTTCGATTGCAGCCAGAGTGGGGCGTGCCAGCACTTCGTTCAGCGAGCTGTTGGCGTTCGCGATGTTCAGTGAATACGACAGGGCGGGAATGGTCACTGCCCGTGTAATCGCTGTGCTGACATCGGCTGGTCCGCCGTTGGTCACCGTTGAATTGTTCACCCGGGAATAAGCGGCCACATTGCCCGCCACATTGCCCAGTTGCAGGGTGAGTGCGTTCAGCAGGTTCACGCCCTTGGATGTAGAAATCAATTCCTGGGTCGACAGCAAAATGACATCAATCAACAGCATGCGCGGGCCGCCGGCGGGGTCTTGGGCTGCGGGTGCTGCGGCTGGCGTTTCAGTGGCAGTGTCGGGCTGAACCTCTGCGGGTGGGCGCGGCGTTGGGTAGGGAATGGCAGGCAAGTCGAATGCTTGCGCAAGTTGCTCTGGCTGCTGTTTCAACGACACCTTTTGGTTGCTGTAAAAACTTTTCCATTGCGCAACACGGCGGTCCGCGCGTTCAACTTCTGGTCCGGTATTGTTCAGGTTTTTCAACACATCACGCATCACATTGGCACGCTCGAAGTCTGCGCACGAGGCGTACACGGCAATGCTTGAGCGAATGAATCCATGCGACAACTCTGTCGCAACCTTTCTGAATTGTGTGGCCATGGCACAGGCGGTTTTTGCATCGCCCGTAACATATGAAGCCACCATGAGGCCGTAAATGGACACGGCACTTTCAGGCGTTAACAACAGCACTTCCGAGAATGCGCGCTTGGCTTTGTCAAACTGCTTCAGGTCCATTTGGGCCAGGCCCAGAAACTCTTGGGCAATCCAGTTGCTGGGGTCGATGCGCAAGGCTTGTTCATAGCCTTCCATGGCCATTTCGCCTTTTTGTGTGTCGCCCTGGCGCGCTTGCAGGTGGTACACAAAACCATTCAGAAAATGCAAGTGAGAATTTCGTGGGTCAAGCTGCAAAGCCTCGTTCACGGCGAAATGCGCCTCGGGCAATTCAAGGCGTTTGATGTATTGCACCGCTTCGGTCACTTTGCTCAGCATTTCCGAATCGCGCATGTCGGTAGGCACCAGCGGTACCTCTTTCACCATGTCAACGAAGGAACGCGCTGCGTTGTCCTGTGCGGTGGCAGGTTGTGCAATACACACAGCCAGTGCCACAGCGGTGGCCAGTTTACGAAGGCGCATGTTGGGAATGAATGTGTTCATGATTTAGCGTGGTCCTGTGGATGTAAATGTGAGTCGGTCCATGGATGATCCAGCCCGCCCGCGCATACAACCCAGTTTTTCACCGGGGGTTACTTGATATACGCCGGGGCTACCGCCACCGCCACCATAGGGGCCATACTTTCTGCCTGTGTTGGTGGTGAAGCTGACTTGGTCAACCAGGCTACCGCTGCGGTAATCAACCCGCACAATGTATTGGCCATTTGGCAAAGTCACGTCCGCTTGCCAACCGTCGCCCCCACCCTGGCGGGGTGCCCAGCCACTGGGGTATTTGAATTGCACGCGATCAACTACACGGCCAGCACCGATCCGAAAGCCGGTCACATATTCGTTTTTGCAGGTCGCCATGTCGCTCCAGAAACCACCGCCGCCACCGCCGCCTGCGCGGGCTGGGCCCGACACTTCAACTTTGTCGCTTGACGTGGGTGAGGCATTGCGGCCTTCCAGTTCTTCGCCGTTGTCAAACCAGTGGGTAATTGCAGTTTCGTAGTTTTCTTCACCGAATACTCGGCGCAAATCGGAGTAGCGCGCCATGTAGCTGTACAGGCTGAAGTTGGGGCTGCCCTGGCGGCCTTGTTCAATGCCGTAGTCCAGCCAATGCCTGGTCACACACAGGCGGTCGCCCAGTTTGCAAAGTTTTTGTACATCGGTGTAGCGGTGCCAGTAAAACGAGGCACCAAATTCAGGGCTGCCCTGGCGCCCTTCCTGGAATCCGTTGTCTGCCCAATGCGTAGCCAAGTCAACTTTGGCTTTCACCACGTCCTGGTTGTTGTCGTAGTAAAAGTCCCAGTCAAACACCGAAGCGGCAAAGCGTGGGTCCGGTGCCGGTTTGTGTTTCTTTTTCTTACCCAGTTTTTTGAATGCATTGCCTGCGTCGTTGAAGGCTTTGTTCACTGAATTCGTGCTGGTGCTGGCCACATTGCGTGCGGCGTCTTTGGCTTTGTTGTATTCCCGTTCCGCTGCTTCAGCCTGCTTTTTCGCTTCTGCTTCCGCGGCAGCGGCCGCATTCGAAATTTTCCTCAGTTCGGCATTGGCAGCATTGGCGGTATAGCCACTCAGGCTTTTATATTCACCCGCAATTTTTTTGTAGGCCGCTTCAAGCTGCGCACCAATGCAACCCTGAATTTTAGAGGGGTCTACGTTGGCACCGCCTTGCCCTTCGAAAACCTGGGCAATGTTGGTACTGGCTTCAATGGCCACACTGGTTTTAATTTCAAAGGGGTTGACGCAGCTGGGTGGCACTTCAATGCTCAGGGTGTTTCCACTCATGGTTACATTGACAGCCTGACCCACAAAGTTGCCACGCATGCTGATTTCCTGCGAGCGTTGGTCCACATCGGCCAATGCTTCCATTTTGACCTTCACGCGGCCCAAGGGCCCGAGTTTCAAATCAATCATTTCTCCGGCTACACCATGCAGGCCTTCCATGCCTGCAGAAGCATCCAGCCAGCCCATTTTTTGACCCAGAATATAGGCGTCACCTGCCAGCCGCATCCACGGGCCTCCGTCGGCCAGGGGGCCAAGCAGGGTGATATTGAAATTGTTGGGGTCGGTTGGGAATGGCTTGGTGTTGTCGCCGAAACGGTATTCCTTGGGCGGGTTGGGATTTCGCACCTGGAATACAGACAGTGGTTTGGTCACTGTCAGCAGCATGTTTTTGTACGACTCAATGTTGCGAATGAAGCCGCCACCATAGGGGGCAAGGCGGGCATCGGGTGTGGCCATTGCAAACATTACACGGGCATGGTCTTCCAGCGTGAAAGCGGGGGGCGTGGCCATACGGAACGTGAAATCGGTCAGGTCCATCACACCGGCCGGGTTCAACGGTGTTTGAAAATGCGTGATGATTTTCTTGTTCGGTACAGCGCGGTAAATGGCATTGCCTTTGAAGCCAAAAGTCAGTGCGTTGTTGACAAAGAATGTGGCGTCGGTCAGGTCCATTTCAGGCATGCGAAGTGGCAGCCGGGCATTCGGTTCAAACTGAAACTCAATGAATGCCTCGGGCGACAGGGCGTCTGCACCTGCTTTTTTCATGGTATCGCCGTGGCTAATGGCCGTGGCCATACCAGCGCCAGCACCCGCACCACCCACCAGGTCGGTGGGAATGGGCATGACTACAGCAGCACGCAGGGTTACGTCATCGCCCTGTACACCAAAACCTTGCATGGCCAGTTTAATCGCACCGCCCAGGTCGGCACGCGCAGCCAGTTGTACGCCACTTGCGAATGCAAGCGAGTTCACATTGAAATATTTCTCACGCACGACCTTTTGCAGGCTGGGTGGCATTTTCACGGTGTCCAGCGCAAAGTCGCTGGTTGATATGGAAATGATGGGTGCGCTCAGCTTGGTGCCGCCCATCAGTTTTTGTACGTTTTCTTTCAGCAGGTGGGGCATTGCCAGTTCTTTGTCCAGCACCACCAAAAAGGTTTGCTGTGCAGTGTTGCTGGTGAAAAAGTAAAGTTGAACCGGGCCTTGCTCGGTGAAATAACAACCCTTTAGCCCGCCGCCGCAGCTGGTTTGTTTTAAGGCACCCACCATGCCCTGCAATTGCTCTTTGGCATTGTCCAAAGGCAGTGCGCCCAACATGTTTCTCAAAGCGGGAGATATTTCAGGTATGTTCTGCGCATGGGTTGGTGCGTTAAACAGAACAACGCTTGCGAGTATCAAGCTCGCCTTGGGCAGTGTGCGATAAAATCGGTTCATGGATTGGTAACGCTTATTCTGATTGGTAATACCCGAACTGGCGGGTTGCGTACTTGCCGTGTGTGTATGCTGCACATCCACCGGCTTATCATTCCATGTGCCGTGTATTTGAATTGCTTGAATACAAGCTGAAACCGGGAACTACTCGGGATATCACGTAAAAAGGTGACATGTGTTTAAGGGTGTTTTGATGAGTTTCCTGGTTCGAATGTGTATGGTTGTGTGCGCGGCCTTGCCGCTCTCGTTTGCTTCTGCAGCAGACACTGCCCAGCCCCTGCAAACCATTCAGTCCCTGGATGTACCCCGCTATATGGGCACCTGGTTTGAAATTGCCAAGTATCCCAACCGTTTTCAAAAGCAATGTGTGCGCAACACCAGCGCCGAATATTCATTGCAAAAAGACGGCACCGTGAAGGTATTGAACCGTTGCCAACTGGCCAGTGGCGATATGGAGGAAGCGCAGGGGCAGGCCCGTCAACTTGGGGGTGTGAAGTCGCCCAAGCTTGAAGTGCGTTTTGCACCCGCCTGGTTAAGTTGGCTGCCCATGGTGTGGGGCAAATATTGGGTCATCGACCTGGATCCTGAATACCAAATGGTAGCCGTCAGCGAGCCCAGCCGTGAATACCTGTGGGTATTGGCCCGCACGCAACAAGTGGACAAAGCGAAATACGATGCACTGCTGCAACGCTTGAAAGCCAAAGGGTTTGATTTGAACAAGCTAGAGCTTTCGCCGCAGGGCAGCTAAGCATGCGCCGGTTAAATCCAAAGAAGCTGCTGCTCAGCAAGTGGACTGCAGTGAAGCCTGTGAACAAGGAAAAACATTTTCTGATTCGCAGTGTGGTGAGGCCGGAAAGCGACCACTTACCAGTGGAGCAGTTTGAACTGGAGGCTGTGCATTCGGGCAGAACACAAATTATTCACTGGCGGGATTTGCAAGATGAAGACCAATGGTTGCAGGGGTGGAAGTAGTTCATTTCCACCTTCCGTGTGCCTCAATTACCAAGCCCCTTGGGCCGTGCACTTCATTCTGGTTTGCATATGCCCAGTTCAGTGCTTTGCACATTTCGTCTGAAAACTCGTTTTCGTTTTGCTGGTGCAAATCCATGAATTGCTTGGAGGCCACCATATTACGCAGTTCCTCAAGCAAGCCTGGTTCGTTGATGTAACGCACCACACCATGCACATAGTTTTCAACTGATTCGGCCACGCAGTAGTCTGCGAGGCCAAGCGAGGCAAGAATGTCGTAGTCACTTCGTGAATGTGGCTCGGCACCAATCAGGCTGATTACAGGAAGACCCAGTACCATGCAGTCGATGGTGCTTGTGGCATTGCCAAATGGAAATGGGCTGAGTGCCAGGTGGTTCTGGTTCAGTAAATTCAAGTACGCCTCATAGCCTGTGCGGCGGGCCACCACTGCCGTGGGAAAGTATTGCAACAAGCGGCGTTCGGTCGACAAATGCCCCACGCCATACTCGTTGGGGAAAAACATGAAGCGTAGCGGCTTGGCCGACAAGCGTTCAATTTCCTTCAACGCGGTAATAAATCCGAGGTTAATCTTCATGGTGTTGCAGGGCACTGCTATCGAAACTACAGCATCATCGAGTACGGGCGAAGGCGGTAGCTTCAAGTCTTTGTGGGCCTCCGCGACATTGCCGATTTCGCTTTCCAGAATCAACATGTTCTCGTTCACTACACCTGGGCCGCCGAATACGCGGCTGGTTACAAACGCCACGTCCATTTCGCTGCTGAAACTGCTGGCGGGGTGGCCAAAGCTCATGGCTTGTAGTGGTGCCCAACGCAGGTTGGCCAGTGAAATTCCCCACGAGCGCATGCCCACGCTCATGAACCAGGCAATGTCGGGTGTGCACTGGTTTAACACCGGTTGCAGGTTCATTTCTTCTTCGGGTACTTCAATGAACTCATCGAACAGGCTGATGGACTGTTCATCTACATCGGCTTGCATCGACACCATCACCATGTAGTAATCGTTTTTCAGGCGCTTGATCATGGGCGCATACCAGCGGTACATGGCGTGCACTGACTTGAATGTTTCGGCTATCACCGCCATCACGGGTTTGTTGTCGATGTTGCCGCTGTGCCGCACGCTGCCATTGGGTTTGGCCTGAATGCCTTTGGCCTTGTGCACACGCTTGAACCACAGGTTCAGGTGCTTTTTGATTTCATGTTTTTTAGGTGATGTGCTGTAGCTGCACAACATCCAGATATTCGAGATCAAGGCACGGTACTGGTCTAGCGGGCGCAGTGCACTGTAAGGGTTGTACTCTTCCAGTAGAAAGGTGCGGCCTGCATCGCCGGTTACGGTCAAGGGCAAGCGGTCGAGCAGCAAGCCGATGGCCAACAGCGCCGAGGTCTCGGTGCTTTCCAGTGTCAGTTCCACCAGGTCGGCTGGGTCCAGGTCGCCCACGTTGGCCAGTAATAGCGCACGCACCAACGCCGGGTTGTCGGTCAGTTGTTTGGCTTTGCGCTCATGGGCTTTGTTCAACAACAGTTTCAGTACCGCGCGGTTGTTGCCATAGCCCGACACCTCGAACACATGGCTCATGAAGCGCTTTTGTTTGGTCAGCACCAACACGCTGTTCAAGCTGAGCTCGTGTTTCAGGTCGGTGAGCACATTCACATACAGTGCGGCAAAACGGGTGCAAAGTTCAGTCGTGCCTTGAATGCTCAGTTGCATCAGGCTTGCATAGGGCTTGTTTTGACATTCATTGACCAGCACGGCCAGTTGGTGGATGGTTTTCTCTGTGTCTTGCCGCTGTATGTAAACGCCACTTTCAATGGCTTGCAGTTTGGTATCAATGTCATCAAACAGTGGTTTTAGTTGTTCTTCCAGGCTGGCTGTGGTCATGGTGGGAAACATCTCGAACTTAAAGTTGAACGGTACGGCCAGTGGCCGAGGCTTGCGCAATGGCCTGGCTCAGCGCCAAGCCTTCTGCTGCAACGCCCGTAGACAAGGTGTAGGCATTCAGTTTTTCATCGCGCATGGCTTGCGCAATGTCGGCGTAGTAGTTGGCAAAGGCCTCGATAAAACCGGAAGGGTGCCCAGCCTTGAAGCGGTTGTAGCGGGGCTGCGCGGTTATTTCACTGCCAGTCGAAATTCGGTCAAGCAACATGCGGTTGCCGGCTTCATCGGCGGCCTCAATCATTTCCGGGCTTTCCTGGTGCCATTGCAAGCTGCCTTTGCTGCCGAATACCCGAATGCGCAAGCCATTGCGGTAACCCAGCACGGCTTTGCCGTACCACGCATTCACCATCAAGTTGTTGCTGTACTGGATTACGGCGTCCACTTCATCAATCAAGCCAGGCGCCACGTTGGTGATGGCGCGTTGCCAGGCATTCACGGCAAGTGGCGTGTTGCCGCACACAAAGTTCACCAGGCTGTGCAGGTGTACAAACAGGTCGAGCGATACGCAACTGATGTCGCCGTCTTCAAGCCGCCAGGCCTGAATGGCGTGGGTTTTTTTCTGGTTGCTCAGTCGCATGTAGGAGTCTTGCGGCATTTCAACCATCACCTTGAATACGCTGCCAATGGCACCACTTTCCACGCGGCGTTTCATCTCGCGCACGGCGGGGTAGCCCGTGTAGTTGAATATTGAAAACACTTGGGTGTTGTCGGGTTGAATACGGGCCAGCAATTCTTTGCACTCTTGCACATTGGCCAGCAGGGGCTTGTCGGAAATAACCCGCAAGTGGTGATCTAGCGCCAAGTGAATGTACTGCGCATGCGACTTGATTGGCGTGGCAATCACCACCGCGTCTACCTCATTGGCCACCGCGTCAATCAATGCTTCCGCACTGGGGTAGAGCTTATTGGCGGGTACATTGTATTGGCGACCCGACTCTGCATTGAATTCCGGGTTGCGGCTAAAGCACCCCGCCACCAAGTCAAATTCATTGTCCATTTTCATGGCAATTTCATGCACACGGCCCACGGCCGAATTGACGCCGCCGCCAATCATGGCCACCTTGATTGGTTTGTGCAGGGGCTTCAGTGATGTAGCTGGGTTTTTCATAGTCAATGTCCTTTGCGTGTGGCTTTAACCATTGAAGGTGTAAAGCCTGCGCTGTGTGGCGTGGCTGGCCAGTGTTTGAAGTTCGGCTGCGTTGGCGCAGCGTGCAAACAGCAGGGCCATGCGGCCCACTGGGCTGGGGGCAATCAAGTCGCCCGTGGCGGCAATGGGAACCCAGCGCTCCATGTGCACCGGGTGGTTAAAGTGCAGGTGCTGCAACAAACCTTCGTGCGGCAAGGTCAGGGTGTGGCGCAAAATAAAATTCTGTTTCAATGGGCCGGGTGCGGCACGTTGACCCAAAAAGCCTTTGGCGTAACTGGCCACATAAGGAAAGCCGGTTGAAAGTTCGATCAACTGGCTGTACAAATCACCGGGGCAGCGGCGGGTAATTTCTACCAGCCAGAATTGATCGCCCTTCAGCAAAAACTGGGTGTGCACCAGGCCGTCGCACAGGCGCAGGCTTTGTGCCAAATGTTCAATTTCACGGCGAATTCGGGTGTGTACCTCGACCGGGAAGTCGATGGCCAAGTGGCTGGTGTCAACCACAAATCGGTTGGCCGAGCCATGTTCGATCACCACAAAATCTTGCATCACGCGACCATTCACCACAAAGGCCGAGTGGCTGTACAACTGGCCTTCCACGTATTCCTCGACCAAACAATCGCCACTTTTCGATTCGGCCTTGGCCGTACCGATTGCTTTTTGCAGTTGGCTGGTTTCACCGGCTTGTACCACCGTAATACCTCGACCGCTGTACGCATCTACAGGTTTGACAATCACGGCGCAGGCGGGCGTTTCATCGTTGCCAAACACCCGTGGCACCGACAAACCTTCGCGTTGTGCGTAGTTGCGAAACTTCTGTTTGTGGTTGATGGTTTCCGTAGCCTCCAGCCGGTCGATGCCGGGAAAATGCAGGGTTTCCGACACTTCGGCGCAGGAATAATACGAGCGGTCGTTGCAGCCCGGTACCAAATATTCAATGCCCAATTGGGTGCACAAATCGGCCAGTGCGGCGGGGTTGGAGTAATCCAGTTGCTGGTAGCCCGGCGTGGCCTTGGCCAGGAAGTCGTTGGGTTTGCCACCCGCAAAAACTACCGTGTGCCCGGCGTTGCGCAGGGTGTTCAGGATAGGCCCCGATGAAAAATTGGTGTCCACCAACAGCACTTTAGCCACGGCTGGCCTCGTCGATAATCACACAGATTCGGGCTACGTCTTCCAGCGACAAGTCGGGGTAAATCGGCAGGCACAGCACTTGTTCAGCCGCTTTGTGGGCATTGGGCAAATTACGCGGTGCCGCCGAGGGCAGGCCACGATACATGGGCATGCTGCTAATCAAAGGGAAAAAATACCGGCGGCCATTCACGCCGTGTTCTTGCAAACGGGCGTACAGCGCGTCGCGTGTAATCGGGTAGTGTGCATTGACAAAAATTGGAAAGTAAGCGCCATTCCATTGCACATTTTCAGGCACAGCCATGTGTTCAATGCCGGGCACATTGGCCAGCAGTTCACGGTACAGGGCTTGTATGCGGTGGCGTTTTTCAATGGCCTGGTCTACATACTTCAGTTGCAGCATGCCCATGGCGGCATTCAGTTCGCTCATTTTGCCGTTGATGCCAGGTGCCATCACAGTGACCTCATCGGCAAAGCCAAAGTTTTTCAGGTAATCAATGCGTTGCTTGGTTTTGGTGTCTTTGCACACAATGGCACCGCCTTCAAAGGTGTTGAACACCTTGGTGGCGTGCAGGCTAAGTACCGACAAATCACCCGCATTCAAAATGCTTTCGTCGTTTTGCTTCACGCCAAAGGCATGGGCTGCGTCGTAAATCACTTTCAGGCCATATACATCGGCAATGCGTTGAATTTCGCTGGTGTTGGCAGGCAAGCCATAGCAGTGCACCGGCAAAATTGCACTGGTTTGCGGGGTAATGGCTTCTTCAATGCGGCGGGGGTCCAGGTTCAGGGTGATTGGGTCCACATCCACAAACACGGGTTGAAGGTCGTTCCACAGCAGGGAATGGCTGGTGCACACGAATGAATACGGGGTGGTGATCACTTCGCCCTGAATGCGCAGGGCCTTCAGCGCGGTCATCAGGGCGATGGTGCCGTTGCAAAACAGGGAAATGAACGGCACGCCCAAATGCTCACACAGCGCCTTTTCAAGCTGTTGGTGGTAGGGGCCGTTGTTGGTCAGGGTTTTGCTGTCCCAAATCTGTTCCAGGTAGGGAATGAACTCCGCAAGCGGCGGCAGCGCTGGCTGCGTCACATAAATTTTCCGATGGTCCATACCCAAGCCTTTCTATTTGATTTTCCTCATTATCCCGGCTGGGTTGCACAATCATTTGTTAAATATCAGGCCTCTTTCCCCTTCAGAAAAATGTTTTCCCCCATTCAGGCTTGCTATAGTGGCGCATTGAATTTGGCCCAAGAACGGCCTCTTATCTATCTATTTACCGGGAATTCACCATGTTTGTTGCCGGCAACGGTGTGGGTTGGCTTGAGGCCGTTATCTTGGGGCTGATCCAGGGGCTAACCGAGTTTTTGCCCATTTCATCGAGTGCGCACCTGCGCATTATTGGCCCCATGTTGCCCTCGGGGCTCGACCCTGGCGCAGCCTTCACCGCCATTACACAACTTGGAACCGAACTCGCGGTGCTGGTGTATTTCCGCCAAGACATCGCCCGAATTTTTCTGGCCTGGTGTGCATCGTTCAAAGGTCATTCTTCTCTTGATTCGGATGCGCGCTCAGATGCCCGCCTGGGTTGGCTGGTGATTGTGGGTACCCTGCCCATTGCAGGGCTGGGGCTGTTGTTTCAGGACTTGATTGAAACTTACCTGCGCAATTTGTACTTAACCGCCATCATGTTGATTGTGTTTGGTTTAATTCTTGGCGTCGCGGACAAGGTGGGCAAACGCCAAACTGAATTGCGCGACATGACCTGGCGCGACGGTATTGTGTTTGGTTTTGCCCAAGCGCTGGCGTTGATTCCCGGTGTCAGCCGTTCCGGCGGCACCATCACCGCAGGCTTGTTGATGGGTTACACCCGCGAGGCCGCAGCGCGTTATTCATTCCTGCTGGCGGTGCCAGCGGTGTTTGCTTCCGGCTTTTACCAGTTGTACAAAAGCTGGGGTGTTGCTGGCCCTGTCAGCCCGGCCAATACCGCGCTGGCCACCTTCATTGCCTTTTTTGTGGGCTACGCAGTCATTGTGTGGTTCTTGAAAATTGTCAGCACACGAGGCTATGGCCTGTTCGTGGTGTACCGTGTGGTGCTGGGTGTGGTGGTGTTGGCGCTGTTGGCCGCAGGGGTGTTGCAGCCGCTGTAAAGTTGCAAGGAAGCAGTATGCAGGTGTTGTGGTTCAAACGGGATTTGCGTTTAAGCGACCACATGCCGCTGTTTGAGGCCATGCGCAATGCCAAGCACCACGGCTTGGTGTTGCCCCTTTACATTCACGAACCCAGCCAAATTTTAGATGCGCACACAGCGCGCCAGCACCAGTTGTTTGTGCATGAATGCCTGGACGACTTGCAGCAACAGTTTGCCAATGTAGGCGGCTACCTGCACGAAGAACTGGGTGAAGCAGTCGATGTATTGGCCGCCTTGCACGCCCAGTTCAAATTCACCCACCTGTGGGCGCACCAGGAAACCACACAGTTTGCACAGTACCAACGCGACCGCGCCGTTGCCGCGTGGTGTAAAAGCGCGGGTGTGGTGTTTCACGAATTGCCGCAAAACAATGTGCAACGAGCCCGGGGTGACAAGGCGGACTTTCAAACTTACTTGAATCGCGCTGCGCAAGAAGAAATCAAGAACCCGGCTGGGCGCAATCTGCAGGCTTTTTTCGCACCCAGGCCACCCCCTGTTTTGAAGCGTTGCAATGTGCCCAATGCAGCCGGGGAAGACAAACCCCTGCGCATGAAAGGGGGGCGAATACAGGCACGCGCAGTGGCTGCCAAATTCTTCACCCCAGCAAAACTGAAAAGTTACCCCTTCTCCATTTCCAGCCCCTTGAAAGCCTGGAATGGTTGTTCGCGCCTGTCGCCTTACCTGGCCTATGGTGTGGTTAGCGACCGCGAGGTGCTGCAAAAACTGAACGCGCTGGTGAACACCGTGCACGGGCAGGGTGATTCGGTCTCGATTTCAAAAGTAGAAGATGCTGCCCGGTTTTATGTGGACAGGCTGATTTGGCGGCAAGGCTATTTGCAGCAGTTGGAAAACCACACAGGTTTGGAAACCGATGCTTTTTACGGTGATGAGCCTGCAGAAGTGAATCAGGAATTTCTGAACGCCTGGCAGCATGGCCGCACAGGCTTTGCCTACATCGACGCTTGCCAGCATTTTCTACAACAAACCGGCTGGCTGAATATGCGGGCGCGGGCCACGCTGGTGTCGTTCGCATGCGTGCAACTTGGCCTGCCTTGGCAGCCTGTGGCTTTGTATCTGGCACAGCAGTTTCTGGATTTCGAGCCTGCCATCCATTACGGGCAGGTGCGCATTGCCTCAGGCACTAGTCACTTTTCACAAATGCTGGTGTACGACCCATTGAAGCAGCAGGCCGAGCAAGATCCCAAAGGAGAGTTTGTAAAGCGCTGGTTGCCTGGGTACGGCACGGCCGGTTACCCGGCGCCCATCATCGACAATGCGGAATCGCTGAAGCAGGGCAAGGCACGTTTGCATGCCATGCGGCAGAACAGGCTTTTATAACTTGGTATTCCCCCGAAGCCCCGCACTGACATAGTCATGGAACAGCCTGCGCATTTCCTTAGGCCCGTCAGCCTGCGTGGCCAGTGGCAGCAAGGCTTTGTCATGCATCACCATGGAAAAGTCGGCCAGGCCATGAATGGCTGTGTTCACCGCCAAATGGATTTTGAATCGCAGTTGAGTTTCCGAATACTGCGGCAACATCTTGAGCAAAGTAGGTGCGAACACGGCCATGTAAGGATTGAAGAAGCGGGTCAAAAAGCGTTGCCCCTGTTCGCCGGTTTGCCAGGTCAGACGCGACAAAAACTGAATACAGGTGGCCCCGGTTTGCCCACTGGCGAACAGTCTCAGAAATGGGTCAAAAATCAGTTCGCTTAAGGCTACCAATTCCTTGTGTTCGGGCAAGCCGCGCACAAATTCTGCATGGGCCTGCTTGCAATACACATCCAGTTGGGCATTCACAAACTCCACGACTTCTTCCACCAATTTGTCTTTGGTCTTGAAGTGATAGTGCACCGCCGAGCGGTTGCTCTGACCCGACAACAGGCGAATACGGCTCAATGTAACCCCTTCGATGCCGTGCTGCGCAAATTCATTCAGTGCAATCCGTAATAGCTGTTCCCGAGTATCAACAACAGGTGCGGCGTCGGCAGGTTTGTTCATGTGTTTGTTTTTGTGAGTAATTTTCCACTTGCCTGATTTAATACCTTGGTATTAATCTAGAATGATTAAATACAATATAACCATAAAATCAGGAGACATGCGTGAAACTTTCACAAGTATTCACCGCAGCAATCACTGGCCTTGCACTGGCCGTGTTGGGGGCTTGTTCGTCTGAAGACGCACGCACAACAGCCAACCCGGCTGCTTCGCCTGCGGCCAGTGGCAATGTGCTCAGCAGCGGGTCACTGCTGCAAGCCATGGGTGGCACTGAAACTCCTCTGGGTTTGGGTTGCGGCTGGATTGCTGCAAGCGATCCTGACAAAGCCAATATTGCGTTTCCCGACAGCGAAGCCAAATACTGGGTGGCTGCAGCGCCTGTTTCACCGCAAACAAGGTTACGAATTGATGGTCGCTACCCCGATGCACGTTACTTTTCATACAACGCGTATGATGCAGCCCTTCGCCCAACCGACGCGGTGGCCGACTTTGAGTTGACCCCCACCGAAAACGGCCGCGAGGGCAACCCGTTTGCGCGCAAGGGTGCCCAGCCCGGTGGGGCCTACACGGCTTATCTTGAATATGGTCCCTCCCCGGTTCAAAATCCGGATGTGCAGCGCAAGCCCAATACCTTTTACACGGGCGAAATTGGCCTTGGCCCGCTGAACATTCCGAACGCCCTGGCCGTGTTTATCTACCGCGTGTATGTGTCGAACACTGGCGAGTTTTTTGATGGCGGTGTGGGCTTGCCCACCTTGACGCTTGAAACTGCAGATGGCAGCCGCGAACTGGGCACCCTCCCGAACTGCGCGGAACCGTTGTTGCCCAATGCGGGCGGTGCTTTGCCACCCCTGGGTTTGAATGAACTGTTGCTGGGTCTGGATTACCCCAACCAACTGGCGCTGTCTTTTCCCACAGCCACCAATCCGCCAAACACGCTGAAGTTTTTTAGCCTGGGTGACACCGCATTCCGAATTCTGGGCAATGTGACCGGGCAAGACACCAGCATGCTGGGTGGCCGGGTTGATTCCGGTTCAGGCGGCTTTTTAAGCAATGTACACAATGCCTATACCAGCACTGGTTTTGCGCGGCGCTATGGCAGTATTGCCATGGTGCGCGCCAAGGCACCCACGTATCGCGGCCAGCCGGGCGTAGAGTTTGGGCAAGAGCAGTTGCGTTACTGGTCGTTGTGCGGCAATGAATTTGCAACCCAACGTTTCACAGATTGCGCGGCCGACTTTCAGGTGCCACTGGATGAGCAGGGATTTTTCACGGTGGTTATTTCCGACCCGGCCGACCGGCCAGCCAATGCCACTGCCGAAAACGGATTCTTGTGGTTGCCTTGGGGCCCATATCCTGATCAACTGCTGTTGTACCGCCACATGCTTCACAACCCGGAATTTGAAGAGGCCATACAGAATGTGGACAAGGGTGTTGCATTGGCGGAGGTGATGAAAGATTTCGCGCCTGTCGGCATTTATTGCGACCCAAACGTTTTTACACAAAGCAATCGCAGTGGCGAGGTGTTCGCCCTGTGTGAACAAGATCAAAACACCAATCGATAAAACTATCCACAAGGAGACAACGAAATGGCAGTGCAAAAGTTAAAACACGGGTTGCTGGCTGCAGCAATCATTTTGGGGAGTGGTGCAGCGCTGGCCAATGACCTGTCTGAACTGGGCAAAAGCCTGACCCCGGTGGGTGCCGAGAAAAAAGGGAACGCTGCGGGCACCATTCCTGACTGGACCGGTGGGTTGGTTACAGTGCCCAAGGGTTTCGACCCGGCCAAAGGTTACATCAATCCGTTTGCTGATGAAAAGCCGCTGTTTACCATCAGTGCTGCCAATATGGACCAGTACAAAGCCAACCTGACTCCCGGGCAGATGGAAATGATGAAGCGTTACCCCACGTACAAAATGAATGTGTACAAAACACATCGCACAGCGGGTTATCGCCAATCGGTGTATGACAACGCCAGAGCTGAAGCGCCCAATGTGAAGCTGGTGGATGGTGGCAATGGCGTGGAAGGCATCAAGAAATCCAATATTCCGTTCCCGATCCCCAAGAGTGGTGTTGAGGTCATCTGGAACCACAATTTCCGGGATTTGGGTGGCTCATTCACGCGCTATTCAGCAGATTTCCCTGTACAAACCGATGGTTCATTCACAGTGGGTAAGCGTATTGAAACCGTGTCCCTTGCTTCTTACATGGACAATCCTGAAGAGAACCGGATTCTGTACTTCATGAACCAGATCACTGCACCCGCCAACGCGGCCGGTGAAGTGGCTTTGGTACATGAGCCAATTAACCAGGTTGCAGAGCCCCGTTTGGCCTGGCAGTACAACCCAGGACAACGCCGTGTAATTCGTGCGCCTGAGCTGGCTTACGACTCACCCGGTATTGGTGCCGACGGCTTGCGTACGAACGACGACTTGAACGGCTTCAACGGTTCACCCGATCGTTACGAGTGGAAGTTGGTGGGCAAGAAAGAAATGTACGTGCCTTACAACAACTACAAGTTGGCCGATCAAACGTTGAAATACAGCAACATCATTCAGAAAAGCCATGTGAATCCCGACATGGTGCGCTATGAGTTGCATCGCGTTTGGGTGGTCGAGGCAACATTGAAGCCAGGTAAACGACATATCTATGCCAAGCGTGTGTTCTATATTGATGAAGACTCATGGGGTGTGTTGCACGCTGATCAGTACGATAGCCGAAATACTTTGTGGCGCGTTCGTGAGGTGTTCGGTACGCAGGCTTACCATGCTCCCGCGTTTGCATCCTCCGGCGAGGTTATTTACGACTTGCAGTCGCGCCGCTACCTGGTGGGTGGTTTGACCAACGAAGAAAAGTTTGCCGAGTTTGGCAAGAAGTACTCGCCTGCTGACTTCTCAACGGCCGCCCTGCGCCGTATGGGTCGTTAATCCAGCAGTAATCAGCGATAATCGCGGTTTGAATGTTTCAAACCGCGAGTCGCCCCATGGCCCTTCGAGCCACTGTTTACAAAGTTCAACTGGATGTGTCCGATCTGGATCGCAACCACTTCGCCCAATACCCACTTACGCTTGCATTGCACCCTTCGGAAACTGAAGAGCGAATGATGGTTCGCCTGCTGGCATTTGCCATGCACGCCGGGCAAGACGTTCAGTTCGGGAAAGGTTTGTCGGCGGAGGATGAAGCTGCGGTGTGGGAAGTGGACCCCACTGGTCAAATCAAGGTGTGGATTGATGTGGGCCAACCCGATGAAAGCCGCATTAAAAAAGCCTGTGGCCGTTCAGACCGTGTGGTGATTTATTGCTACACACGCTCGGCTGAAGTGTGGTGGAAACAAAACCAGGACTGGTTGAACAAACTGGACAAAGTGCAGGTGCTGCAGCTGAGCGTGGAAGATGGCGCAACTCTGGCCGGGCTGGCCCAACGCAACATGAACCTGGCCTGCACCATTCAGGAAGGCACGGTGTACCTGGGTGAGGCGGCTGTACAGCCTGTCATCCTGAAGCCCTGATTATTTGCCCTTGTAAGCAGTTGAAATGGCCTGCGCAAAATCACGGCCAATTTCACTGCTGACATGAATGCTGCCACTGTCGCTGTCTTCAAGATTCTTGTTGTTAAAGACGTCTTCATCCAGCTTCCCTTCGCTTTTTGCAACGATCAAAGACACCACCGCATCACCACTGACATTCACCGCAGTGCGCAGCATGTCAAGCAGGCGGTCAACACCCAGAATCAAGCCGATGCCCTCCAGTGGCAATCCCACTTGTGAGAAAACCATCGACAGCATGATCAGCCCGACACCGGGCACTCCCGCTGTGCCGATTGAGGCCAGTACCGACATCATGATCACGGTGAGGTAGCCTGCAATACCCAAGTCGACACCGTACATGTTTGCAATGAACACGGTGGCTACACCTTGCATGATGGCCGTACCATCCATGTTGATGGTGGCACCAAATGGCACTGTGAAAGAGGCCACTGAATTGTTTACACCCATGCGTTCGGTCACGGTACGCAAGGTCACTGGAATGGTGGCGTTGGAGCTGGAGGTACTGAATGCGAATACCTGTACATTGCGAATTTTCTTCAGAAAAGTCGCAGGGCTAAGGCCTGAAAAAACTCGCAGGACAAGCAGCAGGGTCACCAACAAATGAAACAGCAGCACACCCGCCAGCACAAGCACATAGCCAATCAGTTGAGTGAAAAGTTCGACGCCCAACTCGGCCATGGCTTTGGCCAGCAGACAAAACACAGCGTAAGGTGCGAGGGCCATGATGATGGTCACCATCTTCATCATCGCCTCATTCAGGATTTCAATCAGTTCAATCAGCTTGGTGGCTTTTCGCCCCACCAGCAAAAGGCTGATGCCGAACAGAATCGCAAAGAAAATGATTGATAACATTTCTCCTTGTGCCATTGCATTGATGGGGTTCGTGGGAATGATGTTGATGAGCACGTCACTGAGTGGCGGTGCTTCACGTCCCGTGAAGTTCGCATCACTGCTGGCATTCATGCCCTCGCCAATACCCAATCCCCCGGCAATCAAAATGGCAGTGGCAATGGCCACAGCAGTAGTCATCACATAGAAACCAAACGACTTGGTGCCGATTTTCCCCAGCAACTTCACATCGCCTATACCGCACACTCCGCAAATCAGGGAGAACAGAACCAGTGGTACCACCATCATGTTCAATGCATTAATGAACATTTTGCCCACGACATGAAACAGTCCGCCAGTGATGAACTCTTGTACGAAACTGCCCTCTGAATTCAGGCCAGAAAAGTTGATTGCCAGACCAACAACAATGCCCAGCGCCATGCCCACGATCACTTTGACTGTCAGGTTCATGTTCCCACTCCACTTGCTAGTTCAGGCTAAACTATAACAGCACATGAAAAATCAACATTTTGGACGCCCTGCATGTACTTTGATACGACCCAGATCAGCCCCCGTGAAAACTATCAGTTGCTGACTGGTGCAGTGGTGCCACGACCCATCGCCTGGGTTAGCACGCTGAGTGAACAAGGCATCGCCAATTTGGCACCCTATTCATTTTTTACTGTCGCCAGTTGCAAGCCACCCGTGCTGTGCGTGGTGCAGGTGAACCCGCGCGACCGCAGCGAGAAAGACACCCTGACCAATTTGCAAACCACAAAGGAATGCGTGGTGAATATTGTGAGTCATGTGCTGGTGGATGCGATGAACACCAGTTGCGGCGACTACCCACCCGAAGTGGATGAATTCGAAAAGGCGGGTTTGAAAAAATCGCTGAGCAAAGCGGTGACAGCACCCGGTGTGGAAGATGCAATGGTGCGTTTTGAATGCAATTTGCGCGAGGTCAAGCTGATTGGCGAAGGCGCCATGGGCGGCTCGGTGATGTTGTTGGATGTGTTGGGTGTGGAAGTGAATGATTCAGCCATGCGGGGTGGCCTGATTGCCAACGACTTGCTCGATGCCGTGGGCAAACTGGCGGGTGATGGGTATTGCACCACCCGCAGCAATTTTGATTTGGCAAGGCCGAAGGTTTAAATAACGGGGCCTTAAGCTGCTGAGCGTGCCTTTAGTAATGGCAGCGAGGCCACCAAATCAGCGAAGCGCTGGCCCTGCACCATCACGTGGCTGCGCAGCAATTCATTCGCGGTGTCGCCGTCTCCGGCCAGAATGGCCTTCACGATTGCATCGTGTTCATCTAGCGAAGTGGGAATACGGCCGCGCACGCGCAGTTGCAAGCGGCGGTAGGGGCGCAGCCTTCTGCGAAGTCCCCAAGCTTGTTCCATCAAAAACTCATTGTGGCTGCCACGGTAAATCACACCGTGAAACTTGTCATTGAGCTGGTAGTACTCGTCGGGGTCGCCACCTTTTTGCATGGCTGCTTTGCATTCCTCATGCGTGGCCACCAATTCCTGTTGTTCTTCATCGGTCAAACGGCGGGCGGCAAGGCGGCCGCACATGCCTTCGAACTCACCCATCACTTCAAACATCTCGACTAACTGCTGGGCGCTGAATTGCGCCACCACGGCGCCCCGGCGTGCGCGCAACTCAACCAGGCCGGCGGTGGCCAGTTGGTTCAAAGCCTCTCGAATGGGGGTTCGGGACACGCCAAAGCGTTCTGCCAACTCGGTTTCGTCCAGGTGTTCGCCGGGCGGCAACTTGCCGAAAGCGATCAGTTCTTCAATTTGGTCCCGCACGTCTTCTGACAGTTTTTTCTTCATGGGCGATAAAAAAAATGAATCAGCGTTATTGACAATGTATACGACCGCAATTAGTCTTGTATACAAGAAATCAAATAACGCATGCAAAATGCGATGCTCTAAATACAATCATAAGAGAGCACAGGCCCAAACACAATCAGTTTCGGCAAACCCTCGAGGAGACAGGAATGAATCACGCAGCTGGCGCGGTCAAAGCGCTCGCATTTGATGTTTTTGGCACGGTTGTAGACTGGCGTGGCAGTGTTGCACGCGAAGTCGCGATGATTGCCAAACACCTGAACATTCAGGTGGATGCTTTGGCGTTTGCCGATGCCTGGCGTGCCGGTTATGCACCGGCCATGGACCGGGTGCGCAAGGGTGAGCTGCCCTGGATGCACATTGACAGCCTGCACCGCATGATTCTGGATTCCATTGTTGAACAGTTTGGCTTGGGCCAACTGAACGATGAGCAGCGCATCAACCTGAACCAGGTGTGGCATCGCTTAAGCCCCTGGCCCGACACGGTGGCTGGCCTGCACGCCCTGAAAAAACAATTCACGATCACCACCCTTTCCAACGGCAATTTTTCACTGCTTACCGCCATGGCGAAAAACGCAGGTTTGCCTTGGGACTGCATAGTGTCGGCGGAGCTGTTCAAGCACTACAAACCCGACCCCGAAACCTATCACGGCGTAGCCGGTTTGCTGAATTTGCCGATTGAGCAGGTGATGCTGTGCGCCAGCCATCCCAGTGATTTACGCGCCGCCAAGGCACAAGGCATGCGCACTGCCTATGTCATGCGTCCCTTTGAATTTGGCGAACACGTGCCCTTGCCCAAAGTTGAGGCGGGTGAATTTGATTTCGTAGCACAAGACTTTGTGGACCTGGCTCGCCAGTTGGCAACCTAGGCCCACCTACACGGAGCATTGAATGAGCAAGATTTACCGGATTGGCC
>CESG01017460.1_pt1 | contig 48394 bp, 30 predicted proteins | sample 531121 | NCBI WGS metagenome assembly CESG01 (sample SAMEA2621287, study PRJEB7988) | marine metagenome | biome: marine biome (ENVO:00000447); feature: mesopelagic zone (ENVO:00000213); material: "saline water (ENVO:00002010), including plankton (ENVO:xxxxxxxx)" | depth 800 m
CCGTTCGGCAAGAAGGTGAGCGGCATGCCCGGCGATATCGTGACCGAAAAGGAGCGCAGCTTCTTCGTCAATGGCCGCAAGGTTGCGGTAGCCAAGCGGGCAAGCCGTTTCGGCGAGCCGCTGGCGCTCGGTCCGACAGGCGTGGTGCCTCAAGGCTGCTATTTCGTCACCACCGCGCACACGGACGGTTTCGACAGCCGCTATGCGGCAATCGGGTGGATCTGCGCCAGGCGCATTCTCGGGGTCGGGAGGCCGATCCTGTGACACCGCTGAGCGCCGCCCCATTCCTCGTAGCCGGTCTTCTGATGGCCGCGCCGGCAAGCGCCCGCGACTACGGCCAGCAAGGCACGGTCTGGTCCGTGATCGAGCCTGACCTGCTCGAGCAAATCCATGCCCGTCTCACCCATCTGGAGAAGACCGGCGAGACGGCCAAGCTCAACGAGGAGCTGAAGCGGCGCACGATCGCGCGAGTCAACCGCCCCGAGCCCGTCGCAGGCATCAACGCCGCAGCGGCGGCGCGTAGCTGGCGGTTTGATCCGACGATCAGCGTGGAGCGCGACATTGCCGACGACAAGGGCCGAGTGATCGTGGCGGCTGGAACTCGGGTCAATCCGCTCGACACCGTGCCGCTGCGGGTGCCGCTGGTGTTCCTCGACGGCGATGATCCCGAGCAGCTTGCCTGGGCAACCCGGCGCTATGCCAGCACCAAGGCCAAACTCATCCTCGTACGCGGCGCGCCGCTTGAACTGATGAAGGCCCGCCAGCGCCGTTTCTATTTCGACCAGGGCGGAAGCCTCGTGAAGCATTTCGGCATTCGCGCCGTGCCCGCAACCGTCGAGCAGCAGGGCCGCGTGCTCATCATCACCGAGCAGCCTGTCCGGCCCAAGGAGCGCGCACCGTCATGAGAACAAAGTTTCCCTTATTTACATGGCTATGCAGTGCGATCCTCTTTCTCGGTCTCATGCTCGCTGCGGCGGCGCCCGCACAGGCATCGGCAGGACCGGGCCGCTGCACGGGCAAGTTCGTCAATCCGATCACCGACATTTGCTGGTCGTGCCTGTTTCCGATTTCGGTTGGCGGTCTGAAGATCTGGCCCTCGAGCCGACCCGATACGAGCAACCCGGCGCTTCCCGTTTGCCTCTGCGGTTTGCGGCCGGGCATCGCCATGGGCTTCTGGGAGCCGGTGCGGCTTGCCGACGTCAGCATGAAGCCCTGGTGCTTCGTCAATCTCGGCGGGATGAAGCTCGATCCGGGATTCGACATCGGCTTCAAGTCGATGGCGGGACCTTCGGCCGTCGGCGGCGCGACGCAGTACAATTCGCAGTGGCATGTCCACTGGTATGCCTATCCGCTGATCTACTGGATGGAGATCGTTGCCGATTTTCTGTGCTTGGAACAGGGCTCGGTCGACATCCTCTATATCACCGAGATCGATCCGCTCTGGCAGGACAGCGAGCTCACCGCGATCATAAATCCCGAAGCGGTGCTCTTCGCCAATCCGCTCGCGCTTGCGGCCTGTGCGGCTGACTGCGTTGCTGCGACGGCCAAGCTCCCGACCGACGAGCTCTTCTGGTGTGCGGGATGCCAGGGCAGCATGTATCCCTTGAATGGCAATGTCTCGGCGACGATTGGGCACGTCCAGGCATCGCGGCTCGCCCTCGCCCGCTTCTCCTATAAGCTCCACCGCGAACTCGTCGCCTGGGGCACGATGGGCAGCAAGGGGCTCTGCGGCAAGTATCTGATGCCGGTAATGAGGAAGCAGCAATACCGCTTCCAGGCCACCAATCCCAATCCGCAGACCAAGGGCCGCTACGCCTGCGCGCCCATTGGCGCATCCACAACCTTCATGTCGGCAGGCCAGGTCTATCCCGCCATCGGCGAGGACATGGGCTATCTGGTCTGGCGCAAACGGAACTGCTGCGCGTTATGAAAATACTCCCTCATCTCCTTGTAATCGCGTCGATCACTGGCGCCGCCGCCATGGCGGGAGCCGCAGCGCAGACGAGCGACCCGGAGCTCGATCTCGAAGCGATACGCGCCCGCGCCAAGGTCGAGGCGAGCGAAGCCGATGCGCTTGCCGCCAGTGCCCGCGCGCGCGCCGAAGCGGTCCTTAGCCAAGCCAATGCCAGCGCCGCCGAAGCCCAGGCGCACGGCAAGCGCTACACCGAGCAGGCGGCAAGAACCGCGCGGCCAGAAAGTGAGGACGTCTTCGACTTCGACAAGATGGTGGCCGACGCGGGCACCATGGCCAGCGAGGGCTTGGGTGAAGCACCCCGCTTCATCGCCTTCGCTTCGCTCTCGATGCCGCCGGCAGCCTTGCGCGCCATGGCGGACGACGTCGCCCGCGCAGGCGGTGTGGTCGTGCTTCGCGGGCTGCCAGGAGGCAGCGCCAAGACCCTGACTGCGGCGCTCGCGAAAGTTGCAGCGGACGGCGGCAAGCTCGACGCGGTCGGCATCGATCCGCGCCTGTTTCGCGCCTTCGGGATAGAGGCGGTCCCCACCTATGTGGTGACCAGCAGCGATTTCGATCTCTGCGATGGCTTCGATTGCCGGACCCAGGTTCCGCCCCACGATCGGATGAGCGGTAATGTCAGCGTGTCCTATGCGCTCGAAACCTTCGCGCAAGGCGGTGGTCCCGGCGCGCTCCTCGCATCCCAGCATCTCGCCCGCCTGCAACGGAGTGACCCATGAAGCGGCTTCTCCTTCCCCTTCTCTATCTCGCCTGCGCCTGTCTGCCGGCAAGCGTCTCGGCCCAAACCACGACCGATGCCGCCAAGGCAGACGGCAAGGCGTTCGGGCGCGATCAGGCGGCCGCTGCGCAGAGCGCGGCGACGACCGACCCGGATGCAAACCGCATTCCCAATTTCGGGAGTGTGCCGAACCAGTCGGGCTATTTCGATGATCCCGACCGGATGGCGCGTGAAGCCGCGAGCCAGGCATCGGCGAACACCGGATACCGGACCATGCGCGATTCCATGGATCGCCGTGCGCAGTTCGCGCCCCAGGATCTCGACGATGTTGTCGCGCGCAGCAATGTCATCAACGACGATCCGCTCTCCTACACGAGCGGCATGAGCATCAGCGGGAGCCAGGGCCGCTGCGTCCCCCTGCCTCCGGGAACCGGCACCGCAGCGCGCTACATGGCGACCTGCAACGTCGGCTATACCGCGACCCAGGAGAACAGAACCTGCCCGGTGACGCTGAATGCCACGATCGAGCAGCGGCAGGTCTATGGCTACTACTGCGTCGGCGGGAGCGGCGTCGATCCGGCGTCGATATACAATTGCAATCGCTACCCGGCGCCGCAGTGCACAGTCACGCAGTCTTATCCGATCAATCTGTGCGATCCCTATCTCGGTATCTACTGGGGCTGTAACTCGGGGGACCTGCGCGTCGATCTCGTGAGCTGCACCGCGCCAGTCGATGGCGCGACGCCCTACAGCGTGACCGGCGAGAACGTCGTCACGACGAGCCGCGATGAAAGCCAGTGCGCGGGCCTTGCCGCAGACAATTCATGTCAGCAGGACACCGAGACCTGCACAGACAGCGATCCTGTCACCCGGATCGTCGACGGCATCGCGGTCACGCAGCCCTGCTGGGCGTGGTCGCGCAGCTATACCTGCGCCCAATTTACGCAAGCTCAGGACTGCCAGACGCTGGAAAGCACGCCCGGCTGCTCGCTGGTGCGCGAAGACTGCCTTTCAGGTGAGCCCTGTAGGACCTGGGAGCGGGTCTACGACTGCCCGGTCCCGGACCAGCCTGCCGATACCAGCCAGTTCATCTGTGACGGCGACGTCTATTGCATCGATGGCTCGTGCGAGACGATCGATCGGGAGGCCAATGACGAGTTCAAGGATGCAGTCGTCGCGCTCAACGCGATGGACCAGGCACGGCGAGAGTTCGATCCCGACACGCTCACCCTGTTCAAGGGCACGCGCAATACCTGCTCGTCCAAGGTCTTCGGCGTGCTCAATTGCTGCAAGGGCAAGGGTTTCCCTCTCATTCCGGGTATCCAGCTGCTTGTCGCGCTCGGCTGCAGCCGCGAGGAAATGCTGCTTCACCAGCGCGATGCGCAGGGCCTGTGCGCCTATGTCGGGACCTATTGCTCGGACAGCTTCCTCGGCGTCTGCCTGACCAAGAAGAAGGTCTATTGCTGCTTTGAATCCAAGCTTTCGCGGATCCTGCAGGAACAGGGCCGCCAGCAGCTGAACAAGCCCTGGGGCAAGCCCAAGACCGAGCAGTGCCTTGGCTTTACCATCGACGAGTTTTCGCGGCTCGATCTCTCGAAGATGGATTTCAGCGAGGTCTACGCCGAATTCACCGACGCCGCGCGCCTGCCCGACGAGCTCCAGGCCGCCACCGAAATCCAGCAGAAAATCGAGGAATATTATGCCCGCGCCAGCCAATAAGGCCGCCCGGCGGCTGCTTGCCGCCTGCCTCTCGCTCACCGCCGTTGCGCCCGCGCTCAGTGCTCCGGCACGCGGCCAGGAACCGCCGCTGGTCACGACCAGCGACAGCCAGGACAGCTTCTACTGCGAGGAGCGACGCCTTGGGTACTGGTTCTATTGCGCCAGGCCCAAGCCGCCCGAAGTGCAAGAGGAGACATCCGAGCCTGCTCCGAGTGCGACGAGCCAGCTCGATGCCATCACTGCAAATCTGCGCGAACTGAAAGCCAAGGCGATTCTCGAGCCGACGCCGGCCAATGTGACAGCCTATATCCGTTTTCAGCGCGCCCAGCTCGACCGGGCATCGCTGTTCAGTGATGTCTGGCAGCGGGCGATCTGGCAGGATCCTGATCTCGACTACACGCTCCAGCGGCCAGTCTCGACGCTCGGCAAGCGCCAGTGGCAGGACTCGCGCAACGCCGAGCGCAATGCGGTGATGGCGCAGCTGTCCGAACGCTACGGGCTGTTCTACTTCTTCGCCCAGAGCTGCGGCGCCTGCGAAGTCATGTCGCCGATCGTCCAGAGCGTCGCTTCGACCTGGCACATCACGGTGCGCGCGATTTCAACCGACGGCGGCCCCTCACGCCATTTCCCGAATTACACAGTCGAGACCAACCAGCGCAGCCGTATGGGGCTCGAGCCCAAGGTCACGCCGGCGGTGGTGCTCTGGGATGCCGCCAAGGGCCAGCCCATCCCGATCGGCTACGGCGTGATGAGTGCCGACGAGCTTCAGGACCGCATTTACCTCCTCACATCGAAGGAAGCCGGACGTGACTACTAGGATGAAACGTGCCGTCGCCGCGATCCTCGCGGCTACCCTCCCCCTTACCAGCGCATCGGCCGATGTAGGCAGTTCGATGGACTCGTTCCTCAATGATGTTGGCGGCGCCGCTAACGTCAATGGGCCGACCGCGTTCGAGGGTCAGTCGGCAGGCTATTACAGCCTCGGCAACGTCTGGACGCGCTTCCCGCAGAAGACGACCAACATCGCCAATCTGCAACTACCGCGCGCCCGGGCGGGCTGCGGCGGCATCGACATCTTTGCCGGATCCTTCAGCTTCATCAACGCGAGTGAGATCGTCGCGATGCTGAAGGCTGTCGCCAACAATGCGGTCGGCTTCGCTTTCAGCCTGGCGATCGACACGGTCTGCCCGGAATGCTCGAAGATCATGCAGGAGTTCAGCCAGAAGGCTCAGCTCATGAACAACCTCAACATCAACTCCTGCGAAATGGCGCAGGGGCTGGTGGGCGGCATCTGGCCCAAGGGCGATCTGGCCGACAAGGCGATCTGCGAGGCGATCGGCAATTCGGAAGGCATCTTCACCGACTATGCAGCCGCCAAGCACGGGTGCGGCACCAAAGGCCAGCGGTCGAGTACGACAGCGCAGGGCTCGGGCAAATATGACGACGTAAATCCCGCCGTGGCGAGAAACTACACCTGGACGATCCTCAAGAAGTCCGCGTTCTTCTCGCCGAATGGCACATTTGATGAGGAACTCGCCGAATATGCAATGACGCTCCTGGGCACGATCATCTATGTCCCGCCCAAGGATGACGAGCCGGGCAAGTTCGTGCCGATCGTCGGGGAAGCGTCCTCAACGCTGGTCACCTCGCTGCTCGATGGGACAAGCAACGGAAACGTCTTGATCTTCGAGTGCGACGAGCCGGACAAGTGCCTCGATCCCGGCTTCAAATCGCTCAGCCTTCCCGCGTCCAAGGCGCTGCGCCCGCGCGTTGCAGCCCTGATTGCCGGTATGATCCAGGCGATCCATGACGACACCGCGATCACCGACGCGCAAAAGGAGCTGCTCCAGGTTGCCTCGATCCCGCTCTACAAGATCCTGACTGTCCAGGCGGCCTATGGCCGCGGGATGCCGACCGACGATCGCGAGACGCTGGCGGAGATCGCCAGCGTCGACCTGCTGTTCGCAGTCCTCGACCGGATCGTCAGCGAGGCGGGCCGCTCGATGTCGAGCTTCATCGGCGCGGACGAGGCCAAGATCGCGATGTGGCAGGGCCAGGTGAATGTTGTCCGGCAGGCGCTCGCCGACCGGCAGGCGAACACGCATCTGAAGGTCAACGCCATCATGCAGATCATCGAGAAGACAGCTTTCATCGAGAACGCTCTCGCCGCCTCGATGTCGCCGGGTATGGCCGCTTCGCTCGACTGGTCGCGCGGCGTGCAATCACGCGCCCTTACTCACTGATCCCCTTCAGCGCGCCGACAGCGGCGGGAGCCCAGCATCATGGTCGAGATTTTCACGGTTGGCGGCGGCGACTACCTGGTCAATGTCTTTCAGGCGGTCGCCGCCTGGACAGGCAATGGAGGCTACAAGAGCCTCCTGCAGGTTGTCATGGTCATGGGGCTCGGCCTCTCCGCAATTACGCTGGCGTTCAATCAGGACTGGCGGGCCTGGATCAACTGGTTCCTTGGCGCGACACTGATCTATTCGTGCCTGATGGTGCCGCGGCTCGACGTCCATGTGACCGACCGGCTTAACCCCAGTCTCGCTCCCGCCAATGTCAGCAACGTCCCGCTGGGGCTTGCACTGATGGCGAGCTTCACGAGCCAGGTCGGCGACTATCTGACTGGCTCGGCCGAGGTGGTGTTCGGGCTGCCGGGCGATCTCAACTACTCTAAGAATGGCATGATCTACGGGGTGCGGCTCTACGATGCCACGCGGTCCCTGCGCATTTCCGACCCGGAATTTGCTGCCAATCTCGACGAGCATTTCCGGCAATGCGTGTTCTACGACGTGCTGCTTGGCCGATATTCGATGAAGGAGCTCGCCGAGACCAGCGACATCTGGACGACCATTGCGCCCGGCAGTCAGGCGCGGGCCCAGCGCTTCCTGACCCGCGACACCGGGAGCGGTCAGGTGACTTCCAATATCATCACCTGCCGCGAAGCCTATGATGCGCTGAACACGCAGTGGGCCGGTTTGATCGACGACATGGGGACGGTCTTCGGACGCCAGCTCTATCCCAACCAGACCGCCGTCCTCGCCAAGGCCAAGCTTTTTGCTGACCTGCCGGTGGCTTACCAGTACCTCGCCGGGGTCTCGGCCAATGCGACTGAGATCTTCAAGCAGACGCTGACGATCAACGCGATGAGCCAAGCCATGCATTCGATGGCGGCGACGAGCGGCGCAGGCAACGTCGACGTCTACGCCCAGACGCGCGCCGATATCCAGACCGAGCGGACCTATGGCTCAATTGCCAGCAACGCGATGAAGTGGGTGCCACTTCTCAATGTCGTGCTGACCGTGCTTTTCTATGCCCTGTTTCCGGTCCTCTTCCCGCTATTCCTGTTGCCTAAGACCGGTCCGCTGGCACTCAAAGGCTATGTGACAGGTTTCTTCTACCTGGCGGCATGGGGACCGCTGTTCGTGATCCTGCACATGATGCTGATGTACAAAGGCGCCGCGGACATGAGCGCGGTTGCCGGTGGCAATGGTCTCAGCCTTGCGAGTTTCACCGGTATGGCCGATGTGAACAGCGATATCGGGCTGCTCGCAGGCTACCTCATCGCGTCGGTGCCGTTTCTGGCCGGCGGCGTCGCCAAGGGCGCCATGGCAATTTCGCACCATGCGACAAGCTATCTCAACCCGAGCCAAAACGCTGCCGAGGAAGCGGCGCGCGAGGCGAGCACAGGCAACGTCTCGCTGGGCAATACGAGCTTCGAGAATTCGAGCGTTCTGACGCGCCAGTTCGCACAAGGGACGATCGCGCCAAGCTTCACCTATGGCGCGGCGCAGACCCGGACATTCAGCGATACGGGCTCGATGACGACGAGTTTTCCCGAAGCCAGCTACGATCAGCTTCCCAACTCGAGCTATCCCTTCACCCCCAGCCTCGGACAGGAGTTCACTTCACGCCTCTCGACAATGGCATCGCAGGCCCGCTCGAACAGCGAGAGCTATGCAAACATTGCCACGGAATCGACCACCAGCGCGGTCACGAAGTTCCGCGAGCTGCGCAGCCAATTCAGCCGCGGATCGGCCTTCGAGAGCGCGACCGGAACATCCAACTCCGACAGCATCCAGACCGCCTTCAACGAGGTCGATCAGGCATCGACAAACCTCCAGCGTCAGTTCGGCCTCTCACGAAGGGCTGCTGACGACATTTCGACCGCATGGTTCCTTGGGGGCGAAGCGGGCGCTAAAGCTGGCGTTACCAACGGAGTGCTTTCCGCAAACGTGGGGGCAAAGGCCGGAGGAACCCGCACCTGGACCGATAGCGACATCGGCATCGCATCTGAGGATCGCTCTCGAATCTTCGGTAGCCTCGCGCAGATGTCGGACAGTCGGAACTGGTCGAGCACGCGCGATGGATTTGTTCGCAGCGTCAGCACCTCGTCGAGTTCCTCGATTTCGTCGACCGCGAGTGGCATGAACGCTTCGCTGACCGAGGCCCAGAGTTACAGTCGCGAAGCACGGCGGGCTGAGGAACTGGCGAACCGCCTCGAAAGCCAGGCGTCGTTTTTCGAAGGCAACAGTGCCGCTGGCAGCCTTAACCTGTCACAGGCATACCGCGAATGGGGCTTGGTCGAGATCGAGCGCAATCGCGACTTCTACGGCAATGTCCGCTTCGACGACCTGACCTTCCAGCTCAGCCCGGAGGGCCAGGCGCTGCAGGGCAAATTCATCGAAAGCTACGCGGAACAGTTGCGCGACGGAATCGAGGACAGGCTCGTAATGACGCCAGGACAGCCAATCTCGCGCCCATCGGTGACAGGACCGGGATCTGTCCAAGGTCGTGCCCAAATCGGTGTAGGGGTCTCTGGAGACGTGCCGCAGGTGGACCCCGGCTCCATTCACGACGAAGTGCTGCGCGCGCAGGATGCCGGGCGCGAAAGGATCCGCGGATCCAGAAGCCGCCTTGATACGGTTACCCGGGGCGCTCAGGGCGCAAGCGCGGAGTCTGCCGATCAAGTGAAAGAATGGTGATGAATGGATTCACCAGAGTCCGAAGGAAGCACCGGCAAGGAACAAAAACACGCCTAAAATGACAGCCAAGCCCGCGACAGTCAGCTTCCGTCCCCACGGGTCGGCCCAGGACTTCTTGATCCGATACTCCATCACGCGATTGTCACGGATCGCCTGATCGATTTCGGACAGCCCCTCCCACTTCGGAGTACGATGCTCAGCGGTGTCGATGTCAAAGTTGGTCATGATCGCATTCATCTCGCTTCTCCTTAGAACATAGCAGAAACAAGGGCCCACGCCATAGAAACATGCCCCACGAGAGACGCGCGGCCTTTCCTCAGAACTTAGGCAGGACGGTCACGTACCAGCGTTTTCATCCGGCAGAAGCATGATCTCACTGCGGATGCCGGGCCGGGTCATCATTTCGGCGATAGTTGGCAAGCTTGCCTTCATGGAGGAACGAAGACTCGCCTCGAGTGCCTTCAGTTGCTCGCCGTTCACAGAAGGTGGTTTGGGATTGTCTGCTCGTCCCAATGTGTTGAGCATCTGCAGAACCTCCCAATCCCGCAGGACATGGGTCTGGCCTTCATGATCGCGCCATGCCCCCAAAACAATCCTGGTGACCGAATGGTCTTGGCCGGTGACTTGGTCCTCGACCGAAGCAATGAGCAAGGGAGCTGGCAATCGCAGGCAAATCGCCAGCGTGCTTTGCAGGCCCTCTCCTTCCTTCAAAGCGCGATCGAAAAGCGTATGCCCCACACCCACGAGACGCGTTGGACCTTCCCGATCGCCTAGGCGGACGTTGCGATCGAACAGCAAGCCTTTGTACCGATCCTGCATCGCGTAATCTTCATCCACCCATTTCTCAGGCGACAGGACATCCAGCCCATCGTCCCTCCGAAACACGCGGCGGCCTTGCGACTCCATCATCATCGCGAAGAAACGTTCGAGATCGGGAAGATCGACCTGCGGGAGGTTTCGTCCAACTTGCGCAAAATCGAAGCGGGTTACGTTCCCCATCATCGTCTTGACCTTGTCGACCAGGTCTTCTCCGCCAATGGTGGCGGATTCCCGGTCGAACCACTGATCAAGGCTTTCACGCGACTGCGTCTGTCCAGCCGCGAAAATCTTCTCGAATGCGCTCGGGCCGGTCATGCCGATGACGAGCTGGCTGATGTCTTCGCGCTCGTCCATGGCTTCGTCGAGAGCGCGCTGAATTCGCTCGAGTTTGGCGTTCAATAGGTCCCAAATTCGCGCCTCTACGGTGTCCGGGTTTCGCAGGATAAAGACCTGGACCGGCCGTGTTTGACCATATCTGGAAAGTCGCCCGACACGCTGATGCAAACGCATCGGATTCCATGGCATGTCTACATGTATCAGCGTGGCGCAACGCTCTTGGAGATCGATCCCCTCGCCTGCTGCCTCAGTTGAGACCAGAAACCGGATCGAACCCTGGTTGAAAGCCTCTGCCGCCGCATCGCGCGACCAACTTTTTGGTCCGCGAGACCCGTCTGCCTTGTTGATCTCCTCCAAGCGCTCATCGCCGTTGATAAAGGCACAGCAACCGTGCCCAAATCGAGCGTGCAGGGCATCAACGACCAAGGCTTGTGTCGCCTTATATTCGGTGAAGAGAAGTACGGGCTCACCTGAAGGCAGCTCGCGTTCAATGAGATCGACCAGACGTTCGATCTTGCGCTCCTGCTGAATAGGTTCTGCCAATTCGAGCAACTCATCAAGCCGAGCAATCTCCCCCTCCATGAGTTCGGCAAGCATCTTGCTCCACGCTTCCTCATCGGCTCGGGCGCGATCATCCAATGTCTCGTCTTCGTCTTCCTCCGTTATCGTCGGAATAGGGGCGCGGGCCTGTTCGGCGACATCTGCCAGTTTGGCCCGGCGCTTGGTCAAAGCGCTTCGAATTGCGGCGATCGAACTGGCTGCCAGTTTTTGAAGCGCAATGAGCAAGAGCATTCGGGCTGACTGCGCCCGGCCATCAAGTGTCGATGCATAAGCTCGCCCATCAATGATGAAGCTGCTCAGCGTTTCGTAAAAGGCGCTTTCCTCAGGGCTGAAGGCGTATTCTCGCGTCTCCACCGTGACCGGCGTGAAGAGGCGGTTGCCTTTGAGGTCAGTGACCGTCGCCTTGTTATTGCGGATCATCACATCCGGAAGCTTGGTCAACTGCTCGTCGATATCATGTTCGGGTCCGAACTGGTCCGGATCGAGCAGGCTGAGTAGGGAAAGAAAGCCGAAGTCCTTTCCACGGTGCGGTGTACCGGTGAAAAGCAAAAGCGAGCGTATCTTGTGCCGCTCCTCGAGAGCGCGCAGGAGCTGGAAAGAAAGCGTCTCTCCCGTCCGTTCATCCGCGTGAAGATGATGCGCCTCGTCAACCACGACCGCATCCCAAGGGTCAGCGGAGAGGAACCGACTGCCTTCGGACCGGCCGTCTGCAACTTCCCGGCGAAGTGTGTGGACAGACGCGACCACCATGTTCGCCGTATCCCAAAAATCCACTGTCGGCGTATCAACCGAGCGGTCGTAGACCTGCAGGCGGATATCGAACATCTGACGCAAACGCTTTTGCCATTGGGGCACCAGTTTGGCAGGCGCCAGCACCAGCAAGCGACGGATTTGCGCCCGAGCCACCAAAGGCATGAGCACCAGACCGGCTTCTATGGTTTTTCCCAGCCCCACATCGTCGGCCACCAACCATCGGAAGGGGAATGTCCGGTTGACCTTGTGACAGACCCAGAGCTGATGCGGGAGCAACTGGACGCGCGATCTTGAAAACACTCCCCACTGATCGTTCACCGAGCGTATCGCCATCGCGCTGGCGCGCATAAGAGTCTCAGCACTCTCATCGAATGTGCCGGTCGCCAGTGCCTGGTCGAGCGAGCGAGCGAGCGTGAGTTCCGCACGCAGGACCTGCTGGATCTCTGCGCCAAAACGGGCAACAACGAATTCGCCGGTATCTGCGATGACATAGCCGGCACCGTGGCGAGGATGGTTGACCGGCGCGTTGGCGGCAAGCGTTTCAGGCATCGTCGTCATCATTTTCCTCGTCGTCCCACTCGGCACGACCCCATTCGCTCCCGTTGGACTCCCACAGGATGGCGTCCAATTCAGAGCGGTGTTTCGCCAGGGTAACAATGTGCAGCGGCAGGTCGCCATCGCCGTTGAACCGGGCTTCGTCACCGATAAGACGTTGAATCGTTTGATGCAGTACGCGGCCTTGATCGACACCATGATCGAAATGCCCAACGCCCAGTGAATGCATCAACCTGCGTACTTTTGCGGCAGTGCTCCAACCATAGGGTGCGACGAGTTCTGCCTGATCCTGCGAGTAGACCCCGTTGCGCGCCAATTCACGGATCAGCCAGTTGGCACCGATGCCGAGCGAACGCGCCAATGGCGCCGCTTCAAGGCCCATGCGTGCAGCCACATGGGAAAATGAAGGGCGCAGATGGTTTCGCAGGCTCTGATCGCCCTCTTGGGCGACAATAGCCGGAAACCTCATGAACAATCGACGGTAGGCATCGAGATGTCTGGAGATCATGCACAAGTCCGTCAGGCACCGCCGCCAGATCAGATAGCCTTCTTCCGCATCGGGCTCACTCCATGCACGAAGGCGTTCTACAAACGGCCGGAGTTCCGCGTCATCGGGCTCGATTGTTGCCAGCGTGCGCCACCAGCCGTCCTGCATCGCATCGGCGACAAACTGGCGGGACTGAAACGGCCTGATCCGCCCAAGCGTTTGGAACGACGCGAGTGCCAGCAGTGTGAACCAGGTGGCCTCATCCCGATCGCCAAGCGCTGAGATCGAAAAATCTTCCGGATAAACCGCTCGATCATAGGCAGGCACCAAGGCGCCTCGGTTCTCCCGCCACCAGTCAGCAATTCCCAATAGAGCGGCTTCGGCGTCTGGCTGGAATGCCGGTTCGGGTGCCGGTCCAATTGGCGTAGCGCCAAAATATAGACCGAGCTTGGCAAGCAGGCGCCCACGCTCATCCGGTGACAGGCTATCGAGCATGGCCGACTGCGCTAATTCACTAGCCGGTGGCAACCACGCCGCGGCCTGCGACAGCAACGAGACAGTTCGTTGGTCTGCATCAACCAGGTAACGAATGAGGGCTGCCTTCCGTAGGTCGCTAGAGTCGGCGCCTTCCGCCCAGCGCTGCCATTCAGGCTCCTGCGAACCAGCCTGCTCGCGCGCAAATTCGGCCAATTTGAAACCATCAACACTATAACTTTGCGAAAGCCTGCCAGAAGGTGGAGCGAACGCGGCCCGTGCGCGCTCTGCCGTGTCATCGCTTTGCGGGAAGGCCAAAAGGCGGACCGACTGCCAGGTGCCGTCTTCGGCCAACCATTTCCGGTCGCGAAAGATTTGGCGAAGCTCTTTGTCTTCCTCACCCGTCAATACGTTTCGAACGTCGTCGTCGAGCAACGACACTAGAATGTCAGCCAAAGCGGCATCGACCCCTTCACCACTGACAATCGTATCGACAAGATCCGAGAGGGTCAGTCTTTGGCCCCGCGACAAATCGAGCCTGGCCAAGAGGTCCGCCGTAGACTCTTCGATAAGGCCGTGTTCCATGGCCTCGATCGCGGACCAGCGTCCAATCCGATCCCGAACCGCCGATTTGGCTAGGGCTCCATCCAGCCGCCATTTCACATTCGCTGCGCAGACGGCACCTCCAAAGGCAAGCGGTACAAGCGGGCGCTGAGCCAGCAGGCGGGCCAGACCGCAAGCGGGGTTGTGCAAGGCCTGCTCCGGCCCAAATCTGGTGAGGTCATCCGCGAATAGATTTACCACCTTGCGCCAGAAATCCTCTCTCCCTTCTGGATCGAGCGCGGCTTCCTCAGAAAACTTATCCCAATCCGTGAGGCAGTAGTCATAAAAGGCGACAAGACGTTCGCCGAGCTTGAAGCCCAGTCGGGAAAACAACCGCACCTTTTCTTCGGGTTGATCTGAAAACTCCGTGCGCCCCGGATTTACCGGGAAGCGTCCTTCCATCAACCAGGCGCCGCGACGGCGCTCCCCAACCAAGGGCACAAGATGCCAGAACTGTGAGACGTCCTCCAAGAACGCATGAGGCCCGTTAGGCCCAAACGGCAGGAACAACCTGAAACCGTCAGACAGGGCGAACTTCAGCAAATGGCGACCGCCATCCATTTCCAGGAAACTGACCCCTTCAATCAGTTCGTGCTCGACATGCCTGAAGGAATGATCCTGTTTCTCATCGACCAGTTCTATCGAACTCTCACGGCCCAACGCAGCCAGCAGTTCTGCCGCCTTGCGGAATGCCTCCCATGCCGCTGCTGCGTCCTCGTTCCGATCGCCAGTTATCGGAATCTCGATCAACGTTGCCTTGCGTCCACGATCATTGAACGGAGCAATCTCCCTCCCGCCATCGGGCCACTCGGCAGGAATCATGCCTCCCAGAATGCGGATAGCAATTCCACCACTGGCGAGCCGGATTTCGTCAGCCAGCATGTGCACAGTCTTGAAGCCGAGGCCAAAGCGCCCGGTGACGCCATCGCCTTCTTTGGCAGAGTGACTTATGGCGAGCATGTTCGAAAGATCTCGCCGATGCCCCTCCTCTTCGGCTTTGTGCGGGTCAGCACCAGGTTGGTTAATTGGGCGTCCCCAATGAACTACACGCAGTCGGCTGATCGCCAGGTCTGCGTCGCGGACAACCTCAACACGAAAGCGGCCATCACTGTGCCATTGGGCCTGAGCATCGATAGCATTCTGGTACAGTTCGAACAGGACGCGATGTGGCTCGTATCCCATTTCGCCAATCTTCTTGCGTGTGGCGGCAAGTAGCTCGTGCGCTCCTGAATCTGACCGCGCAGCCTGCCACAACGCCTCGCGCGCGTTGTCACGACCGCGATGGACGTCCCGGTGATAGGCCTTCAAAGCATCGCGCATGACCGGGCCGGGCTTGATGCCCTCCAGTCGATCATGCAGCACGTCCTTTAGTTCGGCACAGGTGTCGTCAAGCGTGCGTTGATCGGACGCAAAGTAGCTGTGAAGCAGGTCAGACAGCGCCTCCTTGTGCCGTTCAAAACCAAGCATCAGCGCAATGCCCAGCTTGCGCACAAACTGGTCGAGTAACTCTTTCGCTTCGCCCTCGTCGGTTGGCGCAACTGGCCCGAAAACAAGATCAAAAACGTGGCGATATCCCGCCTCGTCGCGCTCTATCCCCCGTTGTGAGCAATCCAATAGCAGCGCTTCCCCGCGCCCGGAAAGTGGGACGATGCAGTCGGATCCGGCTGCCGATCGCACGCGGACCTGCCCGTCCTTTGGAAATTCGATTGCGAAACGCATTTCGGCGAAGCGTTCACGGTTCGCACCGCACATGTCGCGTTGTTGATCAGCGAGGGCGTCGAGATCATCGCATATCCGATCGAAGGACCGTTGCCCCTCCCATTTGCTTGCTAACGCGCGGATAGGCTCATCGCGTCCCAGCATTGCCAGTGCCAGAAGGATTCCATCGCCCACATCGTGTTGCCCGATGGGCGAAAATGCTCTCTCGATGCCGTCCAGCAAGTCGGGTTGCTTTCCCGAAACAGCTTCCAGCGACGGTGGCTGTTCGAGGTCCGCAAGGTTCAGCTGTTCGGCGTAGTCACGAACCAGCAGAGCTGCTGAAAAGATGCCTTCCGCATTCAACGCGAGAGTATCTGCGCTTCGGAATTCTCCGATCGCACTGGGTAAAAGCAAATTTGAGGGGAGATAGGTACCGTTCGAGCGAAGGGTGCGAAGATTTTGCAAATATGCAGTGCGATGAAGCCTCTTGGCCGCTTCACCGACTGACCCACTCAACGCCAGGCCTGCAATTGCATTCATCTGCGAGACGATGGCTGCTTTGTCGGGCAAATGAAAATTCCGGGCCAGTTGGATGATGGTCTCGTCTGGCAGGTCATCCCGCAAAGCCGCTGCCAAAAGCGGCCAACAATCTATCTCAACGTCCGCCTTCTTTCTGGCGAGCTGCCTCAGTTCCTCCAGACCATCGCTGACATCGAGACAAAGCCCGATGATCCCGCGTTCACCCGCGTGACGAAACCCGAGCCGGTAGGACTCCGTTCGATCCGGCATCACCTTGCGCAGCGGCTCGCGCACGCGGTCCTCGCGAAGGCAACCTGGTATCTCGCTTGACATCAGGAATGCGTCTTGCCCAGCGAAGGACTTTTCGACCTCGATCGGCAAATCCAAGACCTGGTCCGGACGCCACACTGCGTTCTTTGCCGCGATCCATGAGATCGACCGGAGTAGCTCTGCGAGCTCCTCGTCCAGCGTTTTCAGTTCGGCGAGCGCTGCACAAATTTCGTCGGTGAATTGCGCCGGGTTTGGAGTATTCAGCGCCGTCTTGATGGACGCTTCCGCCCCCCAACGAGCAATCAGCTGGTTCTGAATGCGGTTGACGCCTGGGTCCGGCCACAAATCAGCGAGCCTGGCAAATGGGACGAGACGTGACGTAATGTCGGTCTTGCGACCGATAAACAATTGGTCGGCGGCATACAGTTCATCGTCGTCTTCGCAGCCGTGCAGAGGTAGAACCTTCAGGATTTCCGGCGCGATCCCTGACTTGAGCAATGCGACAGCTGTCGCGGCGTCCCATTCAGGAAGACGCTTTGCATCATACGCTTCCTGCAGCCACTCGCCGAGGCTGGACATATCCACTCGGCACAAGCCGACTTTCTCGCGGACCGCCTTCTTGAGTTCTGCGGCGAGGACCGATGAAACAAGCCTATCGCGACGCCCTTCGCGCAATGCAGTGACGAGCTCATCAAGCGCACCGTCGAACTGGTCGAGCTCGATCAGTTCGACATCTTGCGGAAGCCCGGGTTCGCCTGCGACTAGTTGGCGCAGGTCATCGCGGGTAGCGTGATCGCGCAGCATCTCGGCCAGCTCGCCACACTTGGCAGGATCAGCAAAGCGAGTGGCCTGCCTCAATGCGCCAAGCAGGCAATCCAGCTTCTTGGCCGATGCCAGATCGGCTATTCCTCCATCCCTGAGACCAACACGGTAGACGTATGGCTGAGCGATTGCACCAGCGAGGACGGAGAGTTCGCTGTTCGGCGCGGTATCGAACAGCAATCCTTTGTGTGTAATGCTTGCGATTTCGCCCAGCGACAATCGCTCGTCGAAATCATCCTGCATTCTGCGAACCGGGATCACCCGCAAATTCCGGGTGTGTGCGTGCGCGGCAAACTCGGCGAGGGAAGGCCCATTTCGGAGCAGATGAGAGATAAGTGCAGACGCCTGGTGAGCGGCTTCCCCTCGCCCCCCTAGGAATGGCTCAATGGCAACAAGCAGGTCGCTGGCTTCATCGAGCCCAAGACGTCTCAGATCGGCACCTTCACCTGCAGCCCACCCCGCCTTGACCGGCAGCGTCGGACCCGACGATACGAGGGCGGCAATGAGCTCGCGGTTATCAACGCTGGAAGGAAGCACCAAAACATTGTCGAGTGGCAGGTGACGCACCAGCGGCTTGAGCTTTTCGGCATTGGCAAAGTTCTGGCTGACGTCGAGGGCCGCGCGGCGATAGGCATCCGCAAGAGCGGCACGGCTGCTGAGACCTGGTGGCGATGCATCAAGCAGTACTGACAGCGTTTCCGCGACCGGCCCCTTTGTGAAGGCGGCTGGGCCAGCCATCTCGAGCAATTCAGCAACTTCGGCATCGGGCCACTGCGGGTCGATATCGGCGAGTATGGTGCCAAAGGCCAAACCTATGCCCTTTGCAGTGCACCAGTCTTCGAGGCTCGGAAATGCCGACTTCAGCCGCGACAGCGTCGTGGAATCTCTCCGAGGGATTGGCCGCAAAGACGCGCTGGCACAAACTTGCCAGCTCTCCGCCTTCTCGCCCGGCCAACACCGGGCCATGCCCCTGCCCTGGCAGACATCGAGGCGGTTCTCACTCCACCAAGCGCTGTTTCGGACCGCACGGACAAGCGCCTGACGTTCTTGCTCGCCAGGCATAGCCGGAATTGAATCTGCCAGCGCATCGAGCATCAGCGGCAAGCTGGCTTCCCGGCGTAGCGCTTCGTTCCAATCGCTCTCAATGTGATCGTCGTCGCGCAGCTTGCGCCGGTCGCTGGACACGAAAAAATAGCCGTGGATCAGCAAGTCAATGTCATGCGAGCCATGACCGAGCGGTATGCTCTCCACGGGCTGGCCAAGCGGCAGATAAACCGCATCGCGGACACGCAGGACCGCCTCACCCTCTTTGGCCGACGAGCGGCAGACAAGAACCGCTCCGTGTGGATTGGCTTTGGGCGGGATTAGCCTGCGATGGATGTCGAAGACCTTGTCCCATCCATCCTGATCAAGCAGCTTGGCGGCCTTGCCGCCGGGCATCCATTGCTGCCGCCCATTGAACTCGAGCATAAATCCGGCGCCATCGATCTGTCCGGCAACAATCGGATCGCCCTGATCAATTCCGGGCCCGGATAGTCGGCGGGCGCCCTTTCTCAGCGAAAGTCGGCGTCCCTCCCCCACAGTTGGCCTGACTTCAATGGATTGCAGGCTACGAAGACAGGAAAGTGCCGCGGGAAGCTCCGCGCCTTGCAATATGTCTGCAATAGCGCTGTCTGGTTCCCAATTCTGGTCAGAAAGACAAAGATCATACCCAGGCCGCAAATTCGCTGTCCGCAGCGGGAGGAAAAGCGCCATTCCCTTATCAAGGCCGATTTCCGCGACTTTTCCGAGCAGCATTTCGGCATCGGCAGTAGTCAGGGACGGCCAGGCCGTGACTGCAACGTCAGCCGCACTTACCTTTTCCCACGGGTTCATGATCAGAAGGCGCGGGCGTCCACCTTCGTCCTCGACCCTTCCCAGCGCGATAAAGGCATCGCAAAGGTGATAAACTGACTTTTGCCCCAGCCCAAAGCGTCCCACCGCAGCGCGCTCATCTGCCTTGCTGCCACCGCTGGCGCGAGTGATCCCGTCCATGTTCCGGGCGAAGACTTCCCCGTCGTTTGCCACAATCAGGCCAGGCGTTTGCAGCAACGGATTGCTCGCCTCCGGAAAGCCGTTGTGCCCCACGACAATCAAACGCTTCGCGCCGGCATCCTCGGCGTTTTGGAGCAGTTCCTTAAAGATCGTGAAGCCTGAGGCATAGCTTTCGCGTAGAATCTGCTGGAGCCGCTCGATATCGCTCTCCGCCGAGTGAACCAGTCCGCTCGATCGCACATCCATCCCGACTTGATACGAGATTGATGCGTCAGATACGGTCACATTCAATTCGGTTACCCCCATCAACCTTTGCGGCATAAACACGCTGAAAACTATTCAGCATCAATATTTAAGATACGAGAAAATCCTCAATGAATTGATCGCATTTATCTACGTTTTACTGGCGCGCTGGACCGACATCAATCTTGTTGGCTCGCCGGAAAAGGAGACGCGCAATACCCCTTTTGCACGGGTCGCGGCTACGTGGAGAAGCGAGCGGTTTTGGGCGATAATGTCTTCCCGGTCCGCCGCATCGACGGCCGCCTTCAACGCGCCGGCGGGCGGGAAGGTCGCCTCGGATAGGAACGGGATTGCCACCGCGAAGAACTCGAGCCCCTTCGCCCGGTGCATCGTGGTTATCCTAACCCCGGCGATGGACCGATCATCGGCGGTGCCAGCCTGGAGGACCACGGAGTCGATACCCGCCCCCCTCAGCGTTCCCTGAACTCGATCGATATCTGCCCTTCTGCTGCATAGAATTCCGATGTCGGCCAGGCGGATACCTTTCGCAGCAAGACCTTGAACCCAAGACGCAAGGCTTGCCAGTTCGTCAGCTTCCGCCCGACAAGCGACAAGCTCAGGCGCAGGCCCGTGCATGAGACTCACATACCCTCGCAGCGTGTCTGTCCCCTCATCTAGATCGTCTACGCTGACCCCCTCAAGGATCGAGACCGCCCAAGTCCGGATCTCCTGGGTCGTTCTATAGTTGAGCCGGAGCCGACGGGACCGGCCTCGAACATTGATCCCGCAGGCAGACATGCTAGCCCTGCGGGCATAGATGCGCTGGTGCGCGTCCCCAGCGATGAAAATAGAGTTCCGATCACCGGATGACGTCTCCGGCATGATCGCACGGATCAAACGGAACGCCTGCTCCCCCATGTCCTGCGCCTCGTCCACAATGACTGCCGCATAGGGAAGATTCGGCGCTTCCGCGCTCAAGATTTCGGTAGCCTCGCGATAGGCATCATCGGGTTCGGCCAGCCCCTCGCTTATCATCCGCGCCCGATAATCGGCGAACAGGTCCCAAAGCAGGGTCCGCTTGCGTCGGTCAAGGGGTGTGCCGCGGCCAGCACGGGACGCTTTCAGATAGGCACGCTGCTCCGTCAGACCTTTTGCCTGTACGATCTGGGCCCACTCCGCCCTGACAAAGGCTTCCGACAAGCCTTCGGGCAACTCATGATGGTCAAACACTTCCTGCCAGATCTGATCGAGACGGTCGCGCGCCTCTCCGAAATACGCCACCTGCCGTTCGAAGCTTTTGCGCTTTAGGAACTGGGATACCCAGCGGTCGAGGTTAATCACCTCGATCCGAGGTGGACGGGCGTCGAGATGTCCTGGGCAAAGCGTCCGGAGATTGGCCTCGATGTCCTGTGCGAGACTGGTCGTAAAAGTGGTGAGAAGGACCCGTTGGCCTGCACGCGTCGAGTCATTCTCTATCTGGTCGGCAAGGTGCTTCGCCCGGTGCATTGCGACCACCGTCTTGCCGGTACCGGCACCGCCTCGCACCATAGCTGGGCCGTTGTAGTCGCGATACGCAATTTTGCGCTGTTCCGGGTGCAGGAATACCCGCCAACCCTCCATCCCTTCTTCAAAGACGCGACGCAGCTCAGCCTCTGAATCGGGTATGAAGATGGTTTGGCGGCTCTCCTCTGTTTCGATGAGCCGGTCGAAAGTCAGGTCCGCGTCCGACTTTGTGGACGCTACCTCCTGCTCCTCGCCAACTCCGGTCAGCGCACGAATCTCCTCATCGCCGAAACCGGCCGCAACCGCGTAAAGGACCTGATAGGTGAGAGGGTCGAACCGGTCCTCATCTGCCTCGAGCGCTTCGATGGTTGTGACGAGCCGGACCGCTGGGATCTCCTCTTCCGCAACCCCAAGGGCATGGAGCCGCTTGTCGGAAACCTCCGCGAACAAACGCGGCTCCAACACCTTCGGAGCGGCGACCGGTTCCACTGCCGCGTCGATCTCCTCGATCACCCGAATCCGGTTGGTATCCGGATCGAGCTTGACCCGCCGACCTGCTGCCCAACGATAGGCCTTGTCGTGTTCGTTGACGTGAACGAACATGATGTCTCGGCCCACTTCGAAGGCAATCGCACGATACGCCTGGTCGACCCGCAGGGACTTTATCGAGCTGTCCTTCGCCCCCTCGACCGTCTCAAGGTTCAGCCCATTGCCCGACGGGTCGGACATGTATCGGGTCATCATGTCCATGAACCGGATTGCCACCTTGTCTGGGAGCTTCCTGAGGCTCTTCATGCAGCCGATGTCATAGGAGACCCGCTTGGTAATCGTGTCCGTCATGATTGTGTCTCTTCTAGTACCTGCAGAACCCGTGTGACGACCTCCCCGACCGGATTCGTGTCCGGTTCGAACAGGATCAGGTTCCAGCCAACTCCGTCATGGATTTCCTCCGCGACGGCGAGCCCTGCCGCAGACCATCCAAACTCCATCATTCCAACGACCCGGCCTCCGGCTAACAGGTCGTCCCCGAACCGGTCCGGCGCGGGCACCTCCGCAGCGATCAGCGCATCGATAAGGGGGTGGAAAGCCTCGTCGCAAAGCGCGCGCGCCTCCATCCAGGCCACTACCGCGCTATCAGACGGATCCGAACGATCGGACATATCGGGCGGCGACAGGGTATCGAGTCCGTCAAATTCAACATGAAACCCACGGACCCCTTGGAACAGATTCACCAACCGCCAAAGACCGCGCCAAATATCTGTGTAAACGGCCTTCGTCGTGGGCGCTGCGCCCGGGTCCGGTAGCACTGCCCGAAGAATGAGCCGCAGGTCCGTGTCGGATTGAAGCCATTCGCTTGGCGAGATCTTCTGGCATGCCAGATAAAGATCGATCGCTCCAGCGCCGACATGTTCTGCGAGATCTGGGGTTCGCAGGAACCCGCGCCCTTCCTCGGAAAGAGCGGCCGATCTGGGCAGTTGATCCAGCGGCCTGCCCGTCGCCACGAGAGCCCGGATCAATACGGACCTGGCCGACGCCTCCTCCTCCTCCGCCTCCCCGTCGAGCAGGCGCCGGAGCGCTGCGATGGCGGTTTCGGTTTGGAACGTTCGAACGGTGTCAGCAACAGATGCGAAACCTGGATGGGCAAGAACCCGGGCGAGACGTCCGATCTTCTCTGAGCCGAGCTCCGATTCATTCAGCGGATTGAGCAGGCTCCGATCGTCTGGGTCGAGGTCCCGCCACGAGAGGGTCCAAAGGCGCACCTTTCCGGATCGGATCATGGTGATCCGGTCAAGCAGATCCTGGGCGACGGTGCCCGCGTGGTATTCGATCCCGTCCATTTCGATCACGACCGGGAGGTGACCGGCGCGCCCGATCGGGGTGAGCAGGAAGTCAATTCGCTTCTTCGGGAGACCTCGAAACCGGGCGTCGATCTGGACTTGCGGTTCGATGGTCCAGAGGCGCGGCGCGTCTGTTCGCCCCGCCCGCAACACGAAGCCACGACGCCCACCGGCGAGCACCTGCGGAGTCAGGGCTCCGTCGCCGTAAAGCTCGGCCAGGGCGCTGAGGAGCCTCTTCTCGAGCACGCTTTCGACAAGTGCACCGCGCATCGACTCATCTATACCGGTCTCGGTGCGGGTCAGGCTGTCCCATTTCTGAAGGATCGCATCCATCAGCTGGCGGGCCCTGTCCCGATCCGGCTCCCCGGGTCCGAACTGTGACCGATAGGACTTAACGCAGCGGAAGCACCCGTTTCGGTCCGTTTCCTGGTTACACGGACAGTCGCGGAGCGCTTCTGCTGCGCGCATGATCACCGAGCGCATCGTCTCCGGATGTTCGCCGATCTGGCGCAGATAGCCCGAACCGCCGGGAACAGAATCGTAAAGATAGAGGCTGCGCACCGTGGTCATTCCGTCCAGCTGCGCCGCGAATACCGTGGAGCGGATGTGGTCTACCTTCCCGGCGAAATGGCGCCGCATGCCGAGATTGATCGCTGCAACGAAGCTTTTCAGATCGTCGTCATCTGCGTCTCCCACGACGGGGATTACGATCCGGATCGCCTCTGTATCGAACCCGCGCATCAGGAAAACATCTGTTTCCCACCGGTCGCGCGGCAGATCTGTCTCTCGCACGGCGCGGCAATTCGGCGGGTGCGTCCCGCGATCATCTGGGTCTCGCGGGGGCTTCTGCAGGCCGCCGCAGTGCCGACAAATTCGGAACGGCTGCGCAGGTCGGCGATCACCTGCGATTTTCGGCCCGGGAAGAGTGGATTTCGCGCCGAAATTGAAGTCGCGAAATGTGCAGAATGGAATGAACTCGAAGCCGAAGGGTGTTCCCGTGTCGCGGCTGGTAAACCAGGACGTCGCGATATCCTCAGGATTGTGAAACGGCATCAAGACCCGGTCGAACTGTCGTTGATCTCGCTGGTCCAAGTCCCGGATGGCGGCCTTTTCCTCGCTATCAACCGAGATAACCGACTTGAGCCTCACGACCTCGTGCTGCGACCCGGTGTCAGACCACATATCATCGCCGCACTTTGGACAGGTGCGGCTCTCAGTTTCCTCAATCCTGCGCGCGACGTGCGAACAGGACGGGCAGAAGGTCCAGGCGGTAAGATCATCCTTACCGATCTCGATCCGCTCAATCTGAACCTGACGCCCGTTCGCATAGAAGAACTGGCCCGGCGCAAATTCAGAAAGCGCCGAACTGGCCGGCCGAGAATACTCGAGATAAAGCAAGCCATCTTCGTCCCTAGCGGAGTCGTTGCGCCGCGACAGGATCGAGGTCAGCTTCACCCCTTCTTCCGGGAAGGCATAGTTCGGCAGTACGCCTTTGTCTGTCAGGAACTTGATGACCGGGACGTCGTCAATTCCGCTTCTAATCAGCCGATTGATCGCTGTCCGGTCGCGCGAGATCTCCTGCTCCCGTTTCTCGAACTCCTCATCCGTCAGCTCGGCTCGACGCCGCCGCAACCGTTCCAGCTCGCGTGTTGCCTCCTCCCGCTTCTGCAGCAGATTTGCTCTCTCCTCGGCCGCCCCATCAAATGCGGTCCCGACTCGCCAACCGATCGACCGTGAGTCCGTGCCGGTCAGATAAGTCCTCACACGCTCGACGAGGTCAGCGCGCTCCTGCACCTCCGGGGGCAGGCCGGACAAGAAGACTTGGGCAAACTCCGCCCCGCGTACCCGCACGAGGTCGAGCCATTCTACCGGGAATCCCTCAGCCGCTCCGGCAGCGCGGCGCTTCAGGACATCCCGGACCTTCCCGAAATCTCCGCTCTCCGCAGAGGAGGATACGTAGGCATCGAGGGTGGACGCAGTTGCCTGTCGCAAAAGCACCTCTTCTGCAGCGAGGAACACACCCGGAGGACGTACCTGGCCGGCCAGCATCGGGGTCGGATCCTCCCAGAACTGAAGGTCATGGGCGCGGGCGTTAGCGAGGACCAGATTCAGCGCATTACCGTCGCGGCGCCCGCTCCGACCCATTCGCTGAACATAGTTCGCTTCCTCCGGAGGGACGGAACTTAGGAGAAGGGTCGACAGGTCTCCGATGTCGATCCCCATCTCGAGCGTCGGGGTTGCCGAGATCAGGTTTGGGGCCCAACGGGCTTCCTCCTTGATGAAGCCCGTTTCAACCCGCAGCCGTTCATCCGCCTCGAGGATGCCGGTATGCTCACGGGCCACGACCCGGTGATTGCGGTCGGAAGCGAGTGATCGTGAGAGAGCTGGCCGCGTCGGCACGGCGGCAGCCTCCAAGTAACCGTCACATCCGATCCGGGCGCAAGGAGCCCCCAGCGCGCTCTCCGCGTTCTCAGCGAAAGCGGTCTCGTGACGCCCGCAGCTGCCGCAAACAAGCCCGAGGGTGGCCGTCGAGACCGTGACATGCTCCGGCTCGAGAAGCCAGGCGTGACAGTTTTGCCCGTCCGTGCCATTTACCCGTCGGACAAGGCCATCGGCTTCCAGCCGATTCAGGACCATCGGGTAGATCGTGTCAGGGTCAGTCCCGACCTGCAGATCGATTGGCCCGAGCGCACGGAAGAGCCAGTCTCGGTACCAGTTCGAAACGTGGTTACGGGTGATCCGCTCAAATCCTGGCGGACTGCCCTGGAGGGTGATCGGTGTAGGTGCAAGTCCTCTGCGGTGGTTCGGTACTGGCAGAGTACGGCTCTGGCCGAGGCCCATCTGGACCGCCGCACGGTACCAGTTCAATCCGCGCGCAGCTTGGCTTGTCGCCACCGCACTCACAACATAGGGGTGGCCGACGGCCCCCTGTTGACGCATCCGTTGCACGACTCCTGACAAAAATTGTGTAAGCAGATCCGGACTAATTTGCGGAGCGCCCGGGAACGCGTTGCGGATTTCGTTCGCCAGGCGCTCGGCCGAGAGACGCAACAGGTCCACCGCAACGTCCGCAGTCGCCATTCCATTGACTTCGAGTGTGTGGCTGAAATGCGCCCGGTAGCTCAGATCGACGAAATACTCCCAACCGAGCCGGATTTGCATTTGCTCGAGGAAGACAGGGTCCGAAATCGAAATCCCGTCGCGGATCAGGTCCTGATACCTGCGCCGCCAGGTCTGCTCCTTGGCGATGAAAAGTGCGGTGAAATCGTCAGCCCCGAGTGCATCGAGATGTGCAGCAGGGACCTCATCAATCACCTCCCGAAGGGTCATCTTCCCTGCCTCCGCGCCGGTCAACGCAGTAAACAGGGACTTCTGGTAGACGGAGAGGGCGTTTCGGGTTTCCGCGATCGCGGCCCGGTGCGCCGCGTCCTGAACCGAGTCCGAGAACATTAGGAAGCGAGGCTTCGCTTCTGGTCGCTCCTCATTCTGCACCGAGGTGTAGAGGGTTCCGGTGATCCCGGTCGTCAGTCGTGCGGCCCGCATTCCAAACAGGAGAAGGCCACGAGCCTGACCGCAAGCGGGGCAAGTCCGATCTATCCGTCCCTGACCATCAGTCGGGCTGTACATCCAAACCGGGGAGGCTGAGCCTGGCTCGAGCCCCTCGTGGTCTGCGGGGGTGAAGTCGACGGACTCCGCATCCAGCAGCCCTTTGACGATTTGACCGCCCCCACCGCTCGCCTGCACCATGCGATCGATGGTGTCGTGATAAAAAAGACGGATCCGGTCGGCACCATTTTCGTCGAAGAACTCTTCGTACAGCTGATCTAGCGGGGCCCAGCAAGATTTCGACCCCGAGTTCAGACGGCCAACATGGGCCGTTGCGCCGCACCGGTTGCAGTTCACAACCGGGAGAGAACGGCGGAGTGCCTGGCGGTCGAGGTCGAGTGCGTGAGACAGGTGCATAGCTGAACGTCGCCCGACCGCTTCAAGACGGGGAAGGTTCGTCACTATGCGGGACATCTCCCGGACCCAGATTTGGAGCCGGACGTTGAACAGAGGCCGCGGATTCTCGACCGCTCCAGAGCGCGCCCAGGCGACCAAGGCGACCACCAGTTCGGCGAGAGCTCTGTGGTCCGCTGCCACCCAGTCCCGCAGCACGCGCACTTGCGCGAGACCGGCCGCGATCTCTTCGAGCGAAGCCGGGCCCGCATGCTCGGCGATGATCTTTAGAGCGCGTTGGCACAGGTGGTGCTGAAGGAGCCGCTCTCCGAGCGCGATCCGCCAAGCAGGGTCGGCAGGGTTCCCATCGCGAAGAAAAGCGAAGTCCGGGTCGGTTTCGTCAGGGAAGAGGCAGTGAGCCAGCCGCTGCGCCGCTAGTGGTTGATCGAGCTCCTCCGCCTCCCGTAGGGCGGCGTGGACACCAACGGGATCAGGGCGGTCGACATATTCGGGGTCGCCAAACACCTCGTTGGGCGTTTTTCGGGTTTCCCGTATCACGGCGCCCGCATCAAATGGCTCGCCGAAAATCGTCTCCGCGTAGCGCCGGAGCTCCGTTGCCGCCTCGTCCCCGGAACCAAGCGTCGCCGAGGAACCAACGCAGACGAGGTGTCCCTCGGGGGTCCCAAGCCGATACTTGAGGCGCCGCAGGAGCAAGGCAAGGTCCGCTCCCTGCGCGCCGTCAAACGTGTGCATTTCGTCGACCACGATAAACCTGAGGGACTCGTGATCGTTCGCCTGCCACAACGGTTTGTCCCGCCCACGCAGGAGGAGGTAGTCGAGCATCTTGTAGTTGGTGAGCAGAATATCCGGCGGGTTGCGACGCATCGTCTCACGGTGGGTGATGATGCTGTCCGCGGTCACCTCGTGGGTCGCGTTCTTCGGTTCGGCGTCCGCGTAAATACCCGCGCGCACCCCGTGCAGGGTTGCGATCCCGGATAGCGCGGCCGCAATCCGGCGCGCCTGGTCGGTCGCCAGAGCGTTCATCGGATAGATCAGGATCGCCTTGATCCCCGGCTTCCCCTTGTTTCGCCGGCAGTGATCGAGGATTGGCCAGAGGTAGGACTCTGTCTTGCCCGATCCGGTCCCAGTCGCCACCAGCGTCGAGCGCATACCCTCGCCACTTAGCCGCGCGAAGGCATCGGTCTGGTGCTGGTAAGGGGCGAAACGCAGCGGGACTTCAGCGAAAGGCTGCGCCCAAGTCCCGTCAGCCGCCCCGTCGATTTGCCGGAACGGCATGTCAACCGAAACCCAAGGGCCTTTAATGAAGTTTGCGGGTTCTTCGAGGAACCGATCAACCATACCCTCGAAGGCCCGGCTGGAACTGTTCAGGGTCGTATGGACCAGTTCGCGCAGGCTTTCCTGAACATGGCGGGCAAGCAGGATCGGGTTCATCTCAGCCGGCCTCTTCGGATTTCAGCCGCTCGAAATGCGCCCAGGCGCGCCTGTAGTCTTCGATCCGGTCGCATTGCGTGAAGGGGCCGACGAACTGGCGTGTCACAGTGCGCGGACCGCCGGGCATAGTGTCGTCTACGGCCGTACAGGTCAGTTCAGACGGGTTCTCGGCGAGGATTTTCTCCCACGCGGCGCGACCGGGGCTCTTGCCGCGATCGTCGAGCCAGCCGACGCCGGGGAGTCCGCTACTATTGTTGGTCCAGACAATTCGCCCTGCTTGGTCATACCACGTGCCATGCTCATACTGCTGCATCAGTGGGAAGTAGACGCGGTAAATCTCAGTTAACTGGTCGAGAGACAGGCCAAGAGCCTGTGCGACCAGAACGTCTATCTCCACAAGCGCCATACGGCGGACAAACTCAGTACGAAGTCCAACAGTGCGATCCCAGTACGGCGGACCTGCAACCGGCCCCGAAAGGTACAGCCGGCGGTCATTCGAGGACCACGGCATGACCTCAAGTTTACTTGCATATCGATTCCAAAGATCTGAGTAGGCGGAGGTCAGACATCCGAGGCGAAGAGCTCTACTACATGCAGTCAGATCGGTTTCGACGTAAGGTAATTCCGAAAGCATTCCTTCCGCATTCTGCTTACCTGCTGCCTTAATGATGAAATCAAATACTATTGACAAAGCGTTCGTATAGAAGCTTATGAGGTTTTTATCTTCTCGGAATGCAAGACTTTGGACACCATGGACGTGGGTAAATCCTGGTGGGATCAATGCTGCAATCAAGCTGCGTTCACCATTCAAGGCGATCATATTTCGAAATGCAACGCGATAGAAATCCGCGTGGCCTTTCGTTGAGTCCCACCGGCACCGGGTTATGCGGCTACGGTATTCGGTCATTCCTACCGCAGGTCCATAGTTGGTCCGAGGCAGATAGCCTTCCGGCGCGGATGTTAGGTCAATGACGTCATACGCTTTGTTGGTATTACAAATGGTTCGGGGCGTTTTGTAGAGCGGATTTCCAACATGGAATAACGGTCCTTGGAGGATCATCTGATCCGCAGGACGAAATGCCGTGTTCCGCTGAATTGTCCCGTCTTTTTGTGAGGCAGTTTCGTTCCAGATAGGCGACTGTTGCCAAAGGGGAATCTCAACCGTCCTCTCGCCTGTCGCCGAGGCGATAGTACGCTCAATTTTGCGGACAGCCGCTTCCAGTTTCGGGAAATGCGCCATCTGCCCGAATACGTCGAGAGTATGTGTCGAGAATGGCTGAATGAAACGGGCTTCTTCAACAGGAACGGTTTCCTCCTCAGAGAGAGAATGAATTATCGAAAGAGAGGCATGGTCAATCCGTATTATTCTATCTCGGTGGCCCTTAGCGTTCCACTTTCCATCGGCGTTCTTGATTCCCTCAACAATTCCCATGCCGTCGTGGGCATAAGAGTCCTCGATCTGCGACGGAAGAAAGGCGTGTGAGACTTGATCAAAAGACGGCAAACCGTCACCACCTCTATAAATATTCAACGAGAAATCCGTCTCGTTGTGAACCTCGGCAAACATCTTGCGCTTCATTTCATTTCGGAAATGGAAGTGCTTCACGATCCGGGCATACCAGTGCCGTCGGAACGCCCCAGATTTCGGATCGCCAAGGTGCCCATCCTGGTGGATCAACGCCGCAAACCCCTCCGGCGCAATCAGCCGGAACGAAAGGTCGATGAAACAGCGGTAGAGGTTGTTCGACCCGCCCCCGGCGAAGGGGTTCATCACCTCGGACGAGGTCACTTCCATCGCCCCCCGGGTCGACACGAAGTCCTGAAGGAAGGCCTCTACTGCCGGAACCAGCCGCCCATCGCGCCGCACGGTAGGCGCCTTCGGCAGCGCCTCGGGGAGAACCTTCTTTGCGTCGGACGCCGACAACCCCGCATGAAGCGGGTCGATATCTGCCAGTACCAACCCTTCGTTCCACGAGGGCTTTGCCCATGGGGGGTTTCCGACGATTACATCGAAACCGCCCCGCGCTTTCATTACGTCGGCGAAGATCAGGTCGAAATGCACGAAGCGCTCTCGCTCGGCGACCTCGACCGCCGTCTTCAGCCAGTCGAAATTATCGATCAGCGCCTCAACATTCGTTTCGCGGAACAACCCCTCCTGCCGCTTGGCTGCCGCCTTGAACAGGTCGCGCGCCGGTGCGTCGGGTTCAAGCCGGTCAAAGAAGTCCGGCGCGGGCTCCGAGAATTCCGCCACGCTTGGCGCGGCGAGCGCGCCGTCGGCGGTGAACCCACCTTCGATGATCATCGCCATGCCCTGAAAGAACTCCGCCCGGCTGGGTAGCTGATCCGCCCTGTCGAGCGGCCAGAGCCAGAGCGCGCACCAGGCGTCCATCGCCGTCTTCAGACGCTTGTAGGGCAATGTGTTGGTGGCGCGGTCCTCACCGGTGATGCGCGCGTTCAGACGCGCCTTGTCATGGAAATCCATGCCCTTGTTGCCGGGCATCACCTTATCGGGCCAGATCGTAATCTCGTCGTTGGCCGCGACACGAGAGCGGGCAAGATCATTGGCCACCTGATCGAACAGTGCCTCGGCAACGCGGCTGAGCTTCTGGACCAGCTTGATCTCGTGCGGCTCGAGCTTCTTGAAGAAGCCTTCCTTCCGCCACGCCTTGATCTGATCTTGCGCGTCCTTAGCAAAGGGGGCGATCGATTTGTCCTTATCGAAGTTCGCCATATCCTTGGCAGGCAGGAGCCACTGCCAGACATGCCCCTCGGGCAGGCGCTTGCGCCAGCCGACCTCTTCCGGCTTGCCGTTGAGCCAGAGGTCCGCCTGCGCCCTCGCGCTAAGCAGGTCCGTCGAATAGGCGGCGCGGCGCGCACCGATCAGGGAGTTCCCGGCGTGAAGCTGATCGCCAAACCACGGCGAAAAGTCGCTTGCGTGCAGACTATTGAGCCAGAGGGAGATCGCCCCAAGCTCGACCGCGATTGGGTTGAGGTCTACCCCGAAGCAATTCCGGTCCGCGATATAGGCCCGGACACGCTGTTTCTCGATGACGACCTGATCTTGCGGAATGGTCCGGCCCGTCTCCTTCTGCTTCCGTTCGAGATACAAGTCGGCGAGCTGGTTCGTCGTCTCGACGAGGAAGGCGGCGGACCCCATCGCGGGTTCGAGGATCTTCAGGTCGAGAAGTTCGTCGGCTGTGAGGCCGCGGCACCGCTCCATGAGCGCGTGCTTGACCAGCAGGCGGGCGAGCGGCTCCGGGGTGTAGTAGGAGGCTGACTTTTCCCGGTCGCGGCCCGCGAGCCGGTAGATGAAGGTCCCCTTGGGGTAGACTAGCGCCTCAGCCCCCTTGAAGACGATCTCCTCGGGAGCGAACTCGCCGATCCGGCTCCTTGGAACGAACCAGCTTGGCGCAAGCGGGTCCACCTTGTCCCGGCGGAACACATCATCCTCCGGTTCACTGTCGGCCTCCCCTGCAACCTCCTCTTCTTCTGCGTCCTCATCGACCTCGGCCGCTTCGCCGGCGTCGTTGTCATCGGCCTCCGCGTCAGCCGATCGGCCCTTCCGCGGCTTCAGCTCGATCAGGTCCGTCTTGGCGACGACCCCGGTGAAAGAGATCAGGGTCTCGTAGACCGCGCCCAGCTGGCCGATCCCGAGCTTCGCGTAGGAAATCCGACCGGTACTCTTCCCAGTTGACCGGAGCGACAAGAGGCGGATCACCTTCTGGATCGCCTCGTTCCGGAGCCGGAGCCCGTTGAGAAGCGGCGTACTCTCCGGATCTAGCAGGGATACCTTGACCGCCGGGAGGCGCAGCCCGGTCGCCTTCTCCTCATCGACCAGGTCCAGCCCGTCGTGGAGGAGGTCGAGGGTTCGCTGGAGGCTGTCCCAGAGGAACGTCCCTTCGCGGTCAGTGGTTGTCCGAAGCGGAACGGATTCGAGCTCGCGAAGCGCTTCTAGGGAGTATCCGGTCGCGTAGATCGGATTCCGGAGGTCCAACAGGTTCAGCCGGGGATTCGCCTCCGCGTAGAACAGAAACAGGAGGCGATACATGTAGCGCAGGCACTCGCGCGAGAGCTCTGGTCCATCGATCCAGACCCCACGGCGACTAGGTTCCGGGAAGGTAGACGGGTATTTGCCTCCGGTCACTTCGAGCGCCTCCTGGCCGAGCAGCTCGATCGCGTCCCGAACGGTCCGCTTCAGTGAGGTGGTGACCGCGTTGGCGTTCCGCTGCGCCTCCTCTTCGAGGCGGTCCGATATCGGCACCCCCTGTTCTGGAACGCGCGCCTCGCGCGCGGTGAGGCAGGCCATGACGATGAGCGTATCGCGCTCCGCCCGGGTGAATATCTCTTGAAGGTCGAAACGGAGCACTGACCGGGCCGGCCATTTCCGCTTGTCGACGAGCACCATCTGGGACAAGCCGAGGACAAGGAGATGACGAGGCCCGTCAGGGAGCTCGAACACGCCCTCCGCGATCGTTTCCTCGATCGATCGGTCGAGCAGCGCCGCCTCTCGAACCTCCTCCGGGAACTGCTCCGGCGTGAACTTGACCCCGAGTGGGTCGGCCGCCTCGTCATCGGCATCGGTAAGCGGCGCCTCGATTATCCAGAGGGCGTCACGACCGGACGCATCCGCGACCCGGCCAACGAGAGGGATCACCGGGCTTCCGTTGAGGGCTGTAAGCGCCGTTTCCTGCCTCCAAGTGTAACCGAGAGCGGCAAGGAGTGCGTGATGAGCGTCCCGGACCAATTCCGACTGCCGTGTCGGGTCGGAGGCATTCCGGACCTGCCGCAGCGCTTCGATGGTCGGGGTGGCGACGCGGGAAAGCCGCTCCACCGGATGAGCTGCCTTGTCGAGGCCGCCCCAGCGCGACGTGATGTCCTGCAATTCCTCTTTCAGCACGTCCGAAAGGGTCCCGGACGGGAAGAATTCAGCCTCGTTCTCGATCCCGATCAGGTCCATCCCGTCACCCCACCAACACGGCTTTGACGTCGACATACGGGTTTGGATCGGCCACCATGCGGCGGGTCCGCTCAAACCATTCCGTCCAGTCCTGGAACAGCCGTTCGATCTTCTGCTCTTTCGCCCGGCGCAGGGTCAGGCGCCGTTTCTCAGCGGGACTGAGCGCTTCTTCATCCGCCAGCAAATCTCCGAGATCGAGCGTAAGCTGCTCCTTGAACCGGGTTTCCAGCGCCGCAAGCCGGTCAAGGACGTCGTCCAGGTCCCGCTGGATGTCCGCTTCCCGCGCCCGGCGCAGATCGACGAGATGGGTCTGGAACCGGTCTACAGCCGCGGGGATCACTCCCCTCGCCGCGTCCAGGTCTTCGATTGGCCGGCTCGGGGTGTTGTCCGCGAACCGGGTCCGGCTCAGAAAGTCCGGGACCTCCTCGATGCGGAGCTTTCCATCCAGGGTCCGGACCACCACGGCCCACCGGTCCACTACCGGCGCTCCGTTCGCGTTGGGGACCGCTCCGTGCAGGATCACCGCCACCTCGCCGGGCTCGAGCCGCCCGTGCAGGTACGCAACGGGGGCGGCGTGCTCCGGAAAGAAGGTGCTGGCCCGGTCCGCAAACCATTCAAGGATCGGGTGCCCGTCCCACAGGTACTGTACGGTCGGCCAAGACCGTTCCTGCATTTTCGCTTGATCGATAGCCTGATTGATGACCTGCGCCTGGTCTGTCAGTTCGATCCGGTCCCCGGGCCCGACCGCCTCTTCCGGCATGTAGCGTCCGTCGACCGCCCCTTCACTCGCGTATCCAAAGCCATCACGGGCACGCATATCCTCCGGGATCGTCATCCGGATCATCCGCTCTTCCTGGACGACGGACGGCGTGTCAGCGAACACACACTCCTCAGGGCGAGAGAGGCGCTCGATCATGGCCGTGGCGTAGGTGAACGTGTCTTTGAAGAGACGAGGAGGAGCGAGATCTGCGGCCACCTCCGCCTTCCGGGGGACTGGGGTCGCATAGTCACCGAAAAGGGCGGCGAACTCATCGTCTAGGGACAAGTGGGTCGCAGCCTCCGCAGCCCGCACGTCCATCTGCACCTCGAATGCGTCGGCGCCGATCCCTGCGGCGACGGCCTCGGCGACCACGATCTCCTCTCCCTCGGTGTCCCCGGCGCCTAGGAAAACCGCCGGATCCCCGACCCCCTCCTGAGCCGCCACATCCTTGGCGACCAGCTTCTCGAGCACCCACATCTGGCGAACCTTCGGATGGGTGCTCTCCCCGACGAAGTAGGTGATCTGGGGTGGCCGGTCCTGTCCGTATCGGTCGATGCGCCCGTTCCGCTGCTGGAAACGCAGGAGAGACCAAGGCAAGTCGAAGTGGAATAGCCGGTGGCACTGAAAGTGCAGATTGAGTCCCTCGGACGCCATGTCGGAGGCGATCAGGATCCGAACCGGGGACCGCTCCTGCCCGAATGCCTCAATCACCTGCTGGGTCCGGACTTCCGCCTCGACGCTGCCCCCGTCGACCCGGGCCACCTGCTCCTCCGATAGACCTAGATCCCCCCGCAGCCGCTCAGAGAGCCAGGAGACGGTGGCAATCCGTTCGGAGAAGATCACAAGTCTGTCTCGTGGGTCTCTTCCGGTCCAGCGCAGGTCGCGCAACAGCTGCAGGAGATTCTGGTACTTGCTGAAAGCACCGGTATCGATTGCATCTACCTGGCCTGCCAGAGCCAGTAGCCGATCCCGGTCCTCCAGAGTGCCGCGGGCGGTCCCATTCTCGATTCCCCGGATGCGCCGCTCAAGGGTTTCACGGCAGGCAGCCGGGCTCGAGAAGATCGCCTTGGCGAGCGTCGTCCGGAACAAGTCGATCGCACGTCCCCGGGACGACTCCTCGTCCAAATCGAGATGCAGGTCCGCGACGGATTGATAAGCGAGCTCCTCCTGGGGGCTGAGCGGGAAAGAGCGGCGGAACAGCTCCCGCTTCGGAACCTCGCGGCCGATATCCGCGACCACCTCGGGGGAGGACCGAAACCGACGCACCACCAGATCCTCAATGTCGCTCCGGTGCAGGCGGGACGGGTCGGGGACTCGGGTCGGGTCCAGCATCTCGATCAGGCTGGCGAAGCTCTCTTGGGACCCGTCGTGCGGGGTAGCGGTCAGCAGAAGGAGCGAGTCGGTCCGGCGCGATAGAAGCCGGGCCAGATCGGCTCGTTGGGAGTTTGTCCCCGTCGTATTTTTTCGGACCGCAGCGTTGTGGGCCTCATCAATGATGATCAAGTCCCAGTAGGAGTGCCGGATCGCGTCCCGGATCTGGGCATCCCGCTTCAGTGTGTCGATCGAGACAATCGACCGGTCGAACTGGTCGAAGACGTTGTAGTGAGCCGGAATCCGGTTCCGCATCCGCCGGATCGCCGCGCTGTCGAGCCGGGCAAGCGGGATTGAAAAGCGGGTCCAGAATTCCTTTTGGAACTGGGTCAGCATTGCCCGGGTGGTGACCACGAGTATCCGGTTCGCCCGCCCACGCAGAGCCAATTCGGAAGCGATAAGCCCGGCCTCCAGCGTCTTTCCGAGGCCAACATCATCTGCGATCAGAAGCCGGACGCGATCCTGCGCAAGCGCCCGCTCAACCGGCAGATGTTGGAACGTCAGGTCATCGATCGCCGCTCGGCCAAGTGTGATGGGGCGTCGGGTAGTGGTCGGCGTGTGGCGGAATGCCGCCTCGAGATGCAGCTTGATGTCATTGAGCCCCGGGGACGTGTCGGGGACGAGGTGGACCCCGGTCGGATCCAGCACGCGTGCATCCTTCTCAAGGTTCCAGACAAACCGGGCCTCCTTGTCGCGAACCAAACCGGAGAGGCCGCGACAATGTACTTCGCTGTACCCAAGCTTTAGCGTTGAGGTGCCGAGCACCTTCCAGGTCGCTGAGCGCAGCTCGATTACGGCTCCGGGCTGAGGTGTGGAATTCATAGGGAGCCCCCCGTGATTTCGGCCCGATTAAGTAGAATTATCTGCTGATCCTGCGGACGCCGGGCGGCCGGGTCGGTATCGAGCCCGAGCCGCTGGAGCGCGTAATAGAGGAGCGCGCGCTTGACCGGAATCGCGGCTTTGCCGCCTTCCATCCCATAATCGAGCTCGATCGCCTTGCGCTGCCCGGCGCTCAATTCGGGATGAGGCGCAATGATCAGGTCGACGTCGTCCTGCCAATCCTGATCCCGCGAAGCGAGGGCCTCCGACGCTTTGCTTGAGCGCGTTTCAGCAATGCGGGAAAGTACGAAATCCTTGAAAACGCCGCTCCGGTCGCAGTGGGCGCGAGCGTGCCATCGAAAACCGTCGAACACCAAAGCATGCGGCGCAATCCAGCGCCAGGACGGCTCAGGCGAGGACATCGATTGGTAGAGCACCTCGATCACCTCTTTGCGTTTGATCGCAGTCACGATGGCTCTGAGGATCGGCGCAGAAACGCCGCGCGCCGGCGTGGGAGCGCAGGCGAAGCCCGGAACGCTGCCAATCCAGGCGTCGTCAGGCGTGATGACGCCATCGGCTATCGATCGGATCTGCGTGAGATATCTTTCCGCGTCGGGCTTATGGAAGATCGGCTTGAAGGAAGAGTTTCGCACATAGGTCCGTGCGCTCTTGTCGTAGACCATGTTGGTCTCGGCTAGCCCCAGATATCTGTTGAGATCGGCTGACGCCTGATTGATCGAAACCCCGAATGTCTCGACGATGTCGCTTCGGTTTACGTGGCCTTCCCAGAACAACCGGAATTCGATGAATTCCAGCCTGCTCTCGACCCCTCTTCGTAATCCTGATTCGCCGTCCATACCCCGTAGCCCCCACAAAAGCTGGACTGACCAGTTTCTGTATGGGCACACCTACTGTACGGATGTGATTAAGGCAATGCGAATCTAATCCGCTAGCATGTCAACACGATCCGATAGTGTGGACGCAACTCCCTCTGTAGACGCGAGAAAATTAAGGACGCGTTGCGTTGTCTTGCGCCTCGGCCGACGCCCTTCGCGCAGATCCTGCACGAAACGGGGGTCCCCGACGGCCTGCCTACCAAACATGCTGGCCTTCGTACCGCTTCGCACCAAATAACCCTCGATCTGGTCCAAGAGCTCCATCGCCTTCGACTCGCTTTCCGCTTGTGTTCTTGTTATGTTCTTATTAGGAAGGCTTCCTAGAGTCTAGGATCGAATTTCCTAGGCGGATGCGATAGGACCTGCAGCGATGGAAGATGCACGCAAAGCACTGGACGATCTGATCCAGCAACGAGGCTGTAATTACTCCTCGATTTCCCGCCTTCTCGGACGCAACGCGGCGTACATCCAGCAATACATCCGCCGCGGCAGTCCCCGACAACTGGACGAGCAGGACCGCTCCGTGCTCGCCCGCTTCTTTGGAGTAGACGAGAAGATCCTCGGTGCTCCCGAGCGGCGATCCGGCCCGGTCGTCGAACTGGTCCATGTCCCTGTTCTCGATGTCGAAGCCTCGGCAGGGCACGGCGCTTTGGCCGAGATGGAATCCAAATGCGCCCAGTTCGGGTTCGACGAGAAGTGGCTGCGCCGTCTGACCGCAAGCAAAGCGACGAGCCTTTCGATCATCGCTGTGCACGGGGATTCGATGGAGCCAACGCTGCATGACGGCGATGAAGTCATGGTTGACCTGAATGATGGGCAGTCACGACTGCGCGACGGGATCTATGTGCTGCGCATGGATGACATGCTCAGCGTCAAGCGGGTCGCTATCGAGCCGCAAGGCAAGCGGGTCTCGGTGCTCAGCGACAATCCGGCCTATCCCAGTTGGCGCGGACTGGAGAAGCGGACGATCAATATTGTCGGCCGCGTGCTTTGGTTCGGCCGCGCGCTTCGCTAGGTAGCTCGCTAATGCTTGCCCTCCTAGCTGCCTCGATCGTCGCTGCCGGCCAGACCTTTACCTGCACACCCACGCATGTCTGGGATGGCGATGGGCCCATATGGTGCGCCGAAGGCCCCCATGTCCGCATCGCCGGGATTGCAGCGCGCGAAATGGACGGAACATGCCGGACCAACCAGCCCTGCCCCGACGCGTCGGCTATCGAAGCGCGCGACGCGCTCGTCGATCTTCCTGGCGGCCATCGAGGGACCATCTCGACAGGGCACGTCGTGGTTCGTGGACCGAGATTGACATGCCGGTCGGAAGGTTCGGCAGGCGGCAACCGGACGGCTGCCTGGTGCCGACTGCCGAACGGAGCCGATCTCTCCTGCGCGATGATCCAGACACGCACGGTGCTGCGCTGGGATCGCTATTGGAAAGGTCCTGCATGCCGCTAGGCCCGGAGCTCTGTCTGACAGGCCGTCTTGCCGAAGGCCCTTTCGGACTTGAACTCCATTCGGGCGGCGGGGTGTGGGAGCTCGACACCGGGCGTCGAGCACGCCGGTTGCTCGGACGCGAAGTGGAAGTCTGCGGACGCCGCGCCGGGTTCAACGAGCTCATCTGCGATCAGATCTGGCCAGCGGGACAACCCCGCCCTCCTCGCTCCAAATTCAATATCGAACTTCTCTTGGCGTGCAGTGTCGTGGGTTACGGTTTGATCGCGTTCTTGCTCGGCCTTGTTGGACGTCTCGGCTGATGCTGAGCGATTGGGAACTCTGGGCCTGTGCCAACCAGGTCCTAAAGACCCACGGTGAGAATGCACAGCTTCATGTTGCCGAGCAGATCGGCGCGCTCGCACTGGCACAGGACGAGGCGGGCATCGCCACCTGGAAAGCCATCGCCAAACGCGTGGCAGAGTTGATGGGCAAGGATCGCCCGACGGGCCTGCAATAAGCCAATATTACCTCAACCACGTCTCAATGCTAGTCAGCCCATCGGCGAGAGATCGCCCGGAAAGAGAGTGGGCTGAGAGCTCCAGCCGGCATTCCCCTCTCCTTCGATCTCCAAACCCTGCATGCGTTCGACCAGGTGGCGCGCGAGATCGACACGAGCATTGCGCTGGGTTCGCGGGTCGTCAGCACCGAGCCCAACAAGCGTTGCTTCGGACGCAACCGCAAGCGCGACCTCGATGTGCGTAAACAGGATCTCATCGGCGATTCGCGACATGATCGCTATGAGAACAAAAGAAGAACTAACAGTCAACCCGTGCCATATGGACCCATGCGGATATACGCTGTGTCAGATCCCGATTTCGAAGGGCTTGGTGATCGAGCGATCGAGCTCGGGCGGTTCGCGGGCCGGTTCTTGCGAACGATCGGGCGCCTTGCCCTTAGCCTGGCCCGTTGCTGCCGCATCGCGCAGCTGATTGACCGTTTCGAGCGCCGAGCGTTTCATTCCCGGATTGCGCTCGACAGCTGCTTCAAGCTTGCCCGCATTGTCGACAAACAGGGTCAGACCATCGCGCAGGCGGGTTATCGTTACGAGGAATGTCTGCTGGTTGGCGAGATTGCGTTCGCGGCTGTCCATGACGGCAATCCCGCGATCGGAGGTCAGGCCTTGCGCCATGTGCGCATTGAGCGCGTAGGCGAGATCAAGACGCTCGAGCATGGGGTCGCCCAACCCCAGCCGGTGCTCGGCGCCAAGCGAGGTCTTCACCGTGACGCCCTTCGCATCAACCGCCACGATGCGCGCTTGATCGGCGTTGAGCAGGCCGCGGTTGTGATCGGTCGCCGTCCAGCGAATGCGATCGCCATCGTGGATTTCGAGTGGGCGAACCTCAAACAGACGCAGCGGATCCTGCTCACCTTGCGGTCGCATTTGGCCCGGCCGGAATTCAAAGCGCTTGCCCCGCTCGTTCTGCAGCATCACGCGTTCGCGGGTCGGATCGGTTTCGACCACTTCATAGCGGCCCTTCTGCAGCCCCTGCCCCCTTTGCCGGCGGTCGACTTCGATTACCATGCCGACTGCATAACTACGCGAATAGCGCATTTCCTCACGCGTCAGATTGATCCGCGACAAGACATTCAGTCGCAAAGAACCCGGCCCCAATTCGCCATTGGCTTTGAGCCCGATCTGGACGGCGTCATTCACCTGTCCGCGCAAATTGCGACCCGACGCATAGATCGCGGTCACCTCACGCTCAGCAGGCGAAAGCGATAGCCAGGCCGCCGCGGCGTCGACGGTAGCTGTATTTCCCGACGCGACGACATGCGGGCCAAGATGTCGCAAGGCCTCGTCGATATTTCCGCCCTGCGCTGCATATTGAGCATCGCGCAGCGCCTTATCGCGGGCACGGAGATTGGTGTTCATGGTGGCCGTTTCGACGCCTGCCTTCTGCATGACGTCGAAGGGTTTGCCGGCATCGACAGCGCCCAATTGCTTCCTGTCCCCGATGCTGGCGAAGCGGTCTAGCTGGAGCAGATTGGCGAGGCGCACGAGCTTTTCCTTGTCGGCATTGCCGACCATCGAGGCTTCGTCGAGCAGCACCGTGGTGCCGCGCAGAGACGCACGAGCCTCGGCAAGCCTCGCCTGGTCCGCTCCTGCCAGAAGGCCCTGATGTTGGCGCAGAAAGCGCGCAACCGTCATCGAGGGAATGCCGGTGTCCCGCTCGAGCATCTGTACGAGCGTGTTCTGGACAGCGAGCCCGAGCACGGACTTGCCTTCCTCGCGCAAGATGTCTGCAACAGGTTTGAGGACGGTACTCTTGCCGGCGCCAGCTACGCCTTGAATGGCCACAATCCGGTTGTGAGAGGCGAGCAGCAAACGGCCTGCCCCTTCCTGGCCAGGGTTCAAGGTAAGGCCATATTTGAGCTGAGATAGCGCCTGTAGCCGCTCTCCGGCCACATCAGCTTCGACCACGGCAGACCCATGGCCACGGCCGTTCTCGACCGCAGCGATGATGCGCTGCTCGAGCCCGATCGCATCGCGGGTTGTGACAAGATACCGATCTGCACCCTGGCCTTTTTGCAGGTGGCCTTGACGCAGCAACTGGTCGACGCGGTGTTCGATGTCGGTGAGCGTAGTGGGCAAGGCAAAGCCAAGCGCAGAGCGATATATCTCGGTCCGCGAGAAGGCCGCCTCGCGCTCGCCCAAGTGCCGGATCGCAGATGCAACGGCATGAACGGCCGCGATCTGCTCGGGCGTCCGGCGCCCCATGTCGCGAGGCATAAGCGGGTCGCCCTGACGTAGCCCCAGACGCTCCGCGAAAGTCGTCGCCAGAAGGCGCGCCCGTTGGCCGATCGATCGCACCGAGTTTCCAATTCCGGAGACGGAGCCAATGTCGGTGGCGGCCCGTGCATTGGCCTGCGAAATGACAAGCCTCGGATCAAAGCCCAACTGTGCTGCTGCCTCGCGCCATTGGTTCACGAGAGCCTGGCGGTCTGCCACCGGCCCTTTGTCCGCCCGGGTCATCAGATTGGCCGCGTTGCGCGCCGCGAGGCCCTTGCCTTCCATCGTCGAAAGCTTGTCGAGGATCTCGGCACGGCGCGAACTGAAGGCATCACGAACGGGTTTGGGAACGCCCACCGCTTCGAAATTGCCATGCTTGCCGTATTCGCCAACTTGGTATCCGAGCTTCTCTACCGCCAAGCGGAAGCGCGCCATGGTCATGGCGTTGAGCAGCGTGTTGTGCTCCCAGATCTTGTCATTTCTCAGCGCTCGCCATTTGCCATCGGGCCCCTGGGTTACATTGGCAACCACGGCGTGGAAGTGCGCGTTGGGCTCCTGATTGCGGTTCGTATCGTGCTGGAAAAGCCCGATCACGAGATTGCCCGTCGCGACCACCCGTTCCTTGCCTCGGACCTCCATGCGGGTTTCGGCGAGATTCTTCTCAGCCCAGGCCAGAGTCTCGCGAACGGCAGCGCCATAGGCATCGAGGATACGCCTGTCGCCGCCGACGAGGGCAAGGATGGACCAGCTCTTGGGCATCGAGAATGTGAGGTCGGTGCCGGCGCGATGAGCCCTGTTGTCGCTCCCGACACGGCTTCCATCGGGCAGCATGCCCTTGAGCACGGCCTCGAACTGCGAGGCTTCGATAACGCCTCGCAGTCCAAGCGCCTCCGCGCCCTTGCCAAGCCATTGACCAGATCTCTCGGCATCGGCGCGGGTATAGTAATTGTCAGCGGCAAAGTAGTTGGCAGCACCGCCAGCCGTGCGGACGTTGGCTACAGAAAGCATCAGGTCTCACTCCGCCAGACGGCGTCTGCCTCGTGCATCACAGTTCAAAATCGCCGAGATCGGGCCCTTCGTGCGATGGCTGATCCTGCTCGGGAACGCCGTCTTCGAGCATGAGCTTGCGGGCATCTGCCTCTCGCTGGCGCTGGGCTATCCGATCGACGGCTTGCGGCTTATCCGGGGGCGGATTGGCACGTGGCAAGTCGCTTCGGCGTCCCTCCTTCACGCTATTCGGTGGATCCTTCTCATCGGGATGATCGCCTTTGCGGAGCGCCGCACTCGTTGGCAGCAACGGACGGGAATTGCGCGGCGTTGCGTTGTGCGCTTCGGGCGGCGATTTTCGCCGATGACCAGACTTGCCTGACGGCTTCCTGGGGTCGTCGGGAATGTCCTTTTCTGCCCGTTTCGCCGCCTGCTGGCGTGATTGCTTGGCATCCGCCTCGACTACCGGCTCTAGCGGAAGGGTACCTTGCTTTGGGACGACAGGCTTGCCTGCTCCGTCGTCGTTCGACGAGGGATGTTCGCTCTGATTTGCTGGCGGATTGGCAGACGTCTGGCCGCCCCCAGTTTCGCCTTCGGCTTTCCGGATTGGCTCTCGATCCTTGGCCCGACCGACGAAGACATGTGCAATTCTTTCCCGGTCTATCGGCTTCAAACGGACCGGCGCTGCAGGAAAGCCATCCGGGAATTTGATGAAGCCTGACAGGCGCGGCAGGTTCATCAACTGGTCGGGCAGCAGCAAAGGCTCGATATGCTTGCGCGGCGTCAGGCTGACGGCGTCGCGAGCATTGTTGTAGCCATAGGTGTAGCCCTCTTCCATGTCGCGAACCTGGCGATGGCCGATGAAGTCGGAACACCAGGTGGCCGTCTCGCGGTCTGCCGTACCGAGGATCAATTTGGTCCGGGCAAGCGATGCAAGCGTCATCGCCATGTTCTCACCGTAGACCTCCTTGAGCTTGGCGTAGGCATGGATGCCGGTGACGATTGCGCCGCCGAAATTGCGCGCCGTCTGCAGGCCTTTTTCGAGAGCGGGGAGCCGGTGAAGCGCACCCAGCTCGTCGATGAAGAACCAGCATTTGAGGTCCTGGGTGCGGGGCATCGTCATCAGCGTATTCATTGCTGTATCGAGCCACAGCGTGAGCAGCTGCGCGCACACGCTCATGTCGACGTAGCGCGCCGAGACGAAGACCATCGAGCCACTTCTTTTGGCGTTAGTGCCCTCGTCGTCATGAGCGCCCTGCTCGATCCAGTCGCGGACCGAAAAGCGGCGCCCGGAAGTGGGCAGGAGCTTCAGCGCCTTGGCATTCACGTTGAACACTGCCCGGATCGATTCCGCCATGCGCGCGGCTTCAGGAGCAGTCAGGGGATCAGCGATCGTGCCTCGCATCATGGCGTGGACCCGCGAGAGATCAGCGGTCATCAGTTCGCGGGCAAGCGCAGCATTGGTGCCCCGTCCTTCAGCGACCAGTTTGAGGCAGAACTCGACGAATAGGGCACGCGCCGCGATAACCCAGAACTGCGCCTCCCCGCCCCCGTCATGGGGTACGAGGGCTTCCGCTGCCGCCCAGAATTCACCTTCGGTTCGGCATTCGTCGAAGATGCTCCATTGCGGACAGCGCGCGTCTAGCGGGTTCAGAATGATGTCCCGGTCGGCCTGGTAGAAGTGTTCGATGAAAGCGCCGGTGAGGTCGAAGACGACGCAGCGCTGTCCCTTGGCGCGCGCTTCGGCAATCATGTCCGACATGGCGACTGTCTTGCCCATGCCGGTGGTCCCGATGAGCATGGCGTGGCTCTGTTCGAGCCGCCAGGGATAGACAACCGTCGCAAGATGCGAGGGCCGGTATGGAAATGCCGCGGACAGTTCCTTGGGCGAACACAGATGCCATTTCCAACCCATGGCGCTCGAAAGCTCTCGGGCGCGCTCGCGCTGGTTGTGCCCGCGCAGCTCATCGACCAGTTCCGGTAGCGTAACGAGCATGGCCCCGCGCTCATGCTTTCGCTCTTTCGAGCGACTGCCGAAGCGCGCTGCGAACCAGTAGAACAACACGAAGGCCGGCACGAGAAGCAAGGCCGAACGCACCAGAGCATCGCCCAGCAAGTCGAGCAGATGATCCCAGGCATTGATCACCGGCGGATAAGCATCGAGCATGATGATGGGGAGCTGGACGGTTCCTCCAAACCCCGTTTCGAGTGCGACCTGTTTGGCCGGATCGAACTCCATGAAGCCGTAGATGGCAGCATAAATTCGCATCCAGACGAGGTAGGCTTCGTGATCGCTCAGCCCTGCCGAAATGGTCCACCAGCTAGTCCAGGAAATGCCGATGGCGGCGATGATCAGCGGCCCCTTGAGACCTGCTGCAAACATGAAGCTGAAGTGTCCGAGCAGCTGACTTCCGCGCGTGAAGTTGACGAGGTTACGCTTCATCGGAACCTCCCTCGCTGGCGTTTGCGGTGAGCCCCAGTTCCTTGCATTTGCGCGCGTAGGCCTGATGGGCTCGCTCACGCAGACTGTGATCGGCATGCCCTGCGAGAAGGGCATCAACGCCGACCATCGTGAACACTGATTGACGGCTGATGCGGTCGACCGATGTTTCGAGCTTCGATGCAAGATCGTCATTTTCGCATGCCTGCGAAAGCAGCGACCGGATCCATTCGCTGACGCTTATATCGCGCCGCTTTGCTGCAGTACGAACCCGCTCAGCGAGCTCGACGGTGACATGTACCTGGAGAGATTTTGGCCGTGTCATGCACAGACTCCTTGTGGTCAGGAGCCCGGAACGCACTGCGAAAGGCGGTTATTGTCTAAATCAGAAACGAGAACATGTCAAGAACATGCAAGATGCGCAGGAATGCGCCCTTTCTGGCTGCCTTCAATCAAATTCGATTGGCGAATTGGCGACCATTCATTTCTGATTGAGAAGCAGCCATTTTTGCAAGAATCCATCAACACCCTCTATTTACTATCTTTTTTACTGACTACCGCCTGCGATTTGTCGCGTACGGTGTGCTCTTCCGTCCCCAGCTTAGATTGTAGGTTCCAGTGTCATGACCAGCACGGGATCGGCGGTTTTGAACTCCCAAAATCAGGGGATGAAGACGATGCCGCTCGATTGCCGATTGTGTTAAAGATCAATCGAGTCCGCCGACAGGAAGAATGGTGTCGCGGACATCTCTCCGGGAGCATGGCTATGGCGGATGTAACACTGAGCGCGACACCCAAAGGCAACGGATTCCAGGCAACCGTGACCTATTCGAGCGGCGTGTCGATCAGTTCGGCAGAAGCGTTTCCGACGAAGGCCGAAGCCATTTCAGCAGCGGCAATGAAGGTACTCGACATGCCCGATCGGCTCGAGATATTCGATGCGTCGGACGCCGAGGACTGATGCTGCAGGGAATGCTCGCGCGATGCCTCCGGGAGCGACAATACGGGACCCGAGCAAAAAGAAAGGAGGAAGCCCTGACGGACTTCCTCCTTGTGTGTAGCCTCAGAATTCATCGCTCAGCTTTCCGGGCACTGTGTCGATGACCCGGTCCAGCATGGCCTTGGGCAGTGCGCCGTAATCGCCCTCATCGACCGCGATGTAACCTGCCTCACCATCGGTCAGGACATATTGGGTGAAGTAGCTGTGAAGGGACCGGGCATGAGCCTTGTCGAGTGCGGCAACGAAAGCTGCCTGATCTGCCTGGAATGAACCCTGCGCGATGTTCAGTGAAGCGTACATGATCTTTCCTCCTGATGTTCGATGCGTCGCATCAGGAGCTGCGGGGATGTGGGTGACGGGCCGGGTCAGGGACCGCGCATAGCGCGGCCGCGAAGCGGCGATGGGGGAAACGATTTTTGCCGGGCTTGCCCGGTAAAAATGGTGGGGCCCCGTCGTCCTTGACGCGGCCCCAAAGCCCGCATCACACTTGGACTTTCTGCGAGAGAGACCTCTCCAACGTCAGCGTGAAAAGCACTGGCATCGCGGCAAAAACCGTTTTCCTACATGGCCCCATGCTGGCACTGTCGCGCGTGGAGGGGACCAACGGCCAGCGAAAGGACAATCTGATGGCCAGGTCCAAACCGAGCGCGCGTAATGCGCTCAAGAAACTGCGTGAACAGCGCGACGAACTCGATGCACAGGAGGCCAGGCTCCGAGATGAAGCAGCCGGCGAACTGGGCAAGGTTCTTCTCGAATGCGGAGCCGAGACTATCGAACCTGCGCAATTGAAGCAGCTCATCCGCGCATCGCTCACCATCGGGATCGACGATGCTCTCAAGCGGCTCTCCCCCGCCTGACACTTCAACCGCGGCGAGGTGTGGGCTCGATGCCCCGCCCCGCCGCTTACGTCAGAGAACACAAAAAAGGCCCCGATGGCGCGAACCATCGGAGCCTTGTCGTTTGCGGGAGGCGCTCAGTCCTCATCGATGTCGGGCGCACCTTCATTGTTCGACGATCGGCCCTTGGTGAGGAAGTCCACCTTGTCGGCGATGATCTCGCAGCCGTAGCGCTTGGTGCCGTCCTGTTCTTCCCACTGCGTATAGTGGATGCGCCCCTCGACCGTCACGAGCTGGCCCTTGGTGCAGTACTTGGCGACGTTCTGGCCGAGCCCGTTGAAGCAGGTCACGCGGTGGAATTCGCTGTCCTTGGCGGTGTAGCCGTTTTCGTCCTTGTAGGTCTTGCCGTCCTTGCGGGCGGGACGGTCGGTGACGACCGAGATCGAGGTGATGTTGGTGCCGCCCTGGGTAGTGCGGGTTTCGGGGTCGCGAGCGATGCGGCCAACGAGGATAACGAGATTGGTCATGGTCTTTCTCCTGATCGAGCATTCCGGGTCCATCCCGGCTGCAAACCCGACTAGGAAGCGGCCACGGCGAAGCGCACCGAAGGGAAACCTCGATCTGGTTCGGGTGGTGCGGGCAGCCGGGCGCAGCCCGGCAACTCGGCCGGACCTGATCGGGGTTGCGCGTCTCGACGGGGATGCTTCAGGAAAGGTTTGCTTACAGGCCGGGTTGGTCCCGAGTGCCTTGCAACAGGCCAAGCCATGACTTTTCGTATTATCGGGATGCGACGCACCCCCTGACCTCGCCTACCTTCTAAGGCGACCTCATATCTCGACTACGGACGCTCCTCCCGAAGCGGACGAAAGACCTCCTGAAAACGCACCGCCAGCAGCAGTCTCAACAGTGCCAAGCGGTATAGGCTCGTCCAGACGGTGCCCCCGCAGCATCCAGTCTTGGGGCGTGATTAGGCGCCCCCAATCCGCAAAGGAAGGAATCGTACCCAAGTCCTCGCGGACGTGCTGCTCGCCTACAAGGCGAACAGGCACGACACGGTTGTCGGCGTTGACGATGGTAGGCCCGAACAGCGTTTCGAGCATGAAAATGCCTTCGGCATGGTGCCGAAGGGCCCGGTGTCGCGGATCAGCAAAGATCGCCTTCGACTGGTCAAACCATTGGTGGAGCGGCAGGTAATCTTCCACCACCCCTCCCCATTTCCGGACTGACGATAGGGCGTGATAGTAGCAATGAGCCATCGCACCTCTCCTAGAGATCAGTCGAATGGTCGTCGGTCGCAGTGTAACGCAGCTGGCAGTCCAGAACGAAACTCGGCGTAGCCACGTCGATGACCAGTTCGCCGCAAGCACCATCATTGATTTCCCATCCGGGATGATGGCGTTCGAGAGCAAGGTAAGTCAGTTGCTCGAGGGCGGAATTGAGGCTCTGGTCGTCTCCTTCTCCAGCACAGTCGATCGTCACTTTGGGACACGGAACACTCGCCCCGCCGGCGTCAGAGAAGACGCATTCTTCGACCGCACCGCTGTCGCCGCACCCATCGAAACAAATTTCTACGCGGGCAATTTCGGCATTGCGCAGCGGGGCAATGATAGCTGCCTTGAGCCGTTGGATTTCACTTTGTGCCTGCGCCGCGCGCTCGGCCTGGCGGACAGCAAAATCCGCCATGATCGCCTGAAAATCAGTCATCAGATTTCTCCTGCAATGTGGGGGCAAGGACCGATCGTCTTGCCCACGATAACAGGCGATCTCTTTCCTCTGACGGCCTGCGCCAGCGCCGATGGCGCTGGC
>CESG01105182.1_pt1 | contig 48148 bp, 50 predicted proteins | sample 531121 | NCBI WGS metagenome assembly CESG01 (sample SAMEA2621287, study PRJEB7988) | marine metagenome | biome: marine biome (ENVO:00000447); feature: mesopelagic zone (ENVO:00000213); material: "saline water (ENVO:00002010), including plankton (ENVO:xxxxxxxx)" | depth 800 m
TGCAGATCGCGTGATCCGAGAAACCGAGTTATTCAGGACCGACTAATTACTCTGAATGCAGTGTGAAAATGGTATTGTGGAAACCGTACCAAAGTACGGAGTCAACAGGCATGATGCAGAAACGTACATTGACCATCGGCGGGCTGGCCCAGTCTGCTGGCGTGAACGTTGAAACAATTCGCTACTACCAACGCGTTGGCATGCTGGCACAACCTGTCAAACCCCTGCAGGGTGCCCGCAAATATGGCGCCGGGGACATCAAGCAGATCCGTTTCATCAAACGCGCCCAGTTATTGGGTTTTACTTTGGCAGAGGTGTCTGAACTGCTGGTTTTGAGCAACGCTAGTTCCTGCCGCGAAACCCAAGATCTGGCCGAAAGCAAGCTGAAATCTGTTAGCGAGAGAATCCGCGACCTGACTATAATGCAAGATACATTGTTGCAGCTTGTGGCTCGGTGCAATGCAACAGACGACTCGACCAGTTGCCCCATTATTGATGCATTGGTGGGTGATGATTAATCCCATCATGCAGCCCTAAAGGGTTACCTATACTGCGTCGATTTGTGTAAAGTTTGCCGCAAATCTATAGTCCTGGTGGATCAGGTGACAGTGACGATGGCATTAACCAACACAAGCTGGATTGATGATAATGACAATCTTGATTGGTAAGACAAGGTTGATATTAAATTGTTTCCAGCTTTGTACGCAGAGGCCGACAGTGGTCGATTGTTGTTCTCACGTGGCGTTGAGCCTAGTAAAAAGCGACTACTGCGTTTACCTGCACTTCTTTAATTGAACGTTCGATACCTAAATTATTAACGATGTTTTTATGATTTCGCATTGCGCTATTGTGTTATGACCCAAGCATTTGGCACGTAATCGTTGTAATTCACTTTTCAGGGCTTGAAGTTGACTGAGCCTTTTATCGATTTCGGTCAATTTATTGTCGATGGCATCGTTGATTGGCTCGCATGACTCGCTGGGTGAATGTTTGAGTTTCAGTAAGGAGCGTATTTCATCTAGCGATATGTCAATGTTGCGACAAAACACAACGAACGCTAAATCTTCGAGATGATGCTCGCCGTATATCCGGTAGTTGGAGGCGGTTCGGTCTGGTGCACAAAGCAGGCCTTCCTTCTCGTAATAGCGTATTGCCTCTACCGTTATACCCAACTTCTCGCTTAACTCACCGATTTTCATCAATTTATCCTAGGGGTTGACTCTAAAGCTACTTTAGGGTTTTTAATGAATGTATTGCAATTTCACCAGGAGTTCAAGATGCCAGGTTGTTCAACATGTCACGACCATCAGCCGGCCCAATCAGTTTCACCAACCTACAAAAAAGTGTTGTGGGTTGCTCTGGTTGTCAATTTGGGTATGTTCATCGTTGAGGTGGCTTCAGGTTTGAAAGCGGGCTCTGTCTCCCTGTTGGCGGATTCACTTGATTTTTTTGGTGATGCAGCGAACTACGCTGTTTCCCTTTTTGTGTTGGGCATGGCACTGTCGATTCGTGCAAAGGCAGCCCTGGTTAAAGGTGCCACACTCGGAATTTTCGGGGTAGGCGTTTTGGCCTACACGGCGTATCGCCTTTGGACAGGGCAAGTTCCTGAACCTTTGACCATGGGCGTGGTAGCGGTGTTGGCACTCGTTGCCAATGTGGCTGTAGCTTTGATGCTTTACAAATGGCGTGAAGGCGACTCGAACATGCAATCAGTGTGGCTTTGCAGCCGCAACGACGCCATTGGAAATGTGGCCGTGGTTGCAGCCGCCAGCTTGGTTGCCTGGACCGGCAGTGCATGGCCTGATTTGGCAGTAGCGGTGTTGATGGCCACTTTGGGTATTACCGCAGCTAGAACCATCATCGCTCAAGCATGGCGCGAATTGAACCAACCTAGTGTGTGATACTCTTACGCCCATGAAAAAGTTTTTCCTTGTCCTTCTTATGTTGGTACTACCGCTTCAAGCAGCGCTTGCAGCGGTAGAAACCTATCATGGACACGGGGCAGAGCATGAATCTGCGATTGAGGCAGTGCTTCATACCCACGATGGGCATGATCACCACGCCGCACATCAGGCCCCTCAGGATCAACAGCAGGACAACAAACAGCAAGACCAAACCTGCGATGGTGATCACCACCATTGCCATGCCCACAGTGTGAGCGTGCTGCCCAGTTTGTTGACTTTTGCCACACTCCCCAAAGCCTTGGACCAAGCACTTGAAGAGTTCAACGGCTTTCAATCTTTCTCGTCAAACCGCATAGAACGCCCGAAGTGGGTCTGAACAAAACCTGAATTAGCCACCCTTGGATACCTGCTTGTGCAGACCGAAAAGGGCAGTTCATTGTTTTGTTTGGAGATATACCCCATGAATTCACCACACCGTGTGGTGTCCACCTGCCTGGCCCTGTTGTTTTTAAGCGCTGCTCAGCCTGCGTTTACTCAGCAAGCCATGCCTGTGGAAACCCCAGTGACAGTTCAAGATGCCTTTGAATCGGCCTTGAGCATTGATCCAGAAGTGCAATCGGCACTGAAGCGCATTGAAGCATTCAAAGCGAGAAGGAGTGCAGCCAGCGCCTTGACTGCCCAACCACTTTCACTGGAAGGGTCGTATCGATCGGACCGGAACTACAACAACCAAGGCTTGCGAGAAATCGAGCTCGGTGTGTCTGCACCCATCTGGAACTGGAATGAGCGGGCGCGTACCCAATCCTTGCGAGACACCGAAATTGAGTTGGTGCAGTTGCAACTTGAACAGAAAAAACTTGAGCTCGCTGGTCTTGTTCGTCAAACGCTGTGGAATACCCTGGCGGCGAACCTTGATGCAGAAATCGCACAGGCGCGACTTAAATCAGCGAAAGAATTGATGGTGGATGTTGAAAAGCGGGTAAAAGCCGGTGACTTGGCCCAAACCGATTTTTATCAGGCTTCTGCACTGTATGAACAGACCCGAGCAGAATTTGCGCGAACTCAAAGCGCTTTAAGTGATGTGAGTGCGGATTATGCGGCCACCATCGGTTTGCCTGTTTCAGTGCTTTCACAGATTCAAACCGAGAGCACCGACATTCCCAATGGGCTGAAACCGCTGGATCACCCCGCGATCAAACTGGCGCAGCTTCAGGTGTTGGCCCAGCAACAACAAAGCGATTTGGTGCAAACCCAGTCGCGCGCGAATCCTGAGGTGGGTTTGGCCATCATCAGCGATCGTGGTGCGTTCACCTCGGCCAGCGAGAAATCTTTGGTGGTGTCCACGCGAATTCCTTTGGGCAACTCGTCGGAATATCAAAGCCGGGTGTTGCAGGCAGAAAGTGAAAGCATTGCCGCCGAAGCGGCACTGACAAAAACCCAGCGGCAAATCGTTGTTCTTGGCCGTGCTGCCGAGAGCAACTTGGACCTGTTCGCGCAAATCAGGGTGTCAGCCCAAGAGCAGGCCAAGCTGGCCGCAAAAACCTTCGAGTTGTACAAAAAGTCATTCGATTTGGGTGAAACCGATTTGCCCACCTTGCTGATTGCCGAGCAAAAGGCCTTTGAGGCCAACAAACTGGCCAGGAAATCTGCCATTGAATATGCCGCAAAAGTTTCAGCCTACAAACAGGCCTTGGGACTTCTACCATGAATAATATTGAGATCAACGTCATGAAACAGAACAAATTTTTAACCAACGTATTGTCAGCCGCAGTGCTTGCCGGCTCGCTCCTCTTCTCCACGACAGCTTATGCGGGCCCGGGTCACGACCACGGTGATGAAGTACCGGTTGCAGTTGGTGAAGCGTCGCCTCGCGTCGTGATGGAATCGGAATTGTTCGAGGCAGTTGGCATTTTGAAAGGTCGCATGCTTGAAATTTACATTGACCATGCCCCCACCAATGCGCCCGTGCAAAACGCCAAGTTGGAACTTGAACTGAACGGCCAGCAAGTGCCCGTTGAATTGCACAGCGAAGGCGAATTTGATGCGCAGTTGCCCGAAGGAATCGAGGAAGGCACTGTGGCTGTCAGCATGACTGTATCCGCAGGCGAAGACATTGAACTTTTGGCGGGTGACCTGATTGTGGGTAACCACGATGAGCTCGATCCTGTTGAAGAAGTGCAGTCACGTCTCTCGGCAATAGTCTTGTACGGGATTGGTGGATTGTTGATTCTCGCGGTGTTCGTGGTCGGATATGTTCGTCTTAAATCAAAGGGAGACAAATAATCATGTTGAAAAAACAGTTTGTTCTCTCTGTATTGGCATTCAGCTTGTCAGCACCGCTTTCTGTGTACGCGGGCCCTGGGCACGATCATGGTGACGAAGCACCAGTTGCAAGCACTGGGGACGGCCCTAAGCGACTTGCCACAGGCGAGGTGTTCCTGCCAAAACCTGCACAGCGGCAGTTGGACTTGCGAACACAAGTTGTTCAAGTAAAACCGCAGGCCAAGGTAATTGAAATGAATGGTCAAGTGGCGCTGGATCCTCAATCGGGCGGTGTAGTGCAAACCAGCCTGGGAGGTTTTTTTGTGCCTTCCAGCAAAGGTGTTCCGAAACTTGGGGATCCAGTAACGAAAGGACAAATTTTGGGGTTTATCCAGACCCCCCAAGCCCCGCTTGAAAAGTCTGCCCAACTGGCGCAATTGTCACAATTGAAATCTGAATTGGCGTTGGCCAAACAACGCTTGGATCGGTTAACCCTACTGGCCGACACCGTACCCAAGAAAGAAATTCAAGCCACCCAAGCGCAGGTACAAAGCCTTGGTGAGCAAGTGTCTGCGTTATCTGGCGGTATTGGTTCGCGCGAAGAGCTTCGCTCTTTGTCAAACGGTGTTGTTGCTTCGGCAGCAGCTATTGCTGGCAAGGTTTTTTCCGAAGGCGATGTGCTGTTTGAAATCGTGAATCCCAAAGTGGTCCGAGTTGAAACCACTTGGTTTGAACCAAATACCGTACCAGAATTTTTGTCTGCCCAGGTTCGCGCAGGTGAGAAGACTTTGAAACTCAACTATGTGGGTGCAGCCAGTAGCGTTAAAAATCAGTCGCTGTCTTTGGTCTTTGAAGCCCGCAACGTTGACGGCCTACGCTTTCCAACAGGCCAGCTCTTGACAGTTTACGGTGAATTGGCCGAGAAGCTTGACGGTATCGCTATTCCCAGTGCGGCCGTGGTTAAAAATGCGGCCAATCAAACCATTGTCTGGGTCAAGAAAGAGCCTGAATTATTCGAGCCCAAAGTGGTATTGACTGAACCGCTGAACGGCGTCGAAGTGTTGGTACGAAGTGGCCTGACCGGTAATGAACGCGTGGTTGTTCAAGGCTCGACCTTGATCAACCAGGTTCGATAAGGGAGCGTCGCTATGTTTCAAATGCTATTGGATAGCAGCCTGAAAAACCGGCTGCTGGTACTGCTCGGTGCGCTCATTTTGACCGTGTATGGGGCTTATACGCTGACCCAAACACCGGTTGATGTATTTCCCGATCTGAACAAACCAACGGTCACCGTGATTACCGAAGCTGGTGGAATGGCATCGGAAGAAGTCGAACAGTTGATTACGTTTCCTTTGGAAACTGCCTTGAATGGCCTTCCGGGTGTCGAGGTCATTCGCTCGGTGTCCAGTGCCGGACTCTCCTTCATTTACGTGACTTTCAATTGGGATACTGAGATTTATCGGGCACGTCAAATGGTCTCTGAGCGGCTTTCCAGCCTGGAGGAATCGATTCCTGCTGGCGTGGCGCCAGTGATGGGGCCGGTTAGTTCGATCATGGGCGAAATCATGCAAATCGCCATACCCATTGACCCGAGCAAGACCACACCCATGCAAGTGCGCGAGTATGCCGATTGGGTGCTTCGTCCACGGCTGTTATCGATACAAGGCGTGGCACAGGTGATCCCAATTGGTGGTGAAGTACGCCAGTTTCAGGTTCAACCAGATTTGCAGCGGATGGTTAATTTGGGCATTACGATTGAGGACCTGCAGCAGGCCTTAAGCGGTTTCGCATCCAATACATCGGGTGGATTTTTGGCACTCAATGGGCGTGAGTACCTGATTCGTAATCTTGGAAGAACATCGTCTTTGGAAGACCTCAGCAAGGTGGCTGTGGGTTCAAAAGACGGTGTGCCAGTGTTGCTCAAGCAAGTCGCCAAGGTTGATTTTGCGGCTGCAGTTAAACGGGGCGACGCCGGGTTTGAAGGCAAACCCGCTGTAATTCTGGGCGTACAAAAGCAGCCAAGCGCCGACACCATTGCCTTGACCAAAAGGATTGAAGAAGCCCTGGTTTCCATGGGCAGCAGCTTGCCAGAAGGAATGGAAACACCGCGTGTGACTTTCAGGCAGGCCAGTTTCATTGAAGCCTCAATTTCCACTTTGCAAGGAAAGCTGATTGGCGCTTCGATATTTGTTGCTGCAGTGTTGTTTTTCTTTTTGGGTACGATTCGCCCGACCGTGATCGCACTGGTTGCCATCCCCGTGTCAATTTTCATCACAGCTTTGGTGTTTGAGTATTTTGGGCTGTCAATCAACACCATGACGCTTGGCGGTTTGGCCATTGCCATTGGTGGTTTGGTCGATGATGCCGTTGTAGACGTAGAAAACATTCTTCGCCGCCTGAAGGAACAAAGGGCCAAACACCCTGGTGTTGCTTTCGACCTGGTGGGCCTTGTGCGCAAAGCATCGCTGGAAGTACGAACCGGCATTGTGTACGCCACGGTCATTATTGTTCTGGTGTTCATTCCCTTGTTTGCATTGCCTGGCATCGAAGGCAAGTTGTTTGTGCCCTTAGGCATTGCGTTTATCGTGTCTACCCTCGCATCGCTGGTGGTTTCGGTCACAGTAACGCCTGTGCTGTCTTATTACCTGTTGCCAGGCATCAAGGATCTTGATCATGGCGATACTCGCGTGTTGGCTTGGTTAAAGTCCAAATACCAGGTTGGCTTGTCTGGAGTGCTGAATAACCCGAGAGCGGCGATTTGGGCGGGTGTGATTGCGGTAATTGTTGCAGGCGCATCTGTACCCTTTTTCGCAAAAACTTTTCTTCCACCCTTCAATGAGGGCACCTTGCTGATTGGTATGAGATTAAATCCTGGTGTCACCTTGGAAGAGTCCTCGAAATTGGCCTCTCAGGCTGAAGTGTTGCTCAAAGACATTCCCGAAATTACGCACATTGGACGGCGAAGTGGTCGTGCGGAGCTGGATGAGCATGCTGAAGGTGTGCATGTGTCTGAACTGGATTTGGGTTTGATTCCCGCCGGTGACATGACACGACCCATGGCGGAGTTACAAGCTGAAATACGCGAACGACTCCAGAACTTGCCGGCAGCCATTGCTGTGGGGCAGCCAATCTCCCATCGAATTGACCACATGCTCTCAGGTGTACGTTCGCAAATTGCGATCAAGGTGTTCGGGGAAGACTTGGATACCTTGCGGGGTACGGCGGAGACGCTGCGTGCGGAGCTATCAACAATTGATGGACTGGTTGACCTTGAAGTCGAGAAGCAGGTACTCGCACCAGAGATCAAGGTGCGGATCAACTACGATGCCGCATCCCGTTATGGAGTGTCTTCATCGGAAGTGTTGCATTCTCTGCAAGCTTTGATTGAGGGCGAGAAAATTACTCAGGTGGTTGAAGGCAATCGTCGTTTTGCCCTGGTTTTGAAACTGGCAGAGAAAGACCGTAGCTTGGAGCAACTCAAGACCCTGCTGATACCGACCCCCTTGGGAGCAGTTCCGCTGTCTGTTTTGGCGGACATTGAAGACAGTGATGGTCCCAACCAGATCAGCCGGGACGACGGGAAACGGCGAATTGTGATTTCTGCCAACGCCCAAGGTAGAGCGCTTTCTGAAGTGGTTGAAGACATTCGTACCACAGTTGCAAATACTGATTTGCCAGAAGGCTATTTCATTACTCTGGGCGGGCAGTTTGAGGCTCAGGAAGAAGCCACACGTTTGGTCGGTTTCTTGTCCATTATTTCCCTGGTCCTGATGTTTGCGGTGCTTTACAGCCGTTATCAGTCGGTGCGCCTGTCGGCCATCATCATGGGCAATATTCCTTTGGCCATGGTGGGGGCGGTTCTTGGTTTGTGGTTATCCGGACAGCCTTTATCGGTGGCGGCGTTGATTGGTTTCATCACGCTTGCGGGTATTTCAGTTCGCAACGGTATTTTGAAGGTGAGCCACTACATCAACCTGATGCGATTCGAACACGAGCAGTTTACGCAGTTCATGATTGTGCGCGGATCGATGGAACGGTTAAGCCCCGTGTTGATGACGGCACTGGTTACTGCATTTGCCCTTGCACCTTTGCTGTTTGAAGCAGAGCGCCCAGGGACCGAGATTTTGCACCCGGTTGCAGTTGTAATTTTTGCTGGCCTTATCAGTTCAACCTTGCTGGATACCTTTTTAACGCCAGCATTGTTTTGGGTTTTTGGGCGCAAGGATGCCGAGAGGTTAATGGAGCAATCCGATGCTCAAGCGCTGTAATTTTTTTTAACAGAAAGGAGATGAAAATGAAATCAATCAAATTGCTGACAACAACTTTCGGTCTTGTTTTGGCCTTGAGTTCAGGTTTTGCTGTGGCACAGGAAAAAGATGAACACAAACTTGAACCCAAACATGGCGGTGTAGTTGTTGAATCCAATCACATCGAGTATGAATTGGTGGTGAAGCCGGAAAATATTCAATTGCATGCAGTTGATCACGGCAAGGTGATGGACTTGAGCAAAGCCAAGGCCAAAGTGGTGTTTCTGGTGGCCGATCAAAAAATGGAAAGAACACTGGCTGGCCAGGGGGTGCTTTTGTCGGGTGAGGGTGTGGATTTGAAGGGATCTGGCTACACCGCAGTGGCCACAGTGGAATTCGCCAACAAGAAGAAAGCCACAGTTCGATTTAAAACAAACTGAGTTTGGGAAATGGAGCTGATCAAATTTTCTGCATTGTTTGCAGTGACGGCCGTTTCTGAAATTTTGGGCTGCTATTTGCCTTGGCTGATTCTGAAACAGGACAAGTCCCCATGGTTGTGGCTCCCGGCCATCGGGTTTCTTGTTTTGTTTGCCTGGTTGCTTACTTTGCACCCTTCGGCTGCGGGGCGTACCTACGCAGCCTATGGCGGAATGTATATCACGGTGGCGCTGCTGTGGCTTTATTGGATTGACGGCATCAGTTTGACCCGCTGGGACATTGCTGGCGCAGGCCTGGCTTTGGCGGGCATGGCGGTTATCATGTTGCAACCAAGCCCATAGAGCGAATCACTGTCGCAGTTAACTCGAGTGCATCCCTTACCTAATTTCTTGGTTATTTTTTGGAAAGAGCATGTGGCACACAATTATTACTACGCAAAACCGTTGGATCATCGGTGTTTCAGTTTTTCTTATGCTGGTAGCCAATGGCAGCTTTGCAAGCCGGTTGCTGTCGGCCTATCCGCTTAGCGACGGTAACTTGTTGTTCGTCAGTTCGGTACTTTTGTTGTTTACCCTGGTCACAACTTTCATGCTGCTTTGGTTTTGCCATGGACGAGCAGCCAAATGGGTTTTGGCCTTTTATTTGCTCGCCTCAAGCATGGCGGCATATTTCATGTCGGCTTATGGCACAGTGATTGATCAAACCATGCTTGAAAACACCTTGCAAACCAACGCGGCTGAAGCAGGCGACCTGTTCTCGATTTCCATGTTGCTATACCTGCTGGGTATGGGTGTGCTGCCTGCCTGGTATGTGTTGCGCCGCATGCCCAAGACTGCAGGCTTCGTAACAGAACTACGTGCGAAAACACTATTCAGTTTGTGTTTGCTCATTGGCATGGTACTGCTGATCGTGCCATTTACTTCTCAATACGCTTCGTTTTTTCGTGAACACAAAAGCCTGCGCTTTTACGCCAACCCAACTTACCTCACTTACTCGGCCATTCGCCTGGCAAGCAGCAAAATCAAAGGCAGTGCTGGCCCGATTGTGGTTCAAGCGGTTGCATCAGATGCTGTGTTGAACGAAGAGCACCCGCAGCACCCCAGAGAACTGATTATTATGGTCGTGGGGGAAACTGCTCGTGCTGACCGGTTTGCACTGAATGGCTACACCAAGCCCACCAACCCGGCGCTGGGCAAAGAAGACGTGGTTTCTCTGAGCAATGTTAATTCATGTGGCACGTCGACCGCCGTGTCGGTGCCCTGCATGTTTTCTCTGGCTGGGCGCGAGGGTTTTGACGGTGAAACGGTCCATGAGTTTGAGAATGTGCTGGATGTACTAAAACGCCAAGGTGTTGAAATTTTGTGGCGCGACAACAATTCAGATTCCAAGGGTGTTGCCGTTCGCCTGCCTTACGAGAATTTTCGAGACCCTGTTGTCAATCCGGTGTGCGATTCCGAATGTCGGGACACCGGTATGCTGGTTGGGCTGGAGGAACACATACGCAAACACCCCGGCAAAGATCTGCTGATTGTGCTGCACCAAATGGGCAATCATGGTCCTGCCTATTACAAGCGCTATCCGCCAGAGTTTGAACGGTTTAAGCCTGTGTGCAAAACCAATGAATTGTCAAAATGTACCGACGAGGAAATCAACAACGCCTATGACAACGCAATCTTGTACACCGATTATTTTTTGGCGCAAACCATTGCATTGCTGAAAAAGTTTGATGCAAGCCATGAGACCGCCATGCTGTATGTGAGCGACCACGGTGAGTCCTTGGGTGAAAAGGGCATGTATTTGCATGGTGCGCCTTATGTTTTTTCACCCAAGGAGCAAACCCATGTGGCGTCACTATTGTGGTTCGGAAAAAACTTTGACTACCGCACGGAAGACTTGAGTCTGGTCAAAGATTATCCTTTCACGCACGACGATTTGTTTTGTTCGCTCATGTTGACTTTCGAGGTGGAAAGTGCCGTGTGCGCGCAGCGCACCGATGCCTTGAAAGCGTATTTCGAACGTCAACGGCGAGCAAGCTAACCCCCCAGCAAAGCCACGCGGTGGCAAGCACATGACTTGTGAAGTGGGCTCCTTTGGCAATTTGCACGCCGCTGGCCAGCCCGCCCATGAACAGCACCACCATGGCTACTGTCGCTTGATGCCGCTTTAGCCACGGCATTGGGCTGTACAGCAATACAATCCACATGAATGCGGTGGATGCATGCCCGCTGGGAAAACATTTTCCAGGCCCCGGGTTTGCAACAGCATGGGTGTTTTGAAACAGCCGAAAATAATCGGCTGTTCCACCATACAGATTTAAATCCCAGGGGCAACTGTGTGAAGACTGGGATTTCAGCACGCTCACCACCAGCGCGGCCAGCAAGCTAACCAACAGGATAAAAAGAATTTCTTTCCAATAGACCTGCCTGACAGACTTTAAGCAAAGTAGCAAAACAAAAACCAGCCAGATGCCCGCGGCAAGCCAGCGCAACCCGTCGTGCAACAGCAAACTAAGCCACTGGTTTTGCTTCAGTGGAAAACTGGCTGCCTGCGGGTCAAAAAATACATTGGAAATGGCTTGATCCCAGCCGGTGTAGCAGTTCAAAAAAACGATGAACACACCGAGCAGCGTCCAAGCTGCCCAGTGGTGCGTGGGACGTGAGTTTTCAGAAAACAAATTGATCTCCAAGCCCTGTGAGGGTTGCCACACCCAGCAAGGCGAACAAGATAGCGGCGCTGATGTGTACCCATCGCACTGGAATTTTTTGGGTTAGCTTGTCGCCAAGCAACACAGCCGGTGCATTGGCGATCAGCATGCCCAGCGTGGTGCCAACCACTACCCAAAACACACTGGCATAGTGAGCCGCCATGGCCACAGTCGCAACCTGTGTTTTGTCGCCCATTTCAGCCAGAAAAAACGCAATGAATGTGGTGCCAAAAACGCCAAGCCGACGGGTGAAAGACAAACCAGAATCGTCAATCTTGTCAGGAATCAACACCCACACAGCCATCGCCAGGAACGACGCACCCAAAATCCATTTCAAAGTTTGCGCACCAACATTCGCCGTGACCCAGCCTCCCACTACTCCAGCCAAGCCGTGGTTCAGCAGGGTGGCCAACAAAATGCCAAGAATGATGGGAATGGGTTTTTTGAAACGCGCAGCCAGAAGCAAGGCCAGCAATTGGGTTTTGTCACCGATTTCAGCCAGTGCAACAACACCGGTGGACACGAGAAAAGCTTCCATTACAAAATTCCACGGCCTTGAGAACCAAATGACCACATTCCACCCAGGCCGAAGCGGTGGAAATGCAGTCAAAGGTCTTGCCAAGTGTGGAAACCGCTTGCACCATGGCTTTTGGGCCAAGTATGTTGATGCAAGCCCTTTTCGAGAAAAGGAGGCTACTCCCCAATGAGTGATGGGATGTTAACCGGAATCGTAAAAACTTCCAAATTCCGTGAATTTCAGGCGAATTGAAATAAGCGAACAGTCCACCATCATTTAATCGATTGGAGAACACCGGCATGCAAAACCACGACTTGAAGGAAACCGCCAGAGCGGCTTTGAGCAAAGTACCTGAAGTGACTTTGCTGTTCTGGGTAATCAAGATTGCAGCCACCACACTGGGTGAAACAGGGGGCGATGCTGTGTCGATGTCCATGAATTTGGGCTACTTGATGGGCACAGTAATTTTCGCGGTAGTTTTCTTCATCGCGGTCGCTGCACAAATCAAGGCGGATCGATTTCACCCATTTCTGTATTGGACCACCATTATTGCCACCACCACGGTGGGCACCACACTTGCGGATTTTGCGGACAGGTCCTTGGGGGTAGGTTATGCGGGTGGAACCGCAATTTTGTCCACCTTACTGATCGTGTCCCTGTTTGCCTGGTATCGAACCATGGGTACGGTGTCAGTTAGTTCGGTGAACACCCCAAAAGCAGAAATGTTTTACTGGATCACCATAATGTTCTCGCAAACACTGGGCACAGCGCTGGGCGATTGGACCGCCGATACTGCCGGCCTGGGGTATACCGGGGGTGCAATGGTGTTCAGTGGACTTTTGCTGCTTGTCGTCGGTGCGTATTTCTTCACTAGTGTTTCCAGAACCACCCTGTTCTGGCTTGCCTTCGTGCTAACCCGACCCCTTGGCGCTGTGGTGGGCGATTACCTTGACAAGCCGGTTGACATGGGTGGTCTTGCGCTAAGCCGGTACACCGCATCGGCCATGTTGCTGGGTTTTATTGTGGTGTGCCTGTTGGCTTTCAAGCAGAAAGCGAGCTCAAAAGCGCATTAACCTTAAACTGTGCCGGGCTGGCATTGAGGCTTAATCCAGCCAGCCCTGGCTGTACAAACCGTGCTTGATTTGTGCATACAGCACGGGTGCAGTAACTAGGCCAGCCAACCCGAACAGTGCTTCCATTACTAGCATGGCCAGCAACAGTTCCCAAGCTTTGGAACGGATACTTGAACCAATGATGTGCGCATTCAAAAAATACTCAACCTTGTGAATCGCCACCAGCCATATGAACGCCAAAATTGCCATGGTCAATGATTGGCTCAAGGCGATTGCAACAATGATTGTGTTTGACACCAGATTACCCACAATCGGAATCATGCCCGCCACAAATGTGATGCTGACCAAAGTACCTGCCAAGGGGATGGGTGTACCCAAAGCGGGCAGCACACCCAGCAGGAAAATGGCAGTGGCCAAAGTGTTGATTGCGGATATTTTGAATTGTGCAAACACAATGTGAGTGAAACTTTCAATCAGTTCGTCAAAGCGCAGGCGAAGCAAGCGTGGCAGGTGTTTGCTGCTCACCTTACCGGTTGATCGGTTCAGTTGAATGCTTAACAAGGCCCCAATCACGGTGCCTGCGAGTACATAGCCCACACCGCGAAGAGTGTGCCCTCCCCAGGTTTGAAGCTGACTCGCATGATTTTGAAGCCAGGCAGCCGCTGCGGCACGAACCCCGTCAATTGAAGCGGGCACATGAGCCGACAAGGCGGCAGGCAGGGCAAGGCGCAACTGATCAAGTACCTTAGACAAACGTTCAAGCACCGCAGGCACGCCCACGTTGGCTGAACCCGATTCCAGCAGATATTCCAGTGAGGCACCCAAACCCAGAGCAATGGCTGACAAAACCAGCAACAAAGCGATTGCCTCAACGTGACGAAGCGCTGGCAGCCAAGCTTTCAGGCGATGTGCCAAACGTGTAGTGGCCCCATAAGTGATCAAGATCGCGAAAACGGCCGGTGTAAGGTGCAACGCAAGCACCGAGAACCATGCGGCACAAATCCATACAACAACGATCAGTACCCTGCTTAATGAAAACTCGTGGGCGGATTGTGAAAAGTTCGAGGGTGTCATGTTTTGGATGAATGAACTAATGTTGCGCTAAGTTTGCATGGGCAAAGTGGGAACTGTCGCAAGCAAACCCGCTTGATTGACTTTCAACCACGGAGTGAAATCATGAAACAGAGAAAATTATTTACCGCCCTGATTGTAACCGCAAGCGCGATTGCCGGGGGAAGCCTTGCATACGCCAGCAAGGAACCACCACCGAACGATGCAGTGGCTTTGTTTTCAAAAGCAAAGGTTACATTGATTCAGGCCATTGCGGCAGCGGAACAGCATGCAGGGGGTAAAGCTGTTCAGGTGGAGCTTGAGCAACAGACCTCGGGCGGTCCGGTTTATGATGTCGAAGTGGTTACCGCAGACCACAAGGTGTACGACGTTAAAGTGGATGCTGCCAGCGCCAAGGTTTTGTCATCGAAACTGGATCAGGCCGATGGCGAGGATGACGACGATTGATGTGCAATAGTCGGGTATGGCAACAAAACCATGCCCGGCGCTTTGCAAGCCATGGCATATTGGCAACTTCCGGAACACAAACAAACGTGATCTATGCAATTCAATTTGGCCACCACTTCAGTCATTCCTCGCGGCGTTTGGGTATTGGGTTTTGTCAGCTTGTTGATGGATATTTCTTCGGAAATGATTCATAGCCTGTTACCGGTCTATTTGGTAACCGTGATGGGGGCCAGCGCCTTGTTGGTCGGCGTGATTGAAGGTGTGGCCGAATCGACCACCATGGTGGTCAAAGTGTTTTCAGGTGCATTGAGCGATTATTTGGGGAAACGCAAGGCTTTGGCTGTATTTGGATATGGCCTTGGTGCCATCAGCAAACCTTTTTTTGCAATGGCGGGCAGCACCGGAATGGTGTTTGGGGCTCGCTTTGTTGACCGGGTAGGCAAAGGCATTCGCGGTGCGCCTCGAGATGCACTGGTCGCTGACTTGGTCCGCCCCGAAGCACGCGGGGCCGCATATGGCTTAAGGCAATCACTGGATACTATGGGCGCATTTTCTGGCCCCTTGCTGGCCGTTGGGTTGATGCTGTTGTGGGCCAATGATTTCCGGGCCGTGTTCTGGGTGGCGGTTATTCCGGCTGTGCTTGCTGTGGCATTGCTGTACTTTGGTGTGGCAGAGCCCGAGAAAGCAAGTGAAAGAGGTGCGAGAGCCCCCATCAATTGGCGCATGTTTCGAAGTCTGGGGCGGGACTATTGGTGGGTTGTCGGCATTGGCGGCGCTTTTGCGCTGGCCAGGTTCAGCGAGGCATTTCTCGTGTTGCGTGTTCAACAAGCTGGCTTGTCTGTGGCATGGGCTCCGCTTGTGTTGATTGTCATGAATTTGGTTTTTGCTTTGTCAGCGTATCCATTTGGAACGCTTTCAGATCGAATCTCACATACCAGGTTGCTGTTTCTGGGCTTGGCAGCATTGGTTGTAGCCGACTTGTTTTTGGCCTTGGGTGAATCCTGGCAGGCCTTGTTGCCCGGTATTCTGTTGTGGGGCCTGCACATGGGCATTACCCAGGGGCTGCTTTCCACCATGGTTGCAGCAACCGCACCAGCGGGTTTAAGAGGCACGGCATTTGGAGTCTTTAGTCTTGTCGGCGGACTAACTACATTGGTCGCCAGTGTGTTGGCGGGCTGGCTTTGGGACAGCTGGGGTGCAGCGTTCCCGTTTTATGCAGGGGCTTTTTTTGCCGCTGCTGCCATGGTGTTGATTGTTATGAACAAGGAAAACTCCAATGCGCGTGCTACTGGTTGAAGACGATCCCATGATTGGAGAAGAAGTGCAGGATGCATTAAAAGATGCTTCCTACGCCGTGGATTGGGTCAAGAATGGTGAAACCGCACTCAGTGCCCTGAAAACCCAGCACTATGACTTGTTGTTGTTGGATCTTGGCTTGCCGCAGCGCGACGGCATGGATGTACTGAAAGCCGTGCGGGCCAGCAACAATACGGTTCCGGCACTGATTGTGTCTGCCCGCGACCAGCTGTCTGACCGCATTCAGGGTTTGGACCACGGCGCAGACGATTACCTTTTGAAGCCTTTTGAAATGGCCGAACTGTTTGCCCGAATTCGTGCTGTGGTGCGCCGCAAGTCGGGCGGTGCTGCGCCAGTGTTGGGCAATGGGATATTGAATCTAGATCCCTCAACCCGACAGGCCTGGCGGGTTGACCTCGAGCCGGTGCAACTGAGTAATCGGGAATATGCCTTGTTGCACGCATTGCTGATTCGCCCGGGTGCCATACTGTCCCGAGCTGATCTTGAAGACCGCGTGTATGGTTGGGGTGAAGAAGTGGAAAGCAATGCCATCGAGTTTTTGATTCATGCCTTGCGCAAAAAACTGGGTGCCGTTTCAATAAAGAATGTGAGGGGTGTGGGTTGGATGGTTCAAAAAAGCAATTAAACAGGTCAATTCAATTCTGGTTGTCGGTGTACCTGTCGGCGGCCATTCTGCTGGTGGCAGTGGTTACCGGGGCGTTGTCATTCTTGTTTGCATTTGATGAAGCCCATGAACTGCAAGACGAAAGTCTTAGGCAGACTGCTTCGCTGATTGATCACGTTCCCTCAGCAGATGAAATTATTCTGGTGAATGGCAACCGCGGAAGTGATACAGATTCTGACCTGCTCATCCTCAACCTGAATCCGTTTTCAGATCCGGTTTTGTTTGGTTTAGTGGATGGTTTGCACACGCTTGATCAATCGGGAACAAAATATCGCGCGTTCATTAGAACCTTGCCAGACACTGCGCGAATCGCCATTCTCCAGAAAACGGAGTTACGCGATGAAATTGCAAATGACAGCGCGATTCGCACGCTGTTGCCATTGCTGATTTTGGTACCCATTCTTCTTTTGGTGGTGACCTGGCTGGTGCGAAAAATATTCCTGCCAATTGGTGTGTTGGCCCAAGAGATCGATTCTCGTGGGGATCTGGAGTTGCACGCGGTGCCGGAAGAAAACTTGCCACGGGAAATTCAGCCTTTTGTTCATGCCATCAATCGGCTGTTTGTGCGGGTTGCACAGTCAGTACAAAACCAGCAGCGGTTCCTGGCCGATGCAGCGCATGAATTGCGTTCGCCCATCGCGGCGCTGTCATTGCAGGCCGAGCGTTTGAGTGCCTGCGATTTGAATCCCGAAGCGCGTGAGCGAACCGTCCGTTTGCAAAAGGGCATTGAGCGAAGCAGGCGCCTGTTGGGCCAGTTGCTCAGCATGGCCCGGGCACAGAGCGACCCGGTTGTGGAGCGTGGCCCTATTTCCTTGCTCGGCGTGTGCACCCATGTGCTAGAGGACGCTATGCCTTTGGCCCAGGCCAAGGGTGTCGATTTGGGCATGGACGAGGACACACAAGATGCCCTTGTGCATGCGGAAGAAACGGAAGTGCTGCTGATTGTTCGTAACCTTGTGGACAACGCCATTCGGTATGGCAGAACAGGCGGCATGGTTGATCTGGGAATTCATCACGAACCGGACTGGGTGGTTTTCACCGTAGAAGACAATGGGTCCGGCATTGCGCAGGTGGATCGCCAGCGGGTGTTCGACCCATTCTTCCGAGTATCCGGTCTTGAGCAAACCGGTTCGGGCTTGGGTCTTGCGATTGTGAAAGGCTTAGTGGACGGGTTGGGGGGAAAAATTGAATTGCTGGACTCAAGCAGATTTTCAACAGGACTTGTGGTGAAGGTGTATTTCAGCAAACACCCCAAGTCCTGATCCTGTTTTAATCAACCAATAATCCTCACGGGCAGGAAAATTTTTCGTCCATTGCGCTGAACCAGCAGAGCCACTGATTTTTTGGCCTGTTTCATCGTGTCTTGAACCTGCTCAATGTTGTTTACACGAACCCCGTTGATCCCGATCAGCACGTCGCCCCGCTGTACGCCTGCCATGGCTGCTGCACCGCGCACCTGCTCAATCAGCATGCCGTTTTGCACCTGAGCCTGCTGCTGTTCATCGGGCTGCAGGGGCCGCAGTGCGAGGCCAAGGCGGCCTTCGCCAACAGCATCTGTTTTCTGGGCACTGACCACCACATCTTTCTCGATATTACCAAGTTGAGCGGTTCGTTTCAGGACTTCACCTTGCCGCCAAATTTCAAGCGTCATTTTCTGACCGGGCTTGGCAGCACCAATTAAGGCGGGCAAATCACCGGAGGCCACAATAGGTTTACCATCGGCCCGCAAAATAATGTCGCCAGACTGCAAGCCGGCTTGTTCCGCCGGACTTGTTGGGTCGACGCTGGAGATCAGCGCGCCCTCAGGCTTGTCCAGTTTGAAAGAATCTGCAAGGGTCTGGTTCACCTCTTGAACTGCAACGCCCAAGCGGGCATGGCTTGCCTGTCCCGTGGCCACAATCTCGGCCTTGATTTTGTTGGCAAGGTCGATTGGGATGGCAAAAGACAAACCTTGGTAGCCACCGGTTTGGCTGAAGATCTGCGCGTTGATGCCAACCACTTCACCTTTGGAATTGAAAAGCGGGCCGCCTGAGTTCCCCGGATTCACTGCTACATCGGTCTGGATGAATGGTACAAAGCTGTCTTCGGGAAGTGAACGGCGTTTGGCACTGACCACGCCGGCTGTTACGCTGTTCTCGAAGCCGAAAGGGGATCCAATGGCCAGAACCCATTCGCCGACCTGAAGCGCATCCGGGTTGCCCAATGGGGCACTAGGCAGGTTCTTGGCGTCGATTTTCAATACCGCAATGTCGGTTCTTGAGTCGCTGCCCAACACCTTGGCTTCATACTCCTTGCGGTTGTTCAGCTTGACCACCACTTCGGAAGCATCCCGAACCACATGCGCGTTGGTCAGGATCAGACCCTCTGGGGACACAATGAATCCGGAGCCTTGCCCGTAGGTGGGTACTGGGCCGCTATCCGGACCGTTGGGATTGGGAAACTGCTTGAAGAAGTCGAACATGGGATCGTTTGGCGATACACCGGCTTGCGCTACATTTTGCTTGATTCCCCGAACACTAATGTTCACCACCGTGTCGCCGTAACGCTGTGCAATCTGGGCAAAGTCGGGCAGTGTGGTATTTTGAGTTTGCGCTTGTCCCTGTTTATCTAGCAGGGGTGTAGCTGCCGTTGCCGGGGTGCCATTGAAGTAGCTGGCACTTGCCCCGCCCAACATGCCTGCGGTAATCAAGGCCAATATCAGGCGTGAGGGGCGTTTGCTGTTTGAGTATGAAGAAGTCATGGTCTCGTTCCTTTCAAGAGTGACAACAATGAACCAGTTGAATACCAACCGGAATGGCTTCATCATGCGCAGGAAAACTTAGCTCTGAATTAGGCGACGCAGCTTACTTTGAACGGATGAGTTTTTTATTTTGATACGCTAAACAGGTCACACTGCACACGATCAAGGTTAAAAATACAAGGCTTGTTTGTGTGGTGCCCAAGCCCAACCCGCCATTGTCGGCTGGTTGCGATAACCAATCGCCAAAGGATGCGCCCAATGGCCTCGTAAGAATGTAGCTAAGCCAGAAGGCCCACACCGCATTCATCTTGAATCGAAAACGGGCAATTGTAATCATTGCAATCAAGGCACCAAACACCAATGTGGAATTGGCGTAACCCAAGTTCAAACCCTCTGCGAACCAGTCGCCCGAAGCCGTGCCCAAAGCAAAGGTAAGCAGAATCGCGAGCCAGTAAAACCATTCTCTGGCAGGTGTATCAATGTGGTGAATGGACAGCGTACCTTCACGGCGATGCCACAAGGCAAACACGAGGGCAAGAGTCAGCGAGAAAGCGGCAGTTGAAGCCATCAATGGCATACCCAGGTTGTCGGTTAGGTGATCGGTGATCAAGGTGCCCAGTACGCTGATCAGCACAATGCTTAACCAGTATACCGAGGGGGTGTAACGTTTGGTCCGAAGTTGAACGCCCAAAGCAATCGCAGTGAGAACGGCCACCACCACTGAGGTAGCCGTTAATCCAAAGCTCAAATTGAAGTTTAAAAAGTCTGCCGCAGTTTCACCCACGGTCGTCGACATCATCTTGACGAGCCAAAATAACAAGGTGACTTCAGGCACCTTGTTCAGTAAAAATTTCCCGATACCGGGTTGATTGCCGTTGTTCATGTTGTTTCCCCTTCGGTGTGTCACGGTGCATGAATAATATTCAGCAACACTTAGGGGAACATTAGTAGGGTTAAGGTCGCGCAGGTTCTCCGGTGTAGCTGTGTTCTCCACTTTCATCGCTACACGGTGTAGCTTCAAGCTGAATCGTGGTGTGATGCAAATCGAACCGAACCGCCAGCATGGTGCGAATTTGTTGAAGCAAATCAGTCCAATCCACTTCCCGGTGCTGGCATACAACATGAACTGACAAGCTAGATTTACCACTGGAAATGGACCACACATGCAAATCATGAATGCTGTCCACGCCCCAGTGGCTTGATAGTGCCTGCTTGATCTCGTCGATGTTCAAATGCTCTGGTGTGCCCTCCAGCAAAATATGTGTGCTTTGTTTTAACAGGGCCCAGGCACGTGGCAGCACCCATAGGCCAATGCCTACCGCAATCACAGAATCAATCCAGCCCCAGCCTGTCCATCGAATCAACAAAGCACCAACGATCACGCCCACTGAACCCAGCATGTCGCTCCACACTTCAAGGTAGGCACCTTTGACGTTCAAGCTGTCATCTTTTGACTGGCTTAGAAGTTTCATGGCAATCAGATTCACAAGCAGGCCCAGGGAAGCGATCATCAGCATCAAGTTGGATTGAATATCTGGTGGATTCGAAATTCGCAGGAATGCTTCAACAAGAATATAGATGGCCACTCCAAAAAGCAGAACGGCATTGAAAGCCGCCGCCAGGATCTCAAAGCGGTGGTATCCAAATGTACGTTTTTTATCCACTGCTTTTTTACCAATCTGGATTGCCAGCAGGGAAATAGCCAATGCCGCCGAGTCGGTGAACATGTGCGCTGCATCAGAGATTAAAGCCAGGCTGTTGGTCAATATGCCCCCAACAACTTCGGCCACCATGAAGCTGGCGGTCAATATTAAAGCAATCCACAATGGCTTTTCATATCCCTCAACTTTCATGTCATGTGAATGTCCTGCACCCATACAACTTACTCCCTATTTAAACCAAAGTTGAACACCAAAACCCGCAGCAATTTTCACTGTCATTGCAAAGCAAAGTAGCGTTAGCAAGGCGCTGCCCGCCAGCGACACCACAAACCCCACCCTGGGTAACAGCCAGGGGAAGGCCAAAAACATGGGCAGGGTAGGTAGTACATACCAAAATGTCAGGTAGGCGTGGTTCGCAATTTTTTCCTGTGGTGCTTTTTCAATGGCAAGCCAAATCAGCGTCAGCACAGTGACCATGGGCAACGCTGCGATCAACGCGCCCAGCTTGTCGCTGCGCTTGGCTACCTCGGAAATCAGAACTACCAGGCCTGCGGTGGTGAGGTACTTCAAAATAATCCAGCCCATGTTGGTAACCTATGTGGTGTAAGCAGGTTTTGCTTGTTGATCCGTAATGTCCATTTCCTCTTCCTTGCGGTGGGTCAACCGGTAAAGAATTGGAAGGACCAGCAAGGTAAGGGCGGTTGATGACAGAATTCCCCCGATCACCACTGTGGCAAGGGGTCGTTGGACCTCCGCACCTGTGCCAGTGGCAATCGCCATCGGAATAAAGCCAAGCGAAGCCACCAGCGCGGTCATCAATACAGGGCGCAGCCGTGTCATGGCACCGTCATGAATGGCCCTGTCCAGGGGCATGCCTTCCTCGCGCAGGCTGCGGATAAATGAAATCATCACCAGCCCGTTCAGCACCGCCACACCAGAAAGTGCAATGAAGCCCACCCCTGCTGAAATTGACAGTGGGATGTCACGCAGCCACAAGGCCACAATACCGCCGGTCAACGCAAACGGTACACCCGTGAACACAATCAAGCCATCGCGTATGTTGTTGAACATCACAAACAACAACAAGAATACTAAAAACAGCGACAACGGCACCACAATTTGTAGTCGTTTGGAGGCTGATTGCAACTGTTCAAACGTTCCACCCCAACTGATCCAGTTGCCTGGCGGTACTTTCACCTTCTGCTGAATCTGGTTTTGCGCGTCAGCCACAAATGAACCAATATCACGGCCACGTACGTTGGCAGTCACCACTACACGGCGCTTGCCGTTTTCGCGGCTAATTTGATTGGGGCCAGGTGCAATGTCCAAGCTGGCCACATCGCCCAATTGTACGAAAAGAGGCATGTCACTTCCAGAAACATTGCCGGGCAACTGAATAGGTAGTCGGGCAATGGCTTGCAGGTCATTTCGAAGCTCCTCGGGTAATCGCACCGTGATGTCAAATCTTCGATCACCCTGAAACAGCACGCCTGCTTCCTGCCCGCCAACGGCCATGGCAACGGTGTTTTGAACATCGGTCACGTTGATACCAAACCGTGCGGTTTTTTCACGGTCAATCTGAACGGTCAGCATGGGTAGGCCCGTGGTTTGTTCTACTTTCACGTCTGCTGCGCCATCGACTTTCTCCAGCACTTCGGAAATTTCTCCAGCAACGGTATTCAGCGTATCCAAGTCATCGCCGAACACCTTGACTGCAACGTCGCTTCGCACACCCGACAACAATTCATTGAACCGCATTTGAATGGGCTGGGTGAATTCATAGTTGTTGCCTGGTATTTTCACGACAGCGGTTTGCATGGCATTAACCAAGTCAGTTTTGCTGCGGCTGGGGTCTGGCCACTCCGAAGTAGGTTTCAGCATCACGAAATTGTCCGCCACGTTTGGTGGCATCGGGTCGGTTGCAATTTCAGCCGTACCAATTTTGGCAAACACACGATCCACTTCCGGAAACTGCTTGATGGTTTTTTCCAGTTCAGTTTGCATGCCAATGGCCTGGCTTAAGCTGGTACCGGGTATGCGCAGGGCGTGCAGGGCAATATCGCCTTCATTCAAACTTGGCACAAATTCGCTGCCCATGCGTGTTGCCAGCAAACCCGACAAAACCACCAACACTGCGGCAATTGAAAGCACCACTGGTTTGTTGGCCATTGACTTGACCAGTGCAGGCTCGTATCCACGCTTGGCCCACGTCATGATGCGGTTTTCTTTCTCGCTGACATTGTTGGTGATCAACAAGGCCACCGCGGCTGGAATGAAAGTGATCGACAGAATCATGGCACCCAGCAAGGCGGCCACTACTGTGAAAGCCATGGGGTGGAACATTTTTCCTTCCACGCCGGTGAGCGCGAAAATGGGCAGGTAAACCACCATGATGATGAGTTGGCCGAACAGCAGGGATCGTCGCGCTTCCTTGGAGGCCAGAAACACTTCATGAAAGCGTTCCTTGCGCGTGAGTGTTCGCCCCGCTTTGGTTTGTGCATGGGCCAGCCTGCGTACACAGTTTTCTACAATCACCACAGCGCCATCGATGATGATGCCGAAGTCCAGTGCGCCAAGACTCATCAAGTTGGCACTTACCCCGTTGTTGACCATGCCGAAAAACGTGAACAACATGGACAGAGGAATGACCATGGCCGTGATAATGGCTGCACGAATATTGCCTAGAAAAAGAAACAAGATCGCAATGACTAGAATGGCGCCTTCAATCAGATTCTTTTTTACTGTGTTGATGGCTTTGTCCACCAGCACTGTGCGGTCGTAAACGGTTTGTGCTACTACGCCATCAGGCAGGTTTCGGTTGATTTCCTCCAGCTTTTTCGACACCGCCTGAGACACCACACGGCTGTTTTCGCCGATCAGCATAAACACTGTGCCCAACACCACTTCTTTGCCGTTCTCTGTGGCGGCACCGGTTCGGAGTTCTTTGCCAATATAGACCTGCGCCACATCTTTAATTCGAATCGGTACCCCCGAACGATTCGACACAATGACGTTTTCGATGTCGGCAATATCGGTCAGTTGACCAGGTGCCCGTATCAAGTATTGTTCGCCACGCTTCTCGATGTAACCAGCACCCACGTTGCTGTTATTTTGTTCAACAGCCCGCAGCAGATCGTCTAGGGAAATACCTTGGGCAACCAGTTTGTCGGGCGAGGGTGCAATCTGGAATTGCTTGGCGTAGCCACCGATGGTGTTTATTTCAGTCACACCAGGTACATTTCGCAGTTGGGGTTTGATGATCCAGTCCTGAATTTCCCGAAGATCCGTTGGAGTGTAGGGTGTGCCGTCTTTTTTCACAGCCCCTTCTTTGGTTTCCACGGTCCACATGAAAATTTCACCCAAACCCGTGGAAATTGGCCCCATCGCGGGGTCGATTCCAGCGGGCAGTTGCCCTTTGGTTTGCTGAATGCGTTCATTGACCAGTTGGCGCGCGAAATAAATGTCGGTTCCTTCCTTGAAAATCACGGTGACCTGTGACAAGCCGTAGCGTGAAATGGAACGGGTTTCCTGCAAGCCAGGCAAACCCGCCATGACAGTTTCTATGGGATAAGTGATGCGCTGTTCAGACTCCAATGGCGAGTAGCCAGGAGCGGAGGTGTTGATTTGAACCTGAACGTTGGTGATATCGGGTACAGCGTCGATTGGCAATTTTTGATAACTGTAAATACCCAGGGCAATCAGGCCCACGGTCCCAAGCATCACAAACCATCGTTGTTCGATGGCAAAACGGATTATTTTTTCAAACATGATTCGGTACTTCCTCTGTTCGCATGCAGTGGCAAAGGTTTGAGCAGGTTTTGGCAAACATTGAATCAATGGTCATGGCTTGCCCCTGATTTGCCGATATCCGCCTTGATTAGGAAGCTGTTGGTAGCGGCGTATTGCTCACCCGCGTCCAGGCCGCTCAACACTTCAACGGTTTTGCCATCGCTGCGGCCCAGTTCAACCGGGCGTGCCTCGAACTGTTGGCCATAGCGGCCAAACACGGCGGGTCCATCCAGAATGGTTTGAAGGGCTTCGGTTGAAATGGCCACAGGTACTTCACTTTCCTCGGCCACCAGTTCAACTTTCACTGGCAGGCCGGGGCGCCACACAGAATTGGGGTTTGGCAACACAATGCGTGCAGTGGCGGTGCGGGTTTGTTCACCCACTAGGGAACCCACATAAGCCACTTTGCCGACGCTTTCCGATTCAAATGCCGTGGCCTTTATGGTGGCTTGCTGGCCCACTTTCACTGTATTCAGGTCTTTGGGGTAAATCGTCATTTCAGCCCACACGGTAGACAAATCGGCCACCGTGAAAATATTGGCGTCTTCCTTCAACGCCTGCCCCAAAGCAATGTTTTTTTCCACAACAGTGCCCGATATCGGAGATCGAATTTCATAGCGGGTCAGTTGGCTTCCAATGGTGGCGCCGCCATTGATCGAGGCGAGCTTTTGCCGTGCGTTCAGCACTGCAATTTCAGCCTCTTGCTTGGTATTGCGCGCTTGCAGATAATCTTGCTCGGCTGAAATTTTGTCTTCCCACAGTTTCTTTTCCCGCTCGAATGTGGTGTTGGCCAATGCCAGGCGTTTTTGCGCTGCCAGCAACTCGGTTCGCTGGTCTGCCAGGGTTTGGCTGGAAATTACGGCCAGCACTTGTCCCTTTTTAACCTGATCACCCGCGTTCACGGGGGCAGATTCCACAATGCCACTCAAGCGTGGCACCACGCGTACCGTGTTGTCGCTGTTGAACTGGATTTCGCCGATCAATTCAATGCTGCTTTTGATTTTGGCCGGGCCGGCTGTGGCCAGTTCAATGCCGCTTTGTTTCATTTGCTCGGCGCTCATGTCGATTCGGAACTCGATCTGGTCATAAGCGAAGCGGTATTGCTTGCCTTGGTGTTGCGCATTCACGGCAACACGGAATGAATGGGGCTCAAACACTACGGCATCGCCGCGCAAAAAATTGTTTGCAGGTGCAAAGTTGATGGTTTGCGGCTTTCGACCCAAGCGCTCAAGTTCAATACTTGCCTTGGTGGCCTCGGGGGGCAGCAAGGCGTTGTCTTTGTAGGTGTAAATTCTGAACTCGGGGTCTACACCGTCCTCAAAAATGGTCACCTCGACCCCGTAGCCGTCTTGCGCGAAATACTTGCCCCCTTTGGGTCCTTTGACAGGTTCATTGGGGTTGGCTTGTTCAAGTTGTGTGCCATTGGTTTGCCCAGGCTGGGAATTGCCTGTGGTTAAAATAAGGGCTGGCAGCAGGGCACCCACTGCAACAAGCAGGGCGATGGAAATGATTTGTTTCTTGCTGAAATTGCGTTTCATGATTAAGTGGTCCTACTGAATATTGGCTGGTGTTTGCCCAAGAATCCCTTGCAGTTCGGCGGCATACCGGTGGGATTGGGCGAGCGATTGCTGGCTTTGCGCCATGGCATCAAACAGGGTGCGTTGTGCGTCCAGCACTTCCAGAAAACTGAACTTGCCCATCTCGAAACCCTTGCTTGCAGCGTTGTAGGCGCTTTCTGCACTGGGCAAAATGCTGTCACGCAAGGCCAGGAATTCCTCGCGGGACGCGCTCAGGTTTTCGTATGCGGCTTGTAAATCGCGAGACAAGCGGTATTGCGTTGCTGTCAGTTCATCTTTGGCCTGGTCAGCGCGTCGCAGTGATTCAAGCAAGTTGCCCTGGTTGCGGTCAAAAACAGGGATGGGAATGGATACCCCAAAAATGGCCTGGTTCAAGCCAAGTTCCTGATTTTTTCGCCCACCAAGGCTCACCGTCACATCGGGTACGCCTTTGCTGCGTTCAACCTCGCTAATGGCCTTGCGGCGGTCCACTTCAATTTGGGCTTTCCGGTATGCAGGCGATTGCTGCAACCTGTCTTCCAGTGTCTCGATGGCGGGCAGCTCGGGCAGGTTTTCAAGATTGCCTTCAGCGGTTTCAAAACCGACCTGGGATTCTCCCATGGCGGTGGCCAAACGCTTTTTAGACGATTTCAGCGCACTTTCAGCGCGTACATAATCCACGCGTGCGCCAGCCAATGCAATGCCCGCTTTGGTGGCCTCGACAGGCGATACCTTGCCTGCTTCAACCCTTTTTTGTGCAGCGCGCTGGGCGTTTTGTGCCAGGTCGATGGAAGATTGGGCAAGCCGCACACGTTCCTGTGCAACCAGCGTGTCGTAAAACGCAGAGGTGACTTCGGTTTGCAGGGTGGCCCGCACCATGGCAAGGTCAGCTTCAGCAAGGTTCTTGCCGCGCTCGGCTGCATCAATTCGTGCAGAACGCTTTCCGCCCAGTTCAATGCGCTGGTTCAGTTGCAGGGTGCTGGTGCGGGTTGCACTTCGCGTGTCTTCAACCAGGGCCTGTAATTCGGGGTTGGGGCGGGTTTCAGCTTGGCGTATGGTGCCGTCTTGTGCCAGCAGCGCATTTCGGGCCGCTGCCAGTTCAGGGTTTGCCGCATAGGCCCTTTCAAGTGCGGTGTTCAAAGTAAGGTTTGTTGTTCGCGGCAAGCTGGCTTGCCCGGATGGGGAATTAAGCCCATTGCTGGTGTATTCGGGGGTGTTGCCCTGAGCCATGGCGGCACTGGGCAGCAACGCGGTCGCAGCCAGCGTTAGCAATATTTTTCGCATCGATTTCTCCGGTGTACAAAGGAAAGAATCGGCGAGACGAATTAACGCAGTCGTTTAATAAGGTGTAAAGACAGGTGTCGTGTCGCCGTAATCAGGCAGACACAGGCCACTTGGGGCGTTCAGGGCGGGTTTGACAGAAGAAGGAATACTTTGAAGTGCTCAGCACCTGTTGGGGTGAACTGAAATCAATGATCACGCTATCAGCGTTGTCAGCCGAAAAGCCGATAAAGCTGGATGAATGCGAATGGTCGTGGTGTTGCGGATATTGGCTATCTTGATCGTCACCGGCATCAGCTTGGCTATCGTGGGCATGATGTTCATCTTGATGGTGACCGAAATGTGATGATTGTTGAACAAGCTCACCATGCGCGCAGTAATCCGCCACTGCACCCCAAGAGGCCTGGAGCGGCAGCAGAACCATGAGGAACATGAAGATAAGTGAGCGATACATACTCAGACTACACCACAGCAATTTAGTCGCTGTCAAGTTGTGCCGCGTATCTGTAACCTCTTCGAGACTCAAAATGAATGCATGCAGAAATTTTCTTGGCTTTCAAAAAAACTTGCCTGTGTTTTCAATTTTCGACAATATTTATACAAAGTAAAAAATACACTTGTCGATCTTGCGGAGAAATTGCGTGGGTACAAATACAGAGAGTTATTCAAGTCAATCTTCCCTGAATCGTTACAGCAAGCCTGCTGTTTTTCTTCACTGGACATTGACGTTCCTGATTGTGATTTTGGTCGGACTGGGCTGGTACATGATGGATATTGAAGGCCAGCCGGGCAGTGAGTGGTATTTCAATTTGCACAAATCCCTGGGGTTGATTGCATTTGTGCTTATTGCTTTGCGCACTGCGTGGCGTTTAACCCACAAGCCGCCAACATTCGCAACGCGTCAGCCAACGTGGCAATTGGTTGTATCGCAGTTTACGCATGGTCTGTTGTACGCTGCCATGATTTTAATGCCGCTCACGGGATTTGCTGCCGCTTCATTGAGCGAGGAGGGCGCCGCTTTTTTCGGCATCGAAATCCCGCGCTTGGTGGCTCAGAACCCTGCGCTATCCGATCAACTTTTTTACATTCACGAATTGACGGCTTGGGTTTTGGTGGTGTTCGTGGCCATCCATGTATTGGCCGCACTCAAGCATTTGGTGGTGAATAAAGATGAGGTATTTGGACGGATGTGGTTTTAACGAGACTTGAGTTAAGTGACTTTTTGTCAATCACATGGCATGTTAAAGAAAAGACAACTGGAGATTTCGGGTATGAAGCAAATAAAAACAATTCAACATGAACGGCTCAATGCTTTCAGGCGAAAGTTCCTGCTACAAAGCAGTGCTTTGGGGGCGGCGGCCTTGCTGCCTTGGGATCCTGCTTTTGGGGCAATTACCGCAGTCGAGATTCCCAAGGGGCGCCCTGCCAAGCAGTTTGACTTGACCATCGCAAACACGAAGATCAATATCACCGGCCGCGAGACCAGTGCGATTACCTTGAACGGCACCATGCCGGGGCCTTTGTTACGGTTTCTGGAAGGTGATGAGGTTACTGTCAATGTAACCAACAAGCTTGATGAGGCCACAGCCATTCATTGGCATGGCCTGCTGGTGCCGAATTCCGAGGATGGTGTGCCGGGTGTTACCTTTCCTGGAATTCTTCCGGGAGAAACCTTCACGTATCGCTACACACTGCGCCAAAGCGGTACTTACTGGTACCACAGCCATGCAGGCCTGCAAGAAGCAGCAGGCATGTTTGCGCCACTGATTGTAGAACCCCGTGAGCCCGAGCCCTTTCAGTATGACCGGGATTATGTGGTTGTATTGTCCGACTGGAATGATGACTCTCCTGCACAAGTGCTTGCGAATCTGAAGAAGGTGGACGGCTATTACAACTATCGGCGCATTACAACGCCCCAATTCCTGAAGCAGCTTGCAGACGCGCCTGATGAGGCGACACGCAAAGCAATTTGGGCAGATCGGATGGAGTGGGGGAAAATGCGAATGGACCCCACCGATTACAGTGATGGCGGTGAGGAATGGTCATTTCTCATGGGCGGTTTGCGCCCAGATCAAAACTGGACGGCATTGTTCAAACCCGGTGAGCGTGTGCGGCTTCGCGTGATCAATGCGTCACCGATGAACCTATATGATTTCCAGATTCCCGGGCTGCCCATGATGATCGTGCAGGCCGATGGTCAGAATGTTCAACCTGTTCAGGTGGATGAGTTCCGCATTGGCAACGGTGAAACCTATGATGTGATTGTCGAACCCAAAGAGGACAAGCCTTACACTATTTTCGCACCGACCATTGCCCGCATCGGATACGCTCGAGGCACGCTTGCGCCGAGGGCCGGCATGAGTGCGGAAGTTCCCTCTCTGGGGCCTTATCCCGTTAGAACCATGGCTGACATGGGCATGGGGGCCATGGACGGAATGGCCAGTATGGGAGATGGCACAATGCCTGAACCTTCATCAATACAAACCAACGACAGCATGAAAGGCATGTCGATGCCACCGCCCAACGACGGCCCCGCTATGGACTCAATGGCGGGCATGGACATGAACAACATGTCTGAACCTACTGCCCCTGTTCCAGAACAAAACACGATGCCGGGAATGGACATGGCTCCAGCCAAAGTCGCGGAGGTGCCCTCAACGCGCATTGTTGTTGCCCCAGATAAAGACGGTCTGCGTCGACTTGCTTATCAACATTTGCGATCGCTGGGACCCAACAAAGACCCCCGTCCTCCACAGAGGGAAATATTGGTCCGCCTGACAGGGGACATGAACCGCTACTTCTGGAGTATTAACGATAAAAAGTTTTCGGACTCAACACCATTCAAAGTGAAGTTGGGCGAACGCTTCAGGATCAAGTTTGTAAACACCACCATGATGGAACACCCCATGCATTTGCATGGAGTATTCATGGAACTGGTTAACGGAAATGGTGAATTTGCGCCCCGAAAACATACGGTGATTGTGGCCCCCGCACAGACTGTCGAAGTAGACGCAACTTACGAGGATGAGGGCGTGTGGGCTTTTCATTGCCATTTGTTTTATCACGCTGCCGCGGGCATGTTTCAACTGATGGAGGTGGCGTAATGAACCGCAATGTTCGTTCATACAAATCAACCTGGTCGTTCCAGTGGATTCGTTCTCTGGGAGTGTTGGGTGTGATTGCTGTTGGGGCAATTTCAACGCCTGCGATGGCCATGGAAGATGAATCAATTTACGCTTACACGTTAATTGAAGTGGATAGCGGAAAAGTCAGAAATCAACCGGGTTCAATTCAACTTCTCGGTGCAGAAGGCTGGATTGGTGGGGACTACAATCGATTCGCGTGGCGTTTTGATGGTGAACGACGCCAAGGCAAAACTGAAGTAGTGGAAACCCAGGCGCTGTACAGTCGCTACATTGCACCATTTTGGGATTTGCAGGGCGGTATCCGCCACGATTCAAAGCCTGTGGGTGAAGACTATGCCGTAATTGGCTTGCGAGGCCTTGCGCCCTATGCGTTTGATGTGGATTTGCAGATGTTTGTCAGAAGCGACGGTAAAGTGCTTGCGCGTACCCGCTTCGAGAATGATTTTCTGATGACAAACCGGTTTATCCTGCGGCCATTCATCAATGGCGAATGGTCTGCCTCAAATCTTAGTGACGAAGTGGCAAGTGGCTTGTATCAGGCGGATTTTGGTGTGCAGGCACGCTACGAGTTCAGCCGAAAATTTGCTCCCTACATTGAAGTGAGTCGAACACTTTATCCAGAAACCCAAAGTGGCTCGAATCTTTCTCCGATTACAGAATACCGAGTTGGTTTGCGGTTGATTTTTTGAAGCCAAAACTTCTGGACCGATTCAGGTGAGTGAATCTGTCAAACATGTAATGAAAGAGTCAGACAATTGAATGGCTTCAGGCAGTATTCTGAGTCCGTGAACTTGCACTGTAAGTTTCAATGAAACAACACCTAAACACACCACCTGAGAGGTTTAGCAATGAAATATGCGAAACAAATGAATAAATTGGGAATTGCTTTAATCTTGACTGCCGCATCGACCTTTTCTGCCTTTGCAGCTGATCCCGGCATGGCTGATATGAAAGGCATGGGTAATCAAAGCATGCAGGGAATGGATGGAATGAAAAACATGAATGACACCAAGGGTGCAGACATGGCCATGACCGATGGCGAAGTCAAGAAGATTGATACTGCTCAAGATACGGTCACGCTGAAGCATGGGCCGCTTGATAATCTCGGAATGCCTGGGATGACCATGGTATTCAAGGTTGCGGATCCAGCAATGCTTTCCGCCGTAAAGGTGGGTGACCAGGTCAAATTTCAGGCCGAAAAAGTAAACGGTAGAATCGTGGTCACGAAAATTCAGAAATAGTTTTCTTGAACAAACACCATCATCGTTCAGCCGCTGTTTCTGCGGCTGAACAGTGGTGAACAGAATCAATTCACGGATGTTTCATTGACTACCTTTTGCCGGTATTTCTTAGCCTAAGCGCATTGGCAATTACTGAAACTGAACTCAGACTCATTGCGAGAGCAGCAATCATGGGAGACAGGAGCTGCCCTGTAAACGGGTATAACAAACCGGCTGCCAAAGGAATGCCGAGCGAATTATAGAGAAAAGCAAATACGAGGTTTTGGCGCATGTTGCGAACTGTAGCCTCAGAAATTCTTCTTGCTTGCGCGATTGACCGCAGATCGCCTTTAACCAGGGTTATATGCGCACTGTTGATGGCCACATCCGTGCCCGTTCCCATTGCAATGCCGACATTCGCTAAGGCAAGCGCGGGCGCATCATTGATTCCATCTCCTGCCATGGCAACAACCTTGCCTTGAGCCTGTAATTTTTCGACCAGTTTTTGTTTTTCATGTGGTGTAACTTCACCGTAAAAATCGGTAATACCTAATTTGCTTGCGACTGATTTTGCGGTCGTCGTGCCATCGCCAGTAGCCATTACGACTGACAAGCCGGCAGCACCCAAGGTGTGTATTGCTTCCATCGTTGTCTCCTTCAGTGGATCGGAGACTGCAATTAACCCCAGTAATTTTTTATCTGATGCTGTGAACATCACACTAGCGCCCTCACGTCGCAGGTTTTCAGCGCTTTCTGCCATAAAACGCCAGTCAATATTTTCTGCATCCATGAGTGCGGTATTTCCAAGCACGATGTTTTTTCCGGAAACGATGCCACGAACGCCAATGCCGCTTGACGACTCGAATTCATCGGGTTTTACCAGTTCTAAGCCGCGCCTTCGTGCCTCACTTACTATGGCATGCGCCAAAGGGTGTTCGCTGCCTTGATCGATACTTGCAGCAAGGCGAAGTACCTCTTCCTCAGAAAATCCGGGGGCAGCAACGACTCGATCGAATGCGGGCTTACCCTCCGTAAGGGTGCCTGTCTTGTCGACGATCAATGTATCAATTGTTCGCATGGCTTCGATTGCCGCTGCGTCTCGAAATAAAATACCTTGGGTGGCTGCATGTCCCGTAGCGGCCATAATAGACATCGGGGTAGCCAACCCCAGTGCACACGGGCAGGCAATGATCAACACAGCCACTGCATTGACAAAGCCATAAATCCAGCTTGGCTCTGGTCCAAATACACCCCATCCAACAAGTGTCAACGTCGCTATCACAATAACAACAATGACAAAGTAACCCGCCACTGAGTCAGCAAGACGCTGCAACGGCGCACGCGATCGCTGCGCTTGCGCCACCAGTTGAACAATCTGTGACAGCATTGTTTGGGCACCAACTTTCTCGGATTGCATGATGAGGCTTCCACTGGTATTCAATGTCGCGCCAATCAACTTGTCGCCTGGCCCTTTGATCACAGGCACAGGCTCTCCGGTCAGCATGGACTCATCGACGGCACTTTCTCCATCCTTTACCACACCGTCGACCGGCACTTTCTCGCCAGGTCGCACACGCAAAACATCACCAATATGCACATGGGTAAGTGGTACATCCTCCTCGGTACCATCATCCAGAATGCGTCGGGCAGTTTTGGGGGCAAGTCCCATCAAGGATTTTATGGCGGCTGAAGTTTTCGAGCGTGCACTCAACTCCAAAATCTGCCCCAGCAAGGTTAAACTAACAATCACTGCCGCAGCCTCATAGTAAACACCAATTCTTCCCCGTACAGCAAAGGCAGCGGGAAACACACCAGGGGCCAATGTGGCTACCACGCTGTATCCGTATGCCGCAGCGACACCTAATCCGATCAATGTCCACATATTCGGGCTCCCACGGACAACCGACTGAACTGCACGTTGAAAAAATGACCAACCTGCCCACAAAACCACGGGGGTACTAAGTGCGAGTTCTATGAAATTTTGTTCTGGAAGTTCGATGGGGACAATTCGATGCCAAAACATTGCGATGAATGTCACCACTATGGTCAGTGGCAATGTCCACCAAAACCGTCGGCGAAAATCTCTCAACTCAGGGTTATCTTCGTCCTCAGCCATGGGGATCAGAGGTTCCAGGGCCATTCCACAAACAGGGCAACTCCCCTGATTGGTCTGTCGAATTTCCGGATGCATGGGGCAGGTGTAGATCGTTGTCTCAGTTGCAGCAAGAGTTGACTGAGGGTCAGCGGAAACTGGATGAGAATGTGAGTTGACGTGTGGTTTATCCATGCGTGGCTCCTGAACGGTCAATTATGGGGGGCTAGGCTTTCCTGCTACCGTGATGCTGTGAAATGAAAAGCCAATCACCGTAACTTGATTTTCGCTGCTTGCAAACACATCACCACCATGCAGTTTCGCAATAGCAGCCACTATGGCCAGGCCAAGTCCGTGATTGCTCCCAGTGTCACTTCGCCCCTCTTCAGCGCGAAAGAAAGGTTCAAACAAACGATTCAATTTGACTGGATCAATTGTCGGGCCTTCATTCGAAACCTTGATCCACACCCTTTCTGCCTCTTGCGTAATGTGCACGGTAATTTCTGTGTTGGCCTGTGCATATCGAATTGCATTGGACAGCAAGTTACTCACCGCTCTTTTAATCAATTCAGTTTCAACCTCCACATTGGCATCGCCTTGAACTGTGATGCGAAGATCTCTGTCTTCGGCCAACTGTTCAAGGTATTCCGCGACTGATACCACCAACTGACGAAGACTTGGCACAGGTTGAAGTTGCAGTTCTCTGCCCTGGTCTGCATTGGCCAGGAACAGCATGCTGCGAATAATTCGTGCCATGCGGTCGAGTTCGTCGAGGTGATCACCGACAATTTTTTGAAGGTCCTCACCTTCGATCAGTTTGCGGCGTTGAAGCAGCTCATGGCTAATGGTCAAGCTCGACAGTGGTGTATTCAATTCATGTGCAACATTGCTGTTGAACAGTTTCAATTGCTCCCGGTTCTCGCGCAGTTGCCCCAATAAGCGGTTGAATCCGTCGATGAAGGGTCGCAATTCAAGCGGGGCCTTGTGGTCGTCCAGCACAACATCAAGCGAGCGTGGCCCCAAATTGTGAATGCGTTCTGTCAGTCGATTGATAGGGCGCAAAACCAGGCGAATCAGTCGCATACTGATCAACACCGACACCAGAATCCACAACACGATGGACGATGCAAAAATTCCTGAAATGAAGTTCAGAAAACGTTCGTCATCTACGGTGCTTACTGCCAGTTCAACCCGTTTGGCTTGCAGTTGGGGAAGTTCGGTTTCAAACACTTGAGAGAATTCCCGAATAGATCCCTCTCCATTGAAGAACACCTCCGGCCCGAACATGCGATTGCCCCGGCTGTCAACAACTCGGGCTTGGGTTCGACCTTGCCCTCCCAACACTTCTTCCAGGCCATGTTTCACATCTTCTGGTGAATATTCGGAAGTGGGTTTTAGTAAAAGGTGTTCAACAGCATGGAGCGCACGGCTCGCAGTTTCCTCCTGTTGCCTGGCCTGCCAATAGTGGATGCAGCAATACACGAGTACAGCGAGTAAAACCACGCCCAATACACTGACTGAGCTGGTCAACCCGATGGTGGCCCTGGAAATTGATTTCACGCTCACTCCTTGCCCTGCGTCCTGATTTCGAGAACGTACCCCATACCGCGAATGGTATGAAGCAAAGGGATTTCATAAGGATCGTCCAGCTTGATCCTCAACCTGCGAATGGCTACATCGATCACATTGGTTTCGCTGTCAAAATGCATGTCCCAAATCAGCTCAGCGATTTCTGTGCGGCTAATGACTTCGCCCTTTCTTCGCAGCAGTAGCCAAAGTAGAGAAAATTCTTTCGCAGTTAACCGTAAATCCTTGCCCCCGCGCTTGGCGGTGCGGCGTACTGCGTCTAATTCCAGATCCAGCAATGTCAACAAGGTTGTCTGGCTCTCGATCGCTACGGTCGATGTTCTACGCCCCAAGGCGTGAAGCCTGGCCACCAGCTCGGCAAACGCAAAGGGTTTCACCAGGTAGTCATCTGCACCGGCCTTCAGGCCGCTCACCCTGTCTTCAACCATGGCGCGGGCGGTAAGCATCAGTACCGGAATACTTTTGGATTGGCGTAACGCACTTAATACGGCCAAACCATCAATGTCAGGCAACATGCCATCAAGAATAATCACTTCATATAGCCCCTGCGTGGCCAAATGCAAGCCATCTATTCCGTTGCGCGCCAAATCGACCACAAAACCTTCTTCGGTCAGACCTTTTTTTAGGTAATCGGCCAGTCGCAGGTCATCTTCGATCAAAAGCAGTTTCATCGACTTTTCGTGGTTGTTATGCAGGTGCCCAGTATAACCACACCGAATTTGGTGAAGATTACATATTTGTAATGTACCGGGAAGGTGGCTGACAGTTGTCCCTAACTAAACTGTGGTCATGAGTTTGGAAGAACAACTCACCAATTTGAACCGATCGGGAGATCATCATGAAAAATATTAAAATTGCCGCTGTTCTGATTACCACCTTCGCCATTGCTGCACCTGCAGTGGCACTTGCCGATGCTGCCTTCCACCCCGGCAAAGGCGATGCGGTCTATGAACCTCATCAGGGATACAAAGATCCAACGAAATCTGCGTCACACGGCAACAAGGGATTCCGCGGCTACAGCGCGAACATTATCGGTTCTGAAGTCAGCGGTGATGGGACCACACACGAAGATTGGGGCAACTCTAGGTCTGGAAAAACCCGCCAAGAGGTGTTGCGTGAATTACAAAGCCAAACCCCAGAAGAGCGTCGTCTGGCCAATTCGAACTAATTCCAAGGTTTGACATCCATGAAAGTGATGGTATCCTTTTGATTAATTACTGAACAGCATAACCATGACCAAAGTGATCAAATCACTGTTGATGTTTGCAATCGCCGCCTCTGTAGTTTTTCAGGGAACGGCGTTTGCGGTCATGGTCGGATGTCATACCGGTTCCTTGGAGCAAACCTCGGATCAATCTGGGGCTTCAACGTTTTCGTCAGAGCATTGCATTGAGCACATGTCAGATCAAGCTGCTCACCATGCACTTTCGGACGATCAAGAGTCCAATGAAAGGCCTTGTTGCAGCTGTGATGCCATTTACAAGGCCAAGCTCGACCTTCCAGTTGTTCAAGTTGGTTTGATCCAATCCAACCTTCTCATCTCCGTTCCTTTCTCTTCAATCCTGCCCAGTACCGACCTGGCGCTGCCTTACCGACCGCCCATCCTGGCCTAAGCCAATCCTGAATTTCGTTTAATGATTTCAATTCATTTGGTGGAGGTACGTGTATGCGTACGGTTATGCAGTTGTTGTTAGCGGGTTCAATTCTCGCAGCAAGCACAGGATTTGCAAACGCCCAGTCGGAAGGTTTGCAGATTGAATATCAATCAGCTTTTGAGAACTACTCAGCATGGAAGCCCAAAGAAGGCGACCGTGATTGGGTGGGGGCCAATCAGAATGTAGAGAAAATTGGTGGCTGGCAATATTACGCCCGTGAGCCTTACCTGAAAAATGGTGAAGACCAGCAACCCATGCAGGATGGCGGCATGGGGCATGACATGGGCAAAATGAAAAAGCCCATGAGCCCCGGCGAAGCTCACCAAGGGGGGCACCGATGAGAACTTTGAAATACACAGCAATTGCTTTAGCGATTGCAGGCTTGACCGGCTGCGCCACAGTGAACATGGATCAGTCCATGGCCAACCTGAATGAAACCACTGCGTCGATGACCGAAAAGAAAGTGGTTCTTGCTCTGAACGATGAGCAGCGCAATCAGTTGCGCGCGCAAGCAGATGAGTTGTTGAAAACCCCGCTCGGATTAAATTCCACAGTGGAGCTAATGTTGGTGAACAGCCCTGAATTTCAGGCGCTGTTGGCTCGGGGTTACAGCGAGTCTGCATTGGCCGCCCAATCGGGTCGAATCCCCAATCCAATTTTCAATTTTGAACGAATTACCGTTGGAGATGAACTTGAAATTGGGCGATTGTTCAGTTTTGGCCTGTTGGATTTAATCACTCTTCCTTGGCGTCAACAGGCTGCAACTTTTCGAATTGAGCGAGCTCAACTGCAGTTGGCTGGTGATGTGATTGGGCAAGTGGCTCAAGCGCGCTCAGCTTGGGTTGATGCGGTGGTCGCCCTGCAAAAACAGCAATATGCGGAGCAAGTATTCGAGAATGCTCAAGCCAGTGCCGAATTGGCCAAACGCATGGAAGAAGTGGGTAACTTCACGATTATTCAACGTATTCGTCAGCAAATGTTTTATTCCGATGCCGCGCTTGGCTTGGCCATGGCACGTCAAGAGGCTACATCTACCCGGGAAAAGCTGGTTCGCGTACTCGGGTTGGATGCACAGCAATTTGAGGAGCTAAAACTTCCAGATCGCTTGCCAGACCTACCCGCCATGGTGAAAAAGCCTGAAGAAGTTTCAAAACAGGCCACCTCGCGGCTGGATGTTCAAATGGCCAAACAAGCTTACGACGCGGCGCTGAAAGTGTCTGGTGCTGAAACCGTGAGCTCCTTTGTGGACATTGAGGCTGGGATTCGCCGCGATTCTGTATTTGACAGAGACTCTGGCTCCAAAACCAACCCAAAGGGATATGAACTGGACATTCGATTGCCGCTGTTCGATTGGGGTGGCTTGCGGCGTGACGCGTTTTCTGCTGAGTTACTGGCCAAGGCCAACACGCTTGAGGCTGTCATGAGGAATGTTGATTCAAACCTGCGGGAAAGTTACACCAATTACCGCACAGCTTATGACATTGCCAAGCACTATCAAACTGAGGTGGTTCCAATGCTCGATACCTTGGCCGAGCAAAACACACTGCGTTACAACGGCATGTTGATTGGTACTTTCGAGCTACTTGCCGACAGTCGCAATCAGGTGCGTTCCATCGAGTCATCCATTGACGCATCAGCGAACTTTCTGCGAGCTCAACTGGCCTTGGATGCTGCATTGATGGGCAGTCCAAGCAATGTAAAGCTTTCCATGGGCACCCAAAGTCCAGCGGCTGAAGCCGCTGCTGGTCATTAAAAGATTTGGAGTAAGAGCAATGAATTCCAGAAGAGATTTTTTCAAGTTTGCCGGCATGGCCGGTGGCGCAGTGGCGGCAGCCAGTGTCAGCAAAGTGGCCATGGCCGCGCTGCCCGAGCCCGTCATTCAAACCTCGCCGGACACCATGGACCCTTTGACCCCAAACACAGGGCGGCCTTACAACCCGGTTGTTACCCTGAATGGCTGGACCTTGCCTTGGCGCATGAACAATGGCGTGAAGGAGTTCCACCTTGTGGCGGAACCCGTGGTGCGTGAGATGGCACCAGGTATGGTCGCTCACCTTTGGGGCTACAACGGACAAAGCCCAGGCCCCACCATTGAAGTGGTGGAAGGTGATCGCGTGCGTATTTTTGTGACGAACAAACTACCCGAGCACACCAGCGTGCACTGGCATGGCCAGCGCCTGCCCAATGGCATGGACGGTGTTGCAGGCCTGAACCAGCCGGCCATTCCTTCCGGCAAAACCTTTGTGTATGAGTTCGAGGCCAAGCGTCCCGGTACCTTCATGTACCACCCGCATGCCGATGAGATGGTGCAAATGGCCATGGGCATGATGGGTTTTTGGGTGACTCACCCCAAAAACAAACATCCCTTGATTGATAACGTGGACCGAGATTTCTGTTTTCTGCTGAATGCCTACGACATTGATCCTGGTGCGTACACACCAAAGATCATGACGATGCTCGATTTTAATTTGTGGACGTGGAACAGCCGCTTGTTTCCCGGAATTTCGCCCTTGTGTGTTCGAAAAAACGACAAGGTTCGGATACGAATTGGTAACTTGACCATGACCAATCACCCCATTCATCTGCACGGCCATGAATTCGAGGTGAGCGGCACCGACGGCGGCCCAACACCCAAAGGAAGTCGTTGGCCCGAAGTGACTACCGACATCGCCGTTGGGCAAATGCGGCAGATTGATTTTCTGGCCAATGAGGAAGGCGACTGGGCCTTTCATTGCCACAAAAGCCACCACACGATGAACGCGATGGGACACGACCTTCCCACCATGATCGGCGTGGATCACCGGGGAATAACGAAAAAAGCCCGAGGGCTCGTTCCCGAATACATGGTGATGGGTGAACGGGGTATGGCCGATATGACTGAGATGACGATGCCGATTCCAGATAACACCATCCCCATGATGACAGGCGATGGCCCGTTTGGCTCAGTGGAAATGGGCGGCATGTTCAGTATGTTGAAAGTGCGCAAAGACCAAAAGCCTGGGGATTATTCAGACCCCGGTTGGTACAAACATCCTAGCAAAACCGTGGCTTTTGAATACGAAGGCCCAGACATGCCCAAGCCCGTAACATCCGACAAGGCGGGAAAGCCCGCCATGAAATCCAGTAATCGACCTCAGGAAACAATCGAGTTGAAGGTCAGAAAACCTCAAGGCCATTCCGGCCACTAAGGAGTCAACCATGAAAAAATCATTCGCAAATCATTCCCTATCGCTGCTGCTTGGCGCTGGGCTTTTATTGCCCGTGGCCGTATTGGCGCACGGTACTCAAGAGCACAAAAAGTCAGCTTCCAATGCACAACCAGTTTTTGAGCAAACCGACTGGGGCATTGCCGGCACTCCGACCAAGATAGACCGCACTGTCAAAGTCGTAATGTCCGACAGCATGCGCTTTGAGCCATCCTCGTTGCAGTTCAAGGAAGGTGAAACTGTGAAGTTTGTTGTCAAGAATGAGGGAAAACTGATGCATGAGTTTGTTCTGGGGACAAAAGACAAGAACCTGGAGCATGCAGACTTAATGAAGAAGTTTCCAAACATGGAGCATGAAGAGCCCTATATGGCACATGTGGCTCCGGGCAAAACCACTGAGATGGTGTGGACTTTCAACCGAAGTGGCGAGTTTGAGTTTGCCTGCTTGATTGCAGGCCACTTTGATGCAGGTATGCGCGGACCACTGCGCGTAGCCAAATCCTCTGGAGCTGAAAAGTGAAGCGAATTGCTTTTGTTGGTATTGCAACTGCAATTTTGGCATTGGGTGTTTTTGCTGCCATCAAACCTGAGACTTTCTCAACTGTTGAGAAAGTCTCAGTGGCTGCAACAGAATCTGATGCCAATCAAGTTTTACCCATTCATGTACACAAAACAGCGACCTGCGGTTGCTGCGGCGAATGGATTAAACACTTGGAAAAATCGGGGTTTTCCGTGAAGTATTCGAATCACGAAGACCTAGACAGCATTAAGGCGCAGTTCGGTATCGAAAACAATTACCAATCCTGTCACACAGGAGTATCGGCGAATGGCTTTGTGTTTGAAGGCCATGTTCCAGCCAAGTACATAAGGGAATTTCTGAACGAAACACCCGAGGATTCACTTGGCCTGTCCGTTCCAGCGATGCCAGTTGGCTCTCCTGGCATGGAATATGGCAACAAATTCATGCCGTATCAGGTATTACTCCTGAAGAAGGATGGGAGCGCTTCTGTTTATGCGGAAGTGAAAACCTATCAAGATCAATTTTGAAAAAACACCCGACTTAACAAAAACTGAAAGGAAAAAAATCATGAAAACCCATTTAATCAAACTTGCTTCAATCGTTGCGCTGTCAATTTCGACTTCGGTCTTTGCCGGAGGAGATCACGGTTCCCATTCAAGTAAACCCACGGATCCAAAGTCCATGGAAGGCATGCAGATGAAGCAGTCCGAAACCATGGAAATGACGCAGGGCGAGGTGAAAAAAATTGATCCGAAGACTGGTAAGGTCACCTTAAAGCATGGCGAAATCAAGAACCTTCAAATGCCGCCTATGACTATGGTTTTCTCGGCCAAAGAGGCGGCGCAACTGGAAGGCCTGAATAAGGGCGACAATGTTCTATTTGCTGTGGATCAAAACATGAACATCACCCACATCGAGAAGAAACAGTAATCAGGAGAAGCACCATTGCAAAGTAAACCTGGATTTCCCAATGGATCGGTCATTGTGGGTAAATTGGGATTGATGTTGAGTTTGCTGGGTTCCGCAATGGTGCTTTGCGCCTGTCAAACAGTCGGAAATTTTGTTCATCCGGAAAGTCACAAACCAACGGTTACAGTAAAGAAGGAACCTTGGTTTAGCGCCGAGCGAGCCACCCGCACACAGAAAATGGAGGAGGGCTTTATTTTGGTTCTCTCCGGTGGAGGGGTTCGTGGCTTTGCCCACATCGGAGTTCTTAAAGCCCTGGAGGAATTGGGGCTTGAGCCCCGAATGGTGATTGGCACCAGTGCGGGTGCTGTCGTGGCTGCGTACTGGGGCTTGGGCTATACAGCCGATCAAATGATGCAACGTGCAGAATCACTAAATAACAGTGATCTGTTTGTACCCGTGTTACCGAATCTGGGACAGCCAGTTTTAAAGGGCGAGGCTGGAGTTTTTTCGGGTCAGTTTCTTGAACGGCAATTGCGCAGGGATTTCGGCATTCAAACATTTGAAGATCTCCCGAAACCAATTGCCATAGTGGCCACAGACCTTGAAACAGGTCGTCCCGTGGTCTTTAATGCAGGCGATATCGCCCGGGCAGTGCGGGCATCTTCAACAATTCCAGGCATCTTCACGCCACCTTCCATTAATGGACGTCTTTACATCGATGGTCAGGCCAGTTCACCACTGCCGATAGTTCCGGCAAAACGCTTGAGTGATCTTCCAATTCTTGCCGTAGACGTGGTGTATCCCCCCGAGCTTGCTGAGGTCTCTACGCTTACCGATTTGATGTTTCAAACCTTTTTGATATCGAGTTTTAGAATCAAAGAACTGGAGATGTTACAGGCGACAATGATCATCGCCCCTCAGTTAACCAATGTTGGTCAACTGGGTTTGAATGATCGTCATTGGGTATTTAAAACAGGTTATTTGGAAGCCAAAGAAAAACTTCGGAAAGCTGAAAAACTGCTGAAGTGATTTGTTAATTATGCACGGGTTGGCGGCGAATTAACACCAACCCTTAACCCCTTCATTAGCTTGCATCGCCTTCTGTGAGATCAACGCTTTTGATCTCACTCAGTACCTCAGCCCGTGACTTCGACGATTCGAATTCGTGTACCAACACTGTCGAATCTCCGGCCAGAGGGTTGAACTGATCTGCTTTTACCGCTTGTTGATACTCTTTTAGCACCGTTGCTTGGGTGGCCAGTTTGCCTTGGCTGATCAGTGCCACATGGTCGGTGCCATCACCGTGATCTGTAGGGCCGCTGGCCAAGGCAAAAGCTGGAAGCGTTGCGGAAATGGCAAACACTGTGGATGCGATCAATTGACGTGTTTTCATGGTAATTCTCCTTGAGTGAATCAGTTTGGGTTTTGCCTTTGCTTTCAATCAAGCGTTGGCATGACTCACACTTTACGCAGGGGCGAATGACCAGATCCTCTCAATTGAATTACAAATTTGTAATGAAAATAGGCCGTGAGTTTGCTTGTTGATGTAATTGGCAATGTGCTACATTTAATGCAGTCTATACCTGTTCGGGTTTCATTCGACCCGCATAGTCGGCAATGGCTTTTGCTGCCGTCGGTTCTCCCGACGCTGCTGCCAGACTCATCCACTTGTAGGCCTGAACTTGGTCGCGCGCGACCTCACCGCCCCCCTTTACAAACAGCTGAGCCAGCCTGACTTGCGCCTGAGTATGCCCTTGCTCGGCAGAGAGGCGATACCACTTGAACGCTTGTGCATCGTTGGCAGGAGCCGCACGCCCATTCTTATACATACCGTCGACTTCGCTTCCGTAGAGGCGCCCCAGGTTGAACTGCGCATCAGCTTCACCCTGCTCGGCCGCCCTGTGGAACCACTTGATGGACGCCGCGTGGTCTTGCTTCACGCCCATGCCGCATTTGTAGGCGAGACCCATGATGTTCTGCGCCATGGCATCGCCAGCCTTGGCTTTCTTTTCCCAGTCATCGACGGTCTCCGGCGACAATGTCTCGATCGCTGTTCCCAGCTTTGAAAAGTCATAAGCCGCCAGCGCATTGTTTGACAAGCCAAATGCTGCAGTACTCGCCAGCAGGATTGTTAAGGAAGCACGTGCGCAACGTGCTGTCAGTCTGATGTCGCAAAACATAAAAGCTCCTCTGTCGCTGTTTTCGTGTCTCTGGTTTAGCCAGCACAGCACGATAGCTGTGTCACATCTTTCGAGAAAGTCTGCGCCACCAGTTTGAGACCCTCAACCATGGTGAGGTAGGGGAAAAGTTGGTTGGCGAGATCTTGGACGGTCATGCGGGCACGGATCGCAATTGCGGCAGTCTGGATGATCTCGCCTGCTTCCGGTGTCACAGCCTGAACCCCAAGAATGCGTCCAGATCCAACTTCAGCGACAAGCTTGATAAACCCGCGCGTGTCGAAGTTGGCGAGTGCGCGCGGCACGTTGTCGAGCGTGAGGGTACGACTGTCGGTTTGCAGGCCGATGCGCTGCGCCTCTGCTTCACTGTAGCCAACCGTGGCAACTTGCGGATCGGTGAACACGACTGCCGGCATAGCGTCGAGATCGAGCGTTGCGTCGCCGCCTGTCATGTTGATACCGGCTCGGGTGCCAGCGGCGGCTGCAACGTAGACGTACTGCGGTTGGTCGGTGCAATCGCCAGCTGCATAGATGTTCGGTGCACTCGTTCGCATTCCCTGGTCGATCACGATGCGATGTTGCGAGTCGCGCGCCACACCAGCTCGTTCAAGATCCAGGCTCGTGGTATTCGGTGAGCGGCCTGTAGCGACGAGCAATTGATCCGCGCGCAACTCTCCCTGCGGTGTCGTAAGGATGAATTGGCGGTCGGAATAGGCCACGGCACTTGCTTGCGTCTGCGTCAGCACCGTGATGCCTTCCGCGCGGAAGGCAGCGGTCACGGCCTCGCCAATGACAGGGTCTTCGCTCGCAAACAAGGTGCGCCGCGCCAGGATCGTGACTTCGCTGCCCAGCCGTGCAAACGCCTGTGCCAGTTCCAGTGCAACTACTGAGGCACCGATCACTGCGAGCCGTTTCGGAATGGTCTCGCTAACCAGAGCTTCTGTAGAAGTCCAATAAGGGGTTTCTGCAAGACCGGGCAGCGGCGGAATGGCTGCGCTCGCGCCAGTTGCAATGAGACAGCGATCGAACGCCACTTCGCGTGTGCCGCCTTCTGCCGCTTCCACGATAAGCGTTTGGCCATCCTTGAAGCGGGCGCTGCCTCGTACCAGATTGATTGACGGATTGCTTTCGAGGATGCTTTCATACTTGGCATGACGCAGCTCGTCCACGCGAGCCTGTTGCTGCGCAAGCAGATGGTCACGCAAGACGACTGGCGCCGCCGCCGACAGCCCCACGTCAAAGGGACTTTCACGGCGCAGATGAGCGATATGCGCTGCCCGAATCATGATCTTGGAAGGAACGCAGCCCACGTTGACGCAGGTGCCGCCGATGGCTCCCCGCTCGATCAGCGTGACCCGGGCACCGTTTTCAGCCGCTTTCAGCGCAGCTGCCACAGCGGCGCCACCGGTACCGATAATCGCCACATGGAGCTGACCGGCTGGCTTTTCCACCGGTCGGTCGCCGCTCAGCCACTGGGCGGCTCTGCCAAGAAGTCCCGGCCGTTCGGTACTGCTCCCTTTGCTTTCGACTTCGTCTGCAGGCATAGCACGATAACCAAGTGCCCCCACTGCCGTCACGAGTGCCGACATGTCAAGCCTATTGCCCGTGATCTGCGCCCTGTTCGTAGGATAGTCGACGGACGCTGCTGTCACGCCAGGAACTGCCAGCAGGGCGTCCTCAACGTGCTTTGTGCAACTTGGGCAGGTCATTCCCGCCACGCTCAGACCAACTTTGTTTAACTCTTGCATTTTGCTCTCTCTTTTATCCATTCTGCCCACGGCGACTGGTACGACGCCTCGGTAAGTGGAACAGTCTTTCGCATCAGCGAACAGGCTCGGTGGGTCATTTACAGGCTGTGCACGCAATGACGGCCAGTAGAATCGCCAGACCGGCATCTCTACCTAGGTTCTGGCGACGCTTCCGTCATTTGCTGCCTTATTTCTTCAGTTCAGACGGGTAGCCTACGTCCGTCGTCGCCTTGCTCAGCGCCTGGACGCTGGTTTTCGCATCGTCGAACGTCACAACAGCCAGCTTGGTTGCGTAGTCGACCTCGATCTTGCTAACGCCCTCTACCTTGCTCAGTGCCTTCTTCACGGTGATCGGGCAAGTTGCGCAGGTCATGCCGGGAACGGTCAAGGTGACCGTCTGTGTGGCGGCCCAAGCAGGGGCAGCGAAGGTGGCGGCAAGGGCAAGGGAGGCAAACAGTTTCTTCATGATGAACTCCTGGTTAATAGAAAAATGGAACGACATAGGGAAATCCAAGCGCGACCAGGACCAGCACGGCCACGATCCAGAAAATCAGCTTGTAGGTGGCGCGCACCTGCGGAATCGCGCAGACCTCACCTGGCTTGCATGCCTGCACGGGCCGGTAAATCCGCTTCCAGGCGAAGAACAGCGCCACTAGCGCCGCGCCGATGAACAACGGTCGATAGGGTTCCAGCACCGTCAGGTTGCCGATCCAAGCACCGGAGAAGCCCAGGGCGACCAGTACTAGCGGCCCCAGGCAGCAGGTCGATGCAAGAATGGCGGCCAGCCCGCCGGCGAAGAGCGCACCGCGCCCGTTTTGTGGTTCAGACATACGTTGGCCCTTTTGAATTTGGATTGGATAGCGTAACCTTACTTCCGTACTCATGTACGGAGTCAAGCGATATGGAAAATAATTTGGAAAACCTGACCATTGGCGTTTTTGCCAAGGCGGCCGGGGTCAACGTGGAGACAATCCGCTTCTATCAGCGCAAGGGCCTGTTGCCGGAACCGGACAAGCCTTACGGCAGCATCCGCCGCTATGGGGAGGCGGACGTGGTTCGGGTGAAATTCGTGAAATCGGCACAGCGGCTGGGGTTCAGTCTGGACGAGATTGCCGAGCTGTTGCGGCTCGACGATGGCACCCACTGCGAGGAGGCCAGCAGCCTGGCCGAACACAAGCTCAAGGACGTGCGCGAGAAGATGGCCGACTTGGCGCGCATGGAAACCGTGCTGTCTGAACTCGTGTGCGCCTGCCATGCACGAAAGGGGAATGTTTCCTGCCCGTTGATCGCGTCACTACAGGGCGAAGCAGGCCTGGCAAGGTCAGCTATGCCTTAGCGTGCTTTATTTTCCGTTTTCTGAGGTGCCCCCATGGTGCGGTGCTCATCCAGATTGCGTCCACACGGATCAACGCAACACCTCGCGCAGTACCTGGCCCAGTTCAACCATTTGCGATGGATCGACTTTGAATGCGATGCGCAGATCTGCGCGATCAATATTGACTTCGATCTTGCTCGACAACGTTGTTGATCTCGGCAGTTCGGCACGCTGTGCTGACTCGACATGCAGAGGAACAAACTGGGGCACCAATGAAGACTGCGATGACATTGTCATTCTTGCTGGCTCGGTTCGCTCTTTGACCCAACGTGCCAGCAAACTGGGGTGTAACTCATGCTGCCTGGCCACATTGGCCAGTGACATGCCTGGCCTGGTGCACTGATCAACAGCCTCTTGTTTGAACTGCGCACTGTGTGTGCGTCGGGATCGTCCGCGTTTAACAACCAACTCAGTCATGACTACTCCACCAAAAAATTAGTGGAGTAGAGTTAACCAAAAACTAGCAACTCAAAACAAGATGGGTTTGCTGGGGGCTTACGCATTAGTCCGATTGCGGGCTCCAGAAACTGGCCCGATGCTGGGACCAATAACCCCAGTAATGCAATTCCAATCACAAACCAGACAAGGTTGGATTCAATGATGAAGATCAGTCGGCTCATATTCGCAAATCTAGTTTGAAGGTTTGACGCAAAATGTTTGCAAGTGCGCTGTTGGAGTGGTTTCGCCTTTAATGAACTTGGGCCAAGCGATGGACCGCGTTTATCCTGTTTTCTCGACCTGAAACACCACTTAAATTCGGGTGCGAAGCGCTACCATCTGACTTTTTGCTGTCAGCTTGTTGAGTTGCATCTAAAATTGACCCACTTAGGGTAAAGATTTGC
>CESG01026248.1_pt1 | contig 46932 bp, 43 predicted proteins | sample 531121 | NCBI WGS metagenome assembly CESG01 (sample SAMEA2621287, study PRJEB7988) | marine metagenome | biome: marine biome (ENVO:00000447); feature: mesopelagic zone (ENVO:00000213); material: "saline water (ENVO:00002010), including plankton (ENVO:xxxxxxxx)" | depth 800 m
GTCGGCTGCACCACTCTCGAGAATGATCCTGCCCAAAGCAATACTGGCGGCCACTAGAACGATTACGCTACCTGATAGCCCGCGCCCCACCCGATCGAACTTCACGCAGCCGGTAACAAACATGAGTATCGCGCCTGCGAGCGATGCAATGGCAATTGGAACTAGCCCGATCGACGCCAGCGTGATCGACCCACCCATTATGCCCGCGGCGAGCACTGCCTTCGAACGACGCGGCAGCTCCCGCATCCCCTCGAGCTGGAGCAGACTGTCCGATCGCGCGAAATGCTGCATGTCGTCGGCCAGCCCCATGACCAGCAGCACGTCCCCTTCGGCAAAACGAAGATCGCCGCCTTCTGAGAACTGCTCCTTTTCACCCACCAGACGATCAGGGCGATGAGTGCCGATGACCGCGACCCCATAGAGATCGGCAATACCCGAGCTCGGAAGCGTCCGACCGATGAGCCGCGAATCCGCCGTGACGATCATTTCGCCCACGGCGATATCGGTCCCGGTTTCATCCGACCTGCGGCGGATACGATCGATCACCCAGCTTGGCGCAGCATCTCCGCGCAAGGTTGCCATCGCTTCTTCGATCGCTTCGTGCGTACCGGTCATGCGGAGGCGGTGCTGGGGGCGAAGCAGGCCCACTGGAACGTCGTGGAACTCGATCCCCGCCGGCAAGCGAGTACTCAGTTCGGATAGCTCGCGGCCATTGAGCACGGAATTTTCAGTCACACGAAGTCTGGCTTCGAACAAGCGCTGGGCATGAACCGTCTCGATACGGTTGTCGCCCAGCATGCGCGGCATAACAATCCATATGAATGGCAGCGCAACCACAGCGGCGATCAGCACGATCGGGGTGAAATGGAAGACACCCATTTCCGGCATGCCGAGGTCCACCGCGATCGATACGACCAGGATGTTGGTCGATGTACCGATCGTCGTCGCCATTCCGCCTATAAGCGATGCTGCATTGAGTGGGATGAGCGTTTTCGACGCAGCCATCGCACCACGCATGGCGAGGTGAACAAAGATCGGCATCAGGAGCACAAGGACCGGAGTGTTGTTGATGCCCATCGACAGCAGGAATGTGACTACCAGCGAGAACAGCAGGCCGAGCTGTAGATTGACCTTGAACAGCCGCTCCAGAAACCTGGCGGCCGGTTCGAGAGCGCCGGTAACAACCAGCCCTCTGCCCATGATCATGAGCGCACAGATGGTAATCAGGGCGTAATGGCCGAAGCCGGAAAATGCCAATCCGAGACCATCGATAGGTTGCGTGTCAGGTAGAGGAAAGAAATACAGTCCAACCGCGATTACCGCGATCGTGAGCAAAGAGATGATCTCGACCGACATCCGGCCACGCGCGAAAGCCACGAACATCGCGGTCGTCACGGCCATTGCAGCAATTGCGTGGTAGGAAGGAACCCCGATCATCCAATAACCTGCCTTCCAAACTATCCTCTGAGTAGCAAGGAATAGTTTGGTACCCCTGGCCGGACTCGAACCGGCACTTCAGAAGAAACTCGATTTTGAGTCGAGCGCGTCTACCAATTCCGCCACAGGGGCACTGGGTCGGGAGCGCGGCGGATAGCTTGCAGTTGCAGCCTGTTCAAGCGCCGCGTTACAATTGCTGATCAGAAATCCATACCGATGGCGATGTGGGCAAGTCGCGGGGCATCTTTGAACCTGGCTCCGATTGCCCCGACGGAAAGTACCGGCCCGCGGTCTGCCAGCTCAACTTGCACCGCTGGCGGATTGAAATCGCGTAGATCCACATTGCGAGGCAGAACGGGCTGCATCGGCGTGACTTTGACTTGGTTCAGCGAGGCGGGTGATGCCAAGTCGGCCAGATTGAAATCGTGTGGATGCAACGCAGGCCCGCGTGGCATTCCCGAAGCGGCAGGTTGCGCCATTGCAGGTGCGGGACACACTGCAAAAACCATGGCAACACCCAACACTTTAAACATGTGCGACCTCTTGAGTTTCGTTACTCAAGAGACGTTGCCTAGCAGGGTTGGTTCCCCGCCTTGCTCGCCCTGTGATTCTAAACCTTGAGAGCGTTTACGAGGAGCTTGTGCAGCTTGGAATGCAATGTGTCATTAGCGGCGAGAACCTGAGCCGCATGGATGGGCTCCGACCGGCCACGAAAATCGGAAACGAAGCCGCCTGCTTCACGAACGATAAGGCAACCAGCGGCAGTATCCCAATCGTTGAGATCGCTCTCCCAGAAGCCGTCGAAGCGGCCGGCCGCGAGCCATGCGAGGTCAAGCGATGCCGCGCCGTAGCGCCGGATACCTGCAACCTGCGGACCGATCGCGCCGAAGATCTTGGTCCATTCGCCGAAATTGCCATGACCTTGAAAGGGGATGCCGGTCGCGATCAGGGCTTCGGACAGACTGCGACGCGCAGACACCCGTAACCGTCCGTCGTGCAGCCAGGCGCCGCGGCTCTTTTCGGCCCAGAAGGTCTCGTCGGTGACGGGGTTGTAGACGACTGCAGCCGTGACATCGCCCCAGCCTCCGCCGCCGAGCTTCGGTTCTTGGACGGCGATGCTGATAGCGAAATGCGGAATGCCATGCAGGAAGTTGCTGGTGCCGTCGAGCGGATCGACGATCCATCGGGGCTTGTTTTCGTCCCCTTCGATCACACCGGCTTCTTCCATCACGAATCCCCAATCCGGCCGTGCGGCGAGAAGTTCGTCGTAGATGGTGCGCTCGGCGATCCGATCCGCCTTCGATACGAAGTCTGCCGGCCCCTTATGGCTGACCTGGAGGTGCTCGACCTCTCCGAAGTCGCGACGCAGGCGGCCACCCGCCTTGCGCGCTGCCTTTTCCATTACGCGGATGACACCCGATAAAACGGCCATGGGAACTCTCTTCTTCGGTCAGCACTTCGGTGGAACCGGCTACGAGATCGGTCTGCCCGATCTCAACTTCGGTCGAACTTTGTGCCCTCGGTATTCAGGGACTGGACGGCGAAAGATCGCCTATCCGGCTTTGCCGACGTAGTTCTGTTCATAAACGTCGACGATGATCCGCGTACCGCTTTCGATATGCGGCGGGACCATGATGCGTACACCATTATCCAACACGGCGGGCTTGTAGCTCGACGAAGCGGTCTGCCCCTTCACCACGGCGTCGGCCTCAACGATTTCGGCTTCGATCTGCGCCGGCAGTTCGACCGAGATGGGCTTTTCTTCCCACAGTTCGAGCTTTACCTGCATGCCGTCCTGCAGGAAGGGGCGCGCATCGCCCAACAGGTCGCTCGGCAGGTTGATCTGTTCGTAGCTTTCCTGATCCATGAACACCAGCATGTCGCCATCTTCATAGAGGAACTGGTAGTCCTTCGTATCGAGGCGGACCTTTTCGACCGTGTCGGCGCTGCGGAAGCGCACATTGGTCTTGCGGCCATCCTGCAGGTTCTTCATTTCGACCTGCATGTAGGCGCCACCCTTGCCAGGCTGCGTGTGCTGGATCTTGGCGACTTTCCAGATGCCGCCTTCGTACTCGATGATATTGCCCGGACGAATGTCCACGCCGCTGATCTTCATGGGAAGCTACCTTCAACTTATAAAAGAGCATGTCCGCCCACAGGCGGGACTATGCCGCGCGCCTTAGCTGAGCAAACCCGTGCGGGCAAGCGAGTGGAAAAACGCGGCGAACATCGCTATGTCGTTATTCGGATACCGGACATGAAACAGACCAACAGACTCATCCTGCTCGCCGCGCTTGCAATTGCAACGACTGCACCGGCTTCCGCGCAAGGCCGTTTAGCCCTCCTAGACCAAGGCGAATATATCTGCGCCTTGCCGGGCGATGCCTCCGGTTCGGCCTGGCTCGAACAGGATGCCCGCGACTTTACCATCATTGGCGGGTCAAGCTATCGCTCGGGCAACAGTGCCGGGACCTATCTCATGGAGGGCAAGCAAGTGACGTTCACTCGGGGCCCCATGCGCGGCATGAAATTCATGCGGCTAGGTTCCGGCATTCTTCAAGAGGTAGGAAGCGATGGTAAACTCGGGCGCCTGCGCTGTCATCGTTCGGGCCCGGTAAAAAACTGATCACCTGTTGCTGAGTAGCGGAAACGGATTGATCGCAGTCGCCGGTTCCCACCATTCTGCATCTTTGGTCGTCTGTAATATCGCGAAGTGCAGATGCGGCGCATCTTCCGAGGCGTTACCAGAACTTCCCACCGTTCCGATCCGCTGACCACGGCGGACCCGCTGACCTTCTTTCAGACCCTGCGCATAATCATCGAGATGCGCATAGTAATAGATCGTTTCGCCATCGACCGAGCGGACATAAATCGTCTTCCCGCCCGCGTCGGACTGAAACAGCCGTTCGATTACACCCGGCGTCGCTGATAGTACGCTGGTCCCCTTGGGGGCCATGATGTCGAGCGCCTCGTGAAGACGCGAGCCGCCATCACGCGAATCGCTATAGGTATCGCTAAGATCGCTCGGGCGGATGTTCTGCACCGGGATCAGCAACTGGTTTGGCTGTACGGTGACTGTCGATTCCGCAACCGGGGTATCCAGCGGCTCCGCGCCCGCAGTTTCACTCGGTGTAGGGCTAGGAGCAGCGGCCGCTGGCCGGGTCACCTTGATCTGACTGGAACTGTTGGCATTTTCGATGAGGCTGCCACCAGCCACGATCCATACCGCGCTGGTCAGCGTGGCGGTGATCACAATGGTCAAAATCCGGTCGACGATCTTCATGAGGCGAGACTAGCGGCTTACGCTTCGAAAATCACCTGAGTTGATTGCGAGACCATCCCGGCAAGCCGCGCAGCATCCCAGTTGGTCAGGCGGACACAGCCACTGCTCTGCGCACGGCCGATAGTTTCGGGGTCGGGCGTTCCATGGATGCCATAGTGATCCTTGCTGAGATCGATCCACACCACGCCCACGGGTGAATTCGGACCCGGCGCAAATTCGTGTGTGCCATCGTCTGACCCGTTCCTGCCCAGCACCTCGGGGTCGTAACTATATGTCGGATTGTAGGCTTCGCCGACGATGTCCCATTCTCCCAGCGGCAGCGGGTACTGGCTCGACCCGGAGCTGACGGTGAACAAGGCGACCAGCTTGTCGCCTTGATAAGCCTTCAACGTCTTTCCCGCCTTGCTCACTACGATGCGGTCCACTTCTGGCTGCTCTGTCCCTACGCCCAGGGAGGCCAGCGTCTTTTGCCAATCGCTATTGTTTACCGATCCGGGCTTGATTCGATCTGCCCCGATGTTCGGCACACGGATTTCCTGCCCCGCAGTAAAATAATCCTGGGATTGAGGCGTTTCTGGCGAGCCGGACGCGACCGAACGTGGTTGAGCCGCCCCTTGCGTACGCGCGGTGCCTCCCGGCGGGTTCAACTGCTTGAGAACATCCACAGTGGTATGGAACCGCTCGGCCAATCGCTCATCCAGCGATGTATATCCCAGCTTCTTCAGCTTCGCCATATCGGCGGGATCGTCGGGAATTTCGGAATACTGCGCGCTCGACCAGTTGGAAGGAATGGTCACCACGCGTGTCGCGGGAATCTTTTCCCATTTCGAGAGGGCAGCCTTGGTCACACCGTCGAGTTCGCCGGTAGTTTCGAGGTTATTGGCTTCCTGAAAACCACGCAAGGCATTCTCCGTGCTCATGCCCATTTTCCCGTCGATCACGCCAGGACCAAAGCCAACCCGATCGAGAACCACCTGAGCCTGCATAATGGGGCGTTCTTCTTCTGCAACGGCAGCCGCGTTACGATCGGCATCGGAGCCGTTGAGATGCGCATCGTCGTTCGACGCCATCGTGTCGGCCAGATTGTCAGCGCCATAGGTGTCGTAACCTAGGTCTGTGCTACCTTTCACAGCAACCGCTGTGTCGGTTTCGCTGTCGTTGTCCTGTCCCTGCATGCCACACGCGGCCAGAGCGAGTGAGGACACAGCGACGAAAATCATTGAACGCACGGGGGAAGTCTCCTGAACCGGGACGTGGCCCGCCCCTTCAGGATAGCAAACTCATGCCGTCCCGATTTGCTCCGCAAAGGCTTTGATCGCCGCGACTTCGTCGTCGTTCCAGACCGAACCTGAGACAGCGAGGAAGTCGGCCCCTGCATCGATCAGCGGCTTGCAGTTTTCTGGAGTTATACCACCAATGGCGACGCACGGGATTTCGAACAGCGTGCTCCACCATTCGAGAATTTCCAGATCAGGACGGTGCTCGCTCGCCTTCGTCGTGCTGTCGAAGAATGCACCGAACGCGACGTAATCCGCGCCGGCCTCACCCGCCTCCATCGCCAGATGCTTTGATGCGTGACAGGTAACCCCGATTTGGATGTCGCGGCCAAGTTCTTCCCTGGCATCTTTCGGCTCGCCGTCGCCCTGCCCCAGATGCACGCCATCCGCGTTCAGCCGCTTTGCCAGAGCAACATCGTCGTTCACGATGAAGGCCACGTCACGTGCAGCGCAGATCGCCTGCAGGGGCTCCGCCAGCTTCGCGGCTTCGTGCTGGTCGATGCCCTTCACGCGAAACTGGAACGCGGTCGCAATCCCGGTTCCCGCATCGAGCGCTCGTTCCAGTCGCTGGGGGAAATCACCCGAAACATCGAGCGGCGAAATGAGGTAAAGCTGGCAATCTGTCATCGACCGCGTTCTCTAATGCGATCCTCTCAATTCGTCACGCGTTCAGAACTCCGAAAGCGTGATGATCGTTTATCGGGTCGTATGAAAGCCCTATTCGCCGCCGCCATCCTCGCGCCGCTATCTGCCTGCGCGATCATCCCGGACACACCCATGTCGAACGGAGATGCGGCCTCGCGAGGCACTGCAGTCGGGATCAACCAGCCTGTCTGGACCGGCGATACGATCCTGACACCCCTGGCCGTCACGGAAGACAGCCGTTGTCCTATGAACGCGCGCTGCGTTTGGGCCGGAAAGCTCACTGTGTCGACGCGGATCGCCGCGACACACTGGAAGCAGACAGCCCCTCTCACCCTGGGCGAACCTTACGAGATACTCGGGCGGACCTACGTGCTTGTTTCGGCTACGCCTGAAAAGACGACCGACCGGGAAATCCCGGTCGGCGAATATCGCTTCGTATTCGAGCAGCGCTGACGCCTGAGAATTAGGCGACGCTGGCAGCGTGGATCTGGTCGATGGCATTCGACAAGGTGCCGTCGAATTCCTCGTCGCTTTGCGAGGCTCGCAGATCCTGCAAAAGGCCGCGGCTGAAACTTGCGATCATTCCCGGATTCTTTGCAAGTTCGCGGCAAGCGTCTTCTGTCGAATAACCACCCGAAAGTGCGACGACGCGCAACACCTTGGGGTGTTTCGCGAGCGTTGCATATAATCCGGCTTCCTTGGGGATCGAGAGTTTCAACATGACCTGCTGACCGGCGGGCAGTGCCTCAAGACCCTCCTCGATCGCCTCCAGCATGATTGTCTCACCCTCGGCGCGGTCGGCAGCAGTGATGTCATACTCCGGTTCCAGCATCGGGATCAGACCGCAGCTCAAGATCCTTGCGCCTTCGGCAAACTGCTGGCGAACGGCTGCCTTGATACCCACCGGGTCCGCCGACTTGATGACGCTCCGCATCTTGGTGCCGAATACCCCCAGTTCTCGCGCGCGGTTGCACATGTCTTCAAGGCCGGGGTTGGGCTTCATCAGCTGGGCACCGTCGTGTTCGTCCTCGAGACCCTTGTCGACCTTGAGAAACGGCACGATACCGCGCTCTTTCAGGCGTTCCGGAACGCTCTTGCCGGCGCTCTCGCCCTCCATGGTCTTTTCGAAAAGAATTGCGCCGATGACCTTGCCGTTGCCGAAGCAAGGGGCCTCGATAATGCGTTGACGCATTTCGTGGATCAGGCCGAACATCTCGTCTTCGCTCGTCCACGCGCCGTCTTCGACGCCGTAACCCTTGAGTGCCTTGGGGGTCGACCCGCCGGACTGGTCAAGCGCTGCAATAAAGCCTTGGCCCTGTGCGATACGCGCCTTCATTTCATCGAAAGTCATCTCGGAACCCCGTCACTCGATTGTGGTCATGCATTCGTATGCGCCGCACATACAAAGGCGCTTTCGCACCTGCAACAGCCGATCGGTAACTTATCGCCAAGCCGATCGTATTTCGTATTGAGCGAAGGAGACGACATGCCGAACGACAAGAACGATCCGCATACCACCAGCGATCAGACCGATTTCTCCGATCTGAAAGCGCTGACAATCAACTGTACCCTCAAGCTCGGCCCTGAAGGCTCGCACACCGACAAGCTCCTCGGTATTGCCGAAGCCATTCTCGCGCGGAATGGCGTAGCGATCGAACAAGTTCGCTTGGTCGATCACAATATCGCCCCGGGCGTGTTCCCCGACATGACCGAACACGGCGCCGACCATGATGATTGGCCGAATATCTGGGACAAGGTGAAGGCCGCCGATATTCTCGTGATCGGTACGCCCATCTGGCTTGGCGAGAAATCCAGCGTCTGCCAGCGCTTGATCGAGCGGCTCTACGCCCACTCGGGTCAGACCAACGAGAAGGGCCAGTACGTTTTCTATGGCAAGGTCGGTGGCTGCATCGTGACCGGCAATGAAGACGGCATCAAGCACGTGGGTATGGGCGTGCTCTACTCGCTACAGCATGTCGGTTACACCATTCCTCCACAAGCTGATGCCGGCTGGGTGGGCGAAGCCGGACCGGGGCCGAGCTATGGCGATGCCAGGGAAGATGGTGAGGGATATGTCGGCTTCGCCAATGACTTCACCCGTCGCAACACCACTTTCATGACCTGGAACCTGATGCACATGGCACGAATGCTCAAGAATGCTGGAGGCATTCCTGCCCACGGGAATTCGGTCGATCAGTGGAACGATGGTGGCCGGTTCGATGCGCCAAATCCCGAATATCGCTGATCAGTCACCAATCCTGTCGGCGCGCTTGCCGGTCTTGCGGATAATGCCGGAAAAGCTGAGCAGCGGCGTTCCATCGCCAGTCACGAGGCCGCGTACGAACACGGTTTTACCGCCGCCGCGCGTCACTTCCCCCCTGCCCTCGATGCGCTGTCCGACCTTGCCCGCGGCCAGGAAATCGCCTGTCAGGTTCATCGTCACGCCGTAGCTGTCACGCATCTCGTTGCGGGCGATGGTGAACAGCGCAGCATCTGCAAAGGTCATCAGGCAACCGCCGTGCATGAAGCCTGCACCATTCATGTGACGTTGCTCGGCGACGAAGGCACAAATCCAGTCGCCGTTCGTGTCCTGCTTTTCGTAGAACGGTCCCGCCGTCTGCTCGAACGCGTCAGATTTCCAGGTGGACCACCCCGACCATTCGCCTTCGGTGATCGCGATTGGACCGTGGCTGGGCTCGACGATCTCGGTCATATCCGCGTGCTCCTAAGCCGACAGTGCGGCAACGCCGGGCAAGGGCTTGCCTTCCATCCACTCCAGGAAAGCCCCGCCGGCCGTGGAAACGAAAGTAAATTCGTCCTTCACACCGGCATGCGCCAGCGCCGCGACCGTATCGCCGCCGCCGGCAACCGATGTCAGCGAACCATCCTGCGTGAGCGCTGCAGCCGTCTTTGCAAGCGCAACCGTCGCCGCATCAAACGGCTGGGTTTCGAACGCGCCCAATGGCCCGTTCCAGACCAGCGTCCGGCATGTCTTGAGCACGTCGGCAAGCGCTTCGACCGCGAGCGGACCTACGTCGAGGATCATTTCGTCGGCGGCGACTTCATGCACATTGCAGGTCCGCATGCTCGGCGGATTCGCGGCGAATTCTTTTGCAACCACCACATCGTAAGGCAGATGCACAGTGCATCCTGCATGGTCCGCCTCATCCATTATGCGGTTGGCAGTGTCGGTCAGATCGTGCTCGCACAGCGATTTGCCAACATCCACTCCCTTCGCCGCCAGGAAGGTGTTGGCCATGCCCCCACCGATGATGAGGTGCTGGACCTTACCGACCAGATTGTGGAGCACCTCGAGCTTGGTCGAAACCTTTGCTCCCCCGACGACAGCCGCGACCGGCGCCTCGGGATTGCCTAGCGCCGCATCCAGCGCTTTCAGTTCGGCCTCCATGGCGCGGCCTGCATATGCCGGGAGAAGACGCGCCAACCCTTCGGTCGAAGCGTGCGCGCGATGCGCGGCAGAAAACGCATCGTTCACATAGAAATCGCCGTTCGCCGCGATACCCTTGGCGAACTCCGGATCGTTGGCTTCTTCGCCGGGCCAGAAGCGGACATTGTCTAGCAGCCCGATATCGCCATCGCGCAGGATTCCGATCGACTGTTCGACGACCGGCCCCATGACTTCGGGAATGAACATGATTTCACGGTCGAGCACCCGCTCGATATCGCCCTGAACCATGCTTGTGCTCATGGTCGAATGGCGCTGACCCTTCGGTCGGCCGAAATGGGCAAGCAATAAGACCTTGGCGCCTTTGTCCGCCAGTTCGAGGATGGTCGGTTTGACCACCTCGACACGGGTGACGTCCGATGCCCGGCCTTCCTGCATCGGAAGATTGAGATCGACGCGCACCAGCGCAACCTTGCCGGTGATGTCGCCAAGGTCGTCCAGGGTCCTGAAGCTGCTCATGCCAATGTCCTTAGAGGAACTTCGCCATCACGCCGGCGGTATCGATCATGCGGTTGGAGAAGCCCCATTCGTTGTCGTACCAGCTCACGACGCGGGCAAGCTTGCCCTCCATCACGCTGGTTTCGAGGCTGTCGATGGTCGAGCTGGCCGGATAGTGATTGAAATCCGAGGAGACGAGCGGCTGGTCGGTGTAATCGAGCACGCCCTTCATCTTGCCGTCCGCCGCTGCCTTCAATGCCGCGTTCAGTTCCTCGGCGCTGGTGTCGCGGCCGGGGGTAAAGACGAGATCGACGAGGCTGACGTTCGGCGTCGGCACACGCACGCTCGATCCGTCGAGCTTGCCTGCCAGTTCGGGCAGCACGAGGCCGACCGCGCGGGCAGCGCCGGTCGTTGTCGGGATCATGTTCTGGGCCCCGCCGCGTGCGCGGCGCATGTCTCCATGCATCTGGTCGAGCATGCGCTGGTCGTTGGTATAGCTGTGGATCGTGGTCATGAAACCACGCTCGATACCGACGGTTTCGTGCAGCACCTTGGCCATCGGCGAGAGGCAGTTGGTTGTGCAGCTCGCGTTGGAGACGATCACGTCTTCCGCTGTCAGGGTCTCGTCGTTGACGCCGAACACGATCGTCGCGGAAACACCCTTTGCCGGGGCTGAGATCAGTACGCGCTTGGCGCCTGCATCGAGATGCGGGCGGCACGCCTCGTCCGACTGGAAGAAACCGGTGCATTCCAGCACGATGTCCACGCCCTGCTCGCCATGCGGCAGCTTGCCGGGATCACGCTCGCTGGTCACGGCGATCGACTTGCCGTTCACGATGATCGCGTTGTCACCCACTTCGACAGTGCCGGGGAAGCGCCCGTGCGTCGAATCGTACTGAAACAGGATCGCGTTCGATTTCGTATCCGCCAGATCGTTGATGCTGACGAGATCCAGATCATGGTCGTCGCGCTCGAGAATGGCGCGCGCCACGAGGCGGCCGATACGTCCGAAACCGTTGATTGCAACCTTGGTCGCCATTGGAAAGAACTCCTGCTTAAGCGTTCAGTTTATTCATGATTTGCGGAACGATCGCGTCCGCAGTGAGGCCGAATTTTTCAAACAGATCTTCGGCGGGTGCGCTAGCACCGAACCGATCGATCCCGATGCGCAAGCCATTGGTCATCGTATAGCGATCCCACCCGAAGGTGGTGCCCGCTTCGATGCTCACCCGCAAAACTTCGTCGGGCGAAACATCCGGAAGAATGTCGGTGCGATAGGCATCGTCCTGCTCGTCGAAAAGCTGCGTGCACACCATCGATACGACATCGGCACCGATACCGTCCGCTTCCAGCCTTTCCGCGCATTCCATCGCCACATGCAGTTCTGATCCGGTCGCAATCAGGATGACACGCCGCGCAGCCTGCGCCGCCTGGAGCCGGTAACCACCGCGCCCGGTCATGTTTTCGGAGAGCTGGTGCGTCCGCATCTGCGGCAGGTTCTGGCGGCTCAGCGCGAGCACCGTCGGGCGATCGGGCTGGCGCAGCGCAATGTCCCAGCATTCCGCGGTTTCGACCGCATCGGCGGGGCGCATGACCAGCAGATTGGGCATCATGCGCAGGGACTGGACATGCTCGATGGGCTGATGGGTCGGGCCGTCTTCCCCCAATCCGATGCTGTCATGAGTCATGACATAAACGACGCGCGCCTGCTGCAGGGCCGACAACCGGATGGCCGCACGGCAATAATCGGTGAACACCAGAAACGTACCACCATAAGGGATGACGCCGCCGTGCAGTGCCATGCCGTTCATCGCTGCGGCCATGCCGAATTCGCGAATACCGTAATAGACATAGCGGCCGCTGTAATCATCGGCCGTGAACGGGCCGATACCGCCTGCCTTGGTGTTGTTCGAACCGGTAAGGTCGGCACTGCCGCCAATCGTTTCGGGAAGGCCGGTGTTGATTTCCGCCAGGGCCATTTCGCTGGCCTTGCGCGTTGCAACCTTCTGAGGTTGATCGATCAACCCCTTGATATATTTGTCGAGGCTGAAGTCCTTGGGCAGCTCGCCCGCCATCCGGCGCTGGAATTCCGCCTTCTGCGCATACCCGTCGAGGCGCATCTGCCATTCGCTGTGCGCCCGCGCGCCGTCGTCCGCCGTGCCGCGCCAGTCCGACAGCACTTCTTCGGGAATTTCGAACGGTGCCGATTCCCAGCCCAGTACACCGCGCGCCGCGGTAATTTCGTCATCGCCCAGTGGTGCGCCGTGCGTCGCGCTGGTTCCCTGCTTGTTGGGCGCTCCCTTTCCGATCACCGTTTTGCAGGCGACGAGCGACGGGCGTTCATCGGCGACCGCTTCGTCGATCGCCCGGCGAATGTCGTCGAAATCGTGGCCGTCGCAGCTAACTACATGCCATCCGGTGGCTTCGTAACGCGCCTTGATGTTTTCACTGGTCGAAAGGTCGGTCGTCCCGTCGATGGTGATGTTGTTGTCGTCCCAGAACACCGTCAGACGGCCAAGCTTGAGGTGCCCGGCAAGGCCGATCGCTTCGTGATTGATGCCTTCCATCAGGCAACCGTCACCGGCAATCACCCAAGTGCGATGATCGACGATCTCGTCACCAAACGTCGCATTGAGATGACGTTCGGCCATAGCCATTCCGACGGACATCGCCAGGCCCTGGCCCAGCGGGCCGGTCGTGCTTTCAACGCCGTCGAGGAGGAAGTTTTCCGGATGCCCGGCGCAAGGGCTGCCAATCTGACGGAAATTGCGGATGTCTTCCATCGTGGGACGTTCGTATCCCGACAGATGAAGAAGCGAATAAATCAGCATCGAACCGTGTCCGGCCGACAGCACGAAGCGGTCCCGATCGGCCCAGCCGGGGGCCTTGGGATCATGCTTGAGATACTCGCTCCACAACACGGTCGCCACATCGGCCATACCCATCGGCATTCCCGGATGCCCTGAGTTTGCAGCCTGTACCGCATCCATCGAAAGCGCCCTGATGGCGTTGGCCATCGGGACCATGCGAGATGTGGCGAGACTCATGGGAAATTTCTCCGGAAAAAGGGGCCGATTCGACGCGCGCGAAGCCTTCGCGGAGCGCGCGCGCAAGGTCAACCCGCGCAGGTGGGCATTCACAGCTACCGCCCCCTTCACTTCACTTATCAACAGGTGGCTGCAAACCTTTGCCTCGTCGCGGCAAAATCGGTATTCTGCGCGCCTTATGAGTTCCGACCGCATCAAAAATGCCATGGACCGCATCGATCGCGCCCTTGCGCGGATCGAAACGCAGGCCGCCTTGGCCTCCCATTCGACTGCAGCGACAGATGCGGGCGATGCCGAACTGGCCGAACGCTATGAAACGCTGCGCAAACGGGTGTCGGGCAGCATTTCGCAACTCGACGATCTCATCGAAGGTCTGAAGCGATGAGCGACGTCACCCTTTCGATCGGTGGCCGCAACTATACCGTCTCTTGTGCCGATGGGCAGGAAGATCATGTTCGGCACCTTGCCGGCGTGATCGATGGCAAACTCAGTGCGATGGGCAATAATCTGTCCAGTAACGATGCCAAGAACCTGCTGTTCGCCGCGCTCATACTTGCCGACGAAGTGGAAGAAGCACGGGACAGGCCTTCACCGGCCGCAGAACCTGGTTTCGACACGGATCGTCTGGGCAATCAGCTCGAACGCATGGCCATCGCGCTCGAGAATGCCGCTTCCACCCTTGAGGGTAGCGGCAGTACCTCCTAAATAGGGCATGGCGGGACTGCCCGGCACGAGCCGCATGAATATCCCTGAGGCTATAAGCAATCCATGGGAGCTGTCCCTGCCCTGGTCCACCGGTTCGGCCGTGGGATTGGGGCAAACGGTACCCACCTGACGTTTTCGCGTCAGAGGATTTCGCCGGAAACGACCCATGGTGGTTCCGCCACTCACCATCCTCCCCATCGTTGATCCCTTGGACGCCGGAGTGATCTGCCGATAAGGACCTGTGTGTGACCAAGAACGATCTCAGAAAGCAGCTTCGCGCCAAACGGCGTGAACACGTGGCCGCCCTTCCCGATAGCATGCGCACGCTCGTGTTCATGCGCCCGCCTGCCCCCCTCATGGAAATGATACCGGACGATGCGACCATCGGGCTTTATCACGCCGGCTCTTCCGAAGCGCCGACAGCGGCCTACGCACGCTATTTTTTCGAACAGGGGCACGAAAGCTCATTGCCGCATTTTTCGGCCATGAATACGCGGATGCAATTCCGCCGGTTCGTGGATCCTCACGATGAAAGCGATCTTGAAACGGGGCCCTTCGGCATCAAGCAGCCGACGAATGCGACGGAAGAAATCGTCCCCGACGTCCTGTTCGTACCGCTGGTCGGCTTTACCGAAGCCGGCGGTCGCCTCGGTCAGGGTGGCGGCCACTATGATCGCTGGCTTGCTGCGCATCCCGGTACGACAACGATCGGGCTCGCCTGGGACTGTCAGCTCGTCGACACACTGCCCACGGAGCCGCACGACATACCCCTCGGGGCGGTCGTAACACCCACGCGCATGTACGGACCTTTCGCATGAGGAAAGAACCGACCTGGCGCATTCCCGTCGGCATTCTCGGCCTGCTGTTGGTGCTGGCGATCTACGGGATTGTCATCGCGCGTTATGCCCCCGGTGTGATCGGCGATTGGCCTACGCTGGTCCAGACGTTCATTTACATCATTCTGGGCCTGATTTGGCTGCTGCCGCTCAGGCGCTTTCTCATCTGGATGGAAACCGGCCGCTGGGGTTGATCCCCGGCGCATGTCGAGCGCCATGTAAGGCCGTTCGGGAAGAGCGCGCGATAGGTCGTCGGCACACCTTCAAACAAGGCGCTTTGACGATAGTCGAATTGTAGAGAAAATTCCCAAGTGGCGCGAGTGACGGGACTCGAACCCGCGACCTTCGGCGTGACAGGCCGACACTCTAACCAACTGAGCTACACCCGCGCAGCCACTTGGGAGCCGCGCATCTACGGGCGGGTCCGATTCCTGTCAATGGCCGATGTGACGCTTTTTTGCTCTTTTTGTGCGGGCATTTTTCGACCTCCAGTTTTACCACAATCCGGCGCGTTGGATCGCGGCATAATTCAGCCAATGTCCGATGCCGATATGATGCAAGCCATCGTCGCGGACCGAAATTTATCGTTATTTCCGAAAGGGTTGCCCGATACAAATGGGGCTGCCGGGATTTTACAAACTATTCTGGACAAACGAAGGCGCCCGGCGCGGGGCTGCTAAATCGCAACCCACGCACCGGGCATATTTTATCACACGCTTCGCGACTGTGCGCTCGCCAGCCAGCGAGGCCGGCGGATTGCGTCAGTCCACCAGGATCAGAGCAGGCTTTTCGAGCAGATTCTTCAGCTGTTGTACGAAGCTTGCCGCATCCCAACCATCGACAACGCGATGATCGCAACTGATCGAGATATTCATCAGCTTGCGCTTTTCGATGCGCTCGACGCCATCCGTGCCAGTAACATACATCGGGCGTTCGATGATGCGGTTCGGGCCGATGATGGCAACTTCCGGACGATTGATGACCGGTGTCGTCGCTACCCCGCCAAGCGGTCCGAGCGATGTCACCGTCAGTGTCCCGCCTTGCAGCTCTTCCGATTTGGCGGTGCCATTTCGGGCTGCCTCGGCCAGACGCGTAATTTCATTGGCCAACTGCCACAGGTTCTTGGCCTGGGCATTCTTGATGACGGGCACCATCAGACCGGCATCGGTCTGTGCGGCCATGCCAAGATGCACCGCGCCATACCGCGTCACCACGCCCGCTTCATCGTCGTACCGTGCGTTGATCATCGGGAAATCGGGCAATGTCTTGCAGATCGCGGTGATCAGCAGCGGAAGCAGCGTCAGCTTGGGCTTATCTCCGCGGTTGGAATTGAGCTGCCCACGCAGTTCTTCCAGCGCAGTCACATCGCATTCTTCCACGTAGGAAAAGTGCGGGATGTTGCGCTTCGACGCGGCCATGTTCTCGGCAATGCGGCGGCGCATGCCGATGACCTTCTTTTCCTCGTCCTCGCGGGTCTTGGCAGCGGCGCCATAACCCGAGGTATAAGACAGGAACTGATCCAGATCGCCATGACGAACGCGGCCATCCTCGGCCGGCTTCACCTCTGCCAGATCGACACCGAGATCGCGTGCCCGCTTGCGCACGGCAGGCGATGCCAGAACCGGCGTGTCGGTCTTCTGCGCCGGTGCAGGGGCAGGCGTCGGGGCGGGCGCTGGCGGCGGGCTCGGATCGGCAGCCATCGCGTCGTCGGCATCCGATGGATCGGGATTTTCGACCTCGATCCGCTCTTCTACTTCGTCGTCTTTCGGCGCAGGCGCTGCATCGGCCGCCGCCTCGTTTTCCTCGATCACCTCGTCGGGCACTTCGCCTTCGACTTCGATCACGACGAGCATGGAGCCGATCGACACCATGTCGCCCTCGCCGCCCGCAACCTCGAGAATCTTGCCGGTCACCGGGCTTTCCATGGGCACGGTGGCCTTGTCGGTCATCATGTCGACGAATTCCTCGTCTTCAGTGATCGTATCGCCGACCTGCTTGTGCCACTGCACGATTTCGGCCTCGGCGATGCCTTCGCCGATATCGGGCATGTTGAAGGTGAATTTCGCCATGGGGATCAGTCCTTGAGGATCTTGTCGATGGCCTCGCCGATGCGGACCGGGCCGGGAAAATAGGCCCATTCGAGGCTGTGGGGATAGGGTGTGTCGAAGCCGGTGACGCGTTCGACCGGGGCTTCGAGGTGATAGAAGCAGCGCTCCGTCACCAATGCGGAAAGTTCGGCGCCAAAGCCGCTCGTGCGGGTCGCCTCATGGACGATCAGGCACCGGCCAGTACGCTCGACCGATGCTTCGATCGCCTCGATGTCCAGCGGCACCAGCGTGCGCAGATCGAGGATGTCGGCCTCGACGCCCTTCTCCTTGCACACGGCTTCGACCACGTGGACCATGGTTCCATAAGCCAGAATGGTGAGCTGCTCGCCCTCGGTAACCTGACGCGCCTTGCCCAGCGGGATCTTGTAATAACCTTCGGGCACCACACTGGCGTCGAACTTCTTCCAGGGCTGCACTGGCTTGTCGTAATAACCGGAAAACGGACCGTTGTAGATCCGCTTCGGCTCGAAGAAGATCACCGGATCGTTATCCTCGATGCAGGAAATCAGCAGCCCCTTGGCATCGTAAGGCGTCGCCGGAATAACCGTCTTCAGGCCTGACACGTGCGTAAAGATCGCCTCAGGGCTCTGACTGTGCGTCTGTCCGCCAAAGATGCCGCCGCCGAATGGGCTGCGCACCGTCATCGGAGCGATATATTCCGCGGCCGAGCGATACCGTAGCCGGGCCGCTTCGCTGATCAGCTGGTCGAGACCGGGATAAATGTAATCGGCGAACTGGATTTCAGGCACGGGGCGCAGGCCATAGGCCCCCATGCCGACCGCTACCGCGATGATGCCGCATTCATTGATCGGTGTGTCGAAGACACGGGTCTTGCCGTATTTCTCCTGCAGACCCGCGGTGCAGCGAAACACCCCGCCGAAATAGCCGACGTCTTCGCCCATGACGACAACGTCGTCATCGCGTTGCATCGATACATCGAGCGCTTCATTGATCGCTTCGATCATGTTCAGCCGGCGTTCGGTGCCGGATGAAACGTTTGATTGACATGTGTTCGCGTCGGCGCTCACTGGTCGAGCCCTCCCGGAAACTTGATCTCGCGCTCGCGGATCGCCTGCTTGCTCTGCTCCTTGAGATGCCAGGGAAGCTCTTCGAATACGTCCTCGAACATGGTCCGGAACGGGTGGTGGAGACCGTGCCCAAGGATGCCGTTCGCTTCGGCTTCCTTGGTGACCTTCTTGACGTGTTCCGCCGCCTCCAGATCCATCTTTTCCTGCCGATCTTCGTCCCATTCGCCGATCGCGATCAAATGGTCCTTGAGGCGTGTCACGGGGTCGCCCAGCGGCCATTCGGTGCGCTCCTGCGCACTGCGATAACCGGTGGGATCGTCCGAGGTGGAGTGCCCCTCCGCGCGGTATGTGAAGAACTCGATCAGCGTCGGCCCGGCGTTCGCCCGCGCCCGGTTGGCCGCCCACCTTTCCGCCGCATAACACGCCAGCGCATCGTTTCCATCGACGCGCAAGCCGGCGAGGCCATAGCCAAGCGCACGGGCAGCAAAGGTGGTCCGTTCGGCACCAGCAAAACCGCTGAAGCTGGAGATGGCCCACTGGTTGTTGATAATGTTGAGGATAACCGGTGCATTATACACGGTCGCAAACGTGCAGGCAGAATGGAAGTCGCCTTCTGCGGTACTGCCTTCACCCACCCAGGTGGCCGCAATCCGGCTGTCACCCTTCATTGCGCTTGCCATTGCCCAGCCTACCGCCTGCGGCGTCTGCGTGGCCAGATTGCCGCTGATGGTAAAGAAGCTGTGCTCGCGGCTCGAATACATAATCGGCAGCTGGCGGCCCTTAAGCTTGTCGCCCTTGTTCGAATAGATCTGGTTGATCATCTCGATCATCGGGTAGCCGCGCTGGATCAGGATGCCCTGCTGGCGATAGCTCGGAAAGACCATATCGTCCGCAGCCAAGGCCATGCTGGCCGAGACGCTCGTCGCCTCTTCACCCGTGCATTTCATGTAGAAGCTGGTTTTGCCCTGCCGCTGACCTCGAAACATGCGCTCGTCAAAAGCGCGCGTCATTGCCATGTGACCGAGCATTTTGCGCAGCGTGTCCGGATCGAGTTTGGGGTTCCACGCCCCATGCGCCTGATTGTCTTCGCCGAGCACGCGCACTAGGCCAAACGCCATATCGCGCATTTCGCCCGGGTCGCAGGTCTCGTCGGGACGAGCCATGCTCCCCGCTTCGGGTACATTTATATGCGAAAAGTCGACCGTATCTCCGGGCCGGAATTTAGGTTCGGGAACATGCAACGAAAGTTGCGGGCGATTATCGCCCTCCGCTGCACTACCCTCGGGCCGTTCGGCCATAGAATCGTCTCCCAGACGCAATCTTACGCTTTCGCGTTATTTTATTTCACGAGTGGGATGCGGTCAAGTCAGCGCCGGATCACACCGCGATGGGCGCCTTGATGGGCCCGTGCGGCGTATAATCATGAACTGCGAAATCTTCGATGTTGTAATCGAATATCGTAGCCGGGCGCCGCACTATCTCAAGCGTTGGGTTCCCTTGCGGTTCCCGTGACAATTGCTCTTCAATGAGATCGTTGTGATTGAGATAGAGATGCGTATCGCCGCCCATCCAAACCAGTTCCCCCGGATCGAGATCTACTTGCTGGCCCAGCATTCTGGTGAGCAAAGCAGCGGACCAGAGATTGAACGGCAGGCCAAGCGCAACATCGCAGCTACGCTGGTAAAGACAGCAGTTCAGCCGCCCACCCGCGACATGAAACTGATAGGTCTTGTGACAGGGCGGAAGTGCCATCTCGTCGATCTCGGCCACGTTCCAACCCTCAATGATATGGCGGCGACTGCCCGGGTTCGTCTTGAGCGAATCCACTAGGTCAGCAATCTGATTTATTCCCGGACCGGTCTCATAAAGCCCATCGTCGCGTTCGCGATAAGTCGGCCAATCGACCCACTGCTTCCCGTACACCGGACCGAGATCACCCCAGCGTTCCGCAAACGCCGCATCATCGGCGATGCACTCGACAAAATCGTCCAACGTGATGTTGTCGCCCGTTTCCTCCACATATCGGGCGTGGGGCCACTCGTTCCAGATCTTCACCCCTTGCCGTACGAGCGGACGAATATTGGTTTCGCCGGTGAGGAACCACAACATCTCACGCGTGGCCGTCTTCCAATACACGCGCTTGGTAGTGATAAGCGGCATGGCATTTGCCGAGAGGTCGAACCTAAGCGTCGCGCCGAATATGGAACGCGTGCCAACTCCCGTGCGATCCTCGCGCTCATCACCATCGGACCATATGCGGCGCATCAGGTCGAGATATTGCTGTTCGTAGTGGATGTCTGACATTGGCTCGGCTTTGTTTTGAGCAAGGCTTTAACGCTAGCGCGAGAATGTGCAAATTGCCCGCTTGCACGCGTGGCAATCCACACCTATAGGCCCGCCTCTGCCTCGCGGGGTTCGCCCCGCAAGCATCCGGTCGGGGAGTAGCTCAGCCTGGTAGAGCACTGTCTTCGGGAGGCAGGGGCCGGAGGTTCGAATCCTCTCTCCCCGACCAATAAAATCAAGCACTTACGCGAATTGCCGTGAATTTTAGTGCGGTGCAAATGCGGTGCATAACGGACCTTTTTGTAAAGAGCCGCATGCTGCCCAACATACACAAATATACTGAAATCAGCCTGTTAGGCCGAACCCCTGCCTTGCATGTCTACGATAAGACAATGTTCGGGGCAGATCAGAGCAATGCGTATCATGGCCCTTGCGTGGGCCGGAACAAAGCAAGGCTGATTTAAAAAAAATTCCTTGGGGATTGATGTTTCGAGGCGCTTTTGTTCTCAACTCGTTCTAGCTAATATGTTCCGGCTGACTCGTCTCTCAATCTCGTCTGGCCGTTCGATGGTGCAGGTCCGAGAAGCGGGGACCATGGATTGGGCGTAAGCCTTTCCGTGTCGGTCGAGGCTTCGGCAACTTCGTTGTCCGGTCCTCCGACTGAAGGACGCCCGCACGCCCCGGTCGATACGTGCGAGACTGGTGTCCCGTCTTTGGCGGCCTGCCGATCAGTCTCCGAACAAAAGTGTCGGCCTGGGCGCGGAGCCGCGCAAGGGGTTGACTTGCTGAAAAAGCTGTTAGGCTTTTCGGGGGCATCTTCAAACAACGCGGCCGCGGAGTTTTCGCGTCGCGCGCAGGAGTTTACGTCATGTGTTTCCTCATCGCTTCGCTTTCGTCTCTCAATCTCGTCTGGCCGTTCGATGGTGCAGGTCCGAGAAGCGGGGACCATGGATTGGGCGTAAGCCTTTCCGTGTCGGTCGAGGCTTCGGCAACTTCGTTGTCCGGTCCTCCGACTGAAGGACTAATCTGGCCGGGGTGATTTTTGTCGGCAGGCCCCAAGCTAGGTAGAAACTATTGACGAAAAACCTGTGCTTAGAAGTTCGGAGAATGGAGGTGCTTGTTGCGGCATGGCATGCCATTCGACGAAATGCCGAAACATCCCAGCAGCTGCTGACCAAGCAAAGAGCTCGGAAATTCGGCGAAAACCTCCCCGCCAATTTGCGTAAGATTCAACGGCAGCTCCATAAGGGGTATAAGTTTTCTAAAGCGCACGGGGCATTACCGCCAAAAGGCAACAATAAGCTTGGCAAACGCCCGATCGTAGTCGCCCCACTTCCCGATCGTATTGTCCAACGAGCCATTCTGGACGTGCTACAATCCGAACGCTCGTCTGTCGGCGTCCAGCGAGTGCTATCGACGCCGACATCCATAGGAGGAATTCCTGGCAGGGGGGTCGATTCTGCAATCGAATTATTCCAAGCGCGCGTGGATGCTGGTGATCAATACATCGCCGGGTCGGACATCAAAAACTTCTTCACCAAGATTCCGCGCCTAAAAGTTCTGGCTTTTTTGAAGGAGGATGGTCTCGACGAGGACTTCATCGGTCTCGTCGCTGATGCTCTTTCTGTCGAGCTCGAGAACGCGGATCGCATGTGACCCGATGACCTGAAGCTTTTCCCAACAGGGTCCGACGGGGTTGCGCAAGGCTGCCCACTCTCGGCCTTGGCAGGGAATATAGTTCTCGAAGACTTCGACCGAAAGATGAATGCAAGAGGCATAACTTGCATCAGATATATTGACGATTTTATACTACTTGGGAAGTCTAGGGCGTCAGTCGAAAAGGCGCTCAACGTAGCCCGATCGCTGCTCCAGGGTCTTGGCATGGACACTTACGATCCCACGAAGGATCGTGAAAAAGCCTTCTCTGGCTCGATTGACAGTGGGTTTTCGTTTTTGGGGTATGAACTCATACCTGGCGAATACCCTCCCTCAACCAAGGCGCGCGAAAACCTAATTCATCAGATCAGGATCTTGATCGAAGATGGCAAACGATCAATAGCAAAGGTGATGCGAGGTGCAGAGCTTCGGTCAAACGAGCGCTGTTATGCGCAATCGCTCGTTGCGATCGACAATACGATAAAAGGCTGGCGGGCATCATTCAGGTGCGCGAACTCGCCTATGCAGTTTGCCGATCTCGACAGAAAAATCGATCGAGAGCTCCATGACTTCCGGCGATACTTTTTAGAAAAGATGACGGAAGCAGACGGGCGACAACGACGTCTCGCGACCCGCGTCCAACTATTGAAAAAATATACTAACTGACACACACGCACGTCGTGGATTGGAACCAATTTTGTGCGGTGCAAGTGCGGTGCAAATACACGTCAAAAGCGCCATTTTTGGGTCATTTCTGAGTATCTAACCATGGAAAGAATCGCGGAATCGCGTGATTGTGTGATTACACATTACTTTCGGGAGGCAGGGGCCGGAGGTTCGAATCCTCTCTCCCCGACCACGATAACCCACTGGAAACAGTGGGTTTTTTCGTATCTGGCCCCTACTCATGCTTCATTCGAGTTACGCTAGATTTACGCTAAAACACCGCTGGTTTCAGGGTCGAACGCATGGGGAGCGACACACACAATCTTGTCGATAACGCTGTCTATCGCTGCGAGAACGCGCCCCAAATTGGCGGGGTCAGGGATCGCGTAGACGTCGCTGATCGTCACCGCTTTGTGCCCGAGCATCATTTCGCCCTGCACCTAATGTTCCTCACCCAGGTATTCCGGCCTGCGCCCTTTTCCGTCCAAAGCTGCAAGCCAGCAAACACTCGACTGGCAATCAAGCAGCGATGGTCAGGCTTCTGCTAGGAAGATGGCGGACGGTTGTATCTCTGTGAATGTGCAGGCTGGGGCAGGTGACGAACTTGGTAGCAATTAGTTCGCCTAGCCACAGGTAGTTATGAAATTTCAGGGAAGATTGAATAACAACGCGCTGATGGCGAAACATCGCTCGAACTCAAATGCGGCGAAGCTCAACAAGCCCGGCAAATTCATAAATTCGGTTTGGCAGAGCTGCCAGTGAGAGTTTCAATCTCTAATGCATCATGCCGTTACTGATGGTTGACGCTGAAGGTATCAGCTTGGAACAGCGCGATACCTCTGCAAGTGATCGTAAAAGAACCTATCCTCCGCCCACTTTAAGCACTGTGCTGAATGGATGCGCCCATGCACCGGATTTTAACGATCCGTAGAGCAGAGTATGTGCAAAGGAGAATTCCGATGTTTCGCTCCTCCCTCGTACTTGGGTCGTTTCTCACATCTTCGGCGTGCCTCGCCGGGCCTACCCAACCTTCGCAAGCTAACATTTCCGTCACTGTGCCAGAAATCTGCTCGATCGATGCAAGATCCTTGCTCATAGATAAAGAAAAAGGCGTGATTTCTGGCGAAGTGCTCGAAATGTGCAACAGTAACCGTGCTTTTCGCCTCATTGCCTCACACCGTATGCTCCAACCGGGGGAGCAGGGTCGAATCGACTATGCCGGCGAAAGCAGCAATCTTGAAGCTGAAGGCATCAGCGATGTCGCGGTTCGGCAGGGGCCGGTCATCCGCCGTTTTCCGATCTTTGTTCGCACCGCCGGCCTCCAGCAGGATTTGACAATCAGCCTTGGCTTTGCCGCTATCTGACTACACAGAACACATCGAGCTAATGCCGACGCAAACTATCTCGTGTGGGTCCCTCGTTGCGAGCCACACGGTCAACCGGCAGTGACGGTGACGGAAACGCGATCGGTATAGTCACCCGCATTGGCGACAAACGGCTCGACCTCGACCTGAAGTGGATGGATGTCGCCGAGAGTGCCAGTCGCGCTGCCTACTGTCTTCGCGATAGTCCCGCTTAGAGGAACTTCCTGGCCACCTAGCCGGAGAGTATAGGGTATACGGTCGGGACCTCCGTCTTGCATCAGGTTACCATTGTTTTCCGACTCGAATGCTATTGAATAGGGCGATGTGCTCCACACGCGGATCGCAAAAGGATCGGATCGATTGGTCTGTCTAGAATCCAGCCGGCCCAGACGAATTTCAGCGACACTGTCGTTCCCCGTTGCTCCTACTATCCGCAAATCTACAGCATCCGGCACCGAGAAATTGAAATACAGAATCATGGTGTCGACGACCACACCGCCCTCGTCGATAAGATTCACAAGAATTTCGGTTTGCCGTACACCGCTCAGGATTCCCCAAGGCGTTGCAAAAGCAAGTCTGAAGGGCACTGCTCGCCCGTTTGAACGGCCAGCTATTCCCGGAACGAAAAGATCGCTCTTTGTCGACGGTGCACTGTTTTCGTCCGGAAGAATGTCGATTTCTTGATTACCGGAAACCAACTGGAAGCCGCTGTCCGGTCGCTGTTCCCCGCCGGTTAGGCTAGAAAAGCGCAGGCGGGCCGAGCAGGAGCCGGTTTGATCGTTGCCAACACGGATGTCGAAGTTTTCCCTTGCGACGGCGCTGTTACCGACGTCGCTGGCGTTCACGTTGACGGTCTGCGTCGCTTGGGAAAAACGTGGCGCGCATTCGGCCGCGGCGGGTGTCGCATAGAGGGCGGCGAGTGACAGCATGAAGAGAGTAGTTGTTCGCATGGTCCGTCTATTCCTCGCTGGTCGTGAGTTCGATGCGCCCAAGTTGCAACAGTGATGTGCCATCATCGGGTGTGGTGATAGTGAAACTGCGATCCGGTTCACGCAGGGTCACGACATATCGGCTGTTCGGCGCGAGCCCAATTATTGCGAAACGCCCGGCTGAATTGGTGAAGAACGGCTGGGTCGAAAACTCTTCGTCGTCCACGGCCGTTACGGTGCCGTTGGCAAGTGATGCAGGCTGGCCGTCAATCATCAGGTTCCCGCTCGCGCTTACGAAGTAGGCCGATCCAACTTCGATATTGTATCCGGCACGATAAGGGGGCGCGACGCGGACAATACCGTCTCCGATATCAACGCCTACTTCGCCGCCCGCAACGTCGAACTGAATGTCCTGCCTGTTATAGGAAGCCAGATCTCCCTGCAGTCCCGCGCCGAATGTTCCGCTTCGCGCATCGTATCGATTATCATCGAGCGACCGAGCCGACACGACATCGGTGTCGTCCAATGCAGGGTGCGGATGTACGAGGGCGAAAGAGTCGAAAATGGGGCGGCCGATGCCGAACGACCCGTCAGCAAAGGCGAGCGAACTGCCGATCTGGAGTCGTGCCCGCTGCTCGTCGGTGATATCGCCGAGTCGGCGGCCGTTGGAGGTAAACAGTGCCCGCGCTTCGAACCTGTTGCCGACATAATCGAACGCTGCATCTGCGCTAGTTTGCCCCGGGCTCTTGGTAACTCCCAGATCCCATCCGAAGCTGCCGACATAGTCGTCCGATCCGCGGGCGATATTGGCGCGCAATGTCTCAGTCCGGCTGCGGTAATCGATGGCACCGCGGGTAGAGCCTCCGAACGCCATCGTAATGCCAAGCCGCACCCCGAATCCGTCGCCGAATATGCTGCCGCTGCCGTATTCGATGCCCGCCGTTGCACGCAGCCGGTCGGTCAGACGGTGAACCACATCTGCGTAAAGCGTTGACCTGGCACCACGGTTGCCGACCTTGGAATAGATCGCGCCAAGATTGAGATAGGTTCGCTCGCTGAGCCCCCGGCTAGCATTAGCGCCAATGCTCAGGAGGCTGAAATTGATCGGGAGGACATCGGCGAGAGTCTGGTAGTTGGCGGATTCGTAATCAAAATTGAGCGAGACATTGGTCGCGGTGACGAAGGAACCTGCGGTCTGGAAGCGATAACTTCCCCGGCTCGCGAAACCGGTCCCGAAGGTCCCGGTGCTCGCTGCGACTTCCAGGTCGAGTGCGCCCGGCAGTATCTGGGGAACGATGGTGGTGACGAGAGAGGCAGCCTGAACGCGTTCCGACAACTGCACCCCGCCGCCAAGAAGCAAGGTGTCGCTCATCCCGCGCCGGTAAAAGGCGGTGATCGCCGGACGGTTGGTATAGTCCGGCTCGAATGCAAGATCGTCGGCTACCAGCCCCGCGGCTAGGACATATTCATCCTCGCCCGCCGGCAGGTCGAGGGGTTCGTAGAAATAATCGAGCGAAACGATCTGTTCCCGACCACCGGAATCGCGGATCCGCAGCTGCACATTATTGTCGCCAAGTTGAACCGGCAGGCTGGAAAGATCATAGCGTCCCGCTTCCAGCTGCAGGCTTTCATAGCGTTCGCCATTGATCAGCACCTCGACGGTGGAGGCGTTGTCGAGAAAGATTTCCCGTCCACCGAGGCGGGCGACCGGGAGATAGGGATCGAACAGCCGCCGCCGCTTCTCAACAGCCACACCACCCAGGAAAGGAGTCCGCAAGAGCGGTGCCGTCGGCACCCTTAAATCGCCGGCACTAAAACGGCGGAAGCGTTCCGGCTGATCGTAGATCGCCCGAACGCCCCGCCGCTGAAACTTGAACTCGCCGGAAAACTGATCAGTCAGAGCCGCATCGTATTCTACCACGAAACGGCCAAACCGAGTGGCGCCATCAACAAAGATGTCCGGGTTGCGGGTCCCGAACCGACTCGAATAATCCAGATTGGCATTGATGTTTACGTAGCTGCTGAAATGCGCCGGTTCGATCACGGGCAATGTGTCGGGCGATCGGCTCGAACTATAATCGCCGAGAGTACGAACCGATCGCAGTTCACCGGGGATCGCCTCTGCGACAAGCAGAAGCTGGCTTTCGTCAAACCGCAGATTGATACCGATCGACTGAAGGTCGGTCAGGCCGACAAACGGACGGTCCAGCAGCACACCATCGAGCGCGAGCTGACCGCGCTCGTTGAGCAGTCCGCGCAGCTGATTACGCAGAGAGAGGCTTTCGACCTGGACCGAGCCCGAGCCGTCGGTTTCGATCAACACGTCGCCGAACACCTGGTCTCCTATGCGGAGGGGCACCGTAAAAGCGACCGTTCGCGCACGCTCGACGACAGGACCGGGCCCTGCCTGGTCCTGTGCAAATGCCGGCGAAGCTACAGGCACGCCGACCAGTGCGAACACGGACACGGACGCGGACCACAACTGGCGGCGCTGGGTGCGGTTCACCCGGGGAACTCCATCAAAGTTGCAGTTCGACGCGCAACGATCCTTCGTCGGGCGACGTGTTCAACGGCAGCCGAAACTTGCGATTCCGGCCGGGAGCGACGACGCCTACACCAATCAGCTTTGCGAGATCATCGCGCGTGAACACCTGTTCGAAGGTTTGCCCGCCCGTGGTGCCGGAGATCGTGAATGTCCCGAACCCTGCCAGAAAATATCGATTTCCATTGTTTGCTATATCGACTTCCACACCGGTGAAAGGGCCATCGGCGGGGTCAGCTTCATCGCCGTCGGCAGGCTCGGACACAACGGCTGGTTCGGCTTCGAGGTAGCGCGCCGAACGGACAACAGGTTCTGGCCGTGTTCCTTCGGGAACCACGTTGGCAAGTACATTGTAATTGACGACGACTTGAACCTGCGTCGTACCTTCTTCGAAATCGACCGGAACCTGCCGGATCGACATGTAATAGATCTCGGAGCGATCCAGAGTAGCCGATCCAACATATTGCATGCGGAAGACCTGCTGCGAATTCGCCTCTACAATTGCCTGAGTGGGAAAGACGAGGAAATCTTCGTCGGCCGGTTCCAGCGAGAGAATTCCGTCTTCCGAGATTGTACCGCGCATCATCTGCACTTCGAATGGGATGTCGTTCACCCCATCGTTGGTCAATTGAACCCGAGCAATTGCCGCGCGTCCTGTTGGCTCAAGTTCCAGGATCATCGGAGAAACGCGAGAAGCGTTCGCCGCGACTGGCATGGAAGCGGTCAAAGCTGCCACAAAAGCAAGGACAAGTTTGCGAAGCATTCCCATTTTCACGCTCAGACCCCCCGACGCGTTTACCCGAACCGCGAAAGGCGGCTTTGGCGGCTGATTACAGCCCCTCGTTATCTCGACTGGTTTTACAATTGTTAAAGGAAAGAGGGAGGAAGCTTTGGCTTCCCCCCTCAAACTTGTGGGTTCGGTCAAAGCCGAACCGATAGGTCGATCAGACGGCGCCGAGCGAAATGGTGGTCACGGCACTGTAGGTACCTGCGACCGGACGCTTCGGATTGTTTGCCGGCTTGATGTCGATCTGCAGATTGGCGTTCTCGTGGAAGGCGCCAGCCGGAGTCTTGGTTTCGGTCTTGTCGGCAGAAACCTTGAGCGCGAACTTGGAGAACGGGCCATTGGCCGCCTTGGTCTGATTTTCGAGCACGAGGTCGTACACCAGAACATTGGTGAAATCAGCTGCATCATTGGCAGCTACCGAAGCGCCGGCTTCGTTGACGAGTTGCTCGGCATCGATGGTGATCGCGGCAGCGTAGTTGCAGCTCATCCAGAAACGGTCGGTGCCGGTCTGCTGAGCGTTCATGAGCAGGGCGCTTTCGCCAGCGGCGGTGTTGATGTCGATCGCGAAGGTCTGGTTTGCGATGTCTTCAATGCTGCATTCCTGCGGCACAGTTGCGCTAATGGTGAAGCTTTCATCCGAACTCTGAGCGGCGAACGCCGGAGCCGAAACAAATGCGCTCGAAGCGAGTGCTGCAAAAATAAACTTCTTCATAATAAACTCCAAACAAATACGAACGGCGAAAGGGTGCCCAAAAGAGCCAATTCATCTAATCAATACTTCGGCGAAATGCCCCAAAATGAAACGAAAAATATTTTAAATATACACCCTGTAGAAAAAGCGGAATGAATTCACTCTCGTTTATTCTCACGACCCGTGACTAAACTTCGTTATCGACATTGGCGGTTAATTGTTTGGTAAGGATGTGTAAAGACGGGCAAAGCGGCGAATTTGCACTGTCCCAGTTTAGGGCAGAACGGTGCGGAGGGGCGACGTGAGGAAGCACTGAATCTTAGCAGAGTGGAAAGACGGCGAACGCTCGCGGTTGAAAAGGCACCTACGTTGAGGGCTCGCACAGTGTGCCGGCTCTTCACCGTTAAGCGTCCATGGACGCTTGTTATGATGACGTGCGGACATGTTTGAGACGGTGGTGGTATACCGAGAGACGTAAACGCTGATCCGGTTTTGATTATTCAAATAACAGCGACGTAGCTGGCCGAGTGAGATTAAAATCAGCTTCGGGGATTACCCGCTCGCACACTCAGCCGAATTGTGGATCCGTTGGTCAAGCCAAATTAAATCAATAGTTTCAGCGCGAGCGCTACGATCGACAACGGAAGGCCATCAGATGTTTTCTATAGTCGCAGCCGCCTTTGCATCTTGGTAGCAACTTTAGCGCTATAGTTTTGCCAAGATCATGGATCAGTCGAGATCCGCTTTCAATCCGGCCTGACTTTCCAAAAGCAACACCGGTTGATCATTTGCCTGACGACTATTCGAAATCGAAAGCCGACGCCTGACCAGCCAGAAAAACGTGTTCTTCAATTGTTTGCGGGATGCTCTGCTATGCCCCAGCTTCCCAAACCAAGAGAGGCGAATGCTCTTCTGTTCCAGCAGCCTCGAGCCAGTCTCGACCAGAAATTCCATGTTCGATTAAGCTCTCAACGGTCACGGCACTTGTTGCGCTGGATGTCTCCATTGAGCGAAGTCGCGCTGCGGGAAAAATCAAACGTCTTCTTTGATCCTCAAGCGACTCCGTCCAGCTGGATGTACCGAACAGATCAGACTGAGTTTGAAGCTTCAATAATACCTCATTCTCCGGCTTTATGCCGCTAACCAAGGCAGATATTTTTTCGGCGCTGCCAAATGATGCCTCGAGCGCTGCCTTATTCTCATCCATTGCGAGACGCGCAGTGACGCGGATGGAGGAAGCAAAGGCAAAGGCTTCGATCGTCGGAACCGCTACGAGAAAAAATGTTTCGCTTTCGAGCGCATCCTTGGCATGTCGATGAAATTGGTTAGCTAGAGAATGCGCTTCGCTCGAGATATCTGCCAGCTCACCTCGACCATCGGCCAAGAACCAGCTTTCGTCCAGTTTCTCGGCTAGAGTCATCAGGCTCTGACGATCCCTTTCCCAAGGTTCTTTCCAGAGCGCATCAAGCTTAGAATCGATCCCTTGAAGTTGCGAGTGAACCGCTCCGATATCCGCTTGCAGCGCATTGATCTTACGGTTCAGCATTGCAAAGCCCGCCACCGAAATGCCGATTGATGCGGCATTCAAGACGAGGCCAGCTGTTTGAAGTTCACGCAGCGCATCAATACCGGCTTTGATCTGCTCGTTCTGACCAATTTGTGTAGCCTGGGCGGCAAGATCCAACGGCGCTATAACGAGATCCAATGGCGCCCGCGCCAAGAGATTTGCAAGCGGCGCTGCCTCTTGCAGGTGAGCGACGATCTTACCTGAAGATGTCGACCTGATAATCGAACCGAGTACTTCCAGCTGCCCGCTACTCACTCCGGCCATCAAATGTTCGGGAACGGTTCGAAGCATTATGTTCGAGATGATCATCAAATTTCCCTGGCCAATTGCGCGGCGTTCTGAAACTCGCTTGTGAGCCTTTCCAGCAGCGAAAGCTGGTCGCCCCTCCCCTTCAACAAGACCGCGACAACAAACGCCTGGGATTTCTTTCGCATCCGCGTCTGCATTCGCGACCACAGCTTGCTCGTTTGGACGGCTCCAGTGGCCACACCCAGTGCAGCTACTGCCGAGCCAGCAGCTACAATCGGCCAACTGATCGTCGTGACGGTTAAAAATCCGAACAGCACGGCTGTCGTGCTTACTGCCATGAATGGAAGCCCAGCCGCGGTCGCTGCCCCGACACCGATCGGAACGGCCGCGGCGGCAACGTCTCCCACTCCCTCAAATAGAGGGCCAGTTTCTGGTTCAAGATCGATGGTCCGGGACCACTGGAGCTTAAGATCAACCAGTTCTGCTAAGGACTTGTTGGCGTCCTCGATTAGCATCACCGCTAAGGGCTCAGTCACTTCCCGTGTAATAGGCACCACCTTGTTACGGAGGAAACGCGCCGTATCAAAGCCATCTCGCCAGCGAGCTTGAGCTATTTCCGCGTCTACAGCGCGCAGGATATCGGCCGCCGCCTGATTAAGGACACGCGCTGAAATGAGAGTTTGTTCCTCGGCCCAGCTATCAAACTTTTGCCCGAATAACAGGCGATCGACGAGCTTTTTTGCTTTTATCATAGTTCTTCTTCAGCGGCCCATTGCCTTGGATTTGCCGTCATGCCCGGCAACATCGATGAGAAGTTTGGGAGAAAAGAGCCGCGAACGGCAGGGGCCTTGTTGCCTGATTGTGAGATGGAGGCGTGAAGGAGCTGAAGTATCCTCCCTGCTATAGTCAGACAAAGTAACGCCTCCCCCGAAGAGCGGGAACCGTAACGCGCGATCAGAGATGCGCCAAGGCATGTTCTTCAAATCTAGGTAGGTTTTTTGAAATTAGCTATGCGTCGCGTCTTGAAGTCCGGGGAGCCTCGCTTCGTGGGGCGATTAAAGCGTTCTGCGGGTTTTTTCGCCTAAGTCTGACGTCGCACTCCAAGGCCTTACCCGTTCGCGTGGACTGCCAAACATTTCTTCACGGGGGTATTTGTGGGGCGATCAAAGTGTGCACTGGTCACAATCATATAAGCCTTACACAAGGGGCACACAGTTGTTGGAAGCCGCGGAAATCTCCGGTTGTGAGCGGGAGCTATTCTGGGTTCAAATCCTCTCTCCCCGACCACGATGACCCAAAGGAGACCGTGGGTTTGTCATATCCAGCATCTGCTGAACTTTCCTTCCACCCAAACACGACGCCAACGGAAACTCCCTTGGCTTTAGCGTCGAACGGGCAGAGGACGATTGAAGACCTTTTTCACGAGCCCCATCGCAGGCAAATAGGGGGGAAAGACGAGCAGGATGACCTGAAGTGCGGTTCGATAATCGTTACGCCTATCGATGAAGTGCTGATAAGGCGAAGCCCTCCCGCTTCTGACCAGTTGGGCCGTCGAGACCATTCACCGTCACGAAGGCTGCGCTTATCCGGAGGCTCGAGGTTCGACCCATAGCGTCTTGATCGCCATCCAAAGCACCACGGTCAATGGGCCACCCAGCAAGAGGCCGGGCAAACCGAACAAAACCCCGAAAATCAGCAGGCAAAATAATGTGACCGCTGGCGGGATCTCGACTGCAAATTTCATGGCCAGAGGAGCGACAGCGTTGCCCTCGATCTGCTGCCAAACGATAAAGAAGCCGACGGTCCACAACGCTGTATCGATACCAACTGTACCGGCTATCAGCACTGCGGGTATTGCGCCCAAGACCGGCCCCAGCAGCGGCACGAACTCGAACAACCCGGCCAAGATAGCCAGTGCCAGTGCGGACGGCACGCCAAGTAGGGTCAGTCCGAGATAGACGACCAGGAAGGTTGCAAGCATGGAAATGAGTTGAGCCAGCAACCAGTCGCGTAAAGCCTTTCCCGTTTTGCGGCTTGCTGCATCTACACGTTCGCGCGCACGTTGCGGAAGGAGCGTGATGGCACCTTTGTGATAGGTTTTTGGATTGATGGCGATATAGACCCCGCCCAACACCGCGACCACCAGACCGGATAGCGCGTCTGTCAGTGCCCCGAACATTGTTTGCACCATTGAGGCCAGGCTTGTGCCGTCAGGCGCGAAATCGTCGATCACGCTTTCAACCCGGTCGGGGCCTGCCCAGTCGACAAAATTCTCCCAAGCTGGGGGAAGCGTGTCGCCGAGTTGGGACAATTGGGCGGATATCTGGCGACCGAACAACAACGCCGCGCCAATAAGCACCGACGCAATCAGAATGCCGGCCAGCAGACGCGAAACGCCTTCCGGTACGGGTGCCAGCTTCCGCAACGCGTTTCCAGAGGCGTCGAGTACAACGGCAACCACTACCGCTGCGAAGATTAGCAAAAGAACGCTTTGCAACTGCCAGATCAGCAGAGCGCAAACTACCAGTGCTATAGCTATCAGAACATGGAGGGAAAACTGCGCAAGGCTGCCGATCACGGGAAGCTCACGAGACAGTCGAAGGGCATTTTCATTTACTCCCAGGACGAGCTCCGATCGGCCGCCCGGAAGCATCAACCAATAGCCGCAACGTCAGGTCCCTATTGCTTGGATTATTCTCAGGCGCTTGCCCCCAACTGGCTTTCGGAGCATTGACGGCTCGCTGAAGCGCTTTCAATTCAACGTGCTGGGATCAGCAGGAAATTGCCGGGCTCGGGAGTGAATCTATTGCCCTCTGATCGGCTTCGGCTTGGCTGCCTCATGACTTCATCCCAACCCTTCATTGCGCAGCAAGCCTGCTTGCGCGATAGGAGGTTGTCGCCTTTTGCGACCGGTCTGAAAACTATATTGGGATTTCCTCAAATGCGCCGCGCAACCATTGCTGCTCTTTTCATGGCTACCATCGTTCTGGGTGGCTGCAACACTGTTCGCGGGGTGGGCGATGATTTGAAATCGGTCGCCAACACGGTCGACGACGCCACCTGATCGCTCAAAAGCCGAAGCGGAGACCGCCCCATATCGTGCGCGGGGCACCCAAGTCGATCGAACCGCCCTGGTTGCGAGTCACGATCGTTTCGCCCGTAAGGTTTTCTCCGCGGAGTACCAGGCTTAGCTTGCCCATGATCGGCACCTGCGCAAAGGCGTCGAGCGTCGTTGCAGCAGGTAATGTATCCATTTCCAGATCGTCTTCGAACTGGGCGCTAACGTGACCGACGGTTGCCGACACGATCCAGTCGATCGCGGGGCGGTATGCGAGCGTTGCGCGCCCCGCAAAGCGGGGTGTCTGGGCAGGTCGGTTACCATCGAGTGCTGCGGCAAAGCCCGATCCGCGAGTTTCGGCATCCGTCCATGAGATAGAGGTATTCAGGCTGAGCTTACCCAGATCTGCCTTCGCCCCGGCCTCGATACCACGAGCACGGATCGCATCAATATTCTGACGTTCGCGCAGGTTGGTATCAATCGTCACATTGGCTATCGCGTTCTTTACGCGGTTGTCGAATGCGGTGAGGGATAGTGACAGGGCATCGGTCGGCGTGACGTCCAATCCGGCCTCGAACCCTTCCAGTCTCTCATTCCGCAAACCGGCGTTGGCCTGGGTGACGACGGGGAAGACAACGAACGGGCGGTAAAGCTCATTAAGCGTAGGCAGACGAAGGCCGGAGTATGCTGCGGCTCGGAGGGCTAGTGTGTTGGATGGCCGGAGGAGTAATCCCCCACGAAAAGAGGCATCCCATCCGGCCCTGTCGGCGAAGGTTTCGGCGGCGACGGGCAGTCCATTGGCGTCACGCTCGCTGAAGAAACCATCGCGGATCGACCAGCGATCAAGCCTCGCGCCGCCAGTCAGGGTCAGGGCACCAAGCGTCCAGTCATTCTCGATGAAGAGGCCAAGATCGCTGTTTGTGCCGCCAGCATTACGCCGCGCCGTGACCGCGCCAGAAAACGCGCTGATCGCCGTTTCGAACAATTCGCCATCCGATCGGCGATAGTCGACACCCAACCGCAGCACATTGTCTTCTCCGGTCGGCGGGCGCAGTTCGAATTTTCCGCCAAGACCGGTCGACGGAGTATTTCGCTGATCCAGTACCGGAGCGAAACTGCTCGAGCTGATCACGACATTCGTGAAATTGCGTGCCTGGACATAAGCCAGCGCATCGAATTGCCATCGGCCGCGACCGATCAGCCGGAGGCTTGCATCCTGGCCTTCGATCGTGCTGTCGGCGCCTTCAAATCGCAATGTCCGAGCATCACGGTAAGCAAGGCCGCGAAATTGAAGCTCGACATCGTTTGTGAGGGGCGCAACGCCGCGCAATTGGGTCGACCAGCTATCGAAGGCAGCGCGCGCCGATTGCGGCACACGATCATCTGCGGGCGTTGTGAAGAAGCCCTTCCCACGATCCCAGCGGCCCGACACCACGGCAAACCCAGCGCCCAGGCGCGAACCGATGCTCGCAGAGCTTTCCGTCTCCCCGCGATCATTGACCAGTAGTTGACCGGCAACGCCGTCCAGTGCCACGATCCCGGCGCTTTCCAGTTCGATCGTTCCCGCAAGCGCCCCTGCACCGAAGGGCCCCGATCCCCCGCCCCGCGTGACGCGGATCTGCGAAAGACGCTCCGGCGCAAGCGCGCTGAAAGGAACATAGCCGAAAAAGGGATCGCTCATGGGCACACCGTCGAGCAGGACGAGCGCCCGACTGGTCGCATTGCCGCCCAGAGCACGCAATGTCGCGCCTTGGGCGGACGCATTCGCGGAACGACTGTCCGAACGGCGGAACTGCTGGAACCCCGCAACAGACGAAAGAGCATCCTCGATCCGCCCCGACGTCACGGAAAGCAACTGGTCGCGATCGATTTCCTGCGTGTCGTAAGCTGGAGCAGCAGGTGTCGCTTCCAGCCCCGTGCCGGTCACAATGATTACAGGCTCATCGGTCTGCGCGAATGTGGGGGTCGCGGCGGCGACCGCGATCAGGCTGGCAGCCAGCGAATATCGAAAAATGACCATCGCGCTCGCCCTAACGCCAGGCCTCGGGAATTGCGAGTGCCTGCAAGGCGTTTGCACTGAGCAAACGAATGCCTAGAGATATGTCGAAGAGGAGACCTGATGCATGACGGAAGCTGGCAAGAAATCTGAATGGGTCAAGCGCCCCGCTACTGCCACCGAAGGCGCGAATTGTACGCTGGAAGAATACCAGTCACTCTATGCGCGAAGCATCGAGGATACGGATGCTTTCTGGCGCGGGCAGGTGGAGCGGATCGATTGGTTCAGCAAGCCCGAGGTCATTGGCAACTGGTCCTTCGATCCGGTTTCCATCAAGTGGTTCGAGGACGGTGTTCTCAACATCTGTCACAATGCCGTCGACCGGCATGTCGAGGCGGGCAATGGCGAGCGCATCGCATTGATTTTCGAGCCCGATGCTCCCGATGGAGAGGTGCGCCGGATTACCTTCGCCGAACTTCAGGGAGAGGTTGTTCGAATGGCCAACACCTTGAAAAAGATGGGTGTTTCCAAAGGCGACCGGGTAACCATCTATATGCCCATGGTGCCCGAAGGCGCTTTTGCCATGCTGGCATGTGCGCGGATCGGGGCGATCCATTCGGTGATTTTCGGCGGCTTCAGCCCGGACGCGATCGCGGGCCGGGTCGAGGATTGTGCGAGCGACTGGATGATCACCGCAGACGAAGGACTGCGCGGCGGCAAGCGCATTCCGCTGAAAAGCAATGTCGATCGAGCGTTTGAAAAGGTGCCGAACAGGGGTGTTCTGGTCATCAGACACACGGGCGGTTCGGTGAGCATGAAGAAAGGCCGCGATCACTGGTACCACGAGCTTTCGGCCGATGTGGCGGATGAATGTCCATGCGAGCCGATGAATGCGGAAGATCCGCTGTTCATTCTCTATACGTCAGGTTCGACAGGCAAACCCAAGGGCGTTCTGCATACCACCGGCGGATATGCCGTCTGGACCGAAACCACCTTCCGTTACATCTTCGATTATCGTGAAGGCGAGGTTTTCTGGTGCACTGCAGATATCGGGTGGGTCACCGGGCACAGCTACATCGTCTACGGTCCGCTGCTGAATGGGGCGACCGCCCTGATGTTCGAAGGCGTTCCGAACTACCCAGATCACGACCGCTTCTGGGCCGTATGCGAAAAGCACAAGGTCAACATCTTCTACACCGCCCCAACCGCGATCCGCGCGCTGATGCGCGAGGGCGATACTCATGTAACGAAGCACGACCTGTCATCGCTCCGTTTGCTTGGCAGCGTGGGCGAACCGATCAATCCCGAGGCGTGGCGCTGGTATTACGAGGCTGTCGGCGGTGGGAAACTGCCGATCGTAGACACCTGGTGGCAGACCGAAACCGGTGGCTGCATGATTACCACCCTGCCCGGCGCGCACGACATGAAACCGGGCAGCGCGGGAAGGCCTTTCTTCGGTGTTTGCCCGCAACTGGTCGACAATGAAGGCCATGTTCTGGACGGGGCGACAGAGGGCAATCTGTGCATCACCAGAAGCTGGCCCGGTCAGGCGCGGACGGTCTACGGCGATCACGAACGCTTCATCCAGACCTATTTCAGCACTTACAAGGGCAAGTACTTCACGGGCGACGGCTGCCGCCGCGACGAGGACGGATATTACTGGATCACCGGCCGCGTCGACGATGTCATCAACGTATCGGGCCATCGCATGGGTACGGCCGAAGTTGAAAGCGCGCTGGTTCTGCATCCGAAGGTCAGCGAGGCAGCCGTGGTCGGCTTCCCGCACGATATCAAAGGCCAGGGCATCTATTGCTATGTCACGCTCAACGCCGGAGAAGAGCCGGGTGACGAACTGTCGGCAGAATTGCGCACGCATGTTCGCGAAGAAATCGGCCCAATTGCGACACCGGATCACATCCATTTCACCCCCGCCCTGCCCAAGACGCGGAGCGGGAAGATCATGCGGCGCATTCTTCGCAAGATTGCCGAAAACGATTTCACATCACTCGGCGACACATCGACGCTGGCCGATCCCGGCGTAGTCGATGAACTTATCGAGGGAAGAAAGAACCGTTAGCAGACCTTAGCTCTAAGTTAACCACGCGATGGCATTGAAGGCGGATGGACAGGAACGCCGCCAGATGTGGATAGCGAGACTTCTGGCGCGCCCTTCCCGCCAGTTCGAATGGCGCAGCTATTTTCTGTTCGGCTGCGCCATTCTGCTGGCCGTCCTGCTAGCCGGTGCAAGCTTTAACGCGCATCGTTCATCACAGGATCTGTCCGCCGTGCGCGAGCGACAGGTTCATTCGTTCGACGTTCTGCTGGCGGCAGACGAACTGCGGATGGCGGCACTTCAGCAGGTGCGCGGCGAACGCGGGTTTCTGCTTACCAGTGATGCAAGTTTACTCGATCCCTTTGTCGAAGGTCGCGATGCGGCAGGCAAGAGCTTTGCCCGCCTGATCGAACTGACGGCCGACAATCCGGAACAGCAGCAACGGCTGCTGGATATGCGCGACGAGTTCGGCGCATTCAACACGGTTCTCGACGCCGTGATCGCGCAGCAGAAAAGCGGACGGCGCGAAGATGCAATCTTCTACATTCAGCGCGGAAACGACAAGGATGCGCTCGAAGCGGTCTTGCACGAAGTCGACGCGCTTGCGGATGCCGAACGGGCGCTGCTGATCGAGCGCGGCGAGCTTGCCGACTTGCGAGCGGTATCGAACGAGCGCCTTCAGTATGTGCTGGCGAGCATCGGGGTGCTGTTCCTGCTACTTACAGCCGTGACGATCCTGTTTCTCCGCCGCTCGCTTGCCAGGGGACGCGGACTGGAAAACGAATTGGAGCGGGTGTCTGCGACGGACGCCCTCACCTCCCTTCCCAATCGACAGAAATTTATCGATGCGCTCGCCCGCGCGATTTCGGTGGCCGAAACCAATCCCAAACAAAAATTCGCCCTGGCGATATTCGATGTCGATCATTTCAAGCGCATCAACGACCGCTGTGGCCATGAGGCCGGTGATGAAGTCATCAGGGAAGTGGGCAACCGGGCGATGCAGGCCCTGCGGGAGCAGGATTTCGTCGGACGGATCAGCGGCGAAGAATTCGCCGTGCTGCTGCCCGGTGCAGATCTGGATAAGGCGCATCTGGTTTGCGAGCGGATGCGCGCTGCCATCGCCGTGCGACCGGTTACTTGGAACGACGGGATCATTCCGTTCACAGCCAGTTTCGGTGTGGCGGAATTTCGTACCGGCGACGATATCGACCACATCATGGTGCGGGCAGACACCGCCCTTTACGAAGCGAAAGTCGGCGGCAGGAACCAGGTTCGCCTGGCCGCCTGACACTTGCACGGAAATACAATTGCCGCGTAGGCAGTGGCGATGACCAAACAGCGCGTGCTCTTCGTCTGCCTCGGCAATATCTGCCGCTCTCCCCTCGCCGAAGCGGCTTTTCGCAAAGCTGCGAGCGAAGCCGGACTGGACGTCGAGGTCGATAGCGCCGGGACAGCGGATTATCATGTCGATGAAATGCCCGACCCCCGCAGTATCGAGGAAGCGCAGTGCCATGGCATCGATATTTCCAGCTATCGCGGCCGACAACTGAAGCCGGCAGATTTCCATGCGTTCGACTGGATCCTGGGCATGGACCGATCGAACATGACGAACATCTCCAGTGTAGATCCGAGCGACGGCAAAGCGCAGGTATTCATGCTCATGGATATCGTGCCCGGACAGGAAGGTCGCGAAGTCGCCGACCCCTGGTATGGCGGCGAAGACAATTTCCGTGCGACATGGGACGATGTGTCGATGGCAGCCAAGGTACTGGTCGCGAAAATGACCGATGACCGCACTTGAAGATGCGGCAAAAGCAATATTCGGTGCCAGCCCGACGGCGATAGAAACTCTGGCTGGCGGGGACATATCCGGTGCCAGCAGGATCGAGTTTGCCGACGGTTTTTCCTGCGTTGCCAAGCAGGGTCTATTGATCGATCGCGAGGCGCGAATGCTGAAAGCTTTTCAGCGACTGGATGTGCCGTCAGCCGCGGTGGTGGGAACAGTCGATGATTGGCTGTTCCTCCAGGATCTCGGGCAAGCTCGACCATTTTCATCAGCCACTTGGTCAGCGCTTGCCGAAACGATGGCCCCTTTGCACGGCGCGGGCGGAGGTCGTAAATATGGCTGGGAAGAAGATTACGGCCTGCGCCATATCGTCGTTCAGAACCAACCGCGCGAAAGCTGGGTGGAATTCTGGCGCGATAATCGCCTCCTTTGCCATGTCCCCGAACTCGATCCCGATCTGGGACGAAGGATCACTGCACTGGCGAAAAGACTGGAAGATCTAATCCCGGAAAAACCACCCGTTTCACTCGTCCATGGCGATCTGTGGGGCGGCAATATCGTGTGGGACGGAGCCACTACGTGGCTGATCGATCCTTGTGCCTGTCACGGCGACCGCGAAGTCGATGTAGCCGCGCTGACGGCTTTCGACACACCTCCTCCGCAATTCTTCGAACAGCTGGACCTGGCGCCGGGGTGGCAGAAGCGATTGCCGGTGTACCGGTTGTGGATGTGGCTGATCCATGTGCGACTGTTCGGTTCCGGTTACCGGGCGGCTGCGGAACGGGATCTCGATCAGCTGGGCTGCTAGCCGCCCCGTAGGGTCTTCACGCCAAAATCGCGTTCGAAAAGATACAGCAGCACCCGTGCCGCCTCGCCCCGTTTTCCTTCAAGACCGCCGTCGCGTTCCATCAACAGGCGCGCATCGTCATAGGCCTTGGGCAACAGTTCCGTGATCTGTTCGAGGCTGGCCACGGCGAACGGCGTATCGCCCGATTGCCTTGTGCCGAGCAGTTCGCCACCACCGCGAAGACGCAGATCTTCTTCTGCAAGAAAGAAACCGTCTTGGGATTCGCGCATCAGGGCCAGGCGTTTCTGAGCCGTTTCGGACAGTGTTTCGCCATGAAGCAAAACGCAGAACGATTTCTCGCTGCCCCGCCCCACCCGGCCCCGAAGCTGGTGGAGCTGGGCAAGGCCGAAGCGTTCGGCCTGTTCGATGACCATCAAAGTGGCATTAGGCACATCGACACCGACTTCGATCACTGTCGTTGCCACGAGTAATTTGGCATCGCCGCGGGCGAAGCGTTCCATCGCCGCGTCCTTGAGCTCTGCCCCGAGCTGGCCGTGGACCATCACCACGTCATCGCCGAAACGCTCTTTCAGCGCTGCATAGCGCGCTTCCGCGGCGGCGATTTCTTCCGGGCCGTCCATTTCGCGAACCATCGGGCAGACCCAATAGGCCTGCCGCCCTTCGGCGATCTGCGCGGCAAGCCGATCGACCAGCGCACCAATCCGGGCCTGCCCCATGACAACCGTGTCGATCGCCTGACGTCCGGACGGCAATTCGTCGAGCTTGCTGACATCCAGTTCGCCATATTGCGCCAACGTCAGCGTGCGAGGAATCGGCGTCGCCGTCATCGCGAGGACATGCGGCGCGCGCCTGCCCTTGCTGGCCAGCATCAGGCGCTGGCCCACGCCGAAACGGTGTTGTTCGTCGATCACAACCATGGCGAGATTGCGATAGCTGACCGCGTCCTGGAAAATCGCGTGGGTACCCACGACGAGGTCAATGCTGCCATCCAGCAGCCCCATCAGCGTAGCTTCGCGCGCCTTCCCCTTGTCGCGCCCGGTCAGCAGCGCGACGCGCGCGCCGGTCGGCTCCGCCATGCGGCGAAGGCTCTCGTAATGCTGGCGGGCGAGGATTTCGGTCGGGGCGAGCAGCGCCGCCTGGGCGCCCGCTTCCACCGCGATGAGCATGGCTTCGAGAGCCACGATGGTCTTGCCTGCACCGACATCGCCCTGGAGAAGCCGCAGCATCGGTGCTTCCTGCGCCATATCGCCTTCGATTTCGGCAATGGAGCGCCGCTGCGCACCCGTCAGCGGAAACGGCAGGGCCAGCTTTCCGCGGTAGGTGCCGTTGCCCTGCAGGGGCTGGCCCTTGCGCTTGCGATTGTCGGCCCGAACCAGCATCAGGGCCAGGCTGTTGGCGAGCAGTTCGTCATAGGCCAGCCGATCGCGCGCCGGGGCATTTTCGCCCTTGTGGGCCAGCACCAGCGCATCGCGCCAAGTGGGCCAGCCTTCCTTGTTCACCTGCGAACTGTCGATCCATTCGGGCAGGTCGGGTGTGCGGGACAGCGACTGGTCGACCAGCCCTGCAATCTTGGGCTGGGTCAGTCCTTCCGACAGACGATAGACCGGCTCGCACAACCGCTGCAGGGTTTCGCCGTCTTCCTCCACCACATGATCGGGATGAACGATCTGCAGCATGTCGCCGAAGCGTTCCAGCTTGCCCGCGACCCACCGCGTTTCGCCCACCGGCAACTGCTTTTTCGCATTATAGGACGCGCGCCCGAAATAGGTCAGCGCGATCACGTTGCCGATGCCATCCTGCGCCAGCACCCGATAGGGGGCCCGCGGGGAACGGCCACTGCGATGCTCTGTGACCGACAGCTTCACCACGATCTGCTCGCCTTCGCCAGCATCGTCGACATTGTGCACAGCGCGGCGCGTCACGAACCTTTCGGGAAGGTGGTAATCGAGATCGCGCACCCGCGTAAGGCCAAGCCGATCCAGTGGTTTTTTCAGCTTGGGTCCAATGCCATCGAGAGTTTCTGTCTCGGCGAAGAGGGGATTGAGAATATCGGGACGCATTGCGGAATGCTATAGCCGCTTGCGCGGCTTTGGCGAGTGCCCTACCCGCGTCGAATGCCCGATCTCCTCACATTCGAAGGCCGCAAACAGCGCGCCAAATTTCGCGCATGGCACCGCGGCACGCGCGAGGCGGATTTCATGATCGGGGGGTTCTTCGACCGGTATCATGCCGACTGGGCCGAAGAAGAACTGGCCTGGTTCGAAGCGCTGCTGGAAGAAGACGACGTGGATGTCATGGCCTGGGCGCTGAAAACCCAGCCGACGCCGCCCCGCTTCCAGGGCAAGCTGATCGAGGCGATGCAACAGCTCGACTACGTGGATATTCCGCGTTGACGGACGGCCCTCGGGCACTATCTCGCCACTGACGAATTTTCCGATGCGCCCCCTCCCCAAATCCGGGCAGGGGGCAGTCTTGCGTGTGCGACCCGCCGCGCCCCAAACGCCAGGACCCCCATGCCCGACCTTTCCCGCATCCTGAAAGCCGATACACCCCTCACTCTGGCGCAGGTCGCACGTGGTGCTCAGCCGCTTGTCATGGCCGATCTCGCCCGAGCGAGTACGGGCCGCGCAGTTTTCATTGCGCCGGACGATTCGGCGATGCGCGCGATCGTCGATGCTGCCGCGTTTTTCGCGCCCGAGCTCGAGGTCATCGAATTTCCCGCCTGGGACTCGCTGCCGTACGACCGCGCCAGCCCCGCGCTCTCGATCAGCGCCAGAAGGCTGTCGGCACTGTTTCGCCTGCAGGCCGGCAAGGCCAAGGCGCAGCTCGTCGTCACCACAGCCAATGCAGTATTGCAACGCGTGCTGAGCCCCTTCCGCATTCGCGAAAGTGTGCGCGAGTTCAAACCCGGCATGGAAATCGGCCGCGAAAGCCTGGGGCTGCTGCTGCAGAAACAGGGGTATGGCCGCACCGACACGGTCATCGACAAGGGCGAATATGCCGTGCGCGGGTCGATTGTCGATATCTTCCCCAGCGGCATGGACGAAGCATTGCGGCTGGATTTCTTCGGCGATGAACTGGAATCGCTGCGCACCTTCGATCCCAATACCCAGATGAGCACGGGGCGACTGAATTCGCACCTGCTGCTCCCCGCCAGTGAAGCGCTCCTCGATGAGGACAGTATAAAGCGCTTCCGGAGCCGCTACCGGGAAATGTTCGGCGCCAATGCGACGCAGGATCCACTGTACGAAGCTGTCAGCGATGGACGCCGTCTCGCCGGGATGGAGCACTGGCTGCCGTTGTTCGAGGAAAAGCTGGCGACGCTGTTCGATCACCTGGGCAAGGACGATTTGATCGTCATCGATCAGGCTTCGATCGCTGCCGCTGACGAGCGGGTCAAGGACATCTCGGACTATTATGATCAGCGCACGGCCATCACGGGGCAGGCAAAGGGTAATTACCGGCCGCTGAAGCCAGACGCGCTTTATCTGACCGGCGAAGAACTGAAGAAAGCGCTGGAGGCAGCGCCCGCCCACCGCACCACGCCTTTCGACGAACCCGAAAGCGACAAGGTGGTTGGTTTCGGGTTCCGCTCCGGCCGCGACTTTGCACCGGAGCGCGCGCGAGGGGACAACGTCTATCCGGTTCTCGCAGATCATCTGAAATCACTTGCCAAGGCTGGCAAACGACCGCTCCTCGCAGCCTATTCCAAGGGAAGCCGCTCACGCATAGCGTCCATCCTCGAAGAGGCTGGCACGCCGGTCCAGATGGCGGAAACCTGGCAGGAAGCGTTGGGTATGGCGGCGAAGGGCAAGCCTGCGGCCATGATCCTGCCTGTGGAAGCAAGTTTCGCTAATGACGAGATGGAACTGCTCACCGAGCAGGACATCCTCGGCGACAGGCTTGTTCGCCGCAAAAAGAAGCGCAAGGATTCCGACGCGTTCCTCGCCGAGTTGCAAGCGCTCAGCGTGGGCGATCTGATCGTTCATACCGAACACGGCATCGGCAAGTATCTCGGCCTCGAACCGATTGCTGTCGGCAAATCCAAACACGATTGCGTGCAGCTCGAATACAAGGGCGGCGATAAGCTCTTCATCCCGGTCGAAAATATCGATGTGCTGAGCCGCTACGGCAGCAGCGAGGAAGCGGTCATGCTCGACCGTCTCGGAGGCGAAGCATGGCAGAAGCGCCGTGCACGCCTGAAAGAACGCATCAACGAGATTGCGGGCGAGCTGATGCAGGTCGCGGCGCAACGCGCGCTCAGGAAAGCCCCGGTCTTCGAAATCGACGAAGGCCCCTTCAATCAGTTCCTTGACCGTTTCCAATATGACGAAACGGATGATCAGGAACGCGCCATCGAGGACGTGCTGGGCGATTTGGAAAGCGGCAAGCCGATGGACCGGCTTGTCTGCGGCGACGTCGGCTTCGGCAAGACCGAGGTCGCCTTGCGAGCGGCTTTCGTGGCAGCAATGAATGGTCAGCAGGTCGCTGTGGTGGCTCCCACCACGCTCCTCGCCCGCCAGCACTTCGAAAATTTCGCGGCGCGCTTCAACGGTTTCCCGCTCAAGGTGGGTCGATTGTCCCGATTGGTGCCGGCTCGCGAATTGAAGGAAACGCGCGAGGGGCTGGAGAACGGACAGGTCGATATCGTCGTCGGAACGCATGCGATCCTGTCGAAACAGACGAATTTCAAGAACCTTGGCCTTGTCATCGTCGATGAAGAGCAGCGCTTCGGCGTCACGCACAAAGAGAAACTCAAGCAGCTGCGTGCAGATGTGCATATGCTCACGCTGACGGCCACTCCCATTCCCCGCACCTTGCAGATGGCCATGACGGGCTTGCGAGAGCTTTCCACCATCCAGACCCCGCCTGTCGATCGGCTTGCCGTGCGCACTTATGTGATGGAGTGGGACGACATGGTGATGCGCGAAGCCTTGCTTCGCGAACATCACCGCGGCGGGCAGAGCTTCATCGTCGTACCGCGTATTTCCGACATGGAGCAGATTTCCGACTGGCTTCACGAAAACGTGCCAGAGATAAAATTCGTCTCCGCCCACGGCCAAATGTCGGCCGGCGAAATCGAGGAGCGGATGAGCGCGTTCTATGAAGGCAAGTACGAAGTCCTGCTTGCCACCACGATCGTCGAAAGCGGGCTGGATCTCCCCAGCGCCAACACCATCATCATCCACCGGGCCGACATTTTCGGACTGGCGCAGCTCTATCAGCTGCGAGGGCGTGTCGGCCGGTCCAAGCTGCGCGCTTACGCCTATCTGACTTATGCGCAGGACATGCAGCTTTCGGAAGTCGCTGAAAAGCGCCTGAAGGTTCTCGGCGATCTCGACAGCTTGGGCGCAGGCTTTCAGCTTGCCAGCCATGATCTCGACATTCGCGGAGCGGGCAATCTGCTGGGTGACGAACAGTCCGGCCATATCCGCGAAGTCGGGTTCGAACTGTACCAGTCGATGTTGGAGGATGCGATACTCGCGGCCAAGGCGGGAGAACTGGGGCTCGAGGCGAAGCCTGAACGTGTCAGTCCGCAGATCACGGTCGATGCACCGATCATGATCCCGGAAGATTACGTGCCCGACCTTGCTGTGCGCATGGCGCTTTACCGCCGCCTTAACGATGCCGCCGACAAGGCCGAGATAGAGGCACTGGCCGCAGAAATGATCGACCGGTTCGGCGAGTTGCCATCCGCCACGGCCAATCTCGTCCGACTCATCGAAATCAAGCATCAGGCCATCGAAGCGAACATTGCCAAGGTCGATGTGGGCGCTCAGGGAACGCTGGTCACTTTCCACAATGACGACTTCCCCGATCCGATGGGCCTGCTCGGCTATGTCGATCGCCTCAAGGGCACAGCGAAGCTGCGGCCTGATATGAAGCTTGTCATTAGCAGAGCCTGGAATTCACCGGAAAGCAGGCTCAACGGCCTCTTCCAGCTCACCAAGGGGTTGTCGGGCATTGCCCGGAAATCGCGAAAAAGCGAGAAGGTTGCCGCCTAGGATCCTGCCAGTTTGAGAAAATCGGGCGCGCTCATCGGTTCTGCACGAAGGAAGCCCTGGTAGGACTGGCACCCTTCCTTGCGGGCCAGATCCCGCTGATCCGCATTTTCGACACCTTCGACCAGCACCTTCAGGTCGAGAGCCTCGGCCATGGCGAGGATAGCCCTGAACACCGCAAGGTCCCGTTCGTCGTCGAGGACCCCGTCCAGCATCGTGCGATCG